>Ga0315280_10008570_pt1 | contig 13351 bp, 8 predicted proteins | sample YL17G06_40_MG_FD_203697 | JGI IMG/M metagenome (GOLD analysis project Ga0315280, IMG submission 203697) | Sediment microbial communities from Yellowstone Lake, YNP, Wyoming, USA - YL17G06_40 | ecosystem: Environmental > Aquatic > Freshwater > Lake > Sediment | place: USA: Wyoming | collected...
TGGCTACATCCCGTATAACTGTGGCGAAGAAACCGTCTTCTGCTTCATGAGGAATAAGGCCGCCAAATTGATTAATGAGCTTTGTGTCGTACAAGTCTAAAATGCTGATTCCATAGCTTTGTATTTGGAAGGTAATAGTCACTAGTGTTTTTGGTGAATAAATTGTAATTGGTTCTGCAGGCGGATAATAGCTAACCTTGACCCATACGACGCCTATAGTATCATTCACTGAGAAATGTGTCTCAAAGTTTGTGTCGTTGTTTGGTGGAATAATGACGAGTCCAAGGCAAGTTAAAGTATCTGTGTTGTAGCCCAACTTGAACTCATAACCGTATAAGTCAACGGCATTTTCAATTTTTATGTCAAAGGTGATAATGTCACCAGGTTTTAATGATGGATCAATCCTCACAGGAGGATCAACGAAAAGCCTCGTTATCAACATGTTGTTGAAGTAACCGTCAAATGTTTCATAGGGAATTGCTTCTTCCCACTCATCCGTGAGCTTTATGTCAGAAAGGTGTAATGTGCTTTCTCCTAAGGCTATAACATGGAATTTTATGCTCACCAAGGTTGCATTACCAGTTAATGGTGGTTCGATGACGTAGGAACCATTGATGACGCCAGCTACGTTGTCTATTTCAGGTTGAACCCCAGAACCAGGTAAAGCCCATGTCGCGTCAACGGCTTCTAAAACTGTTGAGTTAAAGCCGAGCTTAAATGCAAAGTTGCTTAGAGATGCAGCATCTTCGATTGTAATGTTAATACTGAAGTTTTCACACGGGACCATGCTTGAGTTAACTATTGGTGAGGGCTCAACATAAAGCTTTGCTGTAGGAATCCCTACGCGATTGTCAAAAAGCCCGCCTTGTCTATAATGTTGAACCACTAACGCATTGTAATCTGCGAGGTCAGTGAAATCGAGGTCTAACGCACATTTTCCTGTCCCTATAACATGGAATGTAACTTTCACAACAGACCCGTTGCCCCACCATGGAGATCCCATTGATGCGCTAGCTAACCAATAGTAGCCCGGTCCAGTTTCGTTTTTGGCGAAGAAAACTGGCGAGTGAAGCGCTCCACCAGATTGTCCAAGTCTGATGTCAACAGAAAACAGCTCCAAAAGCAAGGGATCCCATTTGAGTTTTACTTCCACGCCGTAAAGTCCCGCTGGCACTGTGCCTGCGGTGACATTACATACCTTTATTTCTATGGTGAACATATGGCTTGGCGTTAACGCAGGGTCCTTTATCGTCGAAGGATCTATGTATATTGTTGGCTTGTCTCCTGGAAATGCTGCCACATATGTATTTACAAAGATTATGCCGCTTGCAAGTAACACCAAGAGAATCATGCCGAGTAATTTTCCAACTTTGTACATCTTTCCTTTCTCCTTTTCAATAACTAATTATAAATAAGGCAATTTAAGCATTCTGGAATTTTGTTCCAGTTGTTTCTGGTTTGATGGTTAAGCCGTTCTTCCATAGTTTTTGGCAACTATCACCAGGTCTGAGAGGCCAACTTGGCCGTTGCCGTCTAAGTCGCAGCGTGGGTCCCAATTGGAATCGCCTGGTTTAGAACCATAAGCCTTCGCTACAAAAACCAAATCAACAAGAGTGACTTTCCCGTCTCCGTCTACATCTCCTTCAATTTTTGATGAAACTGAAACTGTTTTTGTTTTTGAGCTTTGAAATCCTTGAGTGTCGGTAACTGTTAAGGTAACAGTGTAATTTCCTTCTGCTTGGAAGACATGACTGATTGTTGGAGTTGTAACTGTTGTAATGTTGCTGTCTCCAAAATCCCATTTGTAACTGACAATGAGTGCGGGACCGGTGCCGTTCCAGCCAAGTATGGAACTGGATGCATTGAAGACAACAGATTTGTTTACAACTGGTGCAAGCGGTGACCATATGAAGTTGGCTGTTGGTCCTGTTGGCGGCAATATCGTTATGGGCTTGGATGTGGTGCACCATAGTCCTTTCGTGTCGGTAACGTTTAACATAACAATGTAGGTTCCTGGTTGTTTGTATCCTGTAGTCTTATAATAGATCGGGTTAGCAGTGTTTGCTTTAGTTCCATCTCCGAAGTCCCAAGCATAGTTAACTATTTCGTCGAGAAAGCCTTCTGCAGTTGAGGCGGACGCGTCAAATGTTACTGTTGCGTTGGTGTATGGGTTTGAAGGGTAATAAGTGAAGGATGCTTGAGGTGGATAAGATGCAGATTCAACCTCGAAAGATGTAGTGCTATATGCTTTCCATCCTATGGAAGTTGCTCCTATACTGACCTCATATGTTCCATTCATTGTTTCAGGTGACAATTTGAAAGTCAAAGAGTATGCGCCATTACCATCATCGAGTTGCAGACTATCAAATGTGGCAGACTTGCTGATTGTTTGCATACTAGACGTATATGGCGATGTAATTGTAAAGGACGCTGACTTTTCTGAGCAATATGGAACTCCTCCGTCTTTCGGCCATGTTGTACAAGCATTAGCGTATACAGTTGCGTTTCCAGTTAAGGCAAAGTATGGAATAGGTACTGCGAGCGTAAAATCTCTGATTCCAGGCGGTGTTAGAGCCTCAAGCGCGCTAACGCCTAAGGGAATGTTATTTTTGTCATAGATGTTTACGGTTATTAAAAGGTGTACTGATCCGACAGCAGTGTTTTGAATGGTCACAGCAACGTAGGCAAGTTCCCCTCTCTTGAAGCTGTTTTTAGGGATTCCATTATTATCGCATGGTATGACGGAGAGAATATTAATGTAACTGGGTGAAGTAATAGTCTCTATTGTACTGGTTCTAATCACAACTGCTTTTCCTAGGTCGTTTATCTGAACGCCTACTAAACCTTCTGTAGCTGGAGCTTGGTCCAAAATTAAGTTTCCATGAACACTAACGTTTTCTCTAATGTAGTATGATTGTTTATTTGTCTCTACAGAAACATTTAGTCCAGGAGAATATTGAAGTAGTGTTGCAGTTCCTATGCTTGTCGTGACTGAAAATGCAAGTGAAATTACAAGGAACGCCAGAATTGTGTTTTTTAACATTCTATTCGTTTCCTCCTTTCCATTAATAAGGTAAACCTTTCAACAGATTTAAGCATTCTGGAATATGCTTCTATTGTTTTAATTAATTGTAAATAGTGACGTATAGGTCGCTTTTAGTATATATTACCATGGATGTTTTCTGTGCATATAAAAAGGGGGGAAAGGATGATGTTTTTCAGGTTTTCTACAGTGTGATTCCGAATGTCTCAGATACTTGTGGACAGTAGGGTGTTCCGCCCCATATTGGATATGCTGTGAGGGCATTAACATATACTGTTGCCATGCCGACTCTAGCCCATTTCGGAATTGGTATGTAGACTGTGAAGTCGTATGTGCCTGCAGTGAAGTATCCGGCTTCTGTTCCATCGCCAATTGGGTAGTTGCATTCGTCTACGACGTTCACGTCGAATCTTACCCATCTTGATTGCGCTGATATGCATTCAAAGGTTACTTTGAATCCCATGGTGTCCACGTACTTCAAGAAGTTGGGTTGAGTTGGTTCAACGCTTATTATCTTGAAGAGCCAGCCCACTAGGAAGGTCATCGTATCGGTTACCACGTGTTCATCTACGCTAACTGTGGCAGTGACTGTCCATGTTCCGAAGATTTCTGGTGGTTCTCCTCCAAGCGGATCACATGGCATTGGAATTCTGAAGCTCACGGAGGCAATGCCGCCGGCGTCTGTGTAGTCAGATTCAACTGTGACCAATTGGCCTAGTGCGTTGTGTATTTCGAAGGCTACCCACTTGTTTTGTATGGGGTCAAGGTTGTATGTTAAGTATGCATAGAGTATTACTTCCATTTGTGGTGCAAAAGCGTCGCTTGGCACGTTTGGTCCTTTACCGTTGAATGTGTCTGGGTATTGGTCGTATAAGTCAAGCCATGCACCTGGCGGCTTGAAGGGTGAAATGTATAGTCCGTCGTTTACGTAGTGGCCCCATAATGGATGGTCTATTGGAAGTTCAACTGCATATGGTCTTTGAGCCCATGGTTCTATCATTCTTTCAGGATGTGGCCATGAGACGATGAAAGTTGGATTTAGCTCTAGATCGCATTGAGCTGGCGGGTATGTCGTAGATTCATAGGTTACGTTGAATGTAACGCTGAACAGGACTCCGCTTCCGAAGAGTGGAGCTATGGGTTCGTATCCTGTGTAAACAGCCCATACTTTGCCATCACCTTCGGTTACTGTGATCCATCCGAATGTGCCTGTGTTGAATAGACCAAGGAATGGTCCTTCCGTTGCGGAGAGGACATCTAGAAGGCTAGTGTCGTAAAGTAGTGTGATGTCGAAGGCAGCGACGTCCCAGAATCCGTCCACTCCAACTTCGGCGCCAAACTCGTCGTAGGCTGTTAAGTATATGTCAATTGTGAAGTGTTCACCGAGCGCTGATGCTGTGTATTCTGGAGGTATAACTTCAACCTTTGGACGCGGTGGATAAGCGAATACTGTAGCATGAATTCTCACTGTGCCATCAGAGTTTGGACCATGAGGAACTACATGTGTATCAAAGTCCACTAAGTCCGAGAAGAACAAATCTAATATAGTGTCAACATCTGGTTCACCAAGTAATCCTAGAGGCTGCTTTATGATTTTGAAGGTGACTTCAGCAACGATTCCATCACCCCACCATGCTGCTGCTGGGTCTAAGGATGCGCCAGCTAACCAGTAGTAGTGACCAGCATCTTCCTTCCAAATGTTTTTGGCCAGAAATGCTGGACTGTTAAGAACTCCGCCTGGCAATGCAACCTTAGATGTTGCAGAGACATTTAGTAAGTATACAGGGTCATAGCTCAGTTTGAATTCAACACCGTAGGCTCCCGCAGGCGTGTTAGCGTGTGTAACGTTGTGTAGCCACACTGCAACTGTAAACTCTTGTCCTACGCAAGAAGCAGGCCCAAACTCTTTCAACGCTGGTTCCACTGAATAATAAGGCCCAATGGCAGCTTCTACTTTTCCAAGCATTAATGGAGCAGTGCCCAATAGAAGCATTGTAATTACTAGTACAGCCAATATGTTCTCTATTTTATGTTTCATTTTCAAATTCTCCTTTCTCTTTCAGCAATAAACAATAACAGCGTATTTGTGATTTAAATGTTTCTGGAAGATTGTTCTATTCGATTTTTACCTTTCCAAGATAAAACGATACACAAAAAAACTTAGCAAAACGTTTAACAGAGGGATTTGTCAACCATAAACTTAAATAATCAAATCTCAACTTATCAAGGAAAATAGGAGGATATTCATAAAATGAGGATGAAAAACATTCCCTTCCTAACGTTCCTAACCTTCACCCTACTATTTAGTGTTATAGGTGGGATAAACTTAAGTACAGTTACAGCTACATCCACGCCAACAGTGGCGGTAGTTCCTCAGTTTGTTCCAATAATGAATATCAACGAAACATTCACCTTAAACGTCACTGTCACAGATGCTGAAAGCATGTATGGTGTTGGTATAGATGGATTTGAGATTCGCCTCGAATACGATCCAACCATTCTAGAAGCTACCAACTTGACGGAAGGGCCTTTTCTTCGCAGTTTCGGAGAAACTTTTATCGCGCAATCCAATATAACGGATGGTCAGGTCTGGTTTACCGAAGTTCTTTTGACCTCTGTCGGGGAGGGAGCTACGGGTAGCGGCGTATTGCTTACTGTTAACTTCACAGTTGCGGGCACTGGGGTATCACCGCTTTATTTGACGCCTTATAATCCTACTACTGATAAGGGGACTCATCTTGTAGACTCCTACTTAGATGCACGTGGACAAGTTCTTACTCATGTTATAGTTCCCGCGTATGTTGATGGCATATACGGCTCACCTATCACCGTCTCAATATCTCAAACAAAGATTAAGGTTGGTGAAAACATTACAATCAGCGGGTCTCTGGTCGAGGGAGCAGGTCCTAGTGTATCATTATATTATAGACATACTGGAGAGACCGCGTGGATTTCGCTTGCGAACGTAACGGCGGTGAATGGAGCATATTCGTATGTTTGGGTTAAACCTGACGTGGGCAGCTATGATATTAAGGGGGTCACAAGTTATTTGGGAGAGACTTTGGATAGTCTTCCAAGGAGTTTCACTGTGGAAGCGCCTGGATTGGATATCTTAACGATTGTCGCCATTGTTTTCGTTGTTGTCATAGTGGTGATAGTTGTTGCAGTGGTTTACTTCAAGAAGATTAGGAAGAAGGGAGAAGAAACTGAGTCTGAATAGATTGAAGGTTTTCTTTTACTTTTTTAGTTATTTTCCGTATTTTTATTGATTAGATAGTGTTCTCGGCTGAGTTTGTTGGCTTTGAAGTTGTGATGTGCACATAGAACAATGTTTCAGAAACATTTAAATGGCAAAAACGTTGTAATCTTCTATTGCGAAAGAGAAAGGAAAAAAAGAGGGAAAAATATGAAAAACAAGAATTCTATTCTAGTGCTGATGTCAATTGCTATGTTACTGTTACTGTCTGTTCCAATGATGTTCAGTGCTCCTGTTGCAGCGGCTGGTACTGGTGGACCTCTAATGGACGAATTGTTGATCAAATATTATCCTAACAATGCTGCGTTGTTTGACGCTTTGATAGCAGGTGACATTGATTTAATGGCTTGGCCTTTAGTTAAGAGCCAATATGACGTAGCGAAGACAAATCCCAACATTCAGACGGCTCGATATCAGGAGCTTGGAATGTACGAGATAGACATAAACAACAACAAAACCTTGCCTTGCCCAGGCTATGATACTTATCCAAGCCCAACAGCCGACAAATCGTTTAGGCAGGCGTTAGCCTTTTGTGTCGACAAAGACGCGGTTGTCACCGGCCCTGTTGGTGGCTTCGGAAACAGAATTGACACTCCTATGGCAAGACCAATCCTGAACAACTGGGTAGCCTTTCCAACAGACCCGCTTACCAGAAGCGAATATGACGCCGCAGGAAACGAAATCTTCCAATATCCATACGAGTATAATCCCGCTATGGCTCCGGTATACCTTGACAACGACGGCTTCGTCGCAGGCCAGACAGCGAACCCGTTCTATGATGCTCAATATCCATGGTCCTCACCGACTATTCGAGTCTACCCCCAGACACAAGTGGTTTGGGATTATTGGCATGTAGCCGATGAACCCACTGGACATGAGCTTCCTGCTGGACAACTTGTGTACGAGGTTATGCTGGAATGGCCTGTAGTAGGTGAAGAACTGGAAGTCTACTATAACGGAATGATGGACAACTGTTATCCATTCACTTGTCTGCTAAGACCAGGCATAGACTATGAGGTTGTTGGAACACTCCTCATCATCCACGTAAGCATGACTCCTCCACCGCCATGTGTACCAGACACTGTACCAACCCTACCGGGTTGTGAACCAGTCTATCCGCCCAAAGACAGCTTCAAGTTCTATGCCAAATACAGAGTAGCCCATCCGAAGGCTGGTTTGAACTTGGATCCGTTACTCGTCTTTGTCAGAAGTGATCACCCACCAAGAAAGTTTGCAGGCGAGCAACTTGTAGACCACATGAAGAAACTCGGAATCCCAGTGGCTCTCACTGAAGGACCGTCAAGCGTCTGTGCGCCACCAGTAATGGAAGCACGCAATTTCCATATTTACACTGGCGGTTGGAGCATGGGCGCCTATCCAACACATTTCTATGCACTGTACACTGAGCTGGGCATATATGAGTGGGGACCAAACTATGACCAAATAGAATATCCTGACCACAGTTACTGGGCTAAAGTTGAATATCTGAGCACCAGAGATCCAACGTTTGCAGAAGCACAGTACGCAGCTAAGGTATGTCAAGCAAAACTTGTTGACTACTGCGCTTCCATTTGGCTGTACAGCAACACGGGCTACATTGGATATAGAACAGGTTGGCTAAACGTTATAAACGTCAAAGGATACGGGCTTGAACGTGCGTTGTTCTGGACTTCAATGATGTGCTACAACGCAAACCCACTGATTAAACAAGTAAGATATGGATTGCAGCAACCATGCCATTGGTTGAACCCAATATTTTCTCAATGGACATGGGACTACGAGATTATGGACAACATATTCGGCTGGCTAATGCTAGGCAACCCCTACTTGGACACTACTCCTGGACATTCTCCAAGCGGCGGAGACCTGCCATATTTGGCGAAAGACTGGACGTATTGGGTAGAGGATCCAGAGAATGAAGCCCACGTAAGGTATTGCTTGAGCGATGCCTTCACGTGGCATGATGGCACACCAGTCACAGCGTACGACGTTAACTATACAGTTTGGCTGACAGCTAGCTATGCAGATGCGTGGGCTTGCGATGCGGTGGCAGACCTAAAGGACGTTATTGTACATGGACCCTACGACGTTGAGCTCGTCTTCCATGTCCCAAGCATTTGGGCGATGTACTTCTTCTATCCATACATACTGCCAAAACACATATACGAAACAATCCCAGACCACCATGGATTCAACCCAGGCAACCTGCCTGAGGAACAAGTACTGATCGGATACGGCCCGTATTACTACGATAGTGGCGACCGGCTCACATATTGTCTAGAAAAAGCTTACCGCAACTTCCCACTAGCTCCAGTGCGAGGCGACATAGACCTGAACTACTTCTGGACCGGTCCATACTGCAGCGGAGGAACCTACAAAGTCGGCTTGTCCGACCTAGTTATGGTTGCCAAAGCCTACTGCGCCAGAGGAGAAACAGGACACGGACCGGACGCAAACTGGGAACCAGGATGCGACATAGCTGCACCAGCGTGCCACGTTGGCCTAACAGACCTAGTAACAGTTGCCAAATCCTACGGAACAAATTGGGGACAATATGACCCATAAACAGGCTATAGCCCGAAACGGCTACAGCTAAACCCCTTTTTTTATAAAATTTTGCTCTTAAAGCCAAAACTTAAATACTAATTTCTGCTCTTCCCTTAAAAGGGGAAGGCGCAATGGGTCTCAGAGGATACGTTGCGAAGAGAATTATCTATTCATTCATTCTCATATTCTTCGTTTTAACGCTTAACTTCGTCATATTCGCACTAATGCCAGGCGACCCTTTAGCAGCATACGTAAACAGAATAAGTAACATAAACGCAGAGATGGCTGCGCAAATCAGAAAGGAATTTGGGCTTGACAGACCCTTGTATGAAAGATACTTCATCTACTTGCAGAAAATGTTTACGTTCAACTTTGGAAAAAGCCTTTTAGTACAAAGTCCCATTGCTGAAGAAATTGGACGTCGCCTAACAAATACCTTGTTGTTAATGGGAAGTTCAAGCATCCTCTCCATCGTAATAGGAATAGTTTTAGGAGTTCTAGCTGCTAGGAAAAGGGGAGGAGTCCTTGATAACACAGTAGTGATAAGTTCACTAACAACCTTCTCCCTTCCAGTATTTTGGATAGGAATGGTTTTCCTAACAATATTCTGCTTCATGCTCCACTGGTTCCCACTAGGTGGCGCTTATCCTACTCCTCCCCCCACCGATCCGCTACAATATGTTCTGGCCAGACTCTACTATCTCTTCCTACCTGCATTAGCCCTTTTTCTCTTCCAGTATGGTAACTACGTACTGTTAACAAGAGCCTGCGTATTAGAAACAATCACCGAAGACTACGTGGTTACTGCAAGAGCTAAAGGATTGAAGGAAAGAACAATATTGTTCAAGCATGTCTTGAAAAACGCTTCTCTGCCACTTATAACGAACGTTGCCTTAACTTTCGGCTTCTTACTCTCCGGAGCGATGATAACAGAGACTGTTTTTAATTATCCAGGCATGGGAAGGTTCACTTTGGACGCAATAAACAACCTTGACACACCCATTCTAGGAGCCATATTTTACGTAACAGCGTTATGTGTAATTATAGCCAACTTTGCAGCAGACATCCTTTACGGAGTTATAGACCCTCGAGTTAAATATGGGTGAGCATACATGTCAATACGTAAAGCTAAACTTTTATTCGCAATTAAAAGATTCAAAGATTTCTGGAAACAATTCAGTCGCAGTAAAAGGGGCCTCCTTGGAATAGGAATTCTAATTTTCTTTATAGTAGTAGCGCTAGCAGCTCCTCTGTTAAGCTCGAATGACCCAGTTTCCTATGGCTCAGTACCATTAGGAGAACCCGTAATAGCATACGAGAGATGCCTCCCCTCTTGGTACAGACTTCTTCCGGGATACGAAAACCTAACAGAAACTCTACACGTGATACCTGACAAAGGCTTCACAAGTTCCTCCTCATTAGAGACTGACTGGAACCACACAACAACGGAAAACACTTCAATAGCGTACAACCAAAACTTCGGATTTAAGGAAAACGGATGTTTGGAAATATCATTTGACAAAAAAGGAACTGTCACATTAACCCGAGAATTCAGCTATCCCTTTAGTAGGCCACCCCGCAGATTCTACGGATTAACGTGTTACTACATCAACAAAACACTTGATACTTGGCTTACCATAAGTTTCTACATTAAACGTAACGGGGAAAGATTTGTTATAGACAGCTTCAGCATCCCACCCAATAGGGCCGACCTTACACAGACATGGCGAACCAGTGCGCATGTGGACTCTTCCTCATCTTCTGTCCAAAACCGATTCAGAAGGGATTATAACAATCCGGAACCAACTTCTGTGGTCTTCAGTGAACCCGGCAGTTACATTTACGGCATAGAAATCTCTTACGGCGGAGAGGGATTAACTGTTTACCTTGACGACTCACGGCTAATACTCTACGGCGATACCTACGGCCTCCTAGGCACAGACAATTTGAGCCGAGACCTCTTCTCACAACTCGTTTATGGCACAAGAATATCATTACTCGTCGGTTTACTTGCAGCATTTTTATCCGTAGCCATCGGACTGCTTGTAGGCTTGGTTGCTGGATATGGAAAAGGAATAGTTGACGAAGTACTAATGAGATTCTCAGACATGTTGCTCGTCATACCAACATTACCCCTGATATTGGTTTTAGTTTTTGTTCTAGGAAGGTCAATATGGAACATCATACTGGTTCTCTCTGTCTTAGGATGGATGGGCTTCGCCAGAACTATAAGATCGCAAGTTCTCAGCCTTAAGGAGAGACCCTTCGTTGAAGCAGCCAAATCAGTCGGAGCCGGCACCCCCCACATTCTATGGAAGCACATACTGCCAAACGTGTTCGCCCTAGTATACGTCTCACTAGCACTCTCCGTCCCAAGCGCCATCGTATCAGAGGCATCTTTAACCTGGTTAGGTTTAGGCGACGTAAACGTATGTTCTTGGGGAATGATGCTTTACAACTTCGAACAAGCCGGGCTAATGTCAGCGGGAGCCCTTCAGTATTGGTATTGGGTAGTATTTCCAGGAATAGGCATATCACTACTTTCCCTTTCGTTCATCTTAATCGGATACGCCCTAGACGAAATGCTTAATCCAAAACTTAGAGAAAGACGCTAACTGCTTCAACATCAATCAGTTACGCCGAATCAATCAAACGGCTTATCACATCTTCCACACATATCCAGAATTCCCCTTCAAGTTTTTCCAATGCTTCCTGAACCTTCAAACCTTCTAAGACAAAAACGCCCCCTCCCAACAAAGCTAAAAGGGACCCCAACTTCGTCAAACTCCGAGCTTTTTCACCAGCAACAAATTCTATAACAAAATTACTTGGTTGCCCCTTAATCGTCACATTTATGTCTCCACGTATATTTGAAGACCTTCTTGGCATCACAAAAATTTTACGCCCCCCTTCCACATCTTCTTTTCTCACAATCTCCAAACCTTTGTTCCTAAAAAAATCTTCAATACGTTTTTCTAACAACGTTAAATCGACGTTTTTCCCAACCCATTGAGTAAACATTTCCGGCTTTCCTCATTCAACTCGAAGATGCCCAAAACACTTTATAACTTCTTTACTTAAACAATTTGCAAAGCCACCTTTAAAACCTTACTTTTAGACATCCATATTCTAGTTTCAAAAACGAAAACTTAAACACTATTTGCCAAAAAAGCTAATACCATACAAAAAATGCTGATCTTTAAATTGCAAGGAAATGACACCGAAAGCTCAAAGCTTATATACAAAAGTCATTTTCTACAATAACAGATTGTAACACGACATAAAACCCTACAAAGGTGCAATTTACGGTATGACATTGCTAGATGTCCAGAACTTAAAAATGTACTATTCTACCCTAAGAGGCCCAGTAAGAGCCGTAGATCAAGTGAGTTTCCAAGTGGAGAAAGCGGAAGGGTTAGGATTAGCTGGAGAATCCGGTTGTGGTAAAACCTCGGTTGCATTGTCTCTTCTAAAGATTCTTCCCCCAAACGGAAGAATACTAGGCGGAAAAATTCTTCTCCATGACAAAGACCTAGTCAAATTTAAGGAAGAAAAAATGAGAAAAGAAGTAAGGTGGAAAGGAATCTCCCTAGTATTCCAAGGAGCCATGAACGCTTTTAACCCAGTTTATAGAGTTGGAGATCAAATCGTTGAAGCCATCTCGCTTCATGAACCTAAGGTCAGCAAAGAAGAGGCTAAAAAAAGGGTAAACAAACTATTAGAAACTGTCGGAGTTGACCCAAGCCGAGCTGACAACTACCCTCATGAGTTTAGTGGAGGAATGAAACAACGTGCAATGATTGCTATGGCTCTCGCATCTAATCCAGACCTATTGATTGCTGACGAACCTGGAACGGCTTTAGATGTTATTGTGCAAGCACAAGTGTTAAAGTTGTTAAGAGAACTGAAGGAAAAGTTACAGTTAGGAATGATTCTGATAACCCATGATTTATCGATTATAACAGAAACATGTGAAAAACTCGCTATTATGTACGCTGGAAAAATCGTGGAGTACGGGAACATTGTAACCATATTTAAAGAACCGTTACATCCATATACTCAAGGCTTGATAGGAGCATTCCCAAGCATCAAAGCAAAAAAAACCCGTATGACTTCCATTTCTGGTTCTCCGCCGAATTTGCAAAACCCGCCTCGAGGTTGCAGATTTTATCCAAGATGTCCGTACGCTATGGACATTTGTAGAAGTGAAGAACCGAAATCCATTGAGGTAACTAATGATCATAGAGTGGCGTGTTATCTTATAGCAGCTAAGGGAGATGACTAGTAATGGAAAACATATTACAATTAACGGATTTGAAAAAATGGTTTCCGGTGAGAACAGGATTTCTCGGAGCATTTCTTTCAAGGAAACAATTATTTGTTCATGCGGTGGACGGAATCAGTTTCGACATTAAGAAAAGCGAAATTTTCGGTTTAGCAGGAGAAAGTGGCAGTGGAAAAACAACTACTGGAAGGGTGCTACTTAGATTGGTTGACCCTACCAG
>Ga0315280_10008572_pt1 | contig 13349 bp, 14 predicted proteins | sample YL17G06_40_MG_FD_203697 | JGI IMG/M metagenome (GOLD analysis project Ga0315280, IMG submission 203697) | Sediment microbial communities from Yellowstone Lake, YNP, Wyoming, USA - YL17G06_40 | ecosystem: Environmental > Aquatic > Freshwater > Lake > Sediment | place: USA: Wyoming | collected...
GGGTATGGTCCGGGGCGGATGAGGTCAGAAAATGGCGAGAGTTGGGAAAGTAGTTCCAGACGTCTCCGTGGTTGTCAAGTGGTACAACTTTGAGCCTGACACGGAAACAGCTCTGCATCACACTTTAAGACTCCGTTTACCTTGCCGTAGCTGGAGCAGGAGTTATGATGCTCTACACAGCGGACGACAAGCTCATTACAAAGGTTGCGAGCGAAAGAATGCGTCATATACGTGACTACTGACCAACCCTCTTCGGAGTACAAGCCTTCGGCTATAACAAGAGTTCTTAACGTCTTAGTTCCGCACCGGGGAGACGAGGTCGCTAACCGCGGAAAGGCGCACGAGAAACAGCTCGAAACAGACATTCTCATCCCGCTCATGGGACCGGGCCGGATGCTGATCGGTTTTCAAATCCTCAGAGAACTGAAACTGGCGCTCCTGGGCAAGGTACACTAGAAGCAGCTCGAGGCGCTACAGTCAATCAAGCAATCGCTGTCGGCCGTAGAGAAGAGGCGCCGTCCCGCACGACAACGTGAAGCATCAACTTAAGTGAAGTAATGGTATTCTAGGTTAGGGATTTCCTCGCGAGAACCGGATCTGTAGTGAACGAATGTCCACTCATCCGGTTGATTCCACTGTCTTGGCGAAGACTCAGCCAGTCGCCGAGATTACTTTGAGGGCGAGTGAGAAGGCCGCCGAACATGATTCCACAGCCCAGCGGACCTAAAGCGTTCAGCAATTTTAGGGCTTTCACCGACGCTTCATCCCGCCTGAAAATTCAAGTCTGCATCTGACCGAATATGGACATGTACATGTGGGCCCATTGGATTCCCTACAATGTTTGTTAGTAAGTCAAAACGATTGATGTAAGGTCGGTTTTATCTCATGCAAGAGTGACACTCAGTACACTTGTTCAGGCAAGACTGAAATTTGCGCCAAATAATACGCCGCTCAAAGAAGAAACAACATGATGGCTTGTTCACGCCGAGCCGAACGTCCGCCTTTCGCTCTTTTGAGTCCACGTGATAACGAATGACGCTATTGACTCACTGGAATGGGCTAACCGTGAAAATCGCCAGACTTGTTGCTTATTCAGCTGTCATTGTCTCAACGCTGACCCAAACTACCGCGTTGAAAGTGTTTGAAACTGTTGGAGTTCGCCAAGTTCCGACAACTTACGAGATCTTCCTCGCATATTCCGCAATCGCTGCGGTCCTCTATTTTCTCTCACTTGGCGGTCTGTTTGGCTGCCTGATGATTGAGAGTGCTCGGAATTCACTTTCGAGACGTCATGCGATCACTGACGTCATGTTGATTGTTTTGCTCATTCTCATTGAAATGGTCACTGAACAGGGAACGCTCGTAATGGGTACGCCCTTTGGTGTCTCAATCGCGCTCACAGGATTGGCTCTCGCGGTATCCTTGGTGGCTTTCGGCCTACAGTTGCTGCCAAGTTCACTATGGTCGACCCACGGAACTTCCGCTGTCTCGGCTGGTCCTCAGTGGGAGCGCGTCCTCGGCGTGACTAGGACACCCGCAATTGCGCTCTCGCTCATTGCTGTCGCTATACTCTTGTATCATTCCCAACTCATACTTTCTCCCGCAATTCCTCTCAGCGCAGACGACGCAGCCCACATTCACAGTACCTACCTGATAGCCCAAGGGGAGCTCTTCGGGTGGGACCAGAATTGGTACGCGGGTCGTCCCGCTTTCATTTTCTATCCTCCCTTGTCCTACGTCCTTGCCGACATCCCACATTGGCTTCTTGGCTTCGACCCACTGCGATCATATCTGATTATCGTGGTCGCGGTTTTGATGGCCATTCCTTTCGCAACTTATTGGCTGGCCCGAGAAGTAGGACTGGACAGAGAATTCTCCGTCTTAGCATCATTCATGGTTGCGTTCTCTTCGGCTTTGAACAGGATGATATTTCCTTGGGGACAATACCCAACTGTCGTGGCCATTTTTCTTCTCTTGATCGGCATGCGCGCACTTGTTAGATTCGAACGAGGCGCTAACAAAAGGATGCCATGGATCGAAGTCTATCTGATAACGGCCGTGTTAATTCTCATTCATCACGAGACTGCTTATTTCTGGATTTTGCTTTGCACACTGGTCGCCGTGATCGGTTTAGTCCGTCGAAGGAGCTCCATGGGCCGGCTGAACCTTTTGGTCGCGTTAATCTTGGGTGTTGGGACCGCTGCGTTCTGGTTAGCCGACTTGGTCAAATTCCTACAGATCGGAATCTCAAGTAGCTTAGCAGGGGGACCCGCTACTGCTCCGGGTACGTTCTTCTTGCTGGATAAACCCGATGATTTCTTTTCTTTCCTCATCGCGGGAATTGGATTAGCGCAATTCTACGGAGCGATATCAGTTCTCGGAAGAGCAGTAATCACTCCAAGACTAAGCAAGTTCCGAGTTGCCTGGATCATTCCCGCGGTTGTGTTGTTAGTATATGCGTGGCTGACGGCACCGCTTTGGGGCATCATTGCCTCTCTATTTGTTTTCTCGACCTACTTGCTCTTAGAACGAATTCCAACAACGGGATTGACTTCAACAGAGGGCTGGCTGCTTCTCCTGGCTTTCGTTGTGGGCATGTTGCTGATGGAGAGCCGCGGTCCCATTTTGAATGAGGTCGTTCCTCTGGGCAAGATTCTGGCTCTCGACAGATTTGGCGAGTACGCGCTTATGATCGCCTCAATCTTGTTCGCTGGTCTTCTTCAGGAAATCAGACACAATTTTCCAAGATTACGTCTTCCCACGTCTCGTTTCCTTGGCTCCGCCTTCTTACTTGGCATGTTACTCTCATCGACGGTAGTCTCTATTTCGATGACCACAAGCGCCGTGGAAAAGGTGGAGTTAGAGTCTCCACCATCACAGCTCGTGAGTTATTTCGCGGATCAGCCTCCTCAGTTGAAGTCATACAGAATACTCGGACTTGACACGCCCAATTGGCTTTACGCGTTGCCAGATGTTGTGGGCATTCCAATTCTCGATGGGTGGTATCCGACGAGTCGATTGCCTCGAATTTTGAACGTTTTCAGAGTTCAGACAATAAATCACCCGTTCGGCGACGAGCATAAGGATGACGTCTGGCATTATTACCTGCAACAAGCTGACGCCCTTGGCGTTCTATGGGTTATCACTACTCCTGGCAATGGAACGCGTATCGTTAGCGAAACGGGCGGCTTCCAATTGGTTCTCAACATCACGAAGTTCATTGTGTGGAAAGCTCTTTTCTCACCGACCATGGTTTTCAGCAATCAAGGGGTACAAGTAGATTTTTCTCAGCCGACTTCTAACCGAATCGAACTCTTGGTGAGGTCCGACAGAGATCAGACGGTTTCTGTGGACGTAAAGGTAACCTACTTTCCTTACTGGCATGCATACCAGGACAAAAGAGAAGTGCCATTATCTTCAAACGATTTAGGTTTCATTCGAATTGATCGAGTTAACGCGAAAGAAGGAACTGCTAGAGTAGAGCTCCGCTACGAACCGGACAATTGGCTTGGCTGGGTAATCTCGCTCCTTTCAGTAGTTGGGGTAGCCGGATACGTGGTAACTCGCGGGCGTGGTTTTACTCAATTCTGGAAACAGAGCAAGGCGAAGATGGGCTCCGGCTCCTTCATGCTCTTGGTTAATCGGGCGAAAAGCGGGCTGAGGGGAATGAGAATTGGGAAAAGTAATTGAAGCATCAGTATGAAACAACATATCTTCCCAAAATAACACTCTGAGAATGTCGCAGGTTTCTGACTCATGCGGAGAACGTTTTCTGGTCGTGGGAGTCCATATCGCAAGTGCTCTTCGTAGAAACTCTTCATCCCTCCCAGACCTAAGGTTGCGTACATTTCGAAAATCGCTCTGAATACGAGTTCGAAATGAAGCCTTCGTATGGGAAAGGCCAGTATAACTCGATGCCTTGTTACCCGCATTAGTTCAGTAATCACATGCTGGCGATTTCGAGGCGGGATATGCTCGATCGTTTGAAGCATCAGTCCAAGATCGAAAGTCCCGTCAGCGTACGGAAAGTCGTTTCCACCATAAAGTACGTAATGGACGACATCAGGATGATTGTTCTTAGTTGTTTCAAGTATTGTGAATTCATGATCGCTAGCCCGGAATGCATCTTCGAACATGCCATCTCCCCCGCCCACATCAAGTACGGCACGAGCGTTTCCCAACTGGAATCTGGTCTTCTGAAACCAAAGGTACTTATCGAGAGCCAAGAAAGCTCTACGCAGTGACATTTGCATCAGACCGAGTTATGATTATGCGATTACTTCGACAGGTTTCTTCGAATCGGATTTTGAGACAGCGGTAGCGCCGTTTCGGAGGAATGGATGTTTGATCCTACCCAAGCACAACCACGCTCCGCATGGGGCTGCGATCATGTATTTCTTGATGGCCGCGTCCGGGACTAGTCGCAGAGCTTGAACTTTTTGTCTGGCTTGCCAAGACGACCTTAGTTTTCGTAAATTCCAAAGCCAAGCGGAGCTAAGTGGAATTGATTCCATCACCTTTTTCCTTTTGAGGGTCCAGACCATCAGGGGCAAATGGAAAACTGAAAGAAATAGCAATGACAAGGCCACGTTCCGGAGACTGTAGTTCTTGATGATAGTTCTAATTCTATTCTTGGTAAGGAGGAACAGGACCATTGGCTTTCTGTTTCGTGTACTGCCCATCCAGCCGTGATAGACCAGGGCGTTGGGTTCGTATGTGACTAGGTATCCGGCAAGCCTAAGACGCCACGAGAAGTCTAGGTCATCATAGTACAGAAAGTAGTCTTCGTCGAAACCTCCCAAACTTAGAAAGAGCTTGCGCTTGACCATCATTCCGCAGCCTACAGCATAGAAGCAGTCTCGGGAGTTGTCATATTGATGGAAGTCATGTTCTTCGATTCCACGATTCCAACCTAGACCGAAGATGTCACACGCCCCGCCAGCAGCGTTGAGTCTACTTGAATCGCTATCCATCAGTAGCTTGCTGCTAACAGCGCCGACCTTTTCATCACTGATACAGCGAACAAGCCTCCTTAGCCAGTCTGGGTTGACGTGCGCATCTGGATTCAAGAACGCGACGTACTTGCCTCTTGCAATCTTCGCTCCAGTGTTCGCCGCGCTCGCAAATCCTGCGTTGTGACCGTTCCGCGATAATCTAACCCAAGGAAACCTTTGCACGACGTTCCGAATCATACCGTCGTCGTCACCATTATCAACTACAATTACCTCTAAAGCTGGATAATCAACCTCATTCAGAGATTCAAGGCATCTTAGCAGTCTGGCCCCGCCATTGTAATTGACAATCACAACTGAAGCGAGAGGAAAATCATACCCCGCCGCGCTATTCGGGCTTGTCATCAGAGCGCCAAACCTCATTGAAACATACCGGACGGAATTTTCTATCAGACGGTACGAATGAAAAAGGGAAAGAAGAAGGGACAGCGAGTGTGTGGTGGACTTTAACCTGAGCTACCGTAGGTCGCCGTGAAGGCGAAGACTCCACCCGTGGTACTTACTAGTTTGATTGTGTAGGCCACTCCGGGTGTCGGTGTAAAGCCAGTGACGCTGATTGGGGATGATGATGTCCCGCCTGGATCGACTGCATTGCTGGGGGTCCAGGTTGCACCGCTTTGCTTGACACCGTTCACGTAGGTACTGGCTATGGTGACTGAAGAAGATCCGACGTTTCTGACAGTTACGGTTAGAGAAAGGCCACTAGGCCAGCTGTATGCTTCCATGATCAACTGTTCTTTGACTTGTGAGCCTCCTCCGCCCATGAGGCCGCCGAGGAGTCCGATGCTCCAGACGTAGACGATGATGGATGCGGCGACTGCGATGGCGATCATGAGTAGTGTTGCGATGACTGGTGACACTGCGCGTCTGCTGATTTTGAATCGTCCAATTTTCATTTTCTTTCATTCCTCCTTTATGGCTGTTGAGCCGTCGCAAAGAAAGCGGACGGACTTCATTCGTGCCATATCATTATTCAGCTAGACACATAATTAAGGTCAGAAGCATATCGACGCATACGACGCTTAATATATGATCAAGCACAGCCAGGGCGTATTCTCATAGCGTAGGCAGCAGTGCTTCAGGCGAGTCTGGAGGCTAGAGCCGTAACCATGATCAGTATCAGAATAAGCAGCAGAGGGCTGGCACGAATCAATGCCGATCTGATTACCAGTATTCTGCACACCAATTCGCTCGATACGAAAATGCATGCAACGAATATCAGAGTAGCGAGAGACAAATTTGCGGGTCTGAAGGGAGCGTTCACAATAGATTCGAATCCTCCCACGTAGACACTAACCAATACCGAATCCAAGAACAAAGCAACGGACAGCGTCAGAGGTATAGCGAAAACCAATCTCGAAGCGGGAACCTTACTTGCCTTTGCTATAGCTACTAGGAAAACAGCAGAGGACAGCACTAGCGCAAATTCAAGTAGCATTTCCTTTAGTCCCTATGAGTTTTGAAAGGCTCGTGGCACTGAAAGCAGCCAGCGGTGGCATGAGCGTAATCACGTAGTAATCACCCTTCTTTGTGATTAGCCACAAAACCAGCATAAGTCCACAGAACCACGCAAGCATGGCAGTCTCGACTTGTGAAAGACCTACGCGTCTCCTTGCCCGATCAAGCAAACTTGCACTGAACGTCCACGGAAGGTAGGAACTCGTGAAGAAAGGAAAATAGAAAACGGTTAGATATAGGCCAAAGAATTGGAGCAAGTTCATCTGAGCTTGCGCGTTGGAAGATCTTAGTCCTTCAGCCAAGAACGAGAAGAATGTGGTCGCCCCCCCTAGTAGAGTCGACGAAGTCGCTGAGTTCAACACTGCAATTCCTGAGTAGCCTATGATCTGACTCGGCCAAAGAATCGGGTCTCCTATGAAAATGACCAGTACAAGGGGAAATCCGACAACAGCCAACCTACGGAGGGCTTGGATCCCCCTGACATCTCCCGATGCCAACAAAAACAACGCTGACAACATGACCGCTGCAATGGCCGGATACTTCGAAAGAGTAGCCAGCCCTCCAACCACGCCCGCTAGCGGATACTTTCTTGAAACAAGAAGGAAACTAAAGAGCATGAGAAAGAACGTCATCGTCACATCGAGCGAAGCGGTTGCGTAGCGGATTGAGATCGGGTCCGCGGCGAGCAGTATCCATCCGATGTAGGCAATTTTCCTGCTCACCCTTAACAGTAGCACGAAAAGCAACATGCACGTTAGAGCACCGAGCGCAGCGTCAAGTATTCGCATCGATATCAGCGCCGGCAACCTCACATAGCCACCAAGGTTGACGCTGAGCGCGGTCAATATCTTCGACAGAGGCGGGTGTTCCGCATTGAACTGGAAAGCAGTGAAGTTTCCTCGCTGTAGGCCCGCAAGATACTGACTTCCAGCAGAGATGTAGAGCAATTCATCAGTATTGACCGCTGGCAGGAGTCGCGGGTCCAAGTACCAGATGGATCGCAGCATGAAGGGGAACGCAAAGAGGAATAACACCAACGCAATGAGTCGGAATGCTCTGCGTGTGCGCAAGATATCCCCAGCCAGAGGTGATTATACCGGTGGACTTCATCAATGTTCGCTAGGAGGTCGAATGCCTCACAACGTACAGATGATTCTCCTGCCTGTGCTCATGAAGCTGCCTAACTATGGTAAGACTGATTTCAAGTCGGCCGCTAGGTAGCCGTTTTCCCTGACCTGGTTGAGATCAGAGATCTCGCGTGCGACTATGCCAAGTCTGTAGTTCTTCAAGCGGACCGGAAATCGCTCAACTGACTTTTCTAGGGAACGAATCTCATTTAGTGCATCGCGCGCCGAGAGCGTCGACCATTTAACCTCAAAGAAGGAGCCTTCCGTGTAGCGTCCTCCTTCCCTTCGCAGAAATACAAGATCCATCTCCATGTCGCCATTCCACCATCTGCCATACTCAGTGAAGCTGAGGTCCGCAGCCTTCGACAAGATGATTTGGAGTGCGATGTCCTCGAATCTGATCCCTGCATAGTTGTCGAAGTCCTTTGCGATCTGCTCCACAACCTTGCCCGCTAAGCCCTGTTCCAACATTGCCTTGTTAGGGTAAACGTACCTGAACCAAAATGCGAAAAATGGGTCCGACAAGGAGTAGCGGTATCTCCTCGGTTTCATCTTGCGCTCCCCAACCGGCACTACCTTCTCAACGAAGCCTAGGTTTCCAAGAACTTGCAGAAATTTCGGGAGAGAGCGGACTTCGATCTTGGAATGGTTGGAAATCTGGTCAAGCTTCGTTTTGCGGTTCGCTATGGCTTCTAGGATTGGGAAATAGGAGTATGGCTCTCTGAGTTCTCCTCGAAGAAGAAACTCCGGCTCATCGTATAGAAATTCGCCTTTCCTGAGCATCCTGCGATTCGTTAAGGTCAATAGTGGGATCGTCTATTCCGACTATGGAATCAGCGTCCCTCTTTTCAGTTAGCTGCTCGTCTGTTTTCCCAAACCCTCACGCACACTGGCTGTGACCGCGTCAGCGCTATTGGCTCGTGGTGTCCATTGGAGCTCTTCGGGCCGTGTAATGTCGAGCCACATGCACTTCACATCACCTACCCACCCAGTCCAATTGCAGGCCCACGTGTACGATTCGATGATTTGGCTCCAGAACCATAGTTCTCCGGACGCGGTTGTTGCGAGCGTCAACTTGTTCAAGCTGTATCGCTACCTGCCAATCGTGACCGCGCGGCAGTATGTCAGAGACTTCCCACTCGCCGCAAACGACCTTTTGAAACTCGAACCCACACTTCATTTCAATTATGTTGCAGTCTCAGCAAACTTAGGTAGCGTCAGGACGTTCTATCAATCCGACAAAGTGAGAATGGTGTACGAAAACTCAGACGTTGTGGTTTTTCTGGTGTTGGGCTCATAGCCCTAGCCCGAGGTTCTGGTAAACCATGGGATCCTTAGCAGGCTGGCAATTTAGCTGATTTCAATATAATTCGCTATCGTCGACTAGTTTTGGTTAAGAGTGGGAGGTTCATCCTTGCTTCTTTCACATAGTCGATAAGTGTGTATTCTTCGTGATTTGAGAACTCCAGTCCTAATTTGAGGTAGAGTCTTTTCGCTATAGCTCTTCCAAATGTTCTCGTGGCCAAGACTCCAAGCAATTCTGCTAAAGCAACGACAAACTTATCCAAGCGATTTGGGATGATGTCGCGCGTAATGCCGTACCTTTTCTCGAAGTAGTGGTAGAACGGTTGCCTGAACCTTGCACCCATAAGATCGGCCAGAGCCTCATCTAAGGAATCGAGGAGCAATCCGCCAAGGTCCTCGGTTGTCTCTGCTCTTCCCGTGTTTGGTTGTGACATCACGCGATTTGGCCGCCAAACCCGCAAGCGAGGTTAAGCCTAATTCACTACAGGGCCATATTCAGTTTGTAACTTCACTTCAAAATGCCCGGTTACGACATGAAAAGGGTTTTTAATTAATCACCCATATTCAGCCTGTTTTCGGGGGCAGGTTTGATTACGGTGTCTGGTGCCGCGGGAAAACACCAAACGGCTGTTGGATTGCAAGAAGTCGGCTCAGGATGCGCAGTGACTCAATAGGAAAGGGATGGAAAACAAAGTGGAGTTTTGGGACTTGCGACACACTATCTTTAGTTGCAGCCGGGATGCGGCGCTTGGTCGACCACCGTTCACCTTTGGTGAGCGTCAGCCTAATCCTATAGAGAATCGATCTGCCAAAGAATTGGAAAACGAACTTCGCAACACACTAGCCACCAGCACCCTATCTAAGTCCCTGGACAGTCGAACATATTCTGTCCTAGATGAGTCGACGCCGGAACTTACCCTTGAAACAAGTGGCGAATGAACTAAACCCGATGGTTTTCTCAGGCCGCGCAAACTATCGTATTCGACGACGAATGTTCGGATCTTGAGTATATACTCGTAATCCGAATATATTCAAAGGCCAACACAGGCTCGCCGGATAATCCGGATTCTCCTGTACACTACTTCACTTTGACACTTCGAACACGATGGGCGAGGTTGTTATCCTAGCTTCTAAGGCGGATCTGAGGACACCCTGCAGGGAACCTGTTAGGAATGTGATGTTGTTGATGAACGGGTTCTTAGCAACGACATAGCCCTCGCGCAGAATGAGATCGCCGTAGCCGAAGATTCTCAGCCGTTCTAGGATCTTAGTTCAATTCTCCTTCCCGTGCGCCTCCAGAGGTGTGGCTACGTGTGTACCGATTTCAAGTCGAATGCCAAATAGCCTTTTTCCTTGACCGAGTTGAGATCAGAGATCTCGCGTGCGACTATGCCAAGTCTGTAGTTCTTCAGGCGGACCGGAAATCGCCCAATTAATTTTTCTAGGGAACGAATCTCATTTAGTGCATCGCGCGCCGATAGCTTCGACCATTTAACCTCAAAGAAGGAGCCTTCCGTGTAGCGTCCTCCTTCCCTTCGCAGAAATACAAGGTCTATCTCCATGTCGCCATTCCACCATTTCCCATACTCAGTAAAGCTGATGTCCGCAGCCTTCGACAAGATGATTTGGAGGGCTATGTCCTCGAATCTGATCCCTGCATAGTTGTCGAAGTCCTTTGCGATCTGCTCCGCAACTGTGCCTGCTAAGCCCTGCTCTAGCATCCCCTTGTTAGGATACACGTACCTGAACCAAAATGCGAAAAATGGGTCTGACAAGGAGTAGCGGTATCTCCTCGTCTTCATCTTGCGCTCCCCGACCGGCACTACCTTCTCAACGAAGCCTAGGTTTCCAAGAACCTGTAGATATTTCGGGAGAGAGCGGACTTCGATCTTGGAATGGTTGGAAATCTGGTCAAGCTTCGTTTTGCCGTTCGCTATGGCTTCTAGGATTGGAAAATAGGAGTATGGCTCTCTCAGTTCCACTCGAAGAAGAAACTCTGGCTCGTCGTATAGAAATTCGCCTTTCCTGAGTATCCTCTCGCTGACGTTTTGCCAAATATCGAGCTTCGAATCAAACTTCTCTAAGTAGGCAGGTATGCCGCCTAGAGTCATGTAGGTTCGGACAAGGTCTTCGCCAGAATAATTCGGAAGCATTGGGGATATGTCGCGATATTTGAGAGGTTGAAGCTTCCACTGCCCTGTGCGTCTGCCATAAAGTGGAGATCGAACACCTAGAACCTCATTCTCCATGATAGACACAGAGGACCCCGATAATATCAGCAGATGCGAGCTCTTGCTGAGAGCCTCATCCCAGCCTCTCTGAACCTCGGCCAGAATAGCACGATCTCGCTCGATTAGATAGCCAAACTCATCGATGGCTATCACGCAACGCTTCGCTCGCGCAAATGTCGCAAGCGCCTCAGCCCAAGTATTGCTGCCCCTGGGAAATTCGATTCCTAATGCTTTTTCGGCTTCCGCGATGAATCTCTCCAATTGAGCAGCTAATGGAGCTGAATCGGCCAAGAAATACATGTGGGGCTTGTTGTGAATGAACCTGAGGATGAGTTCGGTTTTGCCTACACGTCTTCTTCCGTAGATTATCAGCAGTTCTGCTTTCTTGGTCCTCCGCCACCTCTCGCCTAGGAAACTCAGTTCGGGTTCTCGGTCGACAAATGTTCGGATCATGAGTATATACTCGTAATCCGAACATATTTAAATGGCCACCCCGACCGGAAAGAACTCAACTGCAATTCATCAATCAACACATGGCTTTCATTCTGCAATCCGCGCCAATGAGTTGCGTAGAATGGGGGTGTTCTTCGCGAAGGCTATTTGCTTGAGGTTTCGAAGACGATTGGGGAGGTAGTAATCCTAGCTTCAAGGCTTACTCCTAGGACGCCTTCCAAGAAGCCTGTGAGGAACGTGAGGTTATTGATGAAGGGGTTCTTGGCTACTATGTAGTCTTCTCGCATTATGAGGTCCCCGTATCCGAAAACTCGCAACCGCTCCAGAACCTTGGTCCAATTTTCCTTCTTGTGCGGATTAAGGTTCTGACTGGCTTCAATTGAAATTGAGGTTGTCTCTCCTAGTTTCTTGCCGGTTTCCCTTAACTTGTCTGCAGGAACCATTTCGACTAAAAGTTGAAGATTCTCTTGACTGAAGAAGGCGACTCTACTAATTCCTACATAATATTCGCCAGGGAACTTCCAGTCGTACATGGCCATGCTGCGGTAGACGTCGAACATCTTCGAGATGAATGGTTTGATGCCCGGTTCCTTTCCTTCACGTATTAACTGTTCAAGATATTGCCTATCCTTCTCTTCAAAAATGACTGTCGTTCTCTTTCCAGCCTTTTTCTCCATGAACCTTCTTCCCGCTACCTGTTGCAATGACCTTGACAGGCATCAAATATGTTAAACTATGCTTTTAAGCATATGGACCTGCTGAATAGCCAAGGATTCATCCCATGCGAGCGATAGGAGCCGACACGTAAACTTCCACTAACGCGCCTGCAAGGAGCAAGAATACGATGATTGTCAGTGAAATCGCCATCTTCTTGGATTTGATATAATCCCAGAGAAACCTCCTCAATTCCAGCGCTCCAAGACCTTCCCTCCGGCGCTTGTCTAGGAGGAGATCTCGAAGTCCTAGTGCAATGGAGAATGACATTATGATTGATGCGACTTCGAAGGGAGCGTGCAATCCAATGTCCCTCAAACCTTTCATAAGCATACCTACGCCGCCCAAACGCATCATGTACCCAAAGAAAAGTCCGAAGACAAAGAACCCGAACGCAAAGGCGAGCACTAGGCCAAAAGCGGTGAGATTGAAGTAGAGCTCGGAAGACAATCGATCCGTTCTCTTCGAGTGGCCTTGCACCATGCGTTTGTTCCGTGGTTCGTATTTGTCTTGATGGCGCCTTGCGAATCCCAAGTTGTATGCGGCGATCAGGACTGGAAAGAGGAATCCCAAAATCACAGGAATCATGTTGTTAGCGAAAATGATCCCGACATGCCTCAAACCCAGTGGCACACCCACTGGTGTACCCATCGTACTGAAGACGCGCCTTTCAACAAGCGCGACATAAGCCGTCGCCAAACCAGGAGTCAAGAAGGACACCATCACTCCTAAAGAAATGCCAAGCAGGAAGACTAGGAAACATGTTACAAAATTCCTTCGACCGAAGATCATGTTCATGCGACTTCACCTCACCTTGGCATCATCAGGAAGAGTCCAGCAAAAATCAGGTCGCCGAAAATCAGTGTGATTATCAGTCCAATCAACATGAAGACGATCATCGGTATTCCCGGACTGACCCAGACCTCGTTAGGAGAACCAACCTTCGACAACGAACTAACAAGCTTAGCAACCATCTGATCCCGGTCTGCTTCAGCGTTAAAGTAGAGACTGAGCCGTCTCTTGGCACCGTCTGTCCCCTCAACGACTTC
>Ga0315280_10008573_pt1 | contig 13349 bp, 12 predicted proteins | sample YL17G06_40_MG_FD_203697 | JGI IMG/M metagenome (GOLD analysis project Ga0315280, IMG submission 203697) | Sediment microbial communities from Yellowstone Lake, YNP, Wyoming, USA - YL17G06_40 | ecosystem: Environmental > Aquatic > Freshwater > Lake > Sediment | place: USA: Wyoming | collected...
TCGTACCCACAAATCCGTCACATTCAGATTACCACAAAATACAAATAGATATTATGACACATCTAAGGGAAAATGTCAATATGGCCCGCCGGGTTTTTGCACCACTACCCCGTACAAATAAGGGAACTGCCGCAATTTGCACACAAAATGCAAGGAAGTCACCCGCAATGGACCCGGGAATTTTAGAAATGTGTTCGCTAGCGTCTTCTTAATCGCTTTCCAAAATCACAGGGCGGTCAGAGCAAACAACCCCCGCAGCTTTCTGCGAAAGCAGAAGCGGGGGGATTATTTCACAGCTTCGGTCCGCCAAAGACGTCGTGGTCGGACTCTGCAGGGGTCTCTGGGCTTGTTTGACCGGACTCGGTATCTTTACCAAACCTTGCAAGAGATTGCGGCTCGGCCACTTTGCGGTAGCCAAGAGCCTTTATCACCTCCAGAACCTCGGTCCAGGTTGGAAAGGGTCTGGTATTCTTTCTTTTATATTCGTCGATGGCCATAAGAAACTCGAACTGCTCATCGGACATCTGTCCTTCTTCGGCAGACTTTCGCTCATCAGTAAGTCGTCTGCCTGGTCCACGTCTTCGGTCCAGCCACAGACGTCTATCTACCACGCTTTGCCTGCGGTCATCGCCGCCACGATGCTCTGTCGGATATTCATTGGCCATCTTTGCACCCAGCCCCCCTTCTTGCTTTCGCCTGCTGCCTCGACTTGCGTCGAGAGACGCAGAGGCAAGCAAGAAAGCAGGGGGGTTCGTCTCTCATTTACTCATCCGCCAGAATTGGCGGACTCATTTACTCATTTGCTCATATACCCATTTACTCATTCACCCATTTACTTGTCAGGCAGATGAGTAAATGAGCTAACGAGCACTAAAAGTTGTCGTCGAAAAGGTCGCCGTCGAAATCGACGTCCTCTTCCTCATCCTCTTCTTCATCTTCGACAGTAAGGTCGCAGAAATCATCGTAAGTGTCCTGAGATTCTACTATCACGTGTGCTTCATCAAGAAAATCTTCGGGAACCATTACTGCAATCTCGGTGGCGCCCGTGGACTGCTCGGACTCCTGGTTGATTACTACGGGGATGTCGTTGACCTTCAGCAAACTTTCATACTCTCTGGCCTGCTCCAAATCCTTGGCAAAAGCTACAACGACAAATCCCTGCAGTTTGGCCTGCGACTTGTGATTTTTCCTTGACCGCTTTGCCATTTCTATTTCTCCAAAAAGCCTCTTTCTGTTAAGGCACGCTCCGCCACGACGTCCTGGTGGACCTACGACTTTGTGGCGGGCCACTACGGCTCGACTGAGCTCGCCGAAGTCTGAATTTCCATAGCCACTTTTGACTATCGGCTCTAAAATTGCAAAAATTTAGTGTTTAGGTGTATTTTTTTGTTGCAAAACCTACTTGTGGCGTGTAATAACGGCGTCCAACCCGCCCCGCCAGGAAAGTCTGGCGGGTCGCAGCGGGTATCGGTCCCAGGGAGTCGGGACCGAGCTATTACACTTAAACCTTATTTACATGGAGGATTTTTGGAATGGCAAAGAAAAGAGAGTCTCTGGTAGTAGCAAGTAAAGTAAAGGGCTATATAAAGAGCAAGAATATGATGAGCTCATCAGAGGCAGTTGAGACAGTCAGCGAAAAGGTCTATTGTATGCTCGATGCCGCCATCGAACGAACAAAGGCCAACCGTCGCAGCACGGTCAGGGCACACGACCTGTAATCAGATTATGCGCTAACACTTTTTGCCTGAACATCTTACGTTTGTAGCCCGCCATTCCTTTTGGCCCGCCAATAAGGAATGGCGGGTTTTGCCTACAGAAAGGCAGAGCGGCTTTCATCAACTTTACACCTCAAATGAGAGCGAGCACCCAGGCTAAATTTGGCTGTTGGAACTCGGCGGCCCAGCTTGCAGATATTCCAGCCCGCCAGGTATAATGGTAGGCCACTATATCTGGCGGGTCAAAAACTAATAGCAAAACCTGCCATCACAGCATTTTAAATGGTCCATCAGCCCATAAAAAAGCAATTATCAGCCGCAAAATTCACGGCTTCGGGGAAAATTTATTCAACTTAACACACCGAAACCCCCGATTTATATAACAGGGATTAGAGTAAATATAGGATTTTTAATTAGCGTCAAATTAAGATTGTGCAACTTCTTGCCGATTAAGATGTTTGTCCAGCAGGCTGTGCATCCAACCGGCTTCTGCACGGACTGTTTAAGATACGGTTCAGCGAAAAGGGTATGTTTCATAACCTCTCGTTGAACAAAGGGTTGCAAGGCTAAGCCCAAAAGGGTGGCTATATTATGAGGATTTTCATGTTAGGCTGGGAGTTTCCACCGTTTATCACGGGTGGTTTGGGTACAGCCTGCTACGGACTCACCAAAGCGATGGACCAGCTTGGTGTACAAGTAACCTTCGTTCTGCCAAGAACGGTCGAGAGCAAATATTCCACCCACGTCAAGCTGCTGACCCCTTCCTCCAGATCGAAAACCGCGTCCTTTTCAGTCAGTGAGATGAAGAATGTAAAATTCCGGACGATTGACTCACCCTTACAGCCGTATTCGACTCCCGACCTTTACAGGCAGCGGATTGAAGAGACCTTGCGGCAAAAACAAAGGCTGCACGGCGGCGCTATCCTCTCCGCCAGTCAGCTTATTGAGGGGATAGACTACGCCGGCGATATGTACACTGAGGTCCATCGCTACGCCGCTCTCGCCGCAGAATTGGCCAAGACCGAGGAGTTTGACATAGTCCACGCCCACGACTGGATGACGTATCCGGCGGGGATAGTGGTCTCGGCAATCACCGGCACGCCGCTGGTGGTACACGTTCACTCTACAGAATTCGACCGCAGCGGCGAACACGTCAACCAGATGATTTACGACATAGAGCGGCAGGGTATGGAGCGGGCACACAAGGTAATCGCCGTCAGCTATTATACCCGCAGCATCATCATCAGCAGGTACGGCATTAGCGGCGACAAAGTCGAAGTGGTGCACAACGGCGTGGAGCGCAACAACAATAATAACAATAATAATAACGACTGGTCTTTAGACGAGACCGGCATCAAAAAGGACGAGAAAATCGTCCTGTTTCTGGGCCGAATTACGATGCAAAAGGGTCCGGAGTACTTCCTCAGGGCGGCGCAGAAAGTATTAGAGGTGATGGATAACGTTAAGTTTGTTATGGCCGGCTCCGGCGACCTGATGCACAGCGCGGTCGAAATGGCGGCAGAACTCGGAATCGGGCATAAGGTGCTGTTTACGGGCTTTTTACGCGGCGAGGACGTCCAAAGAATATACAAAATGGCCGACTTATATGTTATGCCTTCGGTGTCAGAACCGTTCGGTATCGCCCCGCTGGAGGCTTTGAACCACGATGTGCCCGTCATCATAAGCAAACAAAGCGGCGTGTCGGAAGTTCTGACCCACGCGCTGAAAGTCGATTTCTGGGACGTCAATGAGATTGCCAACAAGATTATCGCGGTGCTGAAGTATCCGCCGCTGCAGATTACGCTGCGAAATTACGGCGGTTCCGAGGTGAGAAAGCTGCGATGGAAAGACAGCGCCGCCAAGTGTCTTAAAATCTACGAGGAAATGCTGGTCACTGTCTGATGCGCACAGCGGGCAGTGGGAAGCGGCAGGAGCTTCCGCTCGATACTTTTAGGGTTTTTTCCAAAATGCCTTCGGTATGTTTCTATTTTCAGGTACACCAGCCGCTACGGCTAAGGCACTATACGGTATTTGACAGCGACCAGCAGTATTTCGACGAGCATAAAAATGCCTCTATATGCAAAAAGGTGGCGAACAAATGCTACCTTCCCGCCAACCGCTTAATGCTGGAACTGATACGCACATTCAAGGGCAAATTCAAGGTGGCATACAGTTTAACCGGCATGCTATTAGAGCAACTGCGTCAATACTCGCCTGAAGTTATGAGCACTTTTCACGCACTGGCGGAAACCGGCTGCGTAGAGTTTCTGGCGGAGACGTATTACCATAGTCTGAGCTTTTTATACTCGCGAGAGGAGTTCATAGCGCAGATAAACAAGCAGATTGAGGTCATCAACTACTTTTTTGGCCAAAAACCGCGGATTTTCAGAAACACCGAACTGATATACAATAACGATTTGGCCGCCCTTATTGAGTCAATGGACGCTTTCGATGCGATAATTACCGAGGGCGCAGACCACATCTTAGGCCACAGAAGTCCTAATTTTATCTACCGGCCCAGGAGCTGCAGCAAGCTGAAGCTGCTGCTGAAAAACTACTCGCTCAGCGACGATATCGCCTTTAGATTTTCCAATCGCGATTGGCCGGAGTGGCCCCTGACGGCGGACAAGTTCGCCGGATGGATAAGCAATATCAACGGCAATGGCGTTGCCGTGAATCTATTTATGGACTACGAGACATTCGGTGAGCACCAGTGGCAAGATACCGGAATATTCGACTTTATGCGGCATCTGCCGGCCGAGATTCTCAAGCACCCGGACAACAACTTCAAAACGCCCAGCGAAGTAGCCCAATGCTATCCGCCGGTTGACACAGTTGATGTGCCGCACATTATAAGCTGGGCAGACACCGAAAGAGACCTTTCGGCCTGGCTCGGAAACGCGATGCAATCAAACGCCATTCATGAGCTTTATCGGCTTGAGAAAAAAATCAAACAAACCAACGACCAGACCATCATTTCAGATTGGCGGAGACTGCAGGCATCCGACCACTTCTATTATATGTGCACAAAATACTTCGCTGACGGCGACGTCCACAAGTACTTTAATCCCTACGACTCGCCTTACGACTCCTACATAAACTTTATGAACGTGCTGGACAATCTGCGGAGCCGCTGCGCCAAATCCGCCACCACCGACAGAAACATTCGGGGGTGGCGGACCGGACCTGCAGCCGGTAGGTTAAATATTTGCAATTGACGATTGTCGATTTTCGATTGCCACCTCAAATCTTAAATCGAAAATCGCAAATCGAAAATTCAATAGCAGGCTTGTGCTGACATTACAAAAAACTAAAATTACCGCAATTATCTCTGTGCCGATTGGCGAACAGCCTATTGAGGATTTGTTAGCCAGAGAGTGGTTGCTGACCAACGGCCGCGGCAGCTACGCATCCTCGACCATTGTCGGCTGCAACACCAGAAGGTATCACGGCCTGCTGGTCGGCTCACTCAATCCTCCGATTAACAGAATAATGGCCCTGGCCAACTGCCTCGAAACGGTAATAGTTGGGGGGACGGTGTTTAACCTCTCTACCTTTGAATTCGAGGGCAAATTTGCACCGGCAGGTTACAGTTGCATAAAGCGGTTCCGTCAGGATACGGGGGTGCATCTCGATTATGAAGTCGGCAAATTAAAACTGACCAAATCCATATATCTTGCCCGCGACGCGGACACGGTTGCTGTAGAGTACGACCTTACAAGCCCGCCGGCAGGCGGAGCGGAATTCGTAGTGCGGCCATTTGTCGGCTTAAGAGACTTTCACTCGCTGCAAAAATCCCATGCCCCGCTGTGTGCCGGATGGCTCGATGACGGTCTGATAGTTCGCCACGACCCGCCTCTGGCGGGCGAGCTATTCTTGAGCTGCCCGGCTGCAACCTTCGAGAAAGACCAGCAGTGGTGGTATAACTTCGTATATCGAAGCGACAAAGAAAGAGGCCAGGATTTTACAGAGGACTTGTGGACGCCCGGATTTTTTAAGTGCCGCATAGATTCGCCCGCCAAAATCGTCCTCTGGGCAAACTTCGGCCCGGCATTTCGTTTGACGGGCTACAAGAACGAGTATTTGATGGATGCCGACATCGACATAGTCCGTCAGAATCTACAGAAGCACAAAAACAATCCGCCACGACTTCTTTGGCGGACTGCCAAAAAAGATGAAAAGCTAAAAATACTTTGCATTGCCGCCGACCAGTTTATCAGCAAACGCCAGATAAATCATAACTACGGAACTACTATCGTGGCCGGGTACCCGTGGTTCGGGGACTGGGGCAGGGACGCCTTTATCGCTTTACCGGGCCTTTTACTATCGACCGGCAGGTTCGATGAGGCAAGGTCGGTTTTGAGCACCTTTGCCGCCGCTGCCGATGGCGGTATGATTCCCAACTGCTTTGACGATAGAAGCGGCGCCGCCCACTTCAATAGCGCAGATGCCTCCCTCTGGTTCATCAACGCAGCTTTTCAATATCTAACTGCCACGGGCGACACAAAGACCTTTATGCAGGAGCTGATGCCTATAATCCGCTGGATTATAGACTCCTACAATAAAGGCACGCGGTTTGGTATTCACGCCGATACAGACGGGCTTATAACTGCGTGCACCAGCCAAACGCAGCTTACCTGGATGGACGCAAATGACGGCAATATCGCTTTCACCCCCAGATACGGAAAGGCGGTTGAGGTCAATGCCCTCTGGTATAACAGTCTTTGCTGGCTTGCTGAATTCTACGCTCGCAGGGACATAGAAAATGCAAAGCATTACCAATCTATGGCAGATAAGGTCGGGAACAGCTTCTGCAAATTGTTCTGGAACCCAACCCGCAATTACTTGAATGACTGCATCACACCTGATGGCTTGGTTGATTCGGCTCTCAGGCCAAATCAGATATTCGCCGTCTCGCTGCCGTTTTCGCCGTTACTCGCCGAACAACAAAAAGCAGTGGTAGATGCGGTGGAAAAACATTTGCTGACACCTTACGGTCTGCGAACGCTAAATACCGCTGACAGCCGCTACAAGGGCCAATATACAGGTCCACCACAACAACGCGACGCGGCATACCATCAAGGCACAGTCTGGCCGTATCTGATAGGGCCGTTTGTCGAAAGCTACCTGAAGGTCTATGGCACAAACAGAAAAACCAAAAAGAAAGCGGCGGAATTCATCCAGCCGCTATTAAAGCACCTGACTGACGATGGCTGCCTCGGAAGCATTTCAGAGATATTCGATGGAGACCCGCCTCATAAGCCGCGAGGCTGTATCGCCCAGGCCTGGAGCGTGGCCGAACTGATAAGGGCATATCGACTGGTAAACAGTTAAAAACACCCCAAAAACGCCGTAGTCCGCCAAAACGACGCCAAAAGGACGTAACACTATTATTCCGCCTGCCACCGCAATACTGCTCCAAAAAAGCCTTTGTTAGCCTTCCCCAAACGCCCCTGCTATCTTATGATACAATGCGCCTGTCAATTTTTGCTGTCTTTCGGCTAAAAATCTGGTATAATCTTTGGTTAGTGGCTGTAAAGAAACTGTTTAGTATGGAGGACAGAGCCATGAAAACTGTTGGCATCATAAGCATACAGACACTTCTTGTGGTCCTTCTCTTTTCTTATTCTTCTGATGTTTATGCCCAGGCAAGTCCAAACCCGGGCACGCTCGAAAGGGTCCCTATCCTGCAGAAGTATCTCAAAATGGCAGCGCCAGACTCGTCCGCAGGCGAGCGCACCCATGATACGGAAACAGCCAGGGCAAGGACATCTGCCGTAAGAATGGCGGATTTCTATACGAGAGAGGGGAAGTTACTTTTTGGAAAGCTGGTCTCGGAAGACAAAAACAAAATTACCATTGAGCAATTAGAGGAAAGCAAGATTGTCGTATCAACTTACAGCAAAAGAGATATTGACCCCCGGACGCTCCAAACGAGGGCCATTCCCGAATACAAATACTATATGGACCTTGCCGAATATTTTTCCGGCAGAACCTGGGATTTCAAAGACGACCCGGACGACTTTATTCAGGCAATCCGCTGCTATGAGAAGGCCAAGCAATTAGCCGTAGGCGCCGACACCCAGGATAACGAAAGGGCCGCACAGATTGACGAAAAAATCAAGCAGTTGCAGGCCGACAGGGAAGTCTGGACAAGGGAAGTGGAATCGCGGGCCAGGCTAAAGAAACTTGAATTAGACGCTGAGTTTGAAAACAGACTCAAGGAGCTTCAGGACAAGGTCAACGCCAGCAGCCAGAAAGTCACTGAGAGCGTGGAACGGCTCGATAAGACGATAGCTGAGATACAGAGCAATCACAGAAAGCTCGAACAAGCCATCTCTGCTATGGAGCAAGAGACAGCCCGGCGACTTAACATATTAGGCAACCAGGTGGATGTTAATAGAAGGCTGGTTGACCCATTTTACTGGGTCCCGCGATCCAGGTATCCGTATGGGCCCGGCTATTAGCGCTGCGTAGGCAGGGGGCGCTGGTTGATGACAGGCGGTCCCGCTTCTTCCAAGGCAGTTCAAAAGTCTTTGGCCATTTGTCTTGCTTTTTCGACAGCATCGGCCCGTCTTTGTTTTGCCACATCTTTACCTTTCGCGAGCGTAGGTTCAACTACTATTGAGCGAACATCGCTCAATCCCATAAAGCCCAGGATAAGCTCAAGATACTTCTTTTGCAGGTCAAACGCTTCGCCGGCCGTGCCGGGCGGATACTCGCCGCCGCGGGCATAGGCGACAAAGACAGGCCTATCCTTGACTAATCCCTGGTAATTTCCAGCATTATCAACAGTGAAGGTGTAGCCGGGCTGGACGAGAATATCTATATACTGCTTCAATCGATAGGGAATTGAGAAGTTCCACATCGGGGCCGCAATGACGTATTTGTCCGCCGACTTGAACTCCTCAATTATGGAAACGATCCCGCTCCATATCCGGCGGTCCTCCGGAGAATGCTCTTTGTTGTGCATTATTTTGTATTTCGCGGAAGCCGCCTTGAAATCAAAGGCCGGAAGCCGCTCTTTGAAAATATCAACTATCCTGACTTTGTCGTCCGGATGCGCCTGAAGATATGCATCCACAAATGCATCCGCTACGGCAATTGAATAAGAAAGTTCACCCATAGGCGACGCTTTGATGTATAGCAGCTCACTCATAACAACCTCGCTTTCAACAAACAGTAAAACACCCGAGCTAACACTTCAATTCCTTCCTGAGCAAACACCCATCGCAGGGACAAAATGCACGGATATTTTGCTCCGGCGTGGCGGGCGGGACTTCGCAGCCGGGCATCAAAATGAATTTGCGCCCGCCGGCCTTTATGCACTTCCTCGCAGCTTCTGCAACACTCTGCGGCGTACCCTGCAGCAAAACACCCGATGGGTCGAAATTGCCGCACAGGGTAATATCCGGCCCGACAAGATTTCTTGCCTCAGTCAGAGGAACCATCCAGTCAACGTCTATAATATCCGCACCGGTCCGGGCGATATAGGAAATAGCATTTTTTATGTTGCCGCAAATATGCAGCTTCACAGCGGCGCCGGCATTATGAATAGCGTCAAACAGCTTTTGCTCAAGCGGCAGGACACAATCCTTATACATAGCCGGCGATATTAAACTGGCCGCCGAATCGCCGATTCCAATCATATCTGCTCCTGCCTTGATTTGGGCGACGGCAAATGCGATTTCATTGCGAATAATAACCTCGCCGGCTTTGGTAAAGATTTCCGGCCTATCTATCAGGTCCAGCAGAGTGTTTTCCAGACCCCGCAGGTCTGCGTATGCCGCCAGCGGGCCTTCCGCCCAGCCAAGAACGCTGTGAGTTTGCCCGACTTTGGCGGCCATTTTGCGGACACTTTCAATCCGCTGCTTTGTCCGCGGGGCATTTTCGATATCAAACACGCTCAACTTTGATATGTCATCACGCGTTTTTATAAAAACCTCTCTGGGCTTTCCGACTCCATCCTCGGGGTAATCAAACTCCATCCCGTAGGCGGATGCCTCCCGCCAGGGGTCGCTTATGGCGCTTACCTGGTCGATGTTGAACGCCCCGGCGACGGCAAGCTGGGCCTCTACCAGGACATCACCATCAAGGTAGTAATCTCTGTAGCAGCGCCCGATGAAATTGGCCGCCCAGGACATAAATATCGGCGTAACGGCAGGACGGTCACAAGGTTTGACTTCGATGATTGCATAAATCCGCTCTTTGGGAGTCATAAATCACCCAGGACACAAAGGATTTTCGATTTACGATTTACGATTTTCAATTTACTCCGCCGAACGGCGGCGGATCTTCGTTCTGCCCCGCCGTTGGCGGGCTTTCAGCGACCCGGAACTCCGAGATTTACAATTTTGGACCCGACCTGGATAATTATAAGAATTAACTGCGGAGATTCACGGATTTTTTCCTGCCAAACCGCGCATTTTGCCTTTTTACTTTTCCTTTTTACTTTTTCCTTGTTTTGCTATACGCTAATGCCAAAAGAACCGCGACGATCGTATGGAAAGTTTGAGGATTAAAGATATGCTCAGGGTCGGCATTGTGGGATTCGGGTTTATGGGCAGGATGCACTACCGCTGCTGGAAGGGGATAGAAGATGCCCAGGTGGCGGCAATCTGCGACACAAACCCAAATATTGTTGAAGATACAAAGCGAGCGGTGGGCAATATCGAGGGGGCGGAAGGGGCGGTTGATTTCAGCAGCGCAGAGATATACGCGGATTTCAACAAGATGCTAAAAAATGCAAAGCTGGATGCGGTCTCGATTACACTGCCGACGTACCTGCACGCAGAGCATTCGATAAAGGCGCTGAAGGCCGGCGTCCACGTCCTGTGCGAGAAGCCGATGGCGCTGAATGTGAAGGACTGCAACCGTATGATAGGGGCGGCTGAACGCAGCAAGAGAATACTGCAAATCGGGCACTGCGTGCGGTTCTGGCCTGAATACGCCAGGGCCAAAGAGATAGTCGATAGCGGCCAATATGGCGGGGTCATCGCAGCAACGTTCCAGCGGCTCGGCGCTGTGCCGCAATGGAGCATAGACAACTGGTTCCTCGATGAAGAGCGCAGCGGCGGAGTAGCATTGGACCTGCACATCCACGATACGGACTACGTGCAGTATCTATTCGGAGCGCCAATCGCGGTTTCCAGCTTTGCAGCCAGGGACATCAGCGGCCAATTACTGCACATAGTGACACAATACGTGTATGATGACGGTAAGAGCGTGACGGCGGAGGGCGGCTGGGCAATGATGCCGACATTCGGGTTTGAGATGAGCTTCAATATCGCGATGGAGAGGGCAACGATTGTTTATGACCTGACGCGGCAGCCAAACTTTAAGGTGTGTCCGGCGGAAGGAGAGCCATTTACGCCGCAAGTCGAAAAAGGAGATGGCTATATTCGCCAGACAGAGTATTTTGTAAAATTATTACGCGGTGAAGAAGTTGAGCCGGTGACAACGCTGGAGCAGTCAAGGGACTCGGTTAAGATTGTAGAGGCGGAAAAGAGGTCCGCCAGGAAAATGAAGATGACTTTAATCAAGTGAAAAACGGGATTGAGGTTGGAGAACGGAAAATGAAGTGCAAGGATTGGCCTATAGGAGTTTGCAGCTGGTCGCTTCGGACCGACATCAACGGCGTGGCGGAGGCGATGAAAAAAATAGGTATCGAGCACATCCACCTTGCGGTAAGACCCGCCCTGGAGGACAAGGGACGCGATTATCTTGCGGCGGTCCAGAAACAGAGGTGGACCATAAGCAGCACAATGATAGACTTCCCGCAGGAAGATTACACCACGCTCGATAGCATAAAAGTAACGGGCGGCATCACCCCGGATAAAGACTGGGAGCGGAATCGCAAGCTCTTTACCGGTGCAGCCGAAGTAACGGCAAAATTGGGCGTAAAATACCTGTCAATGCACGCCGGATTTATCGACCAGGTCAATCCGGCATACGCAAAGAAATTCTACGACCGCATAAAATCCCTGGCAGACGCGGCGAAAGAAAAAGGCATTACGTTACTGCTGGAGACGGGCCAGGAGACTGCGGAGGAGCTGCGGCATTTTCTTGAGCAGCTTAATCACCCGGCGATAGGCGTGAACTTCGACCCCGCGAATATGATTCTCTATGACAAAGGAGAGCCGACAAAGGCGGTGAAGGTATTGGCAAAGTGGGTCAGGCACATCCATATTAAAGATGCGATTCGCACAAAGCAGCCGGGCACCTGGGGGGCGGAAGTGCCCTGGGGAAATGGCGAGGTGGGAAGTGAGAGGTTCTTGAATACGCTCAAAGAAATCGGCTTTAAGGGAGTCCTCGCAATCGAGCGCGAAGCAGGTGACGACCGATTCGGTGACATCAAGCTGGCAGCCGAGCGGCTGCAACAATGAACAATGAACTACGAGTGGGTTAAGGAGAACCGAAATGAGCTGGCAATTATATTTGAGTCTAAGTTTGGTAATGTTCCTCGAATATGCTGTCTGGGGGGCGTGGATGCCGGTGCTTGCAACGCGGCTGTTAGGGCCCTTGAAAATGAGCAGCAAACAGACCGGCTGGATTTATGCGACCCTGCCTCTTGCGTGCATCATCTCGCCGTTGATTGCAGGACAGCTCGCAGACAAGTATCTCAACACCGAATGGATTCTTGCAGTTGCACATTTAATTGGCGCGTTTCTGCTGCTGGCGGCCGCCCGCAAAACAGAATTCAAAAGTCTGTTTGTCGTTATGCTTATCTATTCGCTGTGTTACGCCGCCACCCTGCCGCTGGTTAACTCGGCGATGTTCCACCAATTGGCCCAAAATAATCTTGACGCCAACAAATACTCCCCGAATATCTTTATCTGGGCCCCCATTGCGTGGGCGCTGGTGGGGTATTTTCTTACTGCCTGGCGATGGAAATTCAAGACGGCGGAGCAGGGCCGGGACTGCCTCTACCTTGCCGCAGTCCTGTCAATAATTATGGCTATGAGCTGCTTATTACTTCCGGCGACGCCGCCTGCAAAAACAGGCACTGCGCCCATACTAAAAGCGATGGGAATGCTCGGTGAGACCAACTTTCTTATATTCTTCGTGATTTCGCTGATAGTTTCCGGCCTGATGCAGTTTTACTTCCTCGGCACCGCACAATTTATGCAGGATATGGGAATTCCGGGCAAAAATGTCCCCGCCTCAATGGCGACTGCACAGGCCGTCCAGGCCATCGCGACATTCTTTTTGCTGGGCCTTCTTCTCAACAAACTGGGATACAAATGGACGCTGACAGCCGGTGCGAGCTGCTGGCTGCTAATGTACATCATTTATATCGGGACAAAACCACGCTGGCTGATAGTGGCGGGACAATCGCTCCACGGGCTGGCATACGTACTTTTTGTGATTGCTGGCCAGATGTTCGCAAACACGGTTGCGGCTGATGAAATACGCGGCTCCATGCAGGCCCTCATCTTCGCTGCGACAACGGGCGTGGGGCTGTTCCTCGGAACGCAATTTGCCGGCATTGTGATGGACAAATTCAGAAAAGAAGGCAAGTTCCATTGGCGGTCTATCTTCCTCGTACCAGGCGCCATCGCTCTGGTGTGTATTATAGCATTTGTGCTGCTCTTCAGAGGATAATTGCAGAGTTATAGAGCCGCTTACCTTGCA
>Ga0315280_10008574_pt1 | contig 13348 bp, 12 predicted proteins | sample YL17G06_40_MG_FD_203697 | JGI IMG/M metagenome (GOLD analysis project Ga0315280, IMG submission 203697) | Sediment microbial communities from Yellowstone Lake, YNP, Wyoming, USA - YL17G06_40 | ecosystem: Environmental > Aquatic > Freshwater > Lake > Sediment | place: USA: Wyoming | collected...
CGAGGCTTTTGTTCAGAGCATTAGAAGGGGAGGGAGAGTTCATGAGGCCACCATGCTGATCGACTATAAGCTCAGAAGCAAAGATTTCATGACAGACCTCATCCCCGGCCTGACGCTCTTTCTGAAGGGGAAGATTCCTTTACTTCCCAGTTTTATTAAAGGAAGGAAGGAGATCAAAAGGATTTTTGAGAAATGTGAAAAGAAATAAATCCGAAGCACGAAATCCGAATTTCGAAACAAATTCGAATGACCGAAATCGAAAAATTAAGGGGTTGATGATTTTGTTTAGGAAATTTGATCATTTGGATTTCGGATTTGCCTGCCCTGTTAAGTACGGGATGACTTATTTCTGTTATGATTTTCATGATTCCTTTGGGAAAGTGATGTCATCAATTTCTAACCGAATTACTTAACAGGGTGAAGATTTCGATATTCGAATTTCGAATTTTTCGAGTATTACGGAGGCTTTAGAATGAGATTCTCTTTCTTTCCAGGTTGTACGGATCACTCCACATCATTGGAATATGGATTATCGACGCATGCGGTTTTTAAGACCCTGGGTGTGGAGTTGGTAGAGATTGAGGATTGGAACTGCTGTGGAGCTGCAGCAACTCACAGTATCAATCATCTCCTTTCCCTCTGCCTTCCGGCAAGAAATATCTCCAAAGCACAATCTTCACAGGCAGGGCCTCTGGTTGTTCCCTGTGCTGGGTGTTTCAACATGCTGAAAAGGACCGAACATGTCCTGAAGAATGATGAAGCGGAGCGAAAAGAGATCGAAGAGATTGTTGGATTTACATACCAGCCTTCTCTTGAGATTTTGGCTTTAATGGATGTGATTCTAAATCGAATTGGGTTAGAGAAAGTTCAAGAAAAAGTGAAGAAGCCTTTAAAGGGATTAAAGCTTGCTTGTTACTATGGGTGTGCTCTGGTCCGCCACCCTAAAATTACTCAATTAGATGATCCGGAGAATCCTCAATATCTGGATCGGTTGATGAAGAGCCTCGGCGCTGAGCCGGTTGAATGGTCTTATAAAATTGATTGTTGTGGTGCGGATCTGGCCCTGACTTATGGGGAGGTGGTTAAGAAACTGGTGGGAAGAATTGTGTCGATGGCAAAGGAGGCAGGGGCTCAATGTATTGTGACCTCCTGCGGTCTCTGCCAAGCTAATCTGGAGATGAGGCAGGAGATCGGCCTCCCCATTTTTTACTTTACTGAATTAATGGGAGTGGCCTTTGATGTCGAGAAGAGAGACGGTTGGTGGAAGAAACATATGATCTCTCCAAAACCACTTCTGGAATCAATGGGGCTGGTATAAAATAATCCCCCTTTCACCTTTTGTAGGGAACGGTTTCAAACCGTTCCTACGGGGCGGGGATTTGAGAGGATAAGCATGGAGCAGAAGAAAACAAGGGGCGACAAAGGGTCGGCGTTGGTCATCGGCGCGGGAATTGCGGGAATGCAATCTGCGCTTCTGTTAGCAGAGATGGGGACAAAGGTTTTCCTCTTAGAACAGGGGCCAGCGATTGGTGGGTATTTTCCATTATTGGATAAGACTTTTCCCACCAACTCCTGTGGCGTCTGTTTCATGAGCCCCACGCCTCCTGCCTTCTGCCCGATTTATGAATGTCACCTTCATGATAATATTGAATTGTTGCCTAACTCAGAAGTGATGAAGGTTGAAGGAGGAGGGGGAGATTTTAACGTCTCTGTCATCCGAAAACCTCGTTTCGTTGATCCAAAACGGTGCAACCTTTGTGAGGCTTGTATAAAGGTTTGCCCCGTGGAAGTGGAGAGAGAATTTGGCGGTGGCTTGGAGAAACGAAAGGCCATCTACCTTCCCTTTCCTCAAGCCATCCCGCACAGCTTAGTGATTGATCCAAAAACCTGCACCCGATGTGGAGAATGTGTAAAGGTCTGCAGCCCAGGGGCGATCGACCTCGATATGAAAGAGGAGGAAGAAAAAATTGAGGTGGGAGCCATCCTCCTGGGATTTGGGTTTGAGCCCTTTCAAGCCCGGAGGAAAGGAGAATATGGTTTTGGTCGATATGAGAATGTGTTGACGAGCATCCAGTTTGAGAGATTGCTCTCCACATCGAGTCCGACACAGGGATTGCCGGTCCGGGTCTCCGATGGGAAAAAGATGGAGAAGATTGCCTTTATCCAGTGCGTGGGATCAAGGGACCCCTCCTGTGGTCAGGATCACTGTTCGACCATTTGCTGCATGTATGCCACCAAGCAGGCCATGATTGCAAAAGAAAGGTCTCCCGGTCTTGGAGTTACCTTCTTTTACATGGATATCCGGCCAATGGGGAAAGATTATGAACGTTATTATGAGAGGGCGAAGAAAGAGTACGGGATTGAATATATCCGGAGCGCCATCTCTTCGATTAAAGAACTTCAGCAGACGAAAAATCTTCTAATCACTTATGTCAAAGAGGACGGGACTTTTGAAGAGAGAGAGTTCGATGCCGTCGTCCTTTCTTTGGGGTTCACCCCCCCGCAGACCATAAAGGATCTGGCCCAAAGAATGGGCGTCCAGGTGAATCAGCAGGGGTTTTGCCAGACGGACGAATTTAATCCATCAAAAACCTCCGTAAACGGAATTTTCGTAGGAGGGGCATTTCGGGGCCCCAGAGACATTCCAGAGACAGTCGTAGAAGGGTCGAGCGCTGCGGCATCGGCTGCATCCTTTCTCATCCCCCATCGCCTTCCTCAACCTCTCAAAGAGTATCCAATAGAAGGGGCTTTAGGTGAGGAGATTCCCAAAATAGGGGTCTTCCTCTGCCATTGTGGCGAGGAGTTGAAGAAAACCCTTTCTCTCTTCGAGATCATCTTAGAGACAAAATTGTTGAGTGAAGTTGTACATGTTGAAGAGGTTGGTTTGGCTTGCCTTCCAGAAGATTTAGATCTCATCAAAAAGAGAATCGGGGAACAGGGTCTCAACCGGATCGTCATCGCCGGTTGTTCCCATCGGGAGATTCGAGGCGCTATGGAAGAGATGGCTAAAGGAATGGGTTTTAATCCATACCTCATCGAATATGCCAATATACGGGAACAATGTGCCTTCGTCCATTTAGATTATCCCAGATTAGCCACAGAGAAGGCGATGGCTCTCATCAGGATGGCAGTGGAGAGGGCGAAGCGATCTCAACCTATTCGAAAAGGGAAACAGAAGATCGATAAAAAAGGATTGGTGGTAGGTGGAGGTCTCGCCGGCATGACGGCATCTCTTCAACTGGCAGCACAGGGATACGAGGTTTATTTGATCGAAAAAGAGAAGGAACTGGGAGGGAACTTAAAGGAATCCTTCTATACATTGAAGGGATCGAATCCTCAAGACCTTTTGAATAAACTCATCAAGCAGGTAGAAAGTAATGGATCCGTCCATCTCTATTCCGGGGCGGAGGTTCTTGGATTTGAAAAGAAGAATGGACATTACCGAACAAAGATTCGCCATCAGAATGAAGAAAAGAGCCTTGACCATGGGGCGCTGATCCTCGCCACCGGCGGAAAGGAGATCACTCCCAAGGGATACCTCTATGGAGAAGACTCCCGAGTGATCACGCAAAGACAATTAGAGAAAATGGCCCATTTAAACGATGAAAGGCTGAAGGATGTTCATTCGGTAGTGATGATTCAATGCGTAGGCTCCAGAGATGAGGAACACCCCTATTGTAGTCGCATCTGTTGCAGCCACGCAGTGAAAAATGCTCTGAAGTTAAAGGAAAAAGACCCGCGTATAAATATCTATGTCCTTTACCGTGATGTGAGGACCTATGGATTTTATGAAACTTATTATCACGAGGCGAGAGGGAAGGGTGTGATCTTTATTCGATATGATTTAGAGAATAAGCCGAAGGTTTCCCTCCAGGGTGGAAGTCTTCAAGTCTCCCTACTCGATCCTGCAATGAATAGTCCTGTCACTCTTTCAGCAGATCGCGTTGTCCTCAGCGCTGGAATTGAACCGAATGACCATCGGGAGTTGGCAAGGATCTTTGATGTCGATTTCAATTCGGATGGTTTTTTCATGGAAGCCAATCCAAAATCTGCTCCCCTTGATTCGGTGGACCGTGGAAAATTCTTCTGCGGCCTTTGCCATTCGCCCAATTTTATTGAAGATGCAATCTCTCAGGGGAATGCAGCGGCTGCCAGGGCGGGTTCGCTTTTGTCCAAGGAAGCTGTCGAGGAAAAGGCTTATTTGGCTTATGTGATTAAAAGACTCTGCTGTGGTTGTGGCCTCTGTGTGACGGTATGTCCTTATGGGGCGAGGGTCCTTAATGAGGAGGAGGGTAAGGCTGAAGTGATTGGGTCCCTCTGCCAGGGTTGCGGCTCCTGCGTCATTGCTTGTCGGAATGCAGCCTCTCAGCAACGGAACTTTGAAAAGGATTTGAATCTGGCTGCCCTGGATGCAGTCATCGATTAACTGCAACGACACGCATAGCGCATAGAGCATGGCGCATAGCGTTAAAAATTGGGAAGCATTTTATCAAGAGGTCAATTTTTTAGGGATGGAAAGATTGTATCGCTTTGCGCTATGCGCTATGCGAGCCTGTGAGTAAGGAGGTAAAAGATGGCTGAATTTGAACCGAGGATTGTAGCCTTTTTATGCCACTGGTGCACCTATACCGGAGCCGATCTTGCGGGGACCACTCGGCAACAATATCCTCCCAATATCCGCATTATCCATTTGATGTGCTCGGGAGCTGTAGACTCGATTTATGTGCTGAAAGCCCTCATTGATGGAGCGGATGGCGTGTTGATCGGAGGATGCCATCCAGGAGACTGTCATTATCAGACAGGAAATTTTAAAGCTCGGAGAAGGGTAGCCATTCTAAAAGGTATTCTTCAACAAATGGGTTTTACAGAAAATCGTGTCTGGCTCAAATGGATCAGCGCAAGTGAGGGAAAACTCTTCGCAGACACGGTGACCAAGATGGTAGAAGAATTAAAGAAGATGGGTCCAAATCCGATGAAACAACTTTGGAATGCCTAAAAGACGCATAGCGCATAGAGCATGGCGCATAGCGTAAAGGAAATGTAGCCGCAGGCTTAAGCCTGCGATTGGGCATGAAAGGAGCATGACTGAACATGGCGAAGAAGGCAGCGGTTAAAGTGAAAGAGGGAAGAATAGAGGAAGCCATTATTGGCTTTCTGAAATCTCTTTTAGAAAGGGGAGTTGTGGAGGCAATGGTGATCCCTAAGGCCCTCCCTTCGCAGGATGGATTCGTGCAGACACTCATCCGAGATCCAGAGAAATTGAATGGAGCGTGTGTCCTTTCACCCACAATGCCAGTTCAGTCTGCGAGAGTCGTCTCCAATCTCAGCGTTAAGAATCTGGGGAAGAAAGTCGCTGCCGTATTAAAAGCATGCGAGATACGGGCCGCTGTCGAATTGGCAAAATTTCTTCAAGTCAAGCTGGATAACCTGTTCCTCATCGGTATCGATTGTCCTGGAACATTTGAAGTGACCGATTATGCAAAGATGGTACAGGAGGGAAAGGGAGGGGAGTCACTGACAAAAGAATTGCTCAAAGGTATGGAGAAAGGTGAAATTTCCCCACCCTCCGGTTATGCCTTCCGGACAGCTTGTCAGATGTGTGAATACCCTGTTCCCCAAACGGATGTAATTATCAAACTGTTTGGTTATAAGGCAGATCAAGAGATCGGCATTGAGATAGGGGATAAATTGGAAAAGGAGATCGAAGAGAAAGGCATTCTTTCTTTTTCAGACAATGAACCGGCATCAAGGGGTGGAGTGGTTAACAAAGTGGTCGCTGAGAGGACGAAGAAGAGAGATGCTCTATTTCAAGAATTCAAAGGTATCGTCAAGGATCTCCAATCCTTTTTAGACCGCTTTTCCACTTGTGTTCGATGCCACAATTGTATGGTGGCCTGCCCGATTTGTTACTGTAAAGAGTGTGTTTTCAAGACAGCGGTCTTTGAGCACGACGGAGATCAATTCCTGAGGTGGGCGGATCGAAAGGGTGGAATTCGAATGCCACCCGACACCCTCATCTTCCATCTCATCCGGATGTCCCACATGGTGACTTCCTGTATCGGCTGCGGACTTTGTGACAGTGCTTGTCCCAGTCGATTACCAGTGGCCACCCTCTTCAGGAGCGTGGGAGATAGGATACAGAAAATGTTCCAATATGTTCCAGGGAGAAATGTCGAAGAGGTGCCCCCTGTGGCAAGCTTCAAAGAAGATGAATTGAAAATTGAATCAGGAGCCCTATGAAAAAATCGCATAGAGCAAAGCGCATAGGGTAGGGAACGGTTTCAAACCGTTCCCTACAGCCCTTCAGGGCTGATGAATTAGGAGGACGTCGATGCCCACAGAAGAAGTCAAAAAGGAAGAACTGGTTCCCATCTTTATCATGGGGAAGAGATATGAAGTCCCTTCTTCCCTCACTATTCAAAAAGCATTCGAGTATGCTGGTTATCAATTGATTCGGGGATGTGGGTGCAGGGGAGGAATATGCGGCGCCTGCGGAACGGTCTACCGGTTTCCAGGAAGTTACAAGATTGAGGTAGGTTTGGCCTGTCAGACCGTTGTTCAACCCAACATGTATCTCACACAGATTCCATTTTTCCCAGCCACTAAAGGCGTCTATGACATGGAGAAGATAAAACCGACTATTGAGACGCTGGTGAAGGCTTATCCTGAACTCTTGCGGTGCCTACAGTGTAATACCTGTACCAAGTCCTGCCCGATGGATATAGAGGTCATGGACTATATGGCAGCCGCTATGAGAGGGGATGTGGCACGGCTGGCAGAGCTCTCCTTTGACTGTGTGATGTGCGGTCTCTGCACAGCCCGGTGTCCGGCCGAGATCTGCCAATACAATATTGCGATTTTAGGAAGGCGGCTCTATGGAAAATACATTGCTCCCAAAGCCGACCACCTTGCGGCAATGGTTAAGGAGGTTGAGAAAGGAAAGTATGAACAGATGCTCAGGGGGTTGATGGATACGGATGAAGAGGCATTGAAGGACCTTTATAATAAAAGGGAGATCGAGCCTGAGCAGGCTGACGAAGATTGGACGCCAAAAGATAAAACATACCTGTAAAGCGCATAGCGCATGGGGCATGGGGTAAAAATAAATAAGATAAATTCCTGCTCTTAACGCTATGCACTATGCCCTCTGCTCTATGCGGGCATTGGAGGAATTATGCCATATACAAGAGAATTGAAAGAATTGATTAAGAAGGTGGAGGCGACACGATCCGCCAGAATTGAAAAGAAGAGAAGAGGGGAAGAGTTTCACCTGCTTTCTTTGAAAGAAAGAGAGGAGCGGCTGAAAAAATATCATCCCGATTTCAAAGAAGGCTCGAGAAAAGAGATTCGTGTAGGACCCAGTAAGGGTTATGCCATCTCCCCGGAAATCGTCGATCTTCTTGAAGCCAAGAGCCGTGTCAACCCTGATTTCATTGATTTGAATAAAGTTACTTATGAAACGGATGTCCTCATCCTCGGTGGGGGAGGGGCGGGCACAGCAGCGGCTTTAACGGCTCAAGAAAATGGAGCTAAGGTATTAATCGCTACCAAATTGAGGCATGGAGACGCCAACACGATGATGGCCGAGGGCGGTATTCAAGCAGCCACCAAAGGGACAAAGGATTCCCCTTATTACCATTACCTCGATGTTTTAGGGGGAGGCCACTTCAAAAATCCTCCAGAACTGGTTTATACGCTTGTCACCGAGGCCCCAAAGGTGGTGGCCTGGTTAGAAAATCTTGGATGCATGTTTACGAAGTCGCCGGAAGGGAGATTAATGACCCTTCATGGAGGTGGTACATGCCGAAAACGGATGCATTGCGCTGCCGATATTACCGGGGCAGAGATTATGAGGACTTTAAGGGATGAGGCAAGAAATCGAGCAGAGCATATTAAGGTGCTTGAATTTTCTCCCGCCGTGGAGTTGATCTTAAATGAACATGGCCATTGCGCGGGGGCAGTTCTTTATAATTTAGAAACAGAGGAATACTCCGTGGTCAAGGCGAAAGCAGTGGTCCTGGCTACAGGAGGGTCAGGAAGGCTTCACATGCAGGGATTCATGACCACCAATCATTACGGCGCCACTGGAGATGGTCTCATCCTCGGTTATCGGGCAGGGGTGAAACTCTGTTTCCTCCATGCCGTCCAGTATCATCCAACTGGCGCAGTCTTTCCAGAGCAGGCAGAAGGCCTTCTGATTACAGAGAAGGTGAGGGGGGCGGGGGCAAATGTCCTCAACATCGAAGGAGAGCAATTCGTTAATGAACGGGAACCGAGAGATATAGAATCGTCCTGCTTCATCCGAGAGTGCACTGAAATTGGAAAGGGGATCCCAACGCCTGCCGGGAAGGTAGGTATCTGGTTGGACTCCCCGATGATCGAGATTCTCATGGGAGAAGGCGCCGTCAAAAGAGAATTTCCAGGCAAATTTATTTTGTTTAAGCGATTTGGAATTGATATTTCAAAGGAGCCGATGCTGGTTTATCCCACCCTTCATTACCAGAACGGAGGTTTGGAATATAACAGCCGTTGCGAAACATCCGTCCCAGGATTTTTCGCTGCCGGCGAGGTTTCGGGCGGAGTCCACGGTGAAAACCGCTTAATGGGGAACTCCCTTCTTGATGTCACGGTCTTCGGCAGGATTGCAGGAGTGAGTGCATCACTCTATGCGAAAGAGAAGGCAAAAGAAGGAAAATTGAACCTGGATCATGTCCGGAGATATCACAAGGAGCTCGAGGAGGCGGGGATCATCACCGATCGAGTCGCTCCAATGCTTCTTCCCGATTACTCCAATCCCAATGTCCGGGAGCATCAATTGACCGCCCACTACGTGGGCACGATCCGTTAAACCGTATTGCGCATAGAGCATAGCGTATAGCGTTTCCACTCATCCTTAACTTCACCCTCAATAAAAAAATACCCTCCCCCTTAATGGGGGAGTACCTGTACTCCGCTCCCCCTTAAGAGACTGTGTTGCAATGGGGGGAATGCGGTGTTTGTCATTCTGAACGAAGTGAAGAATCTCAGAGAATCGATAGGTTACAAAATAGAGATTCTTCGGCTATCGCCTCAGAATGACATTACGACACAGTCACTAATGGGGGCGGGGAAGCCTGCCTGCCGGTAGGCAGGGGTGGGGGTGGACTGAGATGGAAGAAATTCCCCCTTTGAAAAAGGGGGATATAGGGGGATTTTCAAAGGTGCTGCGTCGGCATTCCTGCCTGCCCCGCCCTTGGTTGGGACCGGGGCCGGCAGGCAGGTATTGCCGGCGCACTTTTTCTTTCTCGCCGCCATCTGCTGCGGGATCATGGAGAGTTGATGAAGAATCCTTGTAAAAAAATGTTAGCTTGTTTGAGTTTATTGTTTGTGAAGGCAAGTTATAAAAGAAATGATGGGCGACTCGGAACTATCCTTGGTTACCTGCTTCACCTACGAATTTTCAATCCAGCATGGCTCTTGAAGTTAATGATTTCTGTTAGAAATATGGATAATAAAAAGACAAAAATAAATTATTCCGCAATAATGTGGAAAGGGATACCTCAGATGATTCTTTAAATAAATCTTTTTCTTTGTAAATAAAAATCTCTATTTTAAGGGGGCCAAAATACCCGTACAGCTATTCCCCTGCCTACTCCATTTCATGCTCACCTTAAACTGCTCAGCTACCCACATCGGATAAGTACTCTGGCAACCAATAAGGCAGATGTCGTCTGTATCTGCGAAGTCAAGGATTTTGCAACGAGGGACGTCGAGCACTGCCTTATCCCGAGTCAGCTCAGGTATTGAGAAGGGAGTCAACCATTGGAATTTATACCCCATTTTCTTGGCTGTCATGGTAAAAGTAGTACTGGGAGAAAATAACCTTATGATTTTTAAAAAAATCAAAGCTGGGGTTGCATTTTTCTTTATCAATGCCTCGACATCAGCACGCTCGAATTTCTTAAAACCATCTTCCCCCATTTGCCTTCGGATGAAACGAAATATGTTTTTTCACTCCCCAGATCCAATTACCGTAGGCCACTTCGTACTTTTCCTTAAATGAGACTTCCTCAGGGATGGGCTTAAACCCGCTCTGTATAATCCCCTTAAGTTCATTTACCGCTTGATCCCCTAAGTGTTTCTGCACAAAAGGGAAAAGAAACGATTCATCAAACTTCGTATTATCTATCACCATAGCGTACTTCTCACTATATGGCATCTCCTTAATTTTTACCATGTTATCCTCCTTTCTGATTTGGTTAGTCACGTGTATATCGGGTTGAAGAGTTTTGGGTTGGCCTCCATAGGGGATGAAGTAATCCCCCTCGGAGGTCTCTATCTGTGCATCTTTTGGGAACTCCTTCTTATACGACACCCCATAAGTCACTCCGAAAGGTTGAGGGTTAGGTTGTGAGGTTGATTAGGGACAGGTGGGAAAAGCAATTAGAAAATACTCTTTAATTGGTGGACAGTCAAGGGAAAAGTGTTCTTGGAAATTTCACTCCTATTGCTCATTTTCGGTTGAAATGTCGCATAGAAAGGCAGAAATTGAAAAACAACATTTCAGGAAGTACTCCTCGGGGGCAAGATATTCAATTTATAAACCCAAAATACACCTTTCAATTCGTCCCTCATTTTTTCCTTTTTTGGGTTGATGAAATCCGTTATAATAAGCCCGCTTAATTTTAAGAGGGGGAGGAGATGGAATGAAGATTTACGAATTTCAAGCCAAAGAGATTCTGAAAAGTTACGGTGTTCCTGTTCCAAAAGGCAGCGTGGCCGAAACTCCAGAAGAAGCAAGAAAGATTGCTGAAGGAATTGGAGAAAAGACGATCGTTGTGAAGGCACAGATCCATGCAGGGGGAAGAGGAAAGGGAGGAGGTATCAAAGTTGTAAGTTATCCCAAAGAGGCAGAGAAAGCGGCCCAAGAAATTATTGGGATGACGTTGGTGACTCATCAGACGGGCCCAACCGGACTTGTTCGTAGAGTCCTGGTGACAGTTCTCAAATTTCCTTTTAATAACAAATACATGCTGACTATTTTTTGATACCTCCCTAATAGAATATTACGCAAAGCGAAATAATAATAGGTTTCCAGGATTCAAGGGTTCGAGCCTGCCTGCCAGCAGGCAGGGATTCAAGTTGAAACAAAAAAACCTGACCTCACTGAGTTGGACACCAGGTTTTTTTAGATTTCCCACCACCTGCTTCACCCCCGGAAAAGATGGCCGACGTTGATTAGGAAACAACCATTCGGTAAAAAACTGTTTCGGTGCTTTTTATATACTGAAGGCGTTGTCTGCTTAACCGATACAAACAATAAGAGATTTTGTCAATAATTATTTTGACGGAAATAGGCTTTAAATTGGGATAGAGTTAAATACTGTAGCTTGGCATAAATTCAGGTCAAATTTGTGGGGAGTTTTGCAATAAACCTATTGACATTGTATATTAATTGTAATATTTTTGAATTGTGATCAAATGGAATATAGAGAAGGATCGATGGTTGAAGAAAACCCGAGGGATTTCGTTCCAGGAGATTGCAGACCATATTCTATCTGGGGATTATATAGATATCCTTGAGAATCCATCTCGTCCAGAGCAGAAAATATTTGTATTAAAGATCAAGGATTATATCTGGGCAGTTCCCTTTACAGTTGAGGAGGATCAGTTAATTTTCTTGAAAACGGCTTATCCAAGCCGAAAGCTTTTTAGACGATACGGAGGCTCTTATGAAAAGGAAGATTAATCTCGATCCGTTCGAGAAGGAAATAGAATCCCATATCGATGAGTTTGTTCCTATTACGGGTGAGAAGCGTCGGAGCATTGAAGCCATTCTGGAGAGGAGTCGGAAGACCAAGAACATTAATATTCGCATTAACGAACCTGATCTGATCCGTCTAAAAAAGAAGGCAGAAGAGGAGGGAATGCCTTATCAAACCCTCATTTCGAGTGTGCTCCACAAATATATTACTGAGCGACTTGTTGATGAGAAAGATTTACTTAAGTTGCTTCAGCTCTCCGCAAAACGCTAAGGTGCTAATCTTACCAGAAGACTCACGGGGTCACATCTTCATATGTCATTATTTTGATCTATCAGGCCTGTCTTAAGATCCCATCAATTTTTTTATTTATTCTTATTCGGGTCCTAAGGTTCCAGAATCCAAGGATGAAAGTTCAAACAAAAACCTGGCCATCCTGAGTTGAACGCCAGGCTTTTAATTTTTTCTTTTTTATGTATATGAAATCCGTTATAATATGCCCGCCTAATTTTATGAGGGGGAGGAAACGAAATGAAGATTCATGAATATCAGGCCAAAGAAATCCTAAAAAGTTATGGTGTTCCTTTACCAAAGGGCGGAGTGGCCGAAAACCCAGAGGAAGCGCGAATGATTGCCGAAGGGATAGGAGAAAAGGCAATCGTTGTGAAGGCACAGATCCATGCAGGTGGAAGAGGAAAAGGAGGAGGTGTCAAGATCGTAAGCCATCCCAAAGAAGCGGAGAAGGCCGCCAAGGAGATTATCGGAATGGCATTAATTACCCACCAGACTGGACCTGCAGGTCGAGTCGTTCGGAAAGTTCTGATCGAAGAAGGGATGGAGATTCAAGAAGAGCTTTATTTAGGAGTGGTGATCGATCGCTCGAAGGCCTGTCCGGTGATCATGGCCAGTCGAGAAGGAGGTGTGGAGATTGAGAAGGTAGCGGCGGAGTCTCCGGAGAAGATAGTAAAGGAATGGGTAGATCCCAGCATTGGGTTGAGGGCTTTTCAGGCAAATAAAATCGGCTATGGACTTGGACTCGAACCTGCTCAGGTAGGGAAGATGAGAAATATCATTTTGGGACTTTACAAAGCTTTTTATGAAAAAGACTGTTTGCTTGCTGAGATTAATCCTCTTGTCCTGACAAAAGGAGGGGAATTTATTGCCCTCGATGCCAAGATGAATTTCGATGACAATGGTCTCTTTCGACATAAAGAGATTGCTGCATTCAGGGATCTCAATGAAGAAGCACCTCTTGAGGTGGAAGCCTCCAAGTATAATTTGAATTACATCAAATTGGATGGAAATGTCGGTTGCATGGTGAATGGAGCAGGCCTTGCCATGGCTACGATGGACATTATTAAAGTAGTGGGAGCGGAACCGGCTAATTTTCTTGATGTGGGAGGTGGCGCCACAGTTGAAATGGTGAAGAATGGGTTCAAGGTCCTCATGTCCGACCCTGGGGTGAAGGTGGTGTTCATCAATATTTTTGGAGGAATTCTCCGGTGCGATACCCTGGCAAAGGGCGTGACAGAGGCCGTTCGAGAGGTGAAGGTCAATGTTCCGATCGTGGTGAGATTGGAAGGAACAAATGTGGAAGAGGGCAGAAG
>Ga0315280_10008575_pt1 | contig 13348 bp, 8 predicted proteins | sample YL17G06_40_MG_FD_203697 | JGI IMG/M metagenome (GOLD analysis project Ga0315280, IMG submission 203697) | Sediment microbial communities from Yellowstone Lake, YNP, Wyoming, USA - YL17G06_40 | ecosystem: Environmental > Aquatic > Freshwater > Lake > Sediment | place: USA: Wyoming | collected...
TTTGCAGGTCGGTGTCCGGGGAGGTCATCCACAAGGGGTTGCAGAAGAGGATGACACGCCGGCCGATCACGTCGCGGCCGTAGTGGTCCACCAGCCCGGCCAGCGCCGCCGGATGGATCCCGTCCACGCCGAGGTTCGCAAACCGCTCGGCGCCGGCAAGCTCGCCGAGGTAGTGCGGGAGCGTCTGATCGGCCAGCACGTAATGGCCCCAGACCACCGAATCGCCGATCACCAGGATCTTGTCCTGCCGGCATGTCTCGCCGCACCAGCGGCGGTACATCCAATAGTCCTCTCCCAAGCTGTGCTGGGGATCCGGATTGGGAATCCGGTAGTCGGGCCCGGGCTCGAAGGGCTCGACCCGCTGCCACAGAATCGGGGTCAGCCAAACCGCAGCCGCCGCGATCGCTCCGGCCACCAGCCACTCCCGCGGAGAGAGGCGGATGTTGTTGGAGCTGAACGGCACCGCTTCAAAGCCCGCGGGTGTAAAGCCCACGGGTTGCAACCCGTGGGCTTTACGAGAGCCGGATTCTCCGTCTGGAGAGTGCATCGAATCGAACACCGTCAAAACTGACTATAAATGAACGGTTGGACGCCGGATTGCGCGAACAGGGCGATGCCGAGGATCAGCAAGACGACGATCGCGATCCGCACGGGCGCGGGGTTGAGGAGCGCCCGAAACCGCGACTCACAGACCACCTGGCAGAGCCACGCCGCGCCGATCATCGCCACAAACACCAAGGGGAACGCGGGATCGGCCCAGGCAAACCGGGCGATCCGCCGGATAACCAGCCAGGCATCCGCCCAGGTCCGCGCCTTGAAGAAGATCCATCCAAAGCTCACGAACGCGAAGACCCAAAGCATCTTCACCGCCCGCGGGACGCGCTTGCGGTAGAACGAGGACTCTTCGAGGCGCCGAGCGAGCACGAAGCCCAGCCCGTGATACGCCCCCCAAATCACGAAGGTCCACCGCGCTTCGTGCCACAGCCCGGAGACGATCATGGTGAGAAACAGGTTCCGGTAGGTGGCCCAGGTGCCGCGGCGGCTGCCTCCCAGCGGGATGTAGAAGTAGTCGCGGAACCAAGTCGAGAGGCCGATGTGCCAGCGGTGCCAGAAGTCCCTCAGGCCGGTGGCCAGATAGGGATGATTGAAATTGAGCATGATGCGGATGCCGAGGGTGCGGGCGACGCCCCGGGCCATGTCGCTGTAGCCGCTGAAATCGAAGTAGAGCTGCCAGGAGAAGCAGAGCGTGGCCAGAATGAGGGCTGGCGCTTCGGACCGCCCGGGCGTGCTGTAGACCTGGTTCACATAGAGGGCCAGCCAATCGGCGAGCACGAGCTTCTTGAAGAGTCCCACCACGAAGAGCGACAGCCCGTCGGCCACGTCCTGGGGAGTGATCTTGGGAGTCTGGCGCAGTTGCGGGAGGATGTTTTTGGCCCGCTCGATGGGCCCCATCAAGACCGTGGGAAACATCCCCACGAAGGCCGCGTAGCGGAGGAAGTTGGTCTCGCGCTCGACCTCGCCCCGGTAGAAGCCGATCGTGTAGGTGAGCGATTGGAAGACGTAGAACGCCAGTCCGGTCGGCAGGAGCACCCGGGGCGTCGGGAGAACGTAGCCCGCGCCGCCCCACTTCAGGAGCGCGTTGAGGGTCTCGACGATGAAGCCGCCGTACTTGAAGAAGCCCAAGAGGGCCAGGGCGCTGGCGAGGCTCAGGAGCAAATACGCCCGCTTGAAGCGGGTCTTGTCCATGCCGAGGACCGCCAGGTAGTCCACCGTCGAAGCGCAGAGCACGAGCAGGGGCCAAAGCGGATGAAGCCACCCGTAGAAGACGTACGAGGCCGCCAGGAGCCACGCGACGCGGAACCGGGTCTTCCGGAGCAGCAGGTAGACCGGATAGACGGCCGCGAAGAACAGGGCGAAGGTGTAGGTTTGAAACGACATCCGAAGCCGCTAACTCACGTTGCTCGATTCGCCCATTGTCCCGTTTAGCCGCCGCGCTTGCGCGGCGTGTCTCCCCCGACGTTCACGCTGTGGCTCTTACTCCATTAACACCCGGATGTGCGCTTCCACGCAGTCGGCCAATCCGTCGAGGTTGTACCCACCCTCCAGCACGGAGACAAGGCGGCCGCCGCAGCATTGCCCTGCGATTTCCCGGACGATCCGCGTGAGTTCGGCGAACCCTTCGGTCGAGACTTTCATCCCGCCCAGCAGGTCGTGCTCGTAGGCGTCGAAGCCCGCCGAGATCAGGACCAAATCGGGCTTGAAGGCGAGGGCGGCGGGGCGGAGCTTCTCTTCAAAGGCCCGCTTGTACTCGCGGTCGCCGGAGCCGGCGGGCAGCGGCACGTTGAGCTTGGTGCCGAGCGCCTTTCCCCGGCCTCGTTCGTCCGCGCTGCCGGTGCCGGGATAGAAGGGATACTGATGGATGGAGAAGTAGAACACGGTGGGATCGTCGTCGAAGGCCGCCTGGGTGCCGTTGCCGTGGTGGACGTCCCAATCGACGATGAGGACCTTGGCCAGCTTGTGTTTTTGCCGGGCGTAGCGGGCGGCGATGGCAACGTTGTTGAGCAGGCAGAAGCCCATCGCCCGGTTCTTCGTCGCATGGTGGCCGGGCGGGCGGACCGCGCAGAAGGCGCTCTGCACCTTCCCTTCCACCACGGCATCTACCGCGGCCAGCACGCCCCCGGCAGCCATCTCGGCCGCCGCGAAGGACTCCTTCGACACCGGGGTATCCATCGAATCCAGGAACCGGGCGCCCCCCTGGCAGCTTCGCCGCACGTGCTCGACGTACTCCGGCGCGTGGACCGTGAGGAGCCATTTCTCCTCGGCCGCCACGGGCTTGAGTTGAGCCATGCGGGCGAGCAACCCGGTCTTTTCCAGGCGCCGCACGATGGCCGAGAGCCGCTCGGGCCGCTCCGGGTGGCCTTTCTGGGTTTCGTGCCGAAGATAGACCTCGTCGTAGACCAAACCGGTCATGGGACGCCTCTTGGATTGCGGCGACTGGTCGCCGCTTTTTGGACTTCCATAAAAGCTCGCTAGATGGACGTTTCTGGCGTGCGGCGATTCATCGCCGCTTCTTGGAGTTCCAGAAAAGCCGGCGAGACGAACGTCGGGAAAAGTCCCATGCCGCGAGCCTGTCGCACGAGCGCCCGGAAAGCGGCGACCAGTCGCCGCACTCCCAGAAGCCGGCGCCCGGCGCACGCAGCGGAAGCCGATCGCGTCGCGGGCGAAGCAGGCGTCTTGAAAGCCGGGGTTTTCGCCGACCCGGGCCGCCGAGCGGCAGCCCTCGGGCCGCGAATTCCAGGCCCCGCCGCGGAGCACGTACTTCTCCCCGTCCTCGGGCCCCTGCGGATTGTTGGGCGGACTCTTCTGGTAGTAGCCCGGCTCGTACACGTCGTTGCACCACTCGGCGACGTTGCCGTGCATGTCGAAAAGGCCCCAGGCGTTGGGCTGTTTCTGGGCGACGGGCTGGGTTCTTTTGGACGCATTTTCGGCATACCAGGCGTGCTCCTTCAGCAGGCGGCCGTCGGAGCCGAACCAGTAGGCACCGTCGCTCCCCGCGCGGCAGGCGTATTCCCACTCGGCCTCCGTGGGCAGGCGGTAGCCGTTGGCCTGGAAATTGCACTTGGCCGTCTGCTCGTCGTAGCACGGCTGGAGGCCCTCGTCGCGGGACCGCAGGTTGCAGTACAGCGCGGCGTTGGCCCAACTGATTTGCTCCACGGGGCGGTCGGGCCCCTTAAAGTGCGAAGGGTTGGCGACCACCAGCTTCCCGTACTGCTCCTGCGTGACCTCGGTGCGGTCCATGAGGAAGGCGTCGATCGAGACCTCGTGGACGGGGGCTTCGTCGGGCTTGCCGTCGGTGCTCCCCATCATGAACCGCCCCGCCGGGATGAGCACCATCTCCGCGCCGGTCTTGGTCTTGACGACGGTGAGCGCCTCCGTGCCGCGCGCAGGGAGTCCTTCGCCGCCGGGCGCCGGATCATCGGCCTTGTGGCAGGAGCCGACAAGCAAGACCGCTGCCAGGGCCAGACGCACGGCCACTCCCTGTGGCACAGCCGCTCCCGGCTGTGATGATGGATCACGACAGCCGAGGGCGGCTGTCCCACATTTCGCTCTCTGCGAAGAACCGAAGCAGTCCCTCATGGCTTCTTCCCAGCCGGCACCCAGTCGGGCTCCTTGTTGGCCTTCCCGTCGGTCGTGATGGCGACCCAGCGGTTGGTCGCCGACGCGTCGGCCACGCAGATCTCCCAGCCCTCGGCCACCACGCCGATCATCTCCGGGGCCGGGCCGAGCCGCTTCGCCTTTGGGCCGCGGCTGAAGGCCAGGTACTTCCCGTCGGGCGACCAGTCGACGTGATACAGTTCCATGTGCGGCTCGCTCTTGGCCGCCTTCGCCGCCGGCTTCTCGCCCACGACTGCCTTTTCCTTGGGCTTCTCGCTCTTGACCACGTCCCGCTGGCGCACCACCTTGGGCTCCGCCCCGCTGAAATCGAGCTCACCCACGCAAAGCGTGAAGTCGTCGGCGCCCCAAGCGATCCGCTTGCCGTCGGGGCTCACGTCGGGCCGGCACCCCGGGATCTTCAGGTTGAACACCTTCTTCCCCTCGGCCTCGATCGCTAGAATCGCGTGGCTGTAGCCCATCCCGGCATGGACCGTGGCCACGTACCACTTGCCGTCCGGCGTCGAGCAGATGTTGTAGAGGTGATTGATCTCCGGGTTGGGGTGTTCCTTGTGGCTGCGGGTCGCCAGATCGAAGCGGCAGATCCCGCGGGTGGCGAAATCGGTCAGCGTGAACTTGTCAGATTCTCCCTTCAAGTAGAGGATGCCGCTCCCCGCCGGGTCCCAGCACGGTTCGCGTGCGTTGCCGGCAACCAGCGTGCGGCCGGTCCCGTCCAGGTTCATCATATAGACGTTGCGGACCTTCTTGCCGCCCTCTTCACCATCGACGACGAAAGAGACCTTGGTCCCGTCCGGCGACACGTGGGGATAAAGCTCATTCACCTTGGGAGTGCGGGTGAGATTGACGGGGTGGCTGCCGTCGGCGCTGACCATCATCAGCTCCCAGTTGTCGTCCTGGTAGCTCTCGAAGACGATCTTGAAGGGCACTTGCTTCAATTCCTCCGCCAGGTCGGCCGCCGTGCTCTGGCAGGGGGAAGACAAGCCCAAGCCCGTGAGCGCCGCCAACAAGCCGATGGCTCCGATGAGCGGGAACGTCCGAATCAGTCGTCGCATTCGCATTGTTTCGCACTCCTACTTCTTGGCCTTAAAGTCCCGCAGGCTGCGGATGGTCTCGGCCTTGCCGCTTACCAGTTCCGCGAGCTCCGCAATCATGGTGTAATCGCCCGGCTCGCCGGGAACGGTCTCGTTGAAGGTGAGAATCGCACGGTCGAGGGCGGAGACTTTGCACTGTTGCGACTGCGCGGAGACCTGCTTGTCGCCGTGCACGATCCGAAGCTGCAGAGTCCCCGACCACTCTCGATCAAGGTCGTTGACCACGAAGACCTTCACGGCCTGCTTCGAGCCACAGGGGACCTCCGCCGCCCAGAAATCGAGCATCAGGCCGACCGGGCTGAACGCCTCGCGCACGTACTGGGCGAAGTGGGGCTCGAAGATGAGCTTCTCCAGGTCGATGAAGTCGTCGCTCGTGGCCCCGCCTTCCGGCCTGGGCTTGTCGCCGGCCCGGGCGTACCCCAGGCCGCAGAAGTGCAGCACCCCCGCGCAGTCGCGGTGGCACCGCCAGAACTCCGTGAGCGCCGCCACGAGGCGGGCGCGGAGCATGCGCCGCTGGTCGGCCGTCGCGCTGGGCCCGAGCAGATTCTCATAGATTTTCGTCGTCAAACACGTCGGCGTGCCGTCGCGGTTGAGCCAGAGCCAGTCGTACTCGTTGATGATGATCGGCACCTTGAGCTTCTTCTGCGCGGCTTGCAAGCCGGGCACGCCGGAGACCTTAGGCATGTCGCTCAGGTGGAAGAAGTTCTTGCCCTGCCAGCCGCGGCTGAAGAGATACGGGTGCGACTCGACGCAATCGGTCGGGGCTTGCGGCGCGGCCCAGCCGTTTTCCCAGGGGCGGTTGGAGAGATCGAGCTGCCGCACCGCCTGGAGGGCCTTGCCGGTCTCGGAAGTGTGGCTCTCGTTCTGCGCGTCCCAGATGACCACGCAAGGATGGTTCCACCGCTCGCGCATCCACTCCGTGTACTCGGGGATGATCTTCTCGGCCTTGGGGTTCTCCGGGGCCTTGTCCAGGAGCCAGATGGGGAACTCGTCCTGAATCATGAGTCCCTCTTCGTCGGCGATGTCGTACCAGATCTCCGGCGGGAAGCCGATGCAGTAGCGGATCGAGTTCCAGTGCATCCACTTGAACTGCTGGTGCAGGCGCCGCACCCAATCGGCCCGCCAGGGGAGATCACCGCGGTTGGCGTCCTCGAAGAAGCGGTAGATGCACACGTTGGTGCCGCGCATGAAGTAGGGCTTCCCGTTGAGGAATGCCCGGCCGCTCTCTCGGTCGAATCGGAACGAGCGCATCCCGAACCGCAGTTTGAGTTTATCCATGTAGGTGCTGACTTCAAGCTCGTACAGGAAAGGATCTTCGGGCGACCAGAGCCGGCAATCCTTGATCGCGATCTTGAAATCAAACGTCTTCTCTTCGTTGTTGTACATGCCTGGATTCGCCGTCTCCTTGGCCACTTGCCTGCCGGAGGGTGCTTCGCGAATCGTGAGATCCAAAGGGAACATCGCAGCTCGGCGGTCGGTGCGAAGGGTCACCAGAACCCGAACGCTGCTGCCGGGGAGGTCAGGTACGGTCTGCACTCGCACGATGTGCACCGTGCCCGTGAGGATCAACTCCACCGAATCGTAGATGCCGGGGATGTACAGGTACTTCTCGAAGTCCCAGCCGGTGGGCATGTCCTGCGGAATGCTCTCGCGGTTGGCCCCCACGCGGATGACGAGCTCGTTTTCCTGGCCGTCGCCCTTCAGTTGTTTCTTTACATCCATGTACGCTGGCGTGAAGCAGGGCAGGTGCTCGCCGACCAGGCTGCCGTTGAGCAGCACTTTGGTGCCGTAGCGGGCCTTGTGGATCTTCAGGATCGCCACCGCCGGCACCGGCCCGTCCACCTTGAACGTGCGGCGATACCAGAACGCCTCCCGTTGCGGGCTCTTTTTGCCCACTTCCTGGAAGGCCGGCTGGGCCATATCGAGCAAGCCCGGCACGACCCCGGTGTGGGAGAAACTCTGCGGCACGCGATCCATGCTCCCCTGCTCAACCTGCCAAGTGCCGTCGAGCGAAACGACCTTTCGCGGCAGCATGGGTCTGGTCGAGGCCGTCGCCCAAGTCGCCGCGAAAACGACCCCGACCGAAAGCAGCAGAACAACGGGGATCACTCGTTGGTGTTTCATCGGGTCTACTCCTTGCGGTGCCCACTCTCGGCAGCGGCGTGCATCAGAAGCCCTGTACACGACGTGGCCGCACTGAAAAAATGGTACCAAACCCGGGTGGCGAAGGCCAGTTCCGGCCCCTTGCGGGGCGGAATTCGCTGGAGGCCGAATCCAAGGGCCTTCGTGCCACGAGCCTCGGCATGCCCGGACGCCCGGCCTCCCGGTCTGCGTCTTCGGCAGGGCGATTGACGCCGGCTTCAAAGTGCGATAGGATCGCCGGCAGTGTGCCGGCTGACCCGACCCATCCGTTCGGACTCCAGAGGAGGACGTCATGGTGCTGTTCAACCTGTTAAGAGACCGATACCCGCAAGAGCGCTATCCTTGCACGGATGGCCGAGGCCGGCCATCATTCTCGAATCAGTGTGCGATCCGCATGAGCGTGGCCCTGATCGGCGCCGGGGAGAGTCTTGCGTCCTTTGCGGGCGGAACGTGCCCCCACGGCCATGCCCGGGCGGCCCAGGACCTGGCCGACTGGTTGCGGCGTGAGTTCATCCCGCCGAGGATCGGCTCGTCTAGTGGGGAAAACGCCTTTCGACGGGAGATAGCCGAGCGCCAAGGCATCATCTTCTTTCAGGACTGTTTTACCCGACCCGACGAGGAGACTCCGCAGGGCGATCACATCGATCTGTGGGACTGCGGCCAACGGGTCCGAACGTTCTGCTGGTTTCCGCCGCGCGGCCGTTCCAGCCAGATCTGGTTCTGGGACCTGACCGGGATGCTGATTTGTTGACGCTGGACGCCGCGGCGGCCGGCACAGCCGGCCCTACGACCTTTGCACTTTGCATTCTACACTGTTCACTTTGCACTCCCTCCTCATCCTCAGCGCCCCGGCTACGGCGCCGGCGACATGGGAGGCAGCTCCTTGGTCGCCGTCTCTTCGCGGAAGATGCGGAAACCGCGAGCAAGGTAGTTGGCCAGCGCGCCGGGATGATCGTGCGTGCAGGTATGGACCCAGACCCGCGAGGCCCCCATGGCCCAGGCCCGCTCGACGGCGGCCGTCAGCAGGTGGCCCCCGATTCCCTGACCGATGAACTGGGGCAATACTCCGAAATACGCGATCTCGACGTTGCCTTGCGGCTGCGCCTCCAGTTCAAAGTACCCGGCCGGGGTTCCGGACAGGTAGGCGACCCACGTTTCGAGCTCCGCGCGGTCCAGCCAGTCGAGCCACTGCTGGTAGGTCCAGCCGAGCCGGTCGATCCAATACCAGTCTCCGCCGACGGCGGTGTAGAGGAACCGGCTCAATTCCGGGCAGGGGACCTCGGCCCTCTTGATTTCCAGGTCTGGCCGCTCAATGGGATTGGGACGCAGCTCGCCCGGATCGAGCATTTCCAGGTGGTACGTGGTGATGGAAACGGCCATGGCAGTCAAACGGCTCGTGTGCCACTGCTTCGCAGAAGCAGTGCCGGGGTATCTGGGGCTTCGCTGCGCTCAGCCGCCAGCCACCCGCCGCTTGCGGCTTAACCAAACCAGCACGGCCTGCAACCCGGACGGTTGCAGCCGACACAGCGTTCAGGTTACCATGAAACGCGTCGAATTCCCACAGCCATTATCGAACAAGAGCAATTGGCCATGAGAATCATGAACACTATGGTGTTTTGGGCGGCGGCCACGACGGCGGCTCTGGCACTTGCGGGCCCCTCGGCACTGGCCCAAGAGGAGTTCGTCGGACCGCTGGCGGGATGGAGGAACGTGAAGGCCGACTATGGGGCGGTCGGCGACGGAAAGGCCGACGACACGGCGACGATCCAGCGGGCCTTCGACGACCTCCGGCTGCACAAGGACTCGTGCGTGCTCTACTTCCCAGCCGGCGCGTATCGCATCACCGCCACGGTCAGGACCGCGCGAAAGGCCCACCAGGATTGCATGGGAGTGACGATCATCGGCGAGGACCCGGCCAAGACCGCGATCCGCTGGGACGGCCCGAAGGGCGGGATGATGGTCAAGTACGATGCCTGGTATTCCAAGATCAGCCGCCTGACGTTTGACGGGGCCGGCAAGGCGGGCGTTGCCCTGGCCTACGGCGACGCCTTCTCGACCTACAACGAGACCTCCGACATGGTCTTTCAGGATGCCGGCGTCGGCATATCCATGGGCACAGCCGACAACGGCCAGGCCGAGAACGAAGTGCTCCGCTGCACGTTTCTTCGCTGCGGGCGCGGGCTGCAAACCAACAACTTCAACTCGATGGACATCTGGGCCTGGTACTGCCGCTTCGAGGACTGCCAGTACGGCCTCTATAACGGCGCGGGCAATTTCCACGCCTACCAGTCCCTCTTCCTGCGGTCGAAGAGGGCCGACATCGCCACCGTCAACCTGATGGTCTTCTCGTTCGTCGGCAATACGTCGATTGGCTCGCAGTGCTTTTTGGATTTTGCCGGAGGTCACTCGTGGGGCTCGCCGACCTCGATCACCGGCAACCGGATCATCGAGCCTACGGGCGACTTCGCCATGCGCCTGGGCAACGGCGGCCCGTACTTGCTGGCCGACAACGTCATCAAGAGCCGCCCGGGAAGCACGAAGCCGGCCGTGGTGATGACCTGGGGGGATCAAACGCTGGTGGGCAATACGTACACCGTGGCCGATCCCGTCAAGGAGGCGGGCCGGTTCACCCGGCTGGACGACAAAGTCGTTGCCCCCGACGCGATTGATGCCAGGCCGCCGTCGCTCCCGCCCACGCCACGCAAGCGCGACCGCAAGCTCTTCGAGCTGCCGGCGAGCGCCGATGCCGCCGCCATTCAGCAGGCGATCGACCAGGCTGCGCAACTCGCCGGACGCCGGCCCGTGGTCCATCTGCCCAAGGGCACGTACAAGGTCGACCGCACGCTCGTGATTCCGGCCAGTCGCGACGTGCAGATTATCGGCGACGGCGCCGCGGAAACGGCCACCGTCCTGCAATGGACGGGCTCGCAGAGCGGGCCGGTCTTCCGGCTCCAAGGCCCCAGCCGGGCCACGCTCCGCGATCTTTCGCTCAGCCCCGGCCGCGCCTCGGGGATCGTGATTGAGGACTGCGATCAGCCGGGCGGCCGCGTTTTCGCCGACCAGTTGAATGTCTCCGGCAGGGGCCCGCGGGACAACGGCACCGGGCTGCTGGTGGCCGGCGTGGACCAAAGCGACGTCCTGCTGCGATGCGCCCAGGGCGGGACCTTCTGCGACAAGTGGATCAGCGTGGTCGGCGGGCCGCTACGCCAGGTTGGGAAGCCGGCGCCCGGGCAGGTGTCCGTCCTTTGTGGTGCGACCGGGACCGCCGAGGCGCAATACTACGTCTCCAGGGGAGGCCGGCTCGTCGTGCGGAGCGTCTACCACGAGGTCAGCGGCGAGAGCCCCCAGGGCATCCTGCTGGATGCCTCCGGCTCTCTTTCGGTCGACGCCACGCGGTTCTCCTACAAGACATCGCCCGAGCGGCCGCTGGTGCAACTGAAGGACTTTCGCTGCGACTTCGCACTGCTGACGGGCATGTTGCTCCCGGTGGGCACGGCCTTCCCGGCGCGGATCAACATCGCCGGCGATGGGGCCCGCTCCAGCGTGCTGGTGATGGGCAACATGTTCTGGGCGCCGTGCAAGGACGTGACGGCCGATATGGTTTGGACCAACGGATCGAAGCCGCCGGCCAAGGCCGCGATGCTCAACTGCAACCTCAACGGCGGCGGCGAAAGCGGGCTGAAGAACGGCTTCGGCCGGCTGGACAACCGCGGCCAGGCCGATCCGGAGTTCCTCCGCAGGATGCTCGCCCCCCTGCGCGAGGCCCGCATCTGGCTCCCCGGCAACGTCCCGCAGGGCGCGACCAACGTTCAACTCCATCGCGTCATCTCGACGGCCGGCAAGGGAGCGGTTTGCGTGGAGCTCCGGGCAGGGAAGACTGAACGTTGAATGGCCAGGCGACAGGACTCGCGATCAGGGGAGGTGACAGTCCTCGCAGCCAAGCTGGAACGCATTCCCGTCGGGTCTTGTCCGAGTCAGAAACGGGGAAGTATAATGCCTCTTCTCTTTTCCAGCCGCAAGAAACCGACGCAAACAGAGAAGAGGCATCATACTCGTTGTGGGGCAGGGATGGTTCCTGCGACCGCGACCGACAAGCACACGTGTTGGAGAGATGACCATGACCTGCCACAAAGAACGAGCCAGCCGCCGCACGGCGACGCGGCGTAGTTTCCTAAAGACGACTGCCGCTCTCACGGCAGCAGTCAGCGTACCGTACGTCGTGCCGTCCTCGGTCTTCGGCACTGCGCCGCCGAGCGAACGGATCGGCGTCGGGTTCATTGGCAACGGCAATCAGAGCACCATCGATCTGCCGGCGTTCCTGGGGCACGACGACGTGCAGGTCTTGGCCGTCTGCGACGTGAACACCGCCAGCTACGGCTACAAGACGCCCGACCAGTTCCTCGGGCGCAAGCCGGCGCAAGAGAAAGTACACAAGTTCTACGCCGCGAAGAAGCCCTCGGGCAGCTTCAAGGGCTGCGATGCCTACAACGACTTCCGCGACGTGCTCGTGCGCAAGGACATCGACGCGGTGGCCATTGTCGTCCCCGACCACTGGCACGGGCTGATGACGGTCACGGCGGCCAAGGCGGGCAAGGACATCTACTGCGAGAAGCCGCTGTCGCTCTGCCTTCTCCAGGGCCGGGCCATGGTCAAGGCCGTGAGAGAGCACAAGCGGATCCTCCAGACTGGCAGCCACTATCGTTCCAGCCCGGCCAACCGCCGCGCGTGCGAGCTGGTCCGCAACGGCCGGATCGGGCAGCTCAAGCGGATCGTCGCCCTGGTGGCCGAGCAGAACGCCGTGGACCCCGGGCCGGGCTGGAGGCCGATGCCGGTGCCGGAAGGCTTCGACTACAAGATGTGGCTCGGTCCCGCCCCCAAGGCCCCCTATCACGAGGGCCGCTGCTTCTACCGCTTCCGCTTCAATCTGGACTATTCCGGCGGGCAGACGACGAACTTCGGGGCGCACTCGATCGACGTCGGGCACTGGGGCATGGGAATGGACCTGAGCGGGCCAATCGAGCTGGAGGACCTCGGCTCGATGTGGCCGCCCAGGGGCGGGCTCTACAACACGGCCACGAAGGTCCACTTCCGCGCCCTGTATGCCAACGGCGTCGAGCTTGAGTGCGTGACCCGCGACCCAGGCTTCGGCACCCGCTTCGAGGGGACGGAGGGCTGGGTCGAGTACGGCTACAAAGGGCTCCGGGCGTCGAGCGATTCGATCAAGACTTCACCGATCGGGCCCAGCGACATTCACCTGCCGGCGAGCAACCCGAAGCGCACGCAAGAGGCGAGTAAGTTCCACATCCCGGACCACGTGCGGAACTTCTTGGACTGCGTGAAATCGCGGCAGGACCCGCTAGCGGCGGTCGAGATCGGCCACCGCACAGCGGCCGCCTGCCACCTGGGCAACATCGCCATGCTGCTCAAGCGCAAGCTCCGCTGGGACCCGGCCAAAGAGCAGTTCATCGACGACGAGGAAGCCAACCGGATGCTCAGCCGGCCGATGCGGGCGCCGTGGAGACTCTGAAGGGCTCACCACGGAGGCACGGAGAAGGATAACGAAGCATGGGCACGGCAAACGGGGACGTCACCGATTTGCCTGCCGATATCAGTCACGTCCGCTTTTCCACTCCACGTCCTTCTTCCGGTCCGTCACCGGAGATTCTACGAGCGTTTCTGATGACACGGCCGGCGTCGCGTGCAGCTCCGGGTTAGGCAGAGTCCCTCCAGATTTGCCGTAGACGCTCGAGGATCGCGTCTCCTCCGCGACTACCCGGCCCCAGATAGGCTGCCCGCGTTTCGGCGCCTTGGTAAACAATGACACCGGAGTCTTCCTTTTTGCACTCCCACCGTGGCGATTGGCGTACAACGACGATCAGTGTCTCTGAGGCTCGCGCGCGTGGCAGTAAGATGTCTTGGACGAACTCGCGCGCCAACTTCAC
>Ga0315280_10008576_pt1 | contig 13348 bp, 14 predicted proteins | sample YL17G06_40_MG_FD_203697 | JGI IMG/M metagenome (GOLD analysis project Ga0315280, IMG submission 203697) | Sediment microbial communities from Yellowstone Lake, YNP, Wyoming, USA - YL17G06_40 | ecosystem: Environmental > Aquatic > Freshwater > Lake > Sediment | place: USA: Wyoming | collected...
ATAAAATCGCGAACCGAGGTGCCATCTTCAGTATCGTAGTCTGATCCAAAAATTTGTAAAATCTCTTTTTGGCCCAAGACAACTTTCATAATATTCTCAATTAAATCTTCGCTTTGGAGATGTGATTTGCCAATTAATCCAATTGGATCCGAACCGCCAACATTAAAATAACGCAAAACAATATATTTCAAATTTTCAACGCGTTCCAAATATTTTTCAAAATCTAATTTCGTCTGACCATAAGCATTAGTTGGATTGGTCGAGTGATTTTCATCAATCGGAATATATTGAGGATTGCCATAAACGGCCGCTGTGGAGGAAAAGATTAATTTATTAACGCCGGCAGAAGACATTCCCTCGACAAGATTAATACTGTTAATATAGTTTTCCCGATGATAAAGCTCGGGATTTTTAACTGATTCAACCGCATCGGTTTTAGCCGCTAAATGAATGACGGCCTCAATATCTTTTTTGAAAATTTTTTCTAATAAATTTTTATCAGCTAAATCACCTTTAATAAATTCAAGATTAGAATGCGACTTGAGCCCATATTTTTTTTTCAAAATTTCAATTGGTTCAATGAAACCGACCGATAAATTATCTAAAACCATTAAAGAAAAACCCTCCTTCAAGAGATTTTTGACTATATGAGTACCGATGTAACCAGCGCCGCCGGTAATTAAGATTTTATCCATGTTTCTTTTTCCAATCTTCGATTACTTTGTGATAAACCTTTTCATAGCCATCAACCATCTTTTTAACGGTGAAATTTTCTTCAACATGTTTTCGGCAATTCTTTCGCATCACGATATATTGATCTTCCGGCATCTCATAAATTTGTTTTACCCTTTTGACCATACAATCAATATCCCCCGGGGGGCAAATAAAACCAGTTTCGCCATCTTTAATAATTTCCGGCACCGAACCACGATTAAAACCCACGACCGGCGTTCCGCAGGCCATGGCTTCCGTCATAATTAAACCGAAGGGTTCTCCCCAATCAATCGGAAAAAGCAAAGCCTTGGCTTTTTGATAAAAATTAACTAAATTTTGACCAAGAAGTTCTCCTAAATACTCGTTTTTTTTAGATAGTCCGATTTTTGGTTTAATAATATCTAAATAATATTTTTGATCGACTATCGGGCCAGCGATTTTTAACGGAAAATTTGCTTGATTTGCCGTATCTAATGCCTTATCTAAACCTTTCTCGGAAACAATTCTCCCGACCCAGCCTAAATAATCGCCTGCCGACAAATCAAAAGCGAATCTCTCCTCATTAATCCCGTTGTAATTAACGTCAAATACCTTGATCCCTTTTATTTTTTTGGCTTGGCTCTTGGAAACAGCAATAAAATAGTTGTTGGAATGCTCTTTACCCAAAAGATCATTGATAATTCTGACAGTATCGGAATTTTGTTCCGGTACATGTAAAGTTGTTAAAAAAGGAATATTAAAAAATAGTTGATGTAAAACTAAAGGTAAATAATTAAAAGAATTATTGTGAATAATATCGAATTTAGGACGATTTTGTTGAATATAAAACAAAACTTTTAAATAGCCCAAGATTTCATCTGACATATATTTCCGTGAAAGAATCATATCACTTGCCGATTTTAGATTTTTGTTAAATTTTGCCCAATAACTCTCTTCGACAACAGCAATAGTTTCGACATCTTCAATTTTCGAATCTCCCGTAGCAAAAACTGTGATATCGTGTCCACGCCGTTTAAGCTCTCCTGCTAAATTAAAAACAAAAGTTTCCGTTCCGCCAGTTGAAGCTTTTGAAACAGGTGCAAATAACTTTGCCATTACAGCTATTTTTAATTTCATTTTGTAATTCCTTTAATTAATTCCGCTGCCCCCATAGATTTATCCCATCCTCTTAAAACTCTTACTAATTGAGCGCATTTTTCTTGAGTGATTCGGTCTTGGCTTAATCTTCCTGGATGAAATCTTTGAGTGACTAATTTCTGATTTAAATAACCGATATTTTTCTTATTTAAAACAAATCTGGATATGAGGTCGTAATCTTCAGCAAAAATAAAAATTGGATTATAGGGAATCTCTAAAATTACTTGTTTTTTATAAGCAACTGTCGGATGAGGAATAAAATCAACTTCTTTTAATTTCTCGATATTAAATGGCGTGAATGGAATCCTTCTTTCACGTCGGAAATTTTTTTCCATTTCCCAAACATCGGCGTGAGCATAAAAAAAGTCAGTTTGCGGATGATTAACAAAATATTGATAGGTCACTTGAGCTCTTTCCGGATAATTTAAATCGTCGGAATCAGCCACCAGAATAATTTCACTCGTAGCCAGCATATTACCAAAATTACGAGCGCATGAAGAACCCGTACCATTTCTATCTGGTAGGTTAAAATATTTTATTCGTGGATCCTTAAATTTTTCGACTACCGCCATAGTATCATCAAGACTATGATCATCAATAATGACTAGTTCCCAATCTTCAAAAGTTTGATCAAGAATTGTCTGGATACTTTCGCCAATTAAATTGGCTCTGTTTTTAGTTGGCATGACAAAAGAAATTTTTGGCATAGATTATTTCTTTACTAGTTCATACGCCTTTAAATAATTATCGACCATTATCTGAATGGTGAATTTTTCCTCGACGAGGCGACGACAATTCCGACGATCAATTTGGCGGACTTTAGCCACTGATTTTTGTAAACAAGCCAAATCTCCGGATGGGCAAATAAAACCGGTTTTGCCATCAACGACGACTTCTTCGACGGCTCCTTTATCAAAGGCAACGACCGGTGTCCCGCAAGCCATTGCCTCAATCATCACCAAGCCGAAGGCTTCATCAATTTGAACGGGAAACAGCAAGGTATGAGCATTTTGATAAAGTTTAATTTTTTCTGGCCCATCAATCTCCCCCATAAGAATAATTTGTTTATTATCAATCTGCGGAGCAATTTTTTCACTAAAAAAAGGTTCCCGCTTCTTGCCGCCAATAATTTTCAAAATTTGACCTGTTTTTTTAGCAACTTCTATCGCCGTATCTAAACCTTTATGTTTACATAAAGCGCCGATAAATAGCAGATAATCCTTCGGCTTCTCGTTGTATGTAAATTGATTTAGGTTAACGCCATTATATATGGTCATTAAATATTTCAAATCCGGAGCATTTTGGCGCTGGCTATCGGAAATCGAAATAAAATTTGGTTTTTTGAGATTTTTTAAAGCGATATTTAATTCTTCAAAAAGAGGCAGATGAAAAGTCGAAATTATCGGGGTTTTTAATTTTTCAAAAAGAGGGATAAATAAATAACCACCGCGGGCATGATTAAAAATAACATCATATTTATCATCTTCAGCGCTTAAAATTTCCATCACTGCCGTCAAATAGGCAGTCTCAATTCTTAGAGGTCTTGAGGCCTCAACAATATCAGGATCAAACTTCATTTCGTTAATGGTCTTAGGGAAAATTTGACGAAAATTGCCAGAGATTTTAAAATTACCGCAGCCAAAAACATCAACGTCAAAGCCGCGTCGGACTAACTCTTCAGACTTCTCAAAAATTATTCTTTCTGTGCCCCCATGCCCAACAGGTGGAACCGTCGTAAAGGGCGGGGCAATAATGGCAATTTTTTTCATTTAGTTAATTTTAATCCTCGGCAATTAGTTTCCAGCCAGGCTCCTAAGTTTTGTTGAATTAAGCCGTTAATATGCGATTCTTCCTCTGGACTTAAAGGTTTTGTATGCTCCCATTCTTCAGGTACCTCTCTGGCTGGCCGAGAACGAAGTCTGACATATTCTTGGATATTTCTTGTCGCATATAAATGACCATGAGCATGCCAATCCGGTTCACCACCACCCCATCTTTTTTGAGCATCGAGTTTTTCCATTTTACGAGCTTGTTCTACATTTTCACTTTCTAAATAGGTGGATCCAACTTCTCTTCCGCCAATATCAGGCCTTGATGGATCCAAAGGTTTAAAGCCCCAATTACCGCTGTAATGAATTTCCGCATTGAAAAATCTATCATCGTTTTTAAAAATCTGCTCGGCTCCCAACAAAATCGCATTTGATTCAACGAAGCCTTTCAAAAACTCGGGATCTTCTGCCTCTGATTTGGGAGTTTGCCAGGCTTTAACAACACCTTGCGGAGCATGCTTTGACCAATATTCTTTCCTGGCATGACAAACTAAATGTAAACCTTCCAAATGAGGATTTTGCACAATTACTAAAACAAATTTATCATTCATCCAAATTGCTTTTTCTTGCCATGGGTCAGGGCGATTTTGCCAGATTTCAGCCTCTCTTTGAAAATCCTCTTCTTCTGGTTTAATTTCCTTAACCCCATCTTCAAAAATTGTTATTTCTTGAGCTTTTCTTTCCCATCTTGGCAGATAAAGTTCCATTGTTCTTTGGATTTTTTTTAATTGTTTTTCTTCCATGGGTTCTATTTTTCTTTCCTCTTGTCGGCGGATATTAACTGGTTTTGCCCAAGATTCTTTTGATTGCTGGTGTCGGCCATAAACATTGTAACCGAACTCTGTCCCAGGATGGGCGTTTTTTTGGATATTCGCCCAGAACTCTTCGGTGAATCTTCCCTCGGCCATAACTTTTGCTACTCCCAGAGAATACCACGCGGCTCTCAAATCTCCTTGAATCGATTTCTCTTTGGGATTAACAACTAGATGCAATCCTTCACTAGCTGGAATTGCCTGCTCTTGAGGGTGATAAATTTCAACAAAATCATTCCCATAAAGAGCTTCTCTAAAAGATGCGGTTTCCACCCTTTCTTCTTCAGGGTTAAATTTTGGACCGGTTTCCATTCCAAAACTCCTTAAGATCCAATCTCCCACTTTTAACTTCCAGCCGTTCCAACTCAATATCCACCGGTAGTCGCATCCTCTTTAATCTCTCTTGGCTTGACTGATAAGCTTGCTGGTAATATTCATGAAACCTCATGGCAATTGTTGTCCAATTGAATTTTTCTTCGACAATTTTCCGCGCTTCCTCGCCCATTTTTTGACGAAGACCTTCATTTTTTAAGAGAAGATTAACCTTTTTGGCAATTGCTTTGGCGCTTCTGGCTCTGACTAAAAATCCGTTGACACCGTTTTTGACGGCCAGCGGTATCCCGCCTTTACGGGAAGCAACCACAGGCGTCGAAGAGGCCATAGCCTCTAAAGCGACTAAACCCAGGGGTTCATCCCAAACTGAAGGGAAAACCAAGACATCGGCCCGCCGATAAAATTCTTGAAATTCCTTCTTTGCCTCTGGTCCGAAATATCCAAGAAAATGGACATTTTTTGTCCGAAGTTCTTTAGATAGTTTTTCTAAATTTTTCCGCTCCTCGCCATCGCCAATAATAAAGACTTCTCCCTTTATTTTTGGCGCGGCTTTGATTAAATATTGAACACCTTTTTTAGCCGTTAATTTCCCGGAAAAAATAACAACTTTTTTATCTTCAAGGTGATATTTTTTATCAATGATTTTGATTGGGGAATTGCGATTAAATGTGTCCAGATCAACCCCACCAGGAATAATCCGCATCTTATTGGCAATGCCTTTACGGCCGTAAACTTTTAAAAGCCACTTTTTAGTGTCACCAGAAACAGCGTTGATCATCCAGGCACGATGTAAGGCATCTCGTGTTAAAGGAATCCAGCGTTTATTTTCTGAAGCGCTCAAAAGCTCTGTGCCGTGAGTCGTGACAACATAGTAAATACCATAAACTGCTCTTAAATAATTGGCAATCCAGGTAAAATAAAGGGCGTGATGGATATGGATTATGTCAGGTTTAAAGTCGTTAATAACTTTAATCACTTGTTCTAGGGCAGCTAGGTAAAGCTGATCAATCTCTTGATTAGTCAATCTCGAATATAATTTTGCATCTGACCAATCTGGGTGGCCGGTAGCAGAGACATGAAAGGGCATTTCAAAATAATAAATTTTGACGTTGGGAATCTTATTTTTATTATCTGGACAAAAAATTGCCACTTTGTCTTCTGGATAAAGTTTAGCCAATTTCTCAGCTAGTTTGAAAGTGTAGGTGCCGCTACCGCTGCCGAAGAGAGGATATTTTAAGAGCATTAGAATTCTCATGTTAACTTCTTTCTAGCCCTCACTTTGGATAAAATTTAATCTTTCTTCAAAAATTGCGCCGCCAGTTCCGGCGAAACGACATCAATCACAATCCCCGAACCCATCTCATAGCCGCCGAATTTCGAAACCCTTGGGGCAATTTCCATATGCCAATGATAATGCTCGCTTAAATGATTTTTTTTAGTCGGCGCCGTATGAATCCACCAGTTAAAAGGCGGGAAACGCAGAGTTTTATTTAATTTGGTCAATGTTTCCAAAATAATTTTGGCTAAATTTCCCCTTTCGCCGGCCGAAACATCTTCAAAAGCCAATTGATGTTTTTTGGGTAAAACCCACATTTCAAAAGGAAATCGTGAGGCAAAAAAAGTAAAAGTAAGAAAATCAGCATTTTCTGCCACGATTCGAACTTGTTGCTTTTGTTCTTCGCGGATCATCGCGCAAAAAACACATTCTTTTTTATCTTCAAAATAGTTTTTTGACCCAGCCAATTCTTCCTCAATTAAATTGGGGATAATTGACGAAGCAAAAAATTGCGAATGCGGGTGTTCAATCGAAGCCGCGGCCTCGGGTCCCAAATTATGAATCGGCATCGCGTATTCGATGACTGGATCATTGCAATAATATTTATAACGATTTTGATAGACCCTGAAAAGTTCATCCAATAATTGCCAGCCGCCTTCATAAATTTCCGTCTGATGGTCTTTAATGACAATCACTTCATGACCGCCAACAGATTTAGTCGAAAAATAAAATTCGCCGCCTTCCTCAATAATTTCTTCTTCTTGAGTAAAAGCCGGATATTTGTTAGGAATGGTATAAATGTGGGCGGTTTCGGTATCTTTGATTGAAAATTTATAAGCACTTTCGGGATTAGTTAAACAAAAAGGGCATTTCTCATCAATGTGACGTTTAGGTGCCGCCGCCATCACAAAATCTTCGGGTCGCTTGGCGCGCTCAGGGGCAATCACCACCCATTTTCCGGTGACAATATTTTGTCTTAATTTCGGCAAGACGACCTCCTTTCGTCGGTCTTAGATACGAACTACGAAAAAGTTACGAAAATACTAAATTAGTTTTTTTCGTATTTTAGTATTGTTTCGTATTTCGTATCCATATTATTTTATTCCTTCTTCCACATATTTATGAAAATGGGCCATGGCCACCGCGAGGGCGTCAGCCGCATCATCGAAACCATCTTTTTTCCCGGAACTGATATTACGGCCGGGATTTAGGGCTTTAATGACTTCTTTTAAAACCTCTTTTTTCTCCGAGCGGCCGTAACCGGTCACCGCCAGTTTTACCTGTATCGGCGTGTATTCAAAAGTTTGTAAGGCCAGCCCCTTTTTAGCGCAGGCTAAAAGAATTACTCCCCGAGCTTCAGAAATTTTCATAACTGTCTTTTGGTTATGAAACATAAATAAAAGTTCCACCGCCACCTGGTCGGGTTTGAATTTCTCTATCAAATTCATTATATCATTAAAAACGCGATTCAAGCGTTCTGAATCCCTTTTTAATTTATCGGTTTGAATACAGCCGTGAGCCACCCAAGTTAAAGAACAGTCTTTCTCTGAGACATCAATCACCCCCCAGCCGCAACGCGCTGTTCCGGGATCAATACCTAAAATACGTAATTCATTCACAATAGCTCCTTAGGAAGATCGAAGTTAGAATAAACGACCGTCACCCCATCCAATTCTTCCAATCTTTCCATTAATTTTAAAATCCTTTCGGCTTGAACCTTATCGCCAATGGTTATCAGATTTTTAGGTTCCCATATTAGAGCGGCTTCTTTGATATTAATCCCCTGTGATTCCAGATTTTTTTTGACCATCTCTAACTCATTCGGCTTAGTATAAACTGCCAGGGACTCTTCCTGCTCCTCCAAGTCTTGAGCTCCCGCATCAATCACTTGCAGCTCCAATTCATCTTGATTTTGACCGGTTAAACTAATCAAGAATTTGCCCATTTTTTCAAATTGGTAACTAACTGCCCCGGAGCCGGTTAATTTCCCACTGAAGTTTGCTAAAATATTTTTTATCTCGGAATTTGTTCGATTACGATTATCAGTCGCGGCCTCAATCAAAATGCCAATACCACCCGGGCCAATGGCTTCGTAGAGAATTTCCTCCAGCCTCGCGCCCGCCAACTCGCCGGTGCCGCGTTTAATCGCCCGGTCAATATTTTCTTTAGGCATGCTGGCTTCGCGGGCTTTTTCGACCGCCATTTTAAGCTGGAAATTCGCTTCGGAATCGCCACCATGACGGGCTGACAAAATAATCGCGTTGGTCAGTTTCGAAAAAATCGCGCCGCGTTTGATATCGGCCGCGCCTTTCTGTCTTTTTATCTGACTCCATTTTGAATGTCCCGACATAAAATTTACCCAGTATATGACGCACTACAATAATAGGACGTAGTTAGTTTTACAGTAAGGAATTGTACTGGGGCCTCCTGAAGTAATCTTAACACTAAAAGCAAAGATAGAAAAGATTATCTTGTCCAATATCCTTCCCCATCGGAATCGATCTGGGTCGTGCCGTTTTGGTCGGTGCGATAAATCCGGACAGCGTAAGATTTTAATAAATTAATCGTACCTAATGCCGGATGACCATATTTATTATTTTTACCCACTTCAATGATGGCGATTGAGGGTCGGACAACTTTTAAAAAATCTTCGGTCAATCCGGTACTGCTGCCATGGTGAGGAACTTTTAACACATCGACGAAAATATTTTTATCCAATAATTTTTGCTGGACCTCTTTTTCGGCATCGCCAGTAAAAAGAACGGAAAAATTATTAAAATCTAAACGGTTGACAATTGAAGCATTATTAAGATTATCGATGGTCCGATTTTCTAATGACGATAGGGGATAGAGGACAATGATTTTCACTTCGCCAAAATTTTTCTCATCGCCAGTAACTACCAATTTATCAGCAATATTTTGTTTTTTGATTTCTGTTTTCCAAGAGTCGTACGTTGAAGAGGAGTACTCTACTCCCGTCTCCCAGACCTCATCGACTTTGTAGCGCTTGATTACTTCCAACAAACCAGTTAAATGATCAGCGTGCGGATGAGAAAGAAGCACCAAATTGATTTCGTGATCACCAAAATCCATCACTTTGCCTAATTCATTTAAAACTGAAGTGTCCGGCCCGCCATCAATTAGAATATCTGTTCCGTCGGGATTTTTAATATATTCTGAATCACCCTGACCAACGTCAAGAAAAAAGACTTTTAGGTCGCCTTGGGCTTGGGGACGGCCAAATATCCCAAATCCGAGAATAACTCCAATAATAGTCAAGAGACCAAAAATAAATTGTAAATTTTTACGCTTCATGTGTTTTTCTTAAATTACGAAATTGATAAACAATTAATCCTAAGACGCAATAAAAAATCACCATCCACCACCAGTCTGAAGTCTTTACCTGCCAGGACGCCCAAGAAATTCGCGAAAAATTTTCGACTATTACTATTATATACTTTAAAAAAAGCCAGCCAATGTAGCCGATAAATTGACCCAAACTTATCCAAACAAGTCCAGCGATACCAATCAAAAAAATCATCCCCATCGTCGCTGGAATAATCCATAAAATCAAAATATTAACGATCGGCGAAACGAAACTAACCCGACCAAAATAGAAAATTAAAATTGGCAAAACCATTATTTGGGCGGCCGTAGTTTCCGAAAAAGTCGATTTTAAAATATTGGGTAAAGATCTGATAAACCTCATTCTGGCGATGATTGGTCCTAAATAAACCAAGCCGGCAAAAGCTAAAAATGATAACTGAAAACTGACATCATACTTTAGAGCATAAGGATTAAAAAAGAGCATTACCCCTGCCACTAACAACAATAAAATCGTCATGTTGATTCGCCTGCCTTCGTAATGTCCCAATAAAACCAATCCCGCTAAAATTCCTGCTCTGACGACCGAGGCTGGCGCGCCGGTCATAATCACGAAGGTAACGATGATAAAAAGCGATCCCCAAAACTTTAACTTCCGCGAAAAAAGTCCTAAAAATATGGCGATATAGGTAATGACGATGGTGACATTATAACCACTTACAGCAACAATATGGGTCGTGCCGGTACGATTAAAATCGCTCATCAGAGAATCCGGGATATTTCTTTTGGAGCCCAAAACCAAGCCGGCGGCAAAAGAAGCGTAGGGTTCGGTCAAAGATTTGTTAAGCGATTCTTCAAACTTATCGCGGATGCTATAGATCGTTTTAACAAAAAAGTTTCCATTATAGCCAGTCTTTTCAACATTGTCCGGATTATAGACCTGGCCTAAAATGCCCTGATGGGAAAAATACGGATATGACTCTTTAACTATGCCCTTGAAGCGCAAAATGTCGCCGTAATGGTATTCCGGATACCTGCCTACTGTCAGTCGAATTTTCGTCTTTGCAAATTTGACTATATAATTTGCCTGACTACCCGAAAAATCCGGATGACCAATGATTGGAGCTTCGATGGTTTGTTCTTTACCATAGGGCAGGACAATTGCTTTCTGCCGTATATCCCAGAAATTGAAATAGCCAAGCCCCACGATAGTGCCAAGCAATATTAATAATCCCAATCGCCCCCAAAGGGGGCCCCTTCGGGGCCAATACACTTCGCGCCATTGTAAGATAAGCGCCAATAATATCCCCGCGCCAATGCCGCCAAGCCACCATAAATCCAAATGGATTAAATCGCCGAAGAAGATACCGACCACGAAACTAGCCAAAGTGGCGATCACGAATCTTGATTTGCCCATACTTTAATTGTATAATAAGGAGTATGAAAAGACATAAAATTGATAAAGATTTACAACAATCCGCCAGCCGGCGGATCAAAGAGCTTGAAGACGGCTGGAAAAGAACCCAAGCTGATTTTGAAAATTATCGCAAGCGTACCGAGGCCGAACGCGGGGAAATTTTGGATTTTGTTAAGGCGGATTTTATCGCTAAAATTACGCCAGTTTTAGACAATTTCCGCCGGGCTTTTCTTCACGCGCCCGATGATGATTTTGCTCGAGGTGTAAAACAGATCGAAAAACAATTAGAGGATATTTTAGTTTCCGAGGGATTACAAAAAATCCCTGTCAATATTGGTGACAAATTCGACTGCAATCTTCATGAAGCCATCTCCTGTGAGCCCCATAAAAAAATCCCAGCTGACCACCTCATCGCCGAGCTCGAATCCGGTTGGATGTTTGAGGACAAAGTAATTAAACCAGTAAAAGTAAGGGTAAGTAAGGGTTCTCATTAAGAAACGAGCCCGCATCATGGGGCTCGAAAGATGGCTAGATTGGAAAATCGTGAAAGATTCAATGTGTTGCGATTGAGGCTTCGACCACCGGTCTGATTTCATCCCAGCGTTCTTTTACGAACTTAAGGCAATGGTCGGATTGACAACATAAAAGGCTAATGGCCTGTTCAAATGCCCCCTTTATCCTCGCAGCATAATGCTCCAAGAGACCTTTGTGAAATTTGGCGGCCATGCCGATCAAAAAACAGAGTACGATGGATTCAAGATTAACCGATTCTCTTAATCCTTGATCCTGCGGGTTGGCGCTTAGATTTGAAACCGATTGGCTGAAACTTTTGAGGTTCGTGGCAAGCATTAGCATCTCCTCCTGATTAGAGTAGCAGATGATTATATTATAATATAATTTAGTAACTAATGGAAGAGCTTTTAAAAAATATAACAAAAAAATTGACTGGCGGTTCAACGACAAAGTAATCAAACCTGCAAAAGTGAGAGTTAGTAAGGGAAAGTAATTTCTCAAATTCCTGATAACGATAGAATTATATTATTACTTTATTGCTAATATAATAACATTACTCTAAAAAATCTTTCATAATTTTAAGAATCTTGATGCCGTAAGGCGAAAGATTGTGCTCAACCGCTCGGCCTCGATATTTTTTCGTAATTAAACCGGCTGTTTTTAACCTCCGGACATGCTCGGCAGTTGTCTGATAATTACTTTTCAATTTCTCAACTATCCCTTCTAAAATAATTCCTGGATTATCTTTAATAAGAAATAGTATTTTTATTCGCCAATGATTGGCTGCTCCCTTAAACACTCTCTCCAATCTTCTAATTTCTTTTTCCTTCATATTTATATTGTACAGTATATTATGACTTTATTGCTAATATAATAATATCAATCTAAACTCAAAATCTTTAACCAAGTTATAGTACAAAACAAACGGCTCACACCTTGAGCCGCTAAAATACAATGATTTCACGGGGTAAATTTGAGCCATTAAAAAGAGCCCCGCCGTGGCGGGGCTCGGAGGATGGCAGGGCTCGGACAGCCCGGTGCTAAGTTACGAGTCTTTCTTTTAACCATTGGCATACTTCTTCGTTAGAACAGGGAATATCAAACCAACGGTATGTTCCTGGCTTACACCAAGAGAATGTTATAGCCTTTTCAAGGGTAGGCAGGGCTGAAAAAACTATTGTCGGAATGGTTAGAACATTGGATTTTAATTCAGGAGCTAAAACATGAGCGGCGTGATGAATAATTTTTTTTCCTCCGGCTTGATTTAACAACTGATCGGCGACGGCCATACTGAATCCTGCCTTATCACGATAAAATCTTGCTAAAACAGGATCCGTAGCCTCTCGGGCCTTCTCAAAACCTTCATCAATCGTTCTCTGGAATTCTTGGTATCTTTGAAGATCAGATTGGGTTTCGGGTAAGAGCATATCGACAAGTAAAGCCCGGATACGCAAATCTGTTGATGAAATAAATCTTGAGGCTTCTTCAACTATTCTTTCCCACCTTATCTGATATTTTGGTAACATCTTGGTTAATGGCCGCAATTAGAGGTTCTGCGATAACATCGTTATCAATGACTACGAGGATACATCCTTTTTCCATTGGTTCACCCCCAAGCCAAACATATTTAACATAATAGCGATAGAGAAACTAAAAAGTCAAGCACTTGACAAGTAAAATTATGTCAAGTATACTTTACATTAGAAAGCAATTTAATCTTATGGAGGTTATATATGTCTAAAATTATTGGTATTGACTTGGGCACAACCAACTCGGTGGTTGCGGTGATTGAAGGCGGCAAACCGAAAGTTATTCCCACGGCTGAAGGTTCGAATCTTTGTCCTTCAATTGTCGCCCAATCAAAAAATGGCGAGCGGTTGGTGGGACAATTGGCCAAGCGCCAAGCGATTACCAACCCGGAAAATACGATTTTTTCGGTGAAACGCCTCATCGGTCGCCGCTGGGAAGAAGAGGAGGTTCAACGAGATCTCAA
>Ga0315280_10008577_pt1 | contig 13347 bp, 7 predicted proteins | sample YL17G06_40_MG_FD_203697 | JGI IMG/M metagenome (GOLD analysis project Ga0315280, IMG submission 203697) | Sediment microbial communities from Yellowstone Lake, YNP, Wyoming, USA - YL17G06_40 | ecosystem: Environmental > Aquatic > Freshwater > Lake > Sediment | place: USA: Wyoming | collected...
GCGCTTTTTTCCTGGCCTTCAAGGCTGGACATAAGCTCATCAGCAGTTTTGGATTGATCGGCGGAAGATCGGCAGGCCGCAACAGCGCTTTCTATCTCTCCGATCACTTTGGCCTGAAGCGCCTGGAAACGTACCGCGGCCTCAGTGCGCCGGGCTTCAGCCTCTGCGATCGGCCCCCTGTTCCGGCTAAAGATGGGCAATTCCAGGGCCAGCCCCAGAGTCCATTTGCTATCGGTCTGGTCAAGCTGGTAGCCGGGGCCGATATGGATATCGGGATATTGTTTGGCAATCTCGAGCTGAAGGGCAGCCTGGCTGGCCGCGTATTCAGAAAGCGAGCCCAGGATGTCGGGCCGGTTCAGCAGGGCACGGCGGCGGATGTCGTTCGATGGGATATCCGCGCGAACGTGATAGAAGCCGTCGAAAGAAAGGGGAGCTGCGTCTAGGGCCTTTACAGGAACGCCGAGCGCATCGGCCAAACGCACTCTTGCTTCCTCCTTCTGCCGGGAGGAATCAAGAGCCGCCAAACGGGAATTGTCGAGAGCGATGCGAGCCTGGGTGATATCGTAAGGGGAGACTTCTCCGGCGGCCAGTTGAAGCTCAAGAATTCGGACCATTTCCATTTGAATAGCTTGTTGCTTGGCCAGAAGCGATTCGGTTTCCTGGGCCGCGTAGAGATCGAGGAAAGCCTGGCGCATACCTCTCCGGACTTCCCAGGCAACGGACAGGATGTTCAACCGAGCCGCTTCCGAAAGATGCCTGGCCTGGGAGATTCGGTGGCCGCGTTTGCCGGCGGTTTCGATCGGAATATCCAGGACAATCTCGGGAATCCAGGGAGTGATCTCTTTGACTGGCGTGGTGCTGTTGTAACCCAGTCGTCTCGATTCGAAATCGGCCAGAGTTCGGGCCGCCGTAACAGGCTTGGGATGGAAGTGGATGCAGCTTGCCGCAAATAGGCCCATAAAACATAAGCAGAGTATTTTCGGCGGAGAGTTTTCCCAAAAAGAACTTTTTAGAGCGCGATTTCTCTTGGTCGTTTCAGACATCCCGTTTGCTAGATCTTTTCCTTGCTCTTAATTTCCTGCTTCCACAAACTCTTCTTGATTATCTCCATTAGAACGAATCGCCACAGTATACAATAAAACTATTTTTTTCCTCAAGCCTGACCTAAACTCAGGTGAGCGCCTCAAATCCTGTGATAAAGGGGCTTTGAAAAGGGATGCAGCGACCATTGCGGAGATCAGCCTGAGAGCCCGTCTTCGGAGGGTAGCTGAAGGCGTCCTTGGCAGAGATTTGAATTTAGCAAAGTGAAACTGTGTTCTCGGCATTAAAAATGAAGAAACGGGAGGAGATAGATTTTTTAAGTGGCTTCAAGCTAGATATCATACTTTGCGGCAATGGGCATTCTTCTTCCCACTCCGAAAGCTTTAGTGGTGACTTTTAGGCCAGGAGCAGCCTGTTTCCTTTTGTATTCATTTTTTTCAACCATTTTAGCAACCCACTTTACCGTCTCCCCGTCAAACCCTAGATTTATAATCTCTTCAACTGAATAGACTTCCTCCCTGGAGTAATGAAGTATCAGTTTGATTTCGGAATTTGCCTAAAATAAGAATGCGGAAGAGCCATTGGCCCTTCCGCATTCTTTTAAGTTAAGAAAGGAGTCAATTCAGATTAAGCCTTGTTCCATCATAGCCCTGGCGACTTTGAGAAAACCGCCGATATTTGCGCCATTGACATAGTTCCCAGGGGTTCCATAAGCTGCGGCAGCTTCAACGCAGGTTTTATGGATGCTTCTCATAATCTGATGGAGACGATCATCGACTTCTTCTCTCGTCCAGCTCAGGCGCATGCTATTCTGACACATCTCAAGTCCTGAGGTCGCCACTCCTCCTGCGTTTGCTGCTTTGCCAGGGGCAAAAAGTATTTTTGCATCAAGAAAGATCTCAATTCCTTTGATTGTCGTGGGCATGTTTGCGCCTTCCACGACGACATAGACGCCATTATTAACGAGGTTTTTAGCATCTTTGGCAACTATCTCGTTTTGAGTGGCACTCGGGAAGGCACAGTCAGCCTTGTGATTCCAAAGTGGGTTATGATCTGACTCTCCGGCAAAGGGAATGTAGGTCGCACCCTTGAATTTATCGGCATATTCTTTGATCCGGCCGCGCCGGACGTTTTTCAGGTCCATAACAAAGGCCAGTTTTTTATCATCGATTCCAGCAGGGTCATAAACGTATCCATTGGAATCGGACAATGTCACAACCTTGCCCCCCAGTTGATTAATCTTTTCGACAGTGTATTGAGCAACATTTCCGCTGCCTGAAACCAAACAAGTTTTTCCTTTTAAGGTTTGATTTCTAGTGGCCAGCATTTCAGCAGCAAAATAAACCGCACCGTAGCCTGTAGCTTCAGGCCGGATTAACGAACCACCCCAGTCTAATCCTTTTCCTGTAAAGACTCCCGTAACTTCGTTTTTCAACTTTCTGTATTGCCCATAAAGGAATCCAATCTCTCGTCCCCCAACTCCTATGTCTCCGGCTGGGACATCAGTGTCGGGTCCGATGTGCCGGAAAAGCTCATTCATAAAACTCTGGCAGAGGTGCATCACCTCGTTGTCACTTTTGCCTTTGGGGTCGAAATCACAACCGCCTTTGCCTCCTCCCATGGGAAGAGTGGTAAGGGCGTTTTTGAAAACCTGCTCAAAGGCCAAAAATTTGAGTATGCCGAGGTTGACCGTGGGGTGAAAACGCAATCCCCCTTTATAGGGGCCAATGGCGCTGTTCATTTGAATTCTGTAACCCCGGTTGACATGAATTTCTCCCGCATCATCCATCCAGGGAACACGGAACATTATCACCCGTTCAGGTTCGACGATTCTTTCCATAATCTTAGCCTTTCGGTATTCCGGATGGCGTTCCAGAACCAGCGTCACAGAATTAACAACTTCAAGAACAGCTTGATGGAATTCAGGCTGGGCGGGATTCTTGGCAGTGACTTCAGACATAAAGTCGGAAACATAATTGCTCATTTATGGTTCTCCTTTTTTATGATTTTAAATAAAATTGAAGTATGAAAAACTTCATTCCTCTTTCACTACACCAGAAATGTTATGAATTTATTTGGTTTTTGTTTTGATTTTAATAAAAAAGCAATTAAAAACGGCAATGGCATAGCGCCTGCGGCAGCATTTTTCTGTCTAAATTGAACGTTCCTTGACATTTAAAATTGCTAAGGGTATTTATTTAAATAAGGATTAAGAATTATCGCGACTTCATTTATTGGGTGCAGATTATTGTGAAGAAAGGAAAGACTTGATGAGCAATAAACCATTTAGTTCGTTTGAAATGGCTCAGTCCCAGTTTGATAAGATTGCCGATTTGCTCGGACTTGATGGCCCCACGCAAGATTTGTTACGGTGGCCTATGAAAGAGTATCAATTCCTTATCCCCATCCGGATGGATGACGGCCAAATCAAGATCTTTCGGGGTTTTCGGGTTCTTTATAATGACGCTCGGGGACCTGGGAAGGGCGGTATTCGCTTTCATCCTCAGGAGACGATTGATACTGTCCGTGCGCTTGCAATGTGGATGACTTGGAAATGTGCATTACTTGACATTCCTTTGGGGGGGAGTAATGGAGGGGTGGTTTGCGACCCTCATAACCTGAGTTTGAGAGAACAGGAGCAAATCTGCCGGGGCTGGGTGAGGCAATTGTCGAGAGACCTGGGGCCTCAAATTGACGTGCCTGCTCCAGAGGTTATGACCAATGCCCAGCATATGTTGTGGATGCTGGATGAATACGAGGTGATACGAGGAGAGAAACTCCCGGGGTTTATAACCGGCAAACCCATTGGAATGGGTGGTTCCCTCGGCCGATTAGAAGCGGCAGGTTTCGGTTTAGTCTTTGCTCTGCGTGAGGCCTTAAAGGAGCTGGGAATTCCGCCTGAGGATACAACAGCCAGCGTGCAGGGATTTGGCAATGTTGGCCAACATGCGATCCAGCTTTACCAACAGATGGGCGGCAAGGTAGTTTGCGTTGCGTGCTGGGATCAGAAAGACGGGACTTCATATTCCTACAAAAAGGAATCAGGGGTTGATCTTGACAGCCTTTCAAGTATTGCCGATCACTTTGGTGGCATAGACAAAAAAAGAGCCCTTGATCTTGGCTACGAGGTGCTTCCAGGAAGTGCTTGGCTCGAGCAGAATGTTGATATCTTGATTCCAGCGGCTATAGAAAATCAAATTACAATTGACAATGTGAAAAATATTCGTCCGAGAGTGAAAATCATAGCTGAAGGGGCGAATGGCCCCACGACTTCTGAGGCGGATAGAGTTATTGGGGAGCGCAATATTTTCCTTATTCCTGATATCCTTGCTAATGCCGGGGGCGTAACCTGCAGCTATTTTGAGCAGGTTCAGAGCAATATGAATTATTATTGGGAGAAAGACGAGGTCCTGGGCAAGCTTGATGTTAAAATGACCGCGGCTTTTAGTTCAGTTCTCGAACAAGCTAAGAAAAAAAACTTATATATGCGAGATGCCGCCTTTTTCATCGCTATCGCCCGCGTGGCTCAAGCGTGCAAAGACCGAGGCTGGGTTTGACGGTAGCGCTTTACTTTTGTCTAGAGCGTTTGACCGTTTCAGACGTTAGGTTCAGATGTCAAAAAACATTAAAGAATCATTTTCAAAGAGCCTGACACCCTTTGATCGTCACTTTTTCACAGGCAAGGAAAAATTTACATTCATTGGAAGGGGATCGCTGGGGGGAAAAGCCCAAGGGCTAGCCTGCCTGAAGGAAATTCTTGAAACTCAGATTAGCCCCCAGTTCATGCCTGAAATTCAAATTGTGATTCCCACCCTGACAGTCATCGCTACGGATTTTTTTGATCTTTTTATGAGGGAAAATAACCTCTATGAAGTTGCGTTTTCTAGTTTGCGTGACGACCTCAAAGCCCAAGCCTTTCAAAGGGCAGAATTACCCGCCCAACTTGTCGGTGACCTGCGGGCCCTTATTTCCCAAGTCCACGCACCTTTGGCTATCAGGTCCTCGAGCATGCTTGAAGATGCCATGTTTGAGCCCTTTGCGAGTGTTTATGCTACGAAGATGATTCCCAATAATCAATTTGACACGGATACCCGTTTCAGGAAGCTGGTTGAGGCTGTCAAATATGTCTATGCTTCGACTTTTTTTAAAAGTGCGAAAAATTATATGCAGGCCACAAAGTATAAAACAATAGATGAGAAAATGGCCGTCATCATTCAAGAAGTGGTCGGAACTCGCCACGGCGATCGTTTTTATCCTCATCTTTCGGGTGTCGCTCGCTCCTATAATTTTTATCCGCTGGGCCATGCCAAGCCCAGTGACGGTGTGATTGACCTGGCGCTTGGGTTGGGTAAGATTATCGTCGATGATGGAATCGGCTGGTCCTATTCACCTGCCTATCCCCAAGCAAACCCACCGTACGTTTCCATCAGCGAACTTTTAGAACAATCTCAGACTCAATTCTGGGCAATCAATATGGGTCAACCATTGGAATATAATCCCATCAAAGAAACAGAATACATGCTGAAATGTAATCTGGAAGATGCGGAAAGAGATGGAACCCTCCGCTTCATTGCATCCACGTATCGGCCTCAAGATGATAAAATTGTTTTTGGAATCTCAGAGAAAGGGCCGAGGCTTATAGATTTTACTCCAATCTTAAAATTTGATCTCATTCCGCTGAACAAAATGCTCCGGACTCTCCTCAAAACCTGTGAAGATACGCTGGAGAGAATGGTGGAGGTTGAATTTGCCCTGACATTGGATGAGAAACAGGGATCGCCTGCCCGTTTTGGCTTTTTACAGGTGAGGCCGATGGTTGTTTCAGAAGCTAAGGTGGACGTCTCCCTGGCCGAGTTAGTGGGGGAGAGAGTGCTTGTCGCCTCTGAATCAGCCATGGGCAACGGCATTCTTGACAATATTCGAGATATCGTCTATGTCAGACCAGAGAAGTTTAGCCCTAATCAGACGCAGACTATCGCAGCGCAATTAGAAGAGATTAACCATAAATTAGTGGCGTCCCAAGAGCCCTATCTCCTCGTAGGTTTTGGCCGCTGGGGCTCCTCCGATCCTCAAGGGGGTATTCCCGTCAACTTTGGACAGATTTGCGGAGCAAAGGTTATTGTCGAGTCGACTTTGCCCGAGATGAATTTTATGCTAAGTCAGGGGTCGCATTTTTTTCATAACATTACGAGTTTCCGTGTTCTTTATTTTTCCGTACCTCATTGGGAAAAATATACTATTGATTGGAATTGGCTGAGAGAACAAAAAGTCGTCACGGAAACAGAGTTTATTCGCCACGTCAAACTTTTCACCTCGTTGAAAATTAGGGTGGATGGGACGACGAGTCGAGGAGTCATTTATCATGCGTGATCAACCGAAAAATATCGATAATCTGATCTGGTTTCTCTCCGAAAGAGCTAAAGAGCTTAACTGCCTTTATAAAATTGAGGAACTGTTAAACAAGCCGGATGCTAATCTGAACGATATCTGTAAAGGAATCATCGAAGCCATTCCTCCTGGCTGGCAGTATCCGGATATCTGTGTTGCTAAGATCACTCTTGAAGGTCGCACCTGCCAGTCTCCGAATTTTAAAGAGACACCCTGGGTGCAGTTTGCTGATATTGAAGTTCAAGATAAAAAGTTAGGAAGGCTCAGTGTTTATTATACAGCGGAAATGCCTCATATGGACGATGGGCCTTTTCTTAAGGAGGAAACCAAGCTGCTGGGGACAATTGTCGAGCGCCTCGGGCATTACATCATGTATACGAGGATAAAACAAGCTTTCCAAGGTTATCAAGTTGCCAGACGGGAGCTGACTGAGCACAAGGAGGAAGAATGGCGTGTTGCCTTAAATTTTTTGCGTCAGACGAATAGAAATCTCTTTTTAGACATATCACGCCACATGTTGAATTTTCTTTGCTGGAGTGGAGTCAACGAAGCCGAGCGCCTCTTACAAAAATCAGGTATTGGGCAAAGAAGCAAAGAAGAGAGGGCGCTTGCCGATGAAAATCGTCCCAACCAAAAGAGTGCGGTGGCTTTCACCGATGAACTCAGCGATGAAACGTTTAAACTGGCAGCTAAGCACCTCACCAGTGATCAAATACTCGCCAATATCCAAAAATGGATCCAGGAAGACAGGCTTAGTTTCTTGGTTCAGGTAACGAATAGAAATCTGTCGCTGGCAAAGGTTGTGGATGCCATTAGACGCTATCACCATATTGCTGCAGAAGGAATTGAGCTGCCGCCCGCGAGCAAGAGGGGAGTTCAAGTTTCTTTGATCAGGCGCTTTCTTTCGGCCCGGCAAGAGTTCATAAATACAGCCGTTGAGTTCCTCGAAATTGATGATTTTCATGAAGTTTTGGATCATATTGTTTTTTCTCCAGAAAGCCAGGGGAAGTTGGGCGGAAAAAGCACGGGCTTGTTCTTGGCCAAGCACATCGTCCGGAAATGTCCCGGTTTTTCAGATCATCTGGGTGACATCAAAGTCCCTAAAACTTGGTATATTACGTCGGATGGGCTGCTAAGCTTTCTCAGCTACAACAACCTCAGCGAGGTTGTCGAGCAAAAGTATAAAGATATTAATCAGGTGAGGCTGGAATATCCCCATATCGTTCAAACGTTCAAGAATTCCAGCTTTCCGACAGAAATTATCCAAGGTCTCTCCATGGTGCTGGATGATTTCAAGGACCAGCCTCTAATTGTCCGAAGTTCAAGCCTGCTCGAAGACAGAATGGGCTCCTCGTTTTCAGGGAAATATAAGAGCTTATTTCTGGCCAATCAAGGGAGCAAACGGGAGCGTTTAGAAGCACTTACGGACGCTATTGCTGAGGTCTATGCCTCAACCTTTGGTCCTGACCCGATCGGATATCGGGTAGAACGAGGTTTACTCGATTTTGCTGAGGAAATGGGGATTATGATTCAAGAAGTTGTCGGAACGCGGGTCGGTGATTATTTCCTGCCCGCCTTTGCCGGAGTCGCCTTTAGCCGGAATGAATTTCGCTGGTCACCTCGAATCAGACGCGAGGACGGCTTGCTCCGTCTTGTCCCTGGGTTGGGGACCCGCGCTGTCGACCGCACCAGCGACGATTACCCAGTCCTGATTGCCCCTGGCCAAGTTGGCCTTCGCGTGAATGTCTCGGTTGACGAAATTGTCCGGTATACTCCTAAGAAGGTTGACGTGATTAATATGAAAACAAACACTTTTGAGACTATAGAGATTAAAGACCTATTAAAGAAAGGCGGCAAAGAAATACCGAGCGTGGATAAGATGGTTTCAATCTATGATGGTCATCGGATTTGCAAACCCTTGGGTCATAATATTGACTTTGAGAAGGAGGACGTGATCGTCACCTTCGAGGGACTTATTATGGATACGCCCTTCATCCCGAAATTAAGATCTTTGCTTAAATTACTCGAAGAAAAGCTCAAAAGCCCCGTGGATATCGAATTTGCTTCTGACGGCAAGGATTTTTACCTTTTACAATGCCGGCCCCAAAGCTATATGGAGGGCTGCGAGCCATCGCCGGTTCCCAAAGATATCACCAAAGATAAAATTTTATTTTTCAGCAATCGTTTCGTTTCTAATGGCAGAGTGCCAGATATCACTCATGTCATTTATGTGGACCCCCAAAGCTACGATGGACTCAGAGATGAATCCTCTCTGTTAGCAGTTGGGCGAGCTGTTGGGAAACTCAACAAACTTTTGCCAAGACGGCGGTTCATACTCATGGGGCCTGGACGTTGGGGAAGCCGGGGAGATATCAAGTTAGGCGTGAAGGTCACTTATTCCGACATCTCGAATACCGCCGTGCTCGTTGAAATCGCCCGGAAAAAAGGAAATTATTTGCCAGACCTTTCCTTTGGAACCCATTTCTTTCAGGATTTAGTTGAAGCCGAAATCCGCTATCTGCCTCTTTATCCTGATGAAAAAGATAATCTCTTTAATGAGCATTTTTTAAAAAAGTCACACAATATTCTTCCTGAACTTTTGCCAGAGTTTGCTTTTCTGGCAGATACTGTTAGGGTTATCGATATTCCCCAAAGCACGGATGGCCTTGTCCTGAGGGTCCTGATGAACGCAGACCAGGATGAAGCTGCTGGAATTTTGGTCAATCCTTCCCTCACGCCACAAATTCCCCTCATCACAAAAGATCAGAGTGAAAAACATCCAGAAAATTTTTGGGCCTGGCGGCTGCAGATGGCTGAGCAGATTGCTTCCCAGCTTGACCCGGTTCGTTTTGGCGTAAAAGGGTTTTATGTTTTTGGCAGCACTAAGAATGCCACGGCTGGTCCTCAGAGCGATATTGATATCTTGATTCATTTTCAAGGCACAAAGAAACAGCGCCAAGAGCTCCTGGTGTGGCTTGAGGGTTGGAGTTTATCTTTAGATGAAATGAATTACCTGAAGACCGGACACAGGTCGGGAGGTCTCCTGGATATTCATCTAGTCACGGATGAGGATATTGCCAAGAAGGAGAGCTACGCGATGAAAATCGGCGCCGTCACCGATGCCGCAAGGCCTCTCCCTCTTAGGAAATCCGGACAGCCGAGCTAAACGAGCTGGCGAGTTGCCGCCTCCAGGTTATCGGGATCAAAGCGAATGAGGGCTAATTCAGGACCATCATGAGCTGCTGAGAAGCAATGGGTGCGGCCAATAAGATCTCTCCAGGAAAGCGAAAGTCTAGCAGATTCATGGATGTGGCCGTGAAGGGTGAGCAAGGGTTGGCGGGTTTCAATAAAGCGCCGAATCGCAATGCTGCCTAAATGCTGGTCAAGAGGCACATGATCAATCATTTTGCCTTCCACGGCTGCCAGGTCAAGCTTTGTCTCATAAGGAGGGGCGTGGAAGAGAAAAATGGCTCGGTCCAGATTTTCATCTCTGGCCAGCCGAGCCAGGTCATTTTGAATAGTGGCATATCTTTTTTCTTGATCTGAAACAGGAAAAGAGCGCACTCCTTCCTCAGGCGAGATACAGCCAGGATCCACATAACGAGAAATATCATAGCGCTCCCAATCCTTAAGACGGAAGGGAGTTGGAGGGACATTCGCATAGCCATAGACATAAAAATTTTTAAACTCCACTTTTCTGTTGTGAATATATTCCCATATCCCTTGGGTTGCAGCATCCAGAATAGCAGCTTCCTCAAAGCGGGGATCATCATTGCCCATGATGAGAAAAAATCTTGGATAAGTGTTCTTGAGGTCAGAGCGTAAAGATACCAATTGTTTCACGAGATATTCATGGATAAAATCTTGATGAAAAACATTGAGGCACTTGGGGATAGCGAAGCCCAAAGGAAGAAAATCGCCACCTAAAAAAATAACTTCAGGCCGTTCGGCTTTGATGGCCTGGAAAAGCTTTTGATAGCTTCTTGTGTTTCCATGCAGGTCGGAAACAAAAAACCAGGTTGCCATTCTTTTGCTCACCAAAAATCTTTGCGATGTCGTCTGCGGATTTCGCCAATGACAAAGAGATGATAATCAAAATCCCCGTGCGGGACAACCTCAATGTTTTTTTATTCAGGTCTCGGGCGCAGAGGGATAGAAACTAAGAACTGGATTCCACTTCAAATTTATATCCGACACCACGAACTGTTTGAATATATTTTCTCGCCTTGCCGAGTTTTTTCCTTATTCCTGTGATTTGATAATCCACGACCCTTTCGGTGATAGGGTAGTTGTCCTCGCGGACAAGGTCTAAAATCCGGGAACGCGTAAAGACGTGATTTGGCTTTCCGGCCAATAAAGAGAGGATGTCAAATTCGGTTTTGGTGAGGTCAATTTTTCCTCTATCGACAAGTACTTCGTAAGAATCCAGCTTAATCGTCAAGCCGTCGAATTCAAGGATACTTCGATCATCATTTTCTGATTTAATTTTTCTTCGGAGCAAGGCATGAATTCGGGCGATTAGGATTTGGGGCTCGAAAGGTTTGATGATATAGTCATCCGCGTATTCCTCTAAGCCCAGGACGATGTCCTCGACTTTCCTTTTTCCGGTGAGCATGATGATGAATATATTGGCGGTTTGGAGGTCCTTTTTTAAAATATGACAGACTCTGTACCCGTCAATCCCGGGAAGGATCACATCCAAGAGAATCAGGTCAGGCTTTTCTTTCCGCGAAATGATAATGGCTTCTTCACCGGTTTGCGTGCAGAGGACTCTGAACCCTTCTTTTTCGAGTATAAAAGCAAGGCTCTTTTGAAGACTCACATCGTCTTCAACTAATAAGATTTTTGCTCTAGCCTGAATTTCGTCCATGAATTGTTTTTGTTTTCTCGGCACCAGTGGAGATCATCATTTTAAAAATTGGGACTCGTCGGGTCACAAGACTATTTTAATAATATCCTAACAAAAATCAAACAGAATCCAAATAATTTCTGGAAAAGCATGAGGTTTCATCGAGTGTTCAGCTTTGCGTTATTCAGAGATTACAGACTTTGATCTCTTTGGGCGTAGACCTTTTGCCATTTTTCAATAATAGCGGCCAACCTCTCGGTCAATTTCAGTCCACTTCCGTGAATCGGACGAAGTTCTTCGGCGAGCTCCGAATAGCCCTTTCTGTCCAGCCAAGAAGAAATGATATCATTGTCGGAAAGTGGCTGTATTTTGTCCGGAGGAATGGTCCGGAGCACATTCAGTAAAACTTCGAGGTTGAACACTTTGACGCTGTCAATTGTGAGGGGGATGGAATTCAGTCGCAGAATTTCTTTTTTCAGATGTCTTTTCAATAAAGCGATCAGTTGCCGACCCCGACTTCGTTTGGGGCGCAAGATATCCCCGAGCTCTCTGTGGCTATGCATATAGAGCCAGGTTGAGAATTTATCTTTTTGCCCATAGCTTTCCATGGTTTCTCTTAACTCCCGCCCCTGCTTGGTATTTTTTTCCGCGGCAGATAGGATCTGGTAAAGTCCGTAGATATTTTTAATCCGATGCAACTCTTGGCCGCCTTTGTCGCAGATCAGGAAGTCGCCCATGCCGGAGTAATCATGAATATAATCCTTGAGTTTTTGTAAGCTCCCCGGGTCTCCTTTGGGCAGAAGGAACGCCATGTTTTTAAAATCGTCAGCCTCTATGGCTTTGGAGGCGATAATAATAGGAATCCGAGGGTAATACCGGGTGATCAAGCGGACGAGGTCGCGCCCGGCATCACTGCTGAAGTTATTCCCTTTAGGGAAAAAAATATCAGCGATTAAACAGACGACATCGTCTCCCTGGCCGCGCGATCGAAAGTCACGGTTGTCGATTCGAGATTCTTCTTCCACGCCAAAGAGAAAGCTCAATGTTTCTTCGTAGGTTCGCGTGATCATCACATCGGCGCGCTGTCCGATGATCTTGTAAAGAACCGGCAGGAATTGAGATAACCAGCGGGGTTCGTCATCCACCACTAAAAAGATAAATCGCTGGACTTTTGAAGACTTCCGGATATTGATCAAATCTTCAGCGGCTCTGACGACGGAGGTGATGATCAGCGGCGGAACAAGGCTTGTCGTGTTGTAGGCAAAAACCAAGTCCGCTTTGGCCGTGTAGGGAAATTTTTCTTTGGCAAGTTGTGGGGGAGAGCAGTGAATAAAGGAGCATGCCGAAAGCAGGACCACCACGGCATCGGGATTATTTATCCGAATTTTTTTTGGGTCAACCAGAGGCAGAGCCGTATCGTCGAAAAGAAAGACTGTGGCTTGGTCGGATTTATAATGGGAAACGGATTGGGGAGTGTAGAGAATTTCGGTTTTGAGCCAGGGCATGTTTTCAATCAGGATTTGTGATGATTCTCGGATTCGAGTTTCTGCGGAAAAGATTACGACCTTTCCGATTTTAACCGGATTAATGATTCTGGGAATGAACGGGATTTCTCTGCTTAGGTTTTTATTTGCCATTATCTACGATGACCTTGCAGCACTGGTGAACAGAGTCCGCAAAGATTGTTGCCGGCTTAGGAAATGCCAAAAGGGATAAGGCGTCATCAGGATTGGCCGCAGAAAAAAACCAAGGATCCATCTCGTCTTGGGCGGGGGCAATGTAACCGTAGATGATGTTATTGCCCATTAAGTTTGTTAAGAAATGCGTTCCTTGTGTCCCATACATCCGGGTTTGAAGTCTTTTCTGATCCTCATCATAGCCGCCTTGGATCATATAGAGGAAATGGCTGCCGTAGATCCCGCCGGTCAGACTGCTATCTTCGGGGAGAGGCTCTGCCCGCCCGGCGATGTCCACGCCGTATTCAAAAATGGCCGCCGCGCGGTCGACTTCCTTATAATCAACATAAATACCCCAATCCTTGTTTTTGCTTCCCAGCCGGCCGGGAACAA
>Ga0315280_10008578_pt1 | contig 13347 bp, 8 predicted proteins | sample YL17G06_40_MG_FD_203697 | JGI IMG/M metagenome (GOLD analysis project Ga0315280, IMG submission 203697) | Sediment microbial communities from Yellowstone Lake, YNP, Wyoming, USA - YL17G06_40 | ecosystem: Environmental > Aquatic > Freshwater > Lake > Sediment | place: USA: Wyoming | collected...
GGCCACGGCGTTCACCATCGTTCCCCGGCACGTGCTGGGCGGCGCCGGGCAGGTTCCTCCCAGCGAGAGACTGAACATCGCCGGCATCGGCGTTGGCGGCATGGGGCGCGGCAACCTCAAGAATCTCGAAAGCGAGAACATCGTCGCCCTCTGCGACGTGGACCACGACTACGCGGCCGAGACCTTCAAGCGCTATCCCGACGCGAAAGTGTATAAGGACTATCGCGAGATGCTGGACAAGCAGAAGGGCATTGACGCCGTCCTCATCGCCACGCCCGACCATACCCATGCGGTGATCGCGATGGCGGCGATCAAGGCCGGCAAGCACGTCTTCTGCCAGAAGCCGCTGACCCATGACGTGTACGAAGCGCGGATGCTCGCGCAGGCGGCCAAAGAGGCGAAGGTCGCCACGCAGATGGGCATCCAGGGACATTCCGGCGAAGGCGGGCGGCTGATCTGCGAGTGGATTTGGGCCGGGCTGATCGGCGAGATCCGCGAAGTGGATGCCTGGTGCAGCCTGACATACTATCCCTGGGGCCACGCCTACTGGAGTTCGAAGTGGTCGGAGCGCCCCAAGGAAACGCCGCCCGTTCCGCCGACGCTCGATTGGGACCTCTTCATCGGCCCCGCGCCTCTGCGGCCCTACCATCCGGCCTATCACCCGCGCACCTGGCGCTGCTGGTGGGACTTCGGCTGCGGGATGATGGGCGATCGCGGCGCCCACACCCTCGACCCGGTGGTTTGGGCGCTGAAGCTCGGCGCGCCGACCAGCATCGAAGCCACCTCCTGCGGCAATACGCAGGAAGTCCATCCGCTGTCGGCCATTGTGACCTTCCGCTTCCCGGCGCGCGGCGATCTCCCGCCGGTGAAATTGACCTGGTATGAGGGCACGCGTCCGCCGCGCCCCGAAGATCTGAAAGACGGTCGCCCGATGGGCCATCCCGAAGGCGGCGCTCTCTTCAAGGGCAGCAAGGGCAAGCTCATGTGCGGCGTCTATGGCGAAAACCCGCAGTTCATACCCGAAGCCGGAATGAACGAAGCCAAACAGACCGAGAAGACCCTTCCGCGAGTCCAGGGAAGCCACGAGGACGACTGGGTTCGCGCGTGCAAGACCGGCAAGCCCGCCGGAGCCGACTTCGCCTACTCCGGCCCGCTGACCGAAACCTGCCTGCTGGGCAACGTCGCCAAGCGGGTGGACGCTCGAATCGAGTGGGACGCCGCCCATCTCAAGGTGACCAACCTGGCGGAGGCGAATCAATACGTTCGGACGCAGTATCGCGAAGACTGGAGCTTGTGAGAAGCGCTTTGGTGGGATGTGGTTAGCGGGCTTTTTTTGGACTGCGGCGGCTCGACGCCGCACTCCAAAAAAATCTCACCAAACACGTGCCTTTGGTGTGGCGGTGCGGTCCGTCAACTCCGCGCAATGACGGGAAAAAAGTGTGGTTTGAAAATACACCCTTTGTCGCGGCGCGCTATTCTGCTCTTGGCCGATAGATCGAGAAATCGCTGCCGCCGGCCAGCAGCTCGAGGCGGTCAAGCAATCGCGCCCGCTCCTCCGGCGTCCAACGCTGTTCGATCCACGACTTCGACACGATGATCCGCGAGTCGCGGCTTGCCGCCAACTGGGTGAGCCGCGACTCGTCGTATTGGGGCAATGACGCAAACACAATGTCGGGATGCCAATTGAGGTTCAGTCCGTTGAGATAGTACGTGGCCGCGGGGCCGAAATCGCCGCCCACAAAAACGAGAGTTCGGTAGTCCATCGAATCAATCCAGGGGCGAACCTGCTGCCACCCGCGCGCTTCGATTCCTCGCGGCCGCGCAAAGGTTCCCGGAATCTCGCGCGCACAAAAAAGCACGGTCACCCCTGTCAGAATCGCCAGCGCCGCAACGCGGAACCTCTGGACTGGCCGGACCAGAAACACCGGCGCGGCCACGACGGCCGCCACCCCGGCGAGAACCAGGGCAAGCTTCAGGACCGCGTCGCCGCTCGCAGCGGCGAGCCCCGGATCGAAGACAGCGGCCTCGAGGCGCTCGCCGAGACCCTTCATCCGCGAGAGAATGCAGAACGTTGCCGCCACAAACAACGTGGCGGCGAGGAGGCCCATCCGCCGGCGGTCGCGCAGCCAGCCATAGAGTCCCAACCCGCCCGCCACGGCCGGCGCCGCAGCCGAGAGGACCATCTTGCTCATCCATCCCACTCCCAGCGCCGCGCCGCTGAGAACGAGCCACCCGCCGGCGCCTCGCTCGGCACTCACGCGCCGCCATCCGACGATCCGCAGTCGGTCCAGGTAAGCGACATAGCCGTAGAGCGAAACGACGGTGAAGAAAGTATAGGCGGCGTCGAGCTGCCCGCGGCGCGTGTAGCGGGCATAATACTCGACCGACGCAAGGAAGAGCGCGGCGAACAGCCCCGTCCACTGGCTGCGGCCCAGGCGCCGCCCCATCAGGAAGAGCACGATCACCGATCCCGCGCCTGCCAGCGCGGACCAGAACCGCGCCGCGAATTCGCTGAATCCGAACAGCTGGAAGAGGACCGCGGTCGCCCAAATCTGCAGCGGCGGATACGTCGCGGTCAGAAAGCCGCCGAAGGCCAGGCCGGACTGATCGCGCCAGACCCCGCACAGGCAGATCACCTTTGCGCGCCAGGCGTGAAACGACTCGTCCCAGTCCGCGAGGTCGCCATAGCCGAGGGGGGCGAACCGCCCGAAGGCCAGCACCAGCACGAGCAGCCAGATCGCGCTGTCCAGCCGGCGTTGCCACCGCGCTTTGTCGGCATCAGTCATTTGCGGAAGACGGTTTTCCTGACGCTCTTCGGCAGAAGCCTCTGCGGTATGGTGTCGTTCTCGCAAGATTTGGCGCGGTACGAGTCTGAACAAGTCCTCTCTCCGCGTCTCCGCGTCGCTGTGGTACTTGCAGACCAGCGCACCGCGCAGCGGCTGACCGAACCGGCCGGACCGAATGCTTTCGTTCGCGGATGAAAACACGAATTTGTTGATTTCTTGTCAGCAAAAAAACTTAAACTTTTCACCCACTTAATGCCCCGCCTTCGCTCCAGCCAGGAGTTCGCGGACGCGGGCGGAGGAGCGGGTCTCGATCTCGCGGTAGACGCTGTTGCCCAGCGTGTCCATGGTCACCACGACGGGAAACTTCTCGACCTCGATGACCCACATGGCTTCGGGCACGCCGAACTCTTCGAGCTTATGGACGCCACGCACCCGCTTGACGCTTTGCGCCAGCACCACCGCGAGCCCACCGACGGCGTCGAGATAGACGCAGCCGTGCTCACGACAGGCGGCCGCGGTCTTTTCGCCCATGCCTCCCTTGCCGATGATGCCGCGCACGCCGTAGCGCGCGATGACGTCGGCCTCGAGGATCTCTTCGCGGATGCTGGTCGTCGGCCCCGCGGCGACAAAGCGCCATTCGTTGCCTTCGCGCGCCACGATCGGGCCGCAGTGATAGATCATGCCGTTGCGCAGCACCTCGCGCACCTCGGCTCCCTCGGTTTCGATCAGGTAGCGATGAGCGGCGTCGCGCGCGGTGATCATCACCCCCGTCAGGGCAACCTGGTCGCCCACCCGCAGGCGGCGGATTGCTTCATCGTTGGTCGGCAAGCGCAGTTCAATCATGGTAGCTCACACCTCCGTCGGCCGCGACGCTCATCGTGTGACGCCGCAGCGCCCAGCACATGTAGGCGATGGAAACAAAATAGCTCGCGGGGACGCGTGCGGCGATCCCCGCCTTGATGCCCAGGACGGTTGTCCGCCCGCCGCAGCCCATCGGGCCGATGCCGAGGCTGTTGCATTCTTCGACGAGGCGCGATTCGAGTTCGGCCAGTTTCGGATCGGGATTGGTGTCGTCGAGCCGGCGCAGGAGCTGGTGTTTGGCGACCAGGTAGGAGCTGGCCCGGTCGCCGCCGATGCCCGCGCCGACGATCCCCGGGGCGCATCCCTTCCCCTGGGCCTTGTTCACGGCGTCAATGACGCAGCGCCGTACGCCTTCGAGATCGCGCCCGGCGCCGAGCCCACCGTCGGGAAGGGTGTATTGGCAACTGACGTTTTCGCTGCCGCCGCCTTTCTGGAGGAGCGAAATCTCGAGGCCCGCGTCGTCCTTTTCGCGGAACTCCATGAAAGGAACGCCGACCCCGGTATTGTCGCCCGAGTTCTTGCCCGTGATCGGGTCCACGGCGTTGGGCCGCAGATAGTAACGTTGGGTCGCGATGCGCAGCGCCGAATTGGCCGCGGCCTCGATCGCGCGCTGCGTGTACTCGCGGCCATAGCGGACGAAAAACAGAAGCGCGCCGGTGTCCTGGCAGACCGGCCGCGAGGTCGTCTCGGCCAGGCGCACGTTTTCGAGGAGCAGCCGCAACGTCAGCTGCGCGCCGCTGGCCGGCTCTTCGCGCTCGGCCGCGCGGGCGATCGCATCCTGCACGTCCCGCGGGATCGAGGACGACGACCGCCGGATGAGCTCGACCAACGCCTCCGTCAGGGTTTCGCCTTGTAGCATCGTTCCACCGCCTCTCATTCCAGTTCGACGTTGTCTACCAGACAGTCCAATACGGCATCAGCACCAGCAACGGTTTCGATTGTGACTTCCAGAAAGTCAATCAAATCCGTCCGCGTGTGCTTTGCTTTCCAGAGCTCCCCAAGATTCAATTCGAGAGTATTCCACTCGCTGGAGGCGGACGCAAGCGAGGTCTTGATCCCGGCGCGATCAATGGATGCGCCCGACAAGCTGACGGCCTCGACGCCGAGCCGCAGCGTCGCCTCGCCACGAGTTTCTCTCTCATCGCCCGCACGACGATAGTGGACGCGGAGCTTCTGAACGCGCTGAGAAGCCGGGTAGGCGATCGGCTGCATCACGCCCAGCGTGGCCGACTCCTTGGGAGGATGGCCGACGCGAAAGCGCAGAGCGTTCGATCCGCCGATCCCTTGGCCGACGGCCTTTTCGACGCAGGCCATCTTTCGGCAGAGAACTTCCTTGGGGAACTTGCGATAATCCTTCGGCTCCACAAGCTGATACGGGCGCCACGCCTCGACGAGCGGCTGCCGGCCCTCGAAGCCCATGTCCAGAAGTGGAACAGGATTGGGATGGTGCAGCCAGTCGGTTCGCTGGGCATAAGCGGCCGGCCCCGGACCGCCGTTTCGACCGGTGTAGGACCATTGGATGGCGACGGGTTTGCTCGTCGCGGGGTCAATCACTTTCAACCCGCCGATGTTAAGCCGCGTGGGGTTCCCGCCCCAGTTCCACGTAGCTTCCTGGTGATAATCCGTTCGGAGCGTGCGAATTTGGATTTCGGAACCGGCTCGCGCCGAAATCGGAAGGGTCAGCGCAACATACTGCGTGTCGGTGGTATCCCTTCCGTGCCAGAGGGTTTTGCCGTCGAGCAGGACTTCCCAGCGGACATAGCTTGCGAACCATTGCTGGGCGTTGCTCAGGCGGGCCTGCAAAATCAATGGCTGCGTGGATGCGCCGGAACCGGCGAGCACCGCGGGGGGAACGACGCCCCGGACTCCGGCGTAATCTCCGCCGCTGGGCTCGCGAAAGTACAAGCTGACGTGGAAATACTCCCCGTCGTCGGGACGAATGGGGACGTAGGAAAACCCATCGAGCCAGAGCGACACATCGGGCCAACTGAAATCGGGGGCGGTTCGCCGCCTCACCAGTTCCGCGAGATAGGGCGGCATGGTCATCGGAAAATCCGGGTTATAGCCGGGATACGGCGCTTGTCCGAGCGGGTCATCCACGTTGTAATGCCTCAGAGAAGCGTAGTCGAATCCTTGGCGAACGAGGTCGTCCCAGGTGATGTCGGCGCACAGATTGTAATACAGGCGGCGCAGATAGACGTTCTCGATCAACGAATCCGAGATGTGGGGCTGCCGCCAGATGCGCGTCATAAGAATTCGGGAGCCGACCGGAAGACTGTGGATGATGTCCCTTCGAGAGGCGCGGGCTTTGTCGTCGCCCCGAATGTAGGCGAGAAGGTCGAGCGTAGCCGCATAGGACTGCGCCAGAGGCCAGAGACAAAGCGAAACCAGCAGAACAGGCTGAACGGCCCTCGTAGAAAATGCCGTCCGTCGAACAATCGGCGCCGAGAGCCTTTCGCAGAGCCGATCGAGCACGACGGCCAGCACCAGGAAGGTGGCGGTGATCGCCGGAACGAAGTGGTGATTCACTTTGATGGGGGTGAACAAGTTTTGATAGTAGAGCGAAAGAAACATCACCCAGCAGAAGAGACCAAGGGCCAGAAGAAACCTCTCGCGACGAATCAGCGCGTAAATCGGCGCCGCCGCGAAAATGACCGTGAGCAGGATGAAGAAGTGCATCGGGTAGCTGTCGCTGGAGCTCCAGGAGCGGAACAGAATATCCCAGCTATACCAGGCCGTGGACAGGCATTCGCGCAGCGAGGGCAGGTGTTGCGCCGCCACGTCGAGTATCCTGAACCGGCGAAACTCTGAGACGCTCTGCCAAACCTCGCGCGTCCGGAAGAGCAGCTGGGGAAACCAGAGAACAAAACTCACCGCGGAAGTTGCCAGATAGAGAAGAATTCCCACGGCGCGATAGCGCGAGAACCAATTGGACGGACTGCGTTCACTCTTCGCCGCTGAACGCGGCGCCAACACCAGAACCAGCAAGAAGAACAAAACGATCGGCGCGCCCGTGTACTTGAAGGCCACCGCGCTTCCCGAGGCCAGCCCGGCCAGCAGGATCCACCCCACGCGGCCGGACCTCTCGCGCAGGATTCTGCAAGCGCAATAGATGACGATGGTACAGCACAGAGTTGCCAGGGCCTCTTCCTTCAGATAGGTGAACCACATGGCGCAGCGGCGCGAGGCGGCGCAGAACGCCGCGGCCAGCAACCCCACTCTCATATTATAAGCGCGCGCCCCGACCACGCCGATCAGGATGACGACCAGCCCGCCCAGGATGGTATTGAGCGATCGCCAGTAGCGCCACGCACGCCACCACTGAACGTCCTTCACCGATTTCCAACCGAAGTGGTCCTTCACCAGCCAGTACCAGGGCTTGAAGGCGAGGACGAGAAAGTGCGGGAGCGCCGGCGCCTTGATCAGGAAGGTGATCTTGCCTTTGGGGTCGGCGAGCAGCGCGGCCGCCTGTCCCGAAGAAGCGCGTTGTTCATCGTTATAGGTCATGTCGGGTTCGTCAAACCCGGCGGCGCGAAGGCGCGGAAGAACCGCGGCCAAATAGAGTAAGAGAAGCGCCAGGTAGAACGGCCACGGGAGACGACGGCCGATCGGTTCCTCGTTTCGATTCGAGGGGCCCTGGGAAGCTTCTTCCGGCTGCGTCACGCTGTCGGATCGAACCGCCACTGCTTCACGCTTCTCTCTTATGCGGTACCGTTTGGAGTCCCGCCTTCAGGCGGTTGAGGAAGCCCACTGAAGTGGGAACTACGAACCTTCCACCGCTCATTTCAGTTCCACCTGGTCAATCAGACAGTTGAACACCGCGTCGCGTCCGCTGATCACTTCAATGGCCACCTCGAGGAAATCAATCAAATCCACGCGCGTGTGCTCGAGCTTCCAAGCCTTCTCGACATGAAGTTCCGCGGTATTCCATTGAGAGGCCGCGGGCGGCAGCGCGACGAACTTCTCGGCGTGATCAATGTATTGGCCCGATAGACTCAATCCCGTGGCGGCCAGGCGCAAGGCGGCCCCGATGCGATTCGCGGCATCGCCGTCCGTACGATAGTGCACGCGAATCGTGCGAACCTGCTGAGCATCCGGATAGACGATCGGCTGCATGATGCCCAGTCGCGCCACCGCTTTCGCCGGATACGCCACGATGAACCGCAACGCATCCGAACCGTTCAGCCCGGCACCCACGGCTTTTTCGATGCGGGCCATCTTTCGACACTTCTCTTGTTCGGGGAAATGGCCCTGGTCTCTCGGTTCGATGATTTGATACGGTCGCCATGCGTCCACCAGAGGCTGCGACCCCTCGAAGTCCGTATCCCGCAACGCCACCGGATGGTCATTGTGCAGCCAATCGGTGCGCATGGCGTAAACCGGATGCCCGTCCCATGGGCTGGGACCCGGCCCCCCGTTCCGGCCCGTGGGCGTCCATTTGATGGCGAGCGGTCGCTGCGAACCAACGGGGATCACCTGCAGCCCGTCCATTTTGAAGTGAGAAGGCGGTCCGCCCCAGCCCCACGTGATCTCTTGCTGGTAGTCCGTGCGCATGTTGCGGATCAGGATCTCGGCGCCGGGACGGGCCGGAATCGGCAGCGAAAGCGACGCCTGTTTGGTTTCGGTCGTGTCTCGGCCGTGCCACAGTGTCTTGCCGTCCAGCAAAACCTCCCAGCGGAACACCTTCGGATACCATTTCTCTCCATTGTACAGGCGAAGTTTCAGGATCAGGTTCTGCGTGGTTCCTCTGTCCTCTTGCCCCGGCAACGGCGGAATCCTCCCGCGAACCCCCGCGAAATCACCCGCGCTGGGTTCGCGGAAGTAGAGCCCGAGATTGAACGACTCGCCGCCTCCGCGTTGGACCGGAATGTAGTATTGGCGGCCGTAGAGGTGGGACACGCTTGGCAGGAGGGAAAAAGGTTTCACGTGGCTCAGAGTGAGTTCTTTCAGATAAACGGGTTTTTGTTTTTGCGGTGACAGGGGATAAGATTCCGCAGCCACAAAATCGAATCCCTGGCGAACGAGGTCATCCCAGGTGGAGTCTTCCCATTCTTCGCGGCGCCAAGGATAGTAGTACCGATTGTCCAGGAGGGCGTCCGAGATACAGGCCCTTCCCGAAGCGGGCGAGAACACTCTCGCTCCCACCGGCATGTTGCGGACGATTTCTCTGCGCAGGGCACGCGATTTCTCGACTCCGCCCACACTGCTCCTGATCGTCGCCAGGCGCGTCCGCGAGACACCGTAAGCCACCCACACGGGCCAAACGCTGAGAGCGAGCAGCAGCATAGGCGGGAGAAGCGCGAAGCGAAATCCGGTCGGTCGTTCAACCCACGTCGCGACCTTCCCGCACACCAGGTCCAGGCCGTAAGCCACCAACAGGTAGATGGGGATGATCGCGGGAAGGAAATAGTGGCGAAAACGCCAGCCGCTGAAGAGCCATTGGTAGTAAATGATCAGATACGTCAACCAGGCAAAGGCCGACAGGGCCAGGACAAATCGGTGGCGCCGCACGATCGCGTAGAGGGGCATCACGACGAGTATCACCGTCATCAGGATGAAGAAATAAAGTGGGTAGGTATCGCCCAGGCCCACGCCGCGCCAGAACGAGTCTTTCCAGGTAGCCCAAGCGACCGACAAAAGAACACGAACCGGGGGAATCTTCAGCTGCCCGATATTGAGACATTGGATCTGGGGCAAGGTCGTCACGCTCGCCCAGACGTCGTTGGGCCTCATGATGAGCTGGGGGAACCACGCGAGAAACGTCGCTGCGGAGCTAAGGCCGTAGCTGACGATGTCCACAATGCAAAATCGTGAAAGCCAATTCGACGTCTTGCGGCTGTCGTTCGAAGTAACATTCGAGAAGAAAAGGGCGAGCAGGAAAAAGATAACGACGGGAGCGGCCGTGTATTTGAACGCCAGGGCGCTTCCCGTCGCCAGACCGGCGACCATAATCCACAGGAAGCGCCGCGAGCCCGCCGAGAAGAGCCGGCAAGCGGCGTAGATGACGATCCCCACCGCCAGGGCCATCAACCCCTCTTCTTTCATAAAGGAGAACCAGACGCTGCACAGACTGGACGCGGCGCAGAGAGCGGCGGCCAGCAATCCGACCCGCCGGTTGAAAACCCGCGCGCCGATCATTCCCGCCAGAAAAATTGTCAGGCTCCCGAGCAGGATGTCCAACGCCCGCCAGAAGTGCCGGACGCGCCACCACTGGACCTCGTTGAGCGACTGCCATCCGAAGTAGCCCTTCGTCAGCCAATAATAGGGCCTAAAGGTCAGATAGAGAAAGTGAGGAACCCCCGGCGCTTTGTGGAAGTGCTCGATTCGCCCCGCGGGGTTGCGCAGCAAGTTCTCGGCCTGGCCGATGGTCATCGCTTCGTCGCCATAGGTCAGGTCGGGCTCATCGAAACTGGCCACGGGCAGACGCGCGTAGAGCGCCACCAGGTAGGCCGCAACAAGCGCCAGTCCATAGAACCATTTCGCGCGGCGGCTGGAGCGGGTTCCGCTCAAGGATTCGCTCGATTGTTCTGTCGGTGGAACTGAAGACGCATCCGGCATTTTCCGCGCTTCCCTCTTGGCTGGCCGTTGCATAACTTCGCGCCGACGTGAACGCCACAAAAATCCCACTGCCGGAGACCGGAACGGCGGAAATCATAAGGTGGCCCGGGGCCGCAACCAAAGAAAAATGGACTTTCGACTTTCGACCATAGACTGGCGACCAAAAGCGTCAAACGATACTGTCACTTGGGCACGAAAAAGATCTTCGCGAATCGCACTGGAGTGGGAAGGAGAGAGTCTAAAAGTCACGGCAAATGGGGCAAAACCTTCTAATTACGGGACAGACAAGAACTGGCCAACCTGTGGCCGCATTCTCGCTTGCTTGGCGGGATCAAGCCCCCCTCCAAAGAGTTCGTTCCGATTGCCGAACGGGCGTGGATAGCCAGAAAGGCTTCCTGCCCATCATTGTCAATGCGTCAAATGGAACGGACTCGCAAGAACGGCTATCGTGGGCATAAAACTCGCCATTGTCCTCTCGCGAGGGGAACCCGTTTTGAGCCGTCGCGCTAGCTCGCCGCGCGCTCGCGCGCCAGGCAGGCCGCGCCTAACAGGACGGCGTCATCGCCCAGCTTCGCGGGAACAATTCGGACGCCCGCCCAGGTGCCCGCGAAGGTCCGCTTCTTGGCCGCCCGCGTGACCAAGCGAACATACTCCGCCCCAAAGGCTTCGACCACGCCGCCGCCCAACACCACCATCTCGGGATTGAGCAGATTGAGCAGCGAAGCCACTCCGATGCCGCAGTAGCGCGCCGCACGCTTGATCATCTGGACGGTCAACTTGTCGCCGCGTCGAAAGGCATCGGCCAGCTCACGGCTCCCGATCTGGTGAAAGTCGCCGTCGCGGACCGCCTTGGTGAGAACGGTCTTCCGCCCTTTTTCAATGGCCATGGCCAGGTCGCGCACAATCGCCGTGCGGCTGGCCAGCGCTTCAAAACACCCGCGATTGCCGCAGCCGCAGCGGGGTCCCTTGCGTTCGAGAATAATGTGGCCCACTTCGCCGGCGACTTTGCCGAAGCCGTGGTATAGCTGGCCGCCGAAGATCAACCCGCCGCCGATCCCGGTGCCCACGAAAACTCCGATCAGGTCTCTCACGCCCACGCCCGCCCCCAGGCGGTGTTCGGCGACCGTGCCCGCGTTAACGTCGTTCTCCGCAAACACACGCAGCCCCAGATGCTTTTCGAGAATCGCTTTGGCCGGAACCTTCTTCCAGCCCAGATTGGGAGCGGCCTTGACGATCCCGGTCTCGGGGTCTACAGGGCCCGGCACTCCGATGCCGACGGCGGCGATTTGTGCGCGCTCGATCTTGGACTGCGCGATGGCCCCCTCCACGCACGTCGCGACGTTTTCCAGCACGCGGTGGTAGCCTTCCTCGGCCGGAGTCTTGGCCTTGACTTGCTGGAGAATCTTGCCCGATCCGGCCACCACGCCTGCGAGGGTTTTTGTTCCTCCCAAGTCCACTCCTACGACGTAGTCGCTTGTCTTGCCGGCCATGTTCCTTTCTCCCTTGAGCCTCTTGCAAAACTCCTGTGGCGCAGGCTGTTAGCCTGTGAATGGCGCTCAAAATGAGGAATTGTTGCCAAATCGCCACCTTTCGCGGGTTAACAGCCCACGCCACTTCGAGTTTTGCAAAAGCCTCCGTTGTCCAGCGCTGTATGCGCGTTTTTCTTGATCTGCCGGTAGGACCTCGAACACCCACGAGGGGATAAACTGCCTGCTGCAGGATTTCTTCGCTCACAGTTTTTGCGCGAGACGGTTCAACAGGGCGACCAGTCGGTCAATGCGTTTGAGATCCTTGCGGCGGCCTTTTTCGGGTTTCACTTTGAGTCCTTCGAGACCCTGCAGCATCATGGAAAGATGGGGAAGGCGGCCGCCCGAACCGCGACTGGCCTCGATCGTCTCGCGAATCTGGACGATCTCGCTTTCGAGCAGCTCCATGTAACGCGAGGCAATCTGGCGGGCGAGAGCGCGCAAGCGGTCGAGTTCGGCGATCAGGCCCTTCTCGGCTTCGGCCTCCCGCGCCTCGCGCTTGCTCAGGCGATCGTTCTTGGCCTGCTTCTTCTCGCCTTTCGCGGGCTTCGCAGACGATTCTGCTTCGGGCCCCGGCTCTTTGCCTTTCTTCTGCTCGGCCATGATCGGGCGTCTCACAGAATAGGTTCGATATGCTTTTCGAGGTCGGCCGAAATCGCCCGGATGGGGCGATTCCCGTCAACGACCTTGAAGCCGTACGGCTTTTGCATCCGCGTGAACTCATGCTCGATCAGTTTCTGATACTTCATGAAGCTCTCGAACATGTCGGCCGACAGGCCGATGTCCATTCCCGATTCCCAGTAGTCCAGCGAGTCGTTCTTCTGGAAGTTCCGCTCCACCAGCTGCTGGGGAGCCACCTTCAGGTAGAACACCAGATCGGGCACCACGGCGATGCCGTACAGCGATTCGAGCCACTTGCGGTCGCAACCGCGCACAATGGCGCGCGTCATCAGCGTGTAGATGTAGCGGTCGGCGAGGACCACGAAGCCGGCGTGAAGGGCGGGGAGGATGATATTGTCCAGCTGATCCGCAAAATCGGTGGCATAGAACACGCTCATCGTGATGCGCCCGAGCGTATTGCCCTGCTTGGCTTTCTCCAGCTCGGCCGACACCAGCGTCGAGCGCCGCAGGCCGACCTGCACGGTGGCATGGCCCTTTCGCTCCATCCAGTCATTGAGCACGGCGATTTGGGTCGAGCGCCCCGAACCGTCGGCCCCTTCGATCACGATCAGCTTGCCCCCGAGGGAAGCCGGATCGGCTCCCGGCGGCGGGGTCCCATAGAACTGTCGCACACTCAACGCAGGATCCTCCAGCGATATTGCGCCAGGTCAATCCGCTCGGCGATGATTTGGCGAACCTGCTCCTGCTGTTTCTCGATCGTCTGGGTGGCGTCAATGACGACCGGGTGAAACTCCTCGATGATCCTCTTGTACTCTTCGTAAATGCGCCCCTGGAAGATCCGGAAGCTCTCCACCGGATCGGGCGACAGGTCGAGGTCCATTCCCGCTTCGTGGTATTTCAGCTTGGGCCGCCCTGCGAGGATTCGATTCAGCGCCAGCTCGAGAGGCAGGTCAAAGAAGAACGTGATGTCGGCCGGCACGGCAAAGGAATAGAGG
>Ga0315280_10008579_pt1 | contig 13347 bp, 9 predicted proteins | sample YL17G06_40_MG_FD_203697 | JGI IMG/M metagenome (GOLD analysis project Ga0315280, IMG submission 203697) | Sediment microbial communities from Yellowstone Lake, YNP, Wyoming, USA - YL17G06_40 | ecosystem: Environmental > Aquatic > Freshwater > Lake > Sediment | place: USA: Wyoming | collected...
CGAACGGCTTTAAGGCGTCGCTGCTGCATTGGGACATGGTGAATGCCAATGCCGCGTTTGCAAACAAGTTCCACCTCATTGCGACTTATCACCAGGGTGAGGCTGCGCGTCTCTCGGCCGCTCATTCCACCTTGGTGCAGGGAGTCAAGCTTAGGGGCTACCCCATCTATGGCACGCAGTTCCACTGGGATGATATCGACAAACCCGAGAATGATGCTCGGCGCATCGCGCTCAACTTCGTGGCGATCGCCATCGGCGCGGGCTATGCCGGCGGGTTTTCGGTCGCGTCCCGCGGCGGCAGCGTCGCGTCGTTGACTGATTCCGACAAGTACACGGACTGGTGTTCCAGCGGCGCCAAGAGCAGCATCACTCTCTCTTTCCGGGAGCCGAACACGCTTCGCTCCTTGATTATAGTCGGCGGGAACAAAAGCAACGACCTCGGGACGAGGCCGAGTTCCTACTCGTTCCACCTAAGCTCCGACGGCAAGACGTGGAATGAAATCGCGGGGGCCGGCGCGGCGGCTGATTTCGCCGACATCCGAGGCAACGACGGATCAACCCGGCTCTTCAGGCTGGGAACTACGGGCAGCTACAAGTTCTATAGGATTGGAGTCGAGAGCGGAAAGTGCCTGCGCGAGATCATACCGCTTCCGCTATAGACTCGCAGGCGAGGCCCGCGCGATAGACGCGTCTGGTCAGAGGGCCTCCACGATGGTGAACTCTTCGAGAGGCTCGCGGCTGAGGCTGTAGGGCAGGAAGCCGGTGACGTTGGAGTAGAACCCTCCCTCCCCGCTCCAGCCGCTGATGAGGCGCAGGGGAATGGGCTCGTACACGGTCAGGCGCGAAACGTCGGCGAAGAGCGGCGACTTTGGGGGCTGGTAGTTGGAGTTGACGCGGGCCGAGACCGCGACGTCGCCGGGCCGCACCAGGCTCCAGCCGCCGCGCGCGAAGTCCATGACACGGGCGCCGGCCTGCTCCAGGTAGTACTGCAGGCCCCAATGCGAGACGCACCAGACGCTGCGTCCGCGGGCGAGGTATTTCTCCGAGACCTGCGCGGCCAGGGCCTTCTGCGCGCCGGCATGGCGGTAGTCCACGAGGGCCAGGGCCAGGCTCAGGGCCAGGACCCCGGCCAGGGTGGTTCCGTATAGCCGGCCCAGCCGGCCCGGCGCCAGACGCGCCTCCAGCGACTCCGCCATGGCGAAGACCAACGGCGGCAGAACGAAGACCACCAGGCGCGCCATGATGGACCAGTAGACGCAGCCCAGCAGCAGCAGGACTGCCAGCGTCCAGGGCGCCCACAGGGCCCAGCCCTGCGGCCTGGGCGCGCCGCGGCAGAGCCACCAGAGGGCGCAGAGCGGACCGGCGGAGAAGATGACGCCGGTCAGCCGGTCCACCGGCCGCACCAGCGGGGCCAGGTCCAGCCACGGCAGGAAGACGACGAGCACCGCGGCGCACAGTAGGGACAGGACCCGGACCCGCGGACGCAAGGCCAGCAGCGGCCAGACCGCCACCGCCGGCCCGCAGCCCCCCATGAAGGCCAGCAGGGAGCGCAGCTTGTGCGCCGCCCCCGACCAGGGCATGCCCGAGGCCCCGGCCGTGACCGTCCAGGCCGCGGCGAGGCTCGCCCCGCGGCCGCAGAGGTCCCAGAGGAGATAGACGCCGAGGCCGCCTAGGCAGGCGGCCAGATGCCCGGCCAGCCGCCTGGCTCCAACGCCCCGCTCCAGGCAGAAGCCGGCGGCCGGGAGCAAGAAGAGCGCGGCCGCGTACTTGGCGAGCAGGGCCGCGCCCAGCAGCGCGGCCGAGCCCCAGAACCAGGCCGGGCGCCGCTCGTCCAAGCCGCGCACCAGGGCGTAGAGGCCGGAGAAGCCGAAGGCCGCGGCCAGCTTCTCGGGGTAGAGCAGGTTCATGCCGACCAAGTAGGCCGGCGAGGCGATGACGATGAGCGCGGGCAGGAGGGGCCGCGAGAGGAAGCGCCGCGCCAGGCCGTAGAGCGCCGCCGCGGCGAGCAGGTCGAAGGGCAGGAAGAAGAGGCGCATGGGCAGTTCGGCCCCGCCCGTAGCCTTGAGCCCGGCCGCCAACGCGTAGAGGGTCAACGGCGGGGTGTTGTTGATCTCGGACATGGGGACCCGGCGGCCGTACCAGTTGAAGTCGAAGTCCAGCGGGCGCCGGGGTTCGGCCAGGATGTGCCGGGCCGGGGCCAGAAACAGGGGCTCGTCGACGTGGTAGGCCTTGCCCATGAAGGGGACGAAGGCCAGGCAGACGAAGGCCAGGACCGCGGCGAGCCCTAAGCCCTCCCCCCGCCTCACCGCAGCTCCACCACGGAGAATACCTCGAGCGGCTCGCGGCTGAGGCTGTAGGGCAGGAAGCCCCAGACGTTGGAGTAGAACCCCGCCTCGCCGCTCCAGCCGCTCATCAGGCGCAGGGGGATGGGATGCCCGAGAGCGTAGCTGCGCATGTTGCACAGGCGCGGCCGCGGCGGGCGCTGGAGCGCCGTGTTGATGCCGAGCACCACCACGGCGTCGCCGGGCCGGGCCAGGTCCCAGCCGCCCCGCGAGGCGTCGAGACCCAGGCCGCCGGACCGCTCCAGGTAATGCTGCAGGCCCATGTAGCCCGAGAACCAGACCCGGCGGCCGGCCGCGATGTATTCTTTCGCGACCTTCTCGGCGAAGGACTTCTGGGCCGCGGCGTAGCGGAAATCCACCGCGGCCAGGCACAGGGACACGGCCAGGACCGCGGCCAGGCTGGCGGCGGGGAAGGCCGCGCCGACCGGCGGCGTCCGCGACTCCAGGGCCTCGGCCATGGCGAAAACCAGCGGAGGGATGAGCAAGAGGATGCAGCGGGACATCACGGACCAGTAGAAGCCGACCTGCAGCAGGGCCACGCCCAGGACCCACGGCGCCCAGAGCGCCCAGCCGGCCCGCGCCCGGGCCTCGGCGCCGAAGAGCCCCGCCAAGGCGGCGGCCGCGCCGCAGGCGAAGACGACGCCGGTGAGGCGGTCCACCGGGGCCACCAGGGGGCGCAGGTCCAGGAAGGGCAGGAAAAGGAGGGCCGCGCCGGCCGGCGCCAGCCAACCCCAGCCCTTGGTCGCAAAGGCCCTATAGGGCCAGAAGACGGTCACGACCCCGCAGCCCCCGGTGAAGGCTAAAAAGGAGCGCAGCTTATGCGGCCAGGATGACCACCAGGAGACGGCCGAGTCCGCGGTCACGGACCAGGCGCGCTCGATGAGGGCGGGGTTGCAAAACCAGTAGAAGACGACGAGCAGGGCCGGACCGCAGAGGGCCAGGGCGGCGTGCGCGGCCAGCAGCCGCGGCCGCATGCCGCGGTGCAGGGCGTAGCCCAGGGCCGGCAAGAGGAAGACCGCCGCGTTGTACTTGGCCAGCATGGCCAGGCCCAGCAGGCCGGCCGAGGCCCAGTACCAGGCCGGGCGCGCATCTTCGACGCCGCGGACCAGGGCGTAGAGCCCCCATATGCCCAGGGCGACCGCCGGCTTCTCCGGCATGAGCAGGCCCATGTTGATGAGGTAGGCCGGCGAAGCGATCACGACCAGCGTGGGCAGCAGCGGTCTCTTGAGGAACCGGGCGGCGAGGAGATAGAGCCCCGCGGCCGCGGCCAAGTCCAGGGGCAGGAAGGCCAGGCGCATGGGGAGCGCCTCCCCGCCCGTGAGCTTCCAGGCCAGGGCCAGCAGGTAGAGCAACAGCGGCGGGGTGGTGTTGATCTGGGCCGCGGGCAGGGGCCGGCCGAACCAGGTGAAGACGAAGTCCAGGGGATGCAGGGGGTCGCTCAGTATGTGCCGGGCCGCGGCCAGGAAGAAGGGCTCGTCGTTGTGATAGGCCTTGCCCAGGAAGGGCGCGAAGACCAGGCCGCAGAACAGGACCGCGAGCGCCAGCTCGCGCCGCCGCTGGCCGACGCTCCCGGATATCCCCCTCATCGTGATAGGTTATAATTTTCCACACGGCGGGAGGAATCTCGCCCGAGCCGTCCTCAAGGCCCTGCCGGCCGGATGAGGCTGGGCTGGGCCGCGAGCGCTGCCGTCAATTGTCTGCCGGTCGCCCGGCCCAGCCTTGTTGCAAACAGCCGCCGCTGGGGGTCCACCACGACGCAGGTCCCCATCCGGGATATCCTCTTCTGGCCGGGCGCAGCCGGATAGCCGGGAAGAGCGCCCCAGTTGAGAGTCCTGCTGCCCGGGTCGAAGAGGTAATGCGGCCGCTGGGGCAGGTAGTAATAGCGCAGGGGGGTGTAGTAGTAGGCGTCGAGGTGGACCACGGCGCAGCCGGATGGAGAGCCCCGGCGGATGGCATCCGCAAGCTCACGAAGGTGCGGATCCACGAAGATGCCGGCCGCGTGATAGGCTGCGGCGCCGGCTAGGAACAGGACCACGATCCCGGCACGCAGGGCCTGGCCCGGCAAACCCTCCAGGCGGCCCACGATCCAGGCGAACCACAGAAAAAGAAACGGGGATACGAAGACCAGGTAGCGGGTCTGCGTGACCGGCCTGCGCAGGGCCAGTTCCAATCCTTTGGCCGCAGCCAGGGGCACGGCGATATGAACCAGGCAGAATAGGGCGTGGCGCCGCTGCTCCGGGGTCGCCCGGCGCCAAAGGGCTATGCCCGCGGCCGTCGCCAGGACGGCCAGGCCCGCCACGCGCGTCCAGCCTTCATGCGCGAAGCCCAGGAAACCGGTGTCGCAGAGCATATTGCCCAGAAGATATAGGAGTTGCGACGCGGACAGAGGTGCGGAGAGGACCGAGACTGCGGACCAATTGCGGACCTGGGCCGGCAGAGACGCCAGCCAGGGCAGGTAGACGGCGGCGATCGCCGCGAAGACCGCCAGCCAGCGCCGCCATCGGCCCGGCTCCCGGCGGGGGCTTAGGACCAGATAAGCGACGTTGGCGCATAGCAGCAGGAGGAAGAAGTTGTGGGCGTAGAGCCCGGCCGCGCACACCCCGGCGTAGGCCGCGGCCCGGCCCCAGGACCAGCGTTCCTCCAGAGCCAGCAGAAGCCTGCCGGAACTCAACGCAAGCAGGAGGAAAAGCGCGTAGACCCGGCCGTCCTGCGCCGTGTGTATCCAGAAAGACGATAGGCAGCCCAGGAGCAGGGCGAAGCGTTCCTGCCCGGGAACCGTCCTCCGGCACAGCGACAGGAATACGGCCAGGGCTGCGATCCCGCAGACCAGCGAGAAACTGCGCAGGCCGACCATAGGGTCGCTCCAGAGCGGAAGCCAAAAGTGCAGGAGCAGATAGTGCAGCGGCGGGAAGCCTTCCAGGGCGCGCACCAGGTGCGGCAAATCCGCCAGGGGCGCCATGGCCACGGCCAGGGTGTTGGCCTCGTCGAACCATAAGGAGCGGCGCGCGAAGAAGAGCAGGCGCAGGACCGCGCCGGCGGCGAGGATCGCAAGAAGCGCGCGGCGTTCACGGGCCGGACCGGTCATTCTTGCCGTTCGCCGCCCGTCACCCGATGCGGTTCCTGGTCTCCTTGTCGAAAAGGTGTATCTCGGAGAGCCTGAAGCGCATGGCGACCGCGTCCCCGGGCCTGCCCGCGAAGGAGGCGTCCACCGTGGCCAGGAGCCTATCGTCCCCCGCCTTGAGGTAGAGGTTGCGCTTGTAGCCCAGAAGCTCCACGACCTCGATGGCGGCGGGCAGGGGCTCGCTTAAGAGCGGACTCGGGGCCTGGTCCACGCAGACGCTCTCGGGCCGGATGCCCAGGACCACGCGCAAGGGCGCGCCGTCTCCGGGGACGCCGGGAATGGCCATGCTCATGGACTCGCTTTTGAAGGCCGCGCGGTCCAGCACTCCCGCGATGAAGTTCATGGTCGGGCTGCCGATGAAGCCGGCCACGAAGAGGTTCGCCGGCCGGGAGAAGACCTCGGCCGGAGCGCCCACCTGCTGGATGCGCCCCGCGTTGATGACCGCGATGCGCGAGCCCAGGGTCATGGCCTCGACCTGGTCGTGGGTCACGTAGATGATGGTCGTGCCCAGGCGCTGGTGGAGCCTGGCGATCTCCACGCGCATCTCCTCCCGGAGCTTGGCGTCTAGGTTGCTCAGGGGCTCGTCGAAGAGGAAGGCCTTGGGCTTGCGCACGATGGCCCGCCCGATGGCCACGCGCTGGCGCTGGCCGCCCGAGATCTGGCGGGGAGTGCGCCGCAGGAGGTCGCGGATCTGGAGTATGCCGGCCGCCTCGGCCACCCGCTCGTCGATCTCGGCCTTGGGCAGGCCGCGCAGGCGCAGGCCGAAGCTCATGTTCTCCGCGACCGTCATGTGCGGGTAGAGGGCGTAGTCCTGGAAGACCATGGCGATCTCCCGGTCGCGGGGCGGCAGGTGGTTGACGATCCCGCCGCCTATGCGGATCTCGCCCTCGGAGATATCCTCGAGGCCCGCCACCATGCGCAGGAGCGTGGACTTGCCGCAGCCGGAGGGCCCGACCAGGATCATGAACTCGCGGTCCGCGACGTCCAGGCTCACCCGGTGGAGGACCTCCGCGTCTTGATATCTCTTGGTTATGTCGTGCAGGGTTACCGAAGCCATGTTCTATCCTTTCACTCCGCCCAAAGTCAGCCCGGAGATCAGCCACTTCGAGGAATGCAGGAAGATGAGCAGGACCGGCACGGTCACCAAAAACGAGCCGGCCGCGAACATCCCCCATTGCGTGATGAACTGGCCCTGGAGCTCGAAGAGCCCCAGGGTCCAGGTGTACTTCTGCGCGTCGCAGAGCACCACCCGGGCCACCAGGTACTCGTTCCAGGCCTGGGTGAAGTTGAAGAGGAAGGCGATGGACAAGGCCGGGGTGGAGAGGGGCAGGACGATGCGGTAGAAGGCGCCGAAGCGCGTGGTGCCGTCCACCAGCGCCGCCTCCTCCAGGGAGCGCGGGATGGTGTCGTAGTAGCCCTTCAAGATCCAGATGCTGAAGGGCAGCGAGCTCACGGAGTAGGCGATGACCATGCCCAGGTAGGTATTGATGAGCCCCAGGCGCATGATCATGAGGAAAAGCGGCAGGAGGAGCATCCCGGCCGGGATCATCTGCGTGCCCAGAAGGAGGGTGAGGCCCAGCCTGTCGCCCGGGAACCGGAAGCGCGAGAAGGCGTAGCCGGCCGTGGCGGCCAGGCTCACGCCGATCAAGGAGGTCACGGCAGTGATGACCAGCGAGTTCCACAGCCACAGCAGGAAATTGGTCTCGGCGAAAACCCGCGCGTAGGAGGCGAGGGTCGCCCCGGCCGGGATGAGGGCCAGGTCGGTCGAGATGAGCCGGTCGCCGGGCCGCAGGGACACGGCGATCATGCGCAGGAGCGGATAGACGCAGACCAGGCAGGCCGCGATCAGGGCCGCGTGCGTCAAGCCCGCCTTGACCAGCTGCCGGCGGCGCAGGGAGGCCAGGGCCGGCCCGACCGGGAGCCGCGGCTCAGCCATAGGCCGACTCCGACCCCTTGGAGAATCTCAGCCAAACCAGCGCGAAGGCGAAGAGCATGAGGAAGATGACGATGGCCAAAGCCGCGCTGTAGCTGTAGCGGTAGAAGGTGAAGGCGGCCTTGTACAGGGCCGAGACGAGGATGTCCGCGTCCTCGCTCCCCCCGGCCTGGCCCGTGACCAGGTAGATGACGTTGATGTTGTTGAAGGTCCATACCGTGCCCAGGGTCACGGCCGGGGCCAGGACCGGCCGGATGAGGGGCAAAGTGATGTGGCAAAACTGCTGCCAGGCCGAGGCCCCGTCTATGGCGGCCGCGTCGTAATAGTGCTGGGAGATGGACTGCAGCCCGCCCAGGATGACCACCATCATGAAGGGTATGCCCAGCCAGACGTTGATGAGCGTGCAGGTCAAAAGCGCGTGCCGGCCCAGCCACTCGACCGGGCCCACGCCCCAACCGGCCAGGAAGGGCAGGGCCTGGACCAGGCGCTCGAGCATGACGTTGACGAACCCGTACTGTGAGTGGAACTCGCCGCGCAGGGCCAGGACCGCCACGACCTGGGGCATGGCCCAGGGGATGATGAGAAAGGTCCGGTAGACCCCCCGCAGCCGCCGGCAGTTGTTGAGGAGCAGGGCCAGGGCGAACCCGCCCGCCACATGGCAGAACACGTTGCTCAAGGTCCACCACACGGTGCGGCCCAGGAGCTGCCAGAAGCTGACCGAGGAGAGGGGCGAGGAGGTGAAGACCTTGAAGAAATGCTTGAACCCCACGAACGGGATCCGGCCGGTGCGGCTCCAGACCATGATGGTGGTGAGCTTCAAGTCGTGGAAGGCGAGATAGACCTCGAAGACCAGAGGGTAGGCGATCAAGAGCGCCAGCCCTATGAACCCGGGGGCCAGCAGCATCACGGGCAGAGAGTGCCGGCCGCGCACCAGGTGGCTGAAGACGAGGGCCGTGACCGCCTCGACTAAGGCCGCGGCCGCGGCCCAGGAGACGGCCCGGCCTGCGTCCAGGACCAAGCCGGCTGCCGCCAGGGTCAGGACCAGGACGGCAGCGACCGAGGCGGGCAGGAACCATTTGCGGTCGTAATAGGTGAAATGGAAGTAGAGATAGCTTTCCAGCGCGGCCACGGCCAAGGCCAGGAGCGCCACGAACTCGAGGACTTGGAGGAGGGCGGAGATCATTCTATCGTACCCCGACGCGCTGCATTGCAACAACCACCCGCAGCTTCACTCGTTCATCTCCCGGATATTGTTCTCGGCGTCGGCCTGCATGCGCTTGACCGCATCGTCCACGCCCATCTGCCCGGAAAGGGCCTTGCCGAAGGGGGCGCGGATCGCGTCCCAGACCGCGCGCATCTCGGTCGCCATGGGCATGGGCCGGCCTGCCAGAATCTGCTCCAGGGAGGCCCGGAGGTTGGGGTCGTCCGTGATGACCTTGGCCCGGTTGGCCCGGGCCAGGGCCGGCAGGCGCATCAAGGCCTTGACCTGCCCGATCTGGTTGTCCTCGTTCGTATAGAACTCGACCAGGCGCTTGACCAGTTCGAGCTTGGGCCCCCGCAGCTTGGAGCTCAGCATGAAGTACTTGCCGCTCACCATGGGCGTGGGCCAGCGGCCGGTCTGGGAAAGCTTGGGTATCTTGGCCACGCCCAGGTCGCCCTTGAGCTGCGCCTCGTAGGTCGAGACGGCCCAGTCGCCGTTGATGATGAAGGCGGCCTTGCCCTCCTTGAAGAGCGAGTCCATGCAGTTGTAGTCGCACTCAGACGGCACGTACTTGCGGCGCTTGAGCTCCAGGATGAAGTCCACGGCCCGGCGCATGGCCGGCGTGTCGAGGCTGGGCGTGCGCCCCGCTATAGGCCAGCCGCCGAAGGCGCCGAGCCAGGGCACGAGCCAGAAAGGCTCCCCGAGGAATAAGGCCATGCAGTTGTCGAGCTTGAGCTGCTTGGCCCGTTTGTCGCAGTAGTCGAAGAGCTCGGCCGTGGTCCGGGGCGGCTGGGGCGCGAGCCTCTTGTTGTAGAGGAGCATGAGGTGGTTGCCGTTCGAGATGGGCACGCCCCAGATCCTGCCGTCGAGCGAAACGGCCTCGACCACGGGCCGGTTGTAGCGTTTCATGTCGAAGAGCCCGTCCACGGGCAGGATGAAGCCGGAAATGCAATATACCCCGGCCATATCCGAGGGCGACATGAGGAGGTCCGGAGGGTTGCCCGCGATTGAGGAGGTCTGGAACTGCTGGCGCAGGTCCTCGTTGTGGTAATGGGTCCGCACGATCTTGAGGTCCTGGTTGCCGGGCAGCTTCCGGAAGGCCTCCAGGACCGAGTCGATGTAGGGCGCGACCGCCGCATCCTCCTGCTCCCATATCACTATGGCGCGGTCGGGGTCGGCGGCTTGGAACCGGCGGCAGCCGGCCGGATTGCAGAGGCCGACCAGCAGCAGAAGTATTATGGGGTCAGGTCTTGACATTTGACATCGGCGCAGGGCCCCGCACACGTTATGATACCAAAGAGACCGGGCTTGTGCCCCGGATTCGGACGGTGATTTACATCGCAGCGTCGGCGCAGCCAAATGATAGAATTTGGCCATGGCCCAAAAGGCCCGTCCCCCGGCCGCGGCCGGCCGTTTCTATCCGGCCGAAGCCGACGAACTGCGCGCCATGGCGGACCGCATGCTGGCCCAGGCGCCGCCCGGGCCGGCGGAAGGACGCATCGTGGCCGCGCTGTGCCCGCACGCCGGCTACGAGTTCTCCGGACCGCCTTTGGCCCGGGTCTGCCGGGCCCTGGCGGACAGCGAACCCGAAATCGTGGCCGTGGTGGGCACCGCGCATTTCGCCTTGGGCCAGGGTTTCTTCCTGGACGACCATCCCGCCTTCCGCACGCCCTTGGGCGAGGTCCCGACGGCCGCGGCGGAGGCGGCGCAGCTCCTCAAAGCCGGAGCGGGCTTGTCGGTCTCGGCCGAGGCGCACGCCGAGGAGCACTCGATCGAGGTGGTGCTGCCCTTCCTGCAGAGGACCTGGAAGAGGTTCCGGCTCCTGCCGGTAGTGGCCAACGCCCAGCGCCTATCCGACGCGGAGCGCTTCGGCCGGGCCTTGGCCGGGGCGCTCAAGGGGAAGAAGGCCCTGCTCATCGCCTCCAGCGACCTCGCGCACTACCCCCCGCTCGCGGTCGCGCGGCAACTCGACCCCGCCTCGCTGGAAAGCTTCCTGACCCTCGACCCGGACTATCTTTGGCGCACGGAGCAGTGCCTCATGGCGCTCGACGCGCCGCAGGTGAACTGCACCTGGTGCGGGAAGGCCGCGGCGGCCGCGGTGCAGGCCGCGGCCGTCTGCCTCGGCGCCGACTGGGGTTCGGCCCTCGCCTGCGCCAACTCCGCGGAGCGGGGCGGCGACAGCGACCGCACCGTGGGCTACGGCGCGGCCCTCCTGCTCGAGCGCGGCCGCAGGCGGCCCTGGCCGAGCGAAGAGCTCACGGACGAGGAGAAAAGCGAGCTCCTCGCCCTGGCCCGGGCCAGCGTCCAGGCCCACCTGCGCGGGGAAAGGGCCTCCCCTAGGCTCTTCGACCGGCCGCGCCTCAACCTGCCGGCCGCGGTCTTCGTGACCTGGACCCAGCCGGGCGGCGACCTGCGCGGCTGCATCGGCACGACCCAGCCCCGGGACACCCTGGGCAACGCGGTCGCGCGCTGCGCGGTATTGAGCGCGGCCGAGGACCCCCGCTTTAAGGCCGTGACCGAGGCGGAGCTGGCCGGGCTTCGCGCCGAAATCTCGGTGCTCTCCACGCCGCGGCCGGCGCGGCCCGAGGACATCAGGCCGGGCCTGGGCGTCATCGTGGACCGCGGCGGCCGGCAGGGCCTCTTCCTGCCCCAGGTCTGGGACAAGCTGCCGGACCGCGATGAGTTCATGGCGTATCTGTGCGAGCACAAAGCCGGCCTGCCCGCCGACGCCTGGAGGCGGCCCGGCACCGAGCTGTTCACCTTCACGGCGACGGCTTTCGAGGAACGCTGAGCGTGCCGACCGAGACTCTGGAGAGCACCCTAAGGCGCCTCACCCGCGCCGGGGAGCTCTACGAGAAGCAGGACGACGGCCGCGTGCGCTGCCGCGCCTGCGGCCACGAATGCCTCATCGCCGAGGGCCGGACCGGAGTCTGCCGCGTGCGCTTCAACCGGGGCGGCAAGCTCATGGTCCCGTACGGCTACGTCTGCGGCCTGGGGGTGGACCCCATCGAGAAAAAGCCCTTCTTCCACGTCCTGCCCGGGGCGCCGACCCTCTCCTTCGGCATGATGGGCTGCAACTTCGCCTGCCGGTTCTGCCAGAACTGGCTCTCCAGCCAGGCCCTGCGCGACCCGGAAGCCGGCTCCGCCATATGGGAATGCACCCCGCAGTCCGTGGTCGCGCGGGCCCGAGAGGGCCGGGCCTTGGTGGTCGCGTCAACCTACAACGAGCCCCTCGTCACCTCGGAATGGGCCGCGGCGATATTCAGCGCAGCCCGCGCCCGCGGGCTGCGCTGCGCCTATGTCTCCAACGGCCACGCCACCCGCCGGGTCCTTGAATACCTCAGGCCCCTGGTGAGCTTCTACAAGGTGGACCTGAAGTGCTTCGACCGCGCCAAGTACCGGGAGACGACGGGCGGGGACATGAGCCGCGTCCTGCGCACCATCGCGGACTTGCGCAGCCTGGGCTTCTGGGTCGAGGTGGTGACGCTCGTCATCCCGGGGTGGAACGACTCGGACCGGGAGCTGCGCGGCATCGCCCGGTTCCTGGCCGGTGTCTCCCCGGACATCCCCTGGCACGCGACCGCCTACCGCCAGGACTATCGGATGGCCGAGTCCCGCAGCACCCCGCCGGAAACCCTGCTGCGTGCCTGCGCGATAGGGAAGGCCGAGGGCCTGCGCTTCGTCTATGCCGGCAATCTCCCGGGCCGCCTGGAAGGACTCGAGGACACCGTCTGCCCCTCCTGCCGCACCCGCCTCATCGAGCGCCGCGGCTTTATGGTCCTGGCCAACCGCCTCGCGGACGGGAAATGCCCCCGCTGCGCGGCCGCCATACCGGGGGTCTGGAGCTGAACCGCGGACTGCGGCCGGGACGAAGAGTCCGGCCGAGACAGCGAACATCCTCATGACCGCGCGCGGCTCGGTCACGAACTTACTGAAATTCAATCAAATTTAACCAGAATTTTTCTTGATTCTCCGGACTTCAGGGGCTACCCTATCTTGGGAATTTAGGCAAGGAAAATATGTCCAGCTTCCTTGAGCATAACAGGAAGAAGGGCTTAAGTGGATTCCTTTCGCTGTGGTTCGGACAGCGCAAGGTTCTGCTGGCCTTGCTGTCGCTGGCGGTGACGCTACCGTTCATCTTCATCGCCTCCTCCAATTTCGTCTGGAGCGCCTTCGCGTCCTCGCCCGCCGCCCCCATCGCCTGGGTCGCGGCCAAGCTCGGCATGGGCGGGATGTTCGGCTCCTCGGGCGCTGCTGGGTCCTTCACGAGCGTCCGGGCCGCCTTCCGCACGGCCAAGGACGGCAAAGACCTCTCCCGGCGCGCCACCTTCGCATACAGCGCGGCCATGCCCGCAGCCTCCTCTGTGGAGATGGTGCGGGGCGACGCGGCCGAATTCGGTTTGGCCGTGTCCGCGGCACGCGCGGCCGGCTCCGTCAACGGAATCCTCAATCCAGACGACGCCAAGCGCGCAGGCCCGGGTGTGAGCTTGGACGACGCGGACCTGACCGGCGAGCGCGCCGACCTCATGGCCAAGGCCGAAGTCGGCCCCGGCGCATACGTCCCGCGCGACTTCTTCGCCGGCCTAGGCGCGGACGCGCGCCCGGGGGCAGGCGTCCGGGACGCCCTGAAGGGCGCCGGCGTCCCCCGAACGGACGGGAGCAATATCCTGGCCGGCAGAACGCCGAAGTCCGGCCCGACCAGGCACTCTGCCGGGGCCAGGCGTTCTGTAGCGGCCAGGCCTTATGTCGG
>Ga0315280_10008581_pt1 | contig 13344 bp, 11 predicted proteins | sample YL17G06_40_MG_FD_203697 | JGI IMG/M metagenome (GOLD analysis project Ga0315280, IMG submission 203697) | Sediment microbial communities from Yellowstone Lake, YNP, Wyoming, USA - YL17G06_40 | ecosystem: Environmental > Aquatic > Freshwater > Lake > Sediment | place: USA: Wyoming | collected...
TTATTAATCCGGTAAACCCGTATTTGATTTCTGTCTTCTTATAATTCCTATGGCGGTTATCTAAAACAGCCTGAACGCTATCAAAAAGTTTCTTAGAGATAAGCGGCGGGTGGCTTCCTTCATACATTTCACCATTAAACTTAAACACTCCGTAATAAATAGGATTCCTCAATAATCTTGCCAGTTGCGACTTACAGACAGGCTTGCCCATACTTCCTGTCAGGCCCCACCTGCGAATTTCTTCAACCATTGATGAAAGGGTATAATTATCTGTGGCGTAGAGTTCAAATATTTTTCTTACAAATTGGCCTTTTTCCGGATCAAGGTAGATATTATGCTCCTTGTAGTTATTCAGATAGCCAAGTGGGGCCCAATTAGGCCATATTCCACGCCTTAACTTTTCCCTCATCCCGCGCTTAATATTCTCGGAAAGATTATCAACATAGTATTTACTCTGCCCAAAGGCGATAGATAACATAAACTTTCCTTGCGCAGAGTTATCAAAGCGAAGAGTGGGGAAGCGCAGGTCGGTAATTTTGCCAATATCTACCAGATAGATAATCTTTCCGCCGTCAACAGAGTTACGGGCAAGCCTGTCCGGATGCCATGCCAAAATACCGTCACAAACGCCTGCTTCAATCTGTTTAACCATAAAATCAAAAATAGGCCTGCCGGGCTTCTTGGCTGTTTTTGTTTCAATAAATTCTTCCACTAAAAACAGATTTTCTCTTTGAGCGTATTCTCTTAATTCATTAAGCTGTGATTCAATAGATAAAATTTGTCTGTCCTCATCATCGGTTGACTTGCGGGCGTATAAGTAATATTTTGGCATGGCCTAATCCTCCTTACAAAAATTATTGTTCTGTCGCTTGGCAAAGAAAGTTTTTGAGGTCCAGATTAACCTCAAAAATTTACTTATCCCGCAAAGCGGGATAGGAAATTTTAAGCCCCAAAAAAGATTTTTTAAAAATTTGCGGCTCGAACCTCGTTTTAAAAGACACAACCCTATGTCTTATATATAAAAAGCCCTACGATTTAATTGCCAAATCGCAAGGTCGTCTCAACTGGCGGTGTTCTTGTGACGAAGTCAGAAGTTTTTACCGCCAAAGTTTTGCACTAAATTTGCAATCTGTTGGTTAACTGCCTGCGTTTATCGTTCGAACTATGTTTAAAAAGGTTTAATCTTCACCGCGCCTTGGGGCGCTCCCACATCTCCCGGGCTCCGTTTGCCCTCGCTTGGGCTCGGGCAAACTGGGCGCTCGCTAGGCCGCTCGCTTCTTGCTAATTTTTGTGCGTGTTCGGCTCGTCTCGGCTGGCGGCTGGGTGGGGGCAGCCGCCAGCCGTCGCGTCCTCACTTCAAGTATTTATCACAAAAAAAAGAACAGTATTTAATAAGCGGGTTCGTCCGCACAGCGCCTGCGCCCTACTGAAAACTACTTCTGACGGCGCTAGTGCCGAGCCTTTCCCGATTAATGCTTAGAGAAGCTCTGACACAAAGGCAAATTTTGGTGCGGGCAAAATTTGCCTTTTTGCTCAAATTGAGCACCTTAAGCTTTTGTCCAGCAAAATCCTTGTAAGCACAGCGAACAAGGATGAACACCAATTAAAAATCAATGATGTCAGGGGGCGGAATTTGGTTTGAAAATCTCCCACAACTAGCTAAGATTAATCTCTATGAAAGCTAATTTTACCACAGATTATGGATAAAAGAAACCAGAAAGATTGTTTGATAAATTAGTGGCAATCATGCTGAACACAGGCATTCTGGACGGTTATCTCCTCAAGCCCGCCTTTACTGAACTGGTTGACAATATCAGTAACCGTTCCGGGGATAACCCTGTAAGCCTTAACTCCGGATTCATTGAGTTTTTGAACCGCCCGGCCACCCATTCCGCCACAGATAACCACATCAATCTTCTTGCTGGTCAGCACACCCATTGGCTGACACATACCGTGCGAATGATGCTGGTTTGAATTGTTAATTATCTCTACAGAATTTTTCTCAGTATCGTAAATCGTAAAATAGGGTGCGCTCCCAAAATGTCCGTATACCGCCGCTTCCTTACCTTTGTTCGTTTCTGTCGGAATACATATCCTCATAGTCCCGTCCTCCCTTTACAATAGACACTTTTAATACACTTTTTCATCCCTTAGAGTTTAACAAAAAGACCTAAAATTATTCCTCCGATTACCGTAAAAATAGGGTTAACTTTAAATACTACTGTCAGCAAAATTACGGCAATAGCGATAAAGGCAGTCTTTAAATCCGTAATTGACGTTTTAAATAATTTCAGGATTGCCACTGTAATAAATCCTATGGCCATCGGCCTGATAACTCTTAAGAGATTTTGAATAACAGGGTAATTCTTGAATTGAGCATAATTTAAGGCAATGATATAAAGGGCAATGAATGGGATAATGATGAGGCCCAAGGTTGCAAAAATTGCCCCTTTTAACCCGGCTGTCTTCGTGCCGACAAACGTCGCTAAATTAATCATAATCGGGCCGGGTGTAATTTCGGAGATAGCGACTAAATCCGTGAATTCCTGCACTGTCAGCCAATGATACGACTCCACTACATATCGTTGTGCCAAAACTAACATAGAATAGCCGCTGCCTATGGTAAAAAGACCCACCTTTAAAAAGGTAATAAATAGCTTAATTAATATCATGTTTTTCCTTATGAAAAAATGGATAAATGGACGGAACCACAAATAAAGTAAGAAATGTCGAAACCGTTAAACCCCCGACAACAGTTATGGCCAAAGGCTTGAGCATTTCCAGTCCTTCACCCCAGCCAAAAACAAGAGACAGAAGTCCAACAATAGTCGTCAAGCTTGTCGATTAAATATACTTATAATAAATTTTATTGAATATGGCTATAAATTTTTTAAACGCTTCGTTAAGTTTAGTGGAATCTTGCGCTCCGATTACATTATTTTGATATTCAAGAAGCGCGCTTTGTAATATTTTTTGATCTTGAACGAATTCCTTTTCATTTACGCCGCCAATAGGAGCCTTAAAAGCAAATAGGTCTTTAAATTGTGCATCAATCTGTTTATTAAGTTTTTTGACCCCTTGTTTATTTCCCGCTTTTGCCATATCTAATTGAAGTTTGAGTGTCTTACGCAGATTAAACATTACATCCGTAAAACGCAACAGGCCGTTGACCTGATTCATATGGACAAACAACCCACAATTATAGCCGCAAAACTGCGTTGCCCGTTTATAGTCTTTGTCGGCTATCTTCTGCCGCATAATTTGAAAATTATCATCAATGTCATCAAAATAAGCCCTCCATGCGGGATCTTTACTAAATTCCAACGGAGCGTTGCTTTTATAGCGCTTGGATAATTCATTCCAGTCGTTTAGGATATTATCCACTTCGTTCAATAACTGTTCGTCGCTCTCTGCCGGGCTTCCCACCTGAAGCTGTGCGCACATAGGAATAATTTTCTTGCGTAAACCGCTTAAATCCTTTAAAAAATTATTTTCTTGCGCCCAACAAATGCTTGTGCCTAATAAGAACACAAACCCTAACAATAGTATCTTTATTTTCATTATCTTGCTCCGTTAAGAATTATTTTCTATGAAATACTAAATATACGCTTGGAATCACAAATAACGTAAGCAATGTCGAAACCGTCATCCCGCCTACAACGGCTATAGCTAAAGGCTTTAACATTTCCAGCCCCTCGCCCCAGCCAAAGACAAGCGGCAAAAGCCCGACGATGGTCGTCAAGTTAGTCATTAAATCCGGCCGCACCCGCAAAGCTACCGCCTCAATTACCGCATTGTATATAACAAGATGCTTTTCTTTTCGCAGGTTATTAATATATTCGACCAGAACAATAGCGTTATTAACCACGATTCCTACAAGCAGAATAAGCCCGAGGAAAACCGTTGCTCCGAACGGCGTTCTTGTAACAGCCAAAAGAAGAAACGCGCCAGTTAACGATAATGGCAGGGTAGCCATAATAATTAACGGGTCAATCAACGATTCATACTGGACTGCCATAACAACAAACACCAGAAAAACTGCCAAAGCAATAACAATAATGAGTTGGAGGTTTGATTCTTTTGCTGCCTCTTCCTCTCCGCCGTATTCTAAAAAGTACCCTGCAGGCAGAGCCATCTTACTCAAACGCTTTTTCACTTCATCCGTAATTTTACCAACATTCTTGCCAACGGCATCTGCGGTAATCTCAATTAAGCGCACCTGATCTTCTCTGTCAATTTGGACAGGGCCTTCTGACTCCACTACATCTGCCACTTCTTTAAGCTTAACCGCTACACCGCTGGGAGGATAAAGCGGCGTATTCTCAATCGCCTCTTTACTGCTTAAAATAAGAGGGTCGGCTAATACCCTGATATCGTAGTCAACATTTCGTTCTTTATCCGTAAATTGTGTGCTCACTAAACCGTCCACAGAGGCCCTTAAGGCATCGGATGCCTTTTGTGCAGTTAGGCCAAAATCATTTAATTTTTCCCTGTCTAGAAAAATATGTATTTCCGGCCTTGAGAAATCAATAGAAACATCAAGGTTGCCAAGTCCCTCAACATCTTTTATCTTTCCCTGGATATCTTTGGCAATATCAAAAAGCGTATTTAAATTATATCCCCTGACGCGGATATCTATATCGGATGTAGATGTTTTTTTAATTCCCCTTAATGGGGTTTTCATAACTTTAATTTTTGCGCCGGGAATCGGATTGTCTTTCAACTGCTTTTGGAGTTTCTTGATAAATGCACCTGTTGAAAGCGGCCGCTTGGACTTACTAACCAGCTCAATGGTTAAATCGGATTCATTTGCCTTTTCATACACATTCCGTTTCTGCCAGTATCCTCCTATCATGGAAAAAACCTTCACCACGCCTGGCATCTTCTCAATAGTTCCCTCGAGTTTTTTGACGACTTGGTCGGTCTTCTCTAATGCCGCGCCCACCGGAAGCTTGACTTTTACCGTCACTTTTCCATCGTCAATTTGCGGCAAAAACTCCCTGCCCAGCCTGCCCATCAATAAAAGACTCAAAACAAACAATATTGCAACACAAGTAATTATGATGACCCGATGCCGCAATACCCCCTTAAGCGCCTTTTTATATATCGCGATGACTTTTTCTATAACTTTTTTATTAAGACTATTCTCATCGGTCTCTCTTTTATTCTTAAATAAATACGCTGATAAGCACGGCACAACGCTCAAGCTTACGAAAAGTGAAATAACAAAAGCTACGGTTACGGTCACAACCATATCCCTGAAAAGTAACGACGCTATTCCTTTGATAAAGAAGAATGGGACAATGGCCGCGAGATTAGTTAAGGTAGAAGCGATAAGAGCGCTAGTCACCTCTTTGCTTCCAATATGCGCCGCATCCATGGCATTTGATGCGTCTTTCTGATGCCTTGTTATGTTTTCAAGCATGACGATAGAATTATCCACAACCATGCCTACTGCAAGGACAAGCCCGCCAAGCGAAAAGATGTTTAATGTAACATTGGATAGACCCATAAGAATAAAGGTACCCAGAATACTCACAGGTATCGCTATGGCTATTACCAGAGTCCTTTTTATGCTATACAGAAAAAACCAAATTGTTATCATTGCCAAAATGCCGCCCATAACAGCGGAAGAACCGACATTCTGCACGGAATTTTCTATATAATACGCTTGGCTGGAAGCAACCGCATAGCTAACATCATTGGGTATGATTTTTTTCTTTATCAGCTCTTTGGCTCTTTTATCTATCTTTGAAACAATTTCAACAGTATTTGCGTTGGGCTGTTTTAAAAAACTTAAAGTAACGCAGGGCTTGCCGTTAAAGCGCGTCAGCACCCTTTGCTCCTCATAAGAATCAGCCACCTGCGCCACATCTTTGATCTTAATAAACCGCCCTTCACGGTTGACAACAATAATATTGCCTATCTCAGAGGCGTCCTTAAACTTCGCCAAAAGACGGACACTGTATTCTTTTTTTGCATCGGAAATCCTTCCCGCGGGAAACTCAATATTTTCTAACCGCAAAAAATCTAATATTTTTTCTGTTGAAAGCTCATACTTTTGGACTTTCTCCTGGTCAAACAAAACCTGAATCTCACGCACCCTGCCGCCTGAGGTTACCACAGCGCCCAAACCAGGAATACCGAGAAAATAATTGCTCAAATCATTCTCAGCCCAATCGCGCAAGGCGCGCTCATCCTTTGTTTCCGAGGAAAGCGCGATATCGAGGATGGGAAGTTGGGACGGATCAGCCTTATAAATTTTCGGTTCATCCGCATCCGGCGGGAGCTGGTTTCTTACGAGATCGAGCTTTGCCCGGGTATCGGCAAGCGCCACATCCATATCTTTGCCGTATTCAAAATATACCTCTATGGAAGCATTACCTTCAATGGCAGAGGAGATAACCTGTATGGCATCCTCGGTTGTGGCAACGCTTGTCTCTACTTTCTTTAATATATTCTCCTCAATTTCTTCCGGGCTTGCCCCTTTCCAGTCAATAATGATGCGTATCATGGGATAAGTGATATCCGGAAGTAAATCTACTGATAGCGTCCGTAAGAAAAAAATGCCGAGTACAACAACCATAAGCGTAATAACAAAAACGCCGACCGGCCTTTTTATGGAGATATCACTTAAGGTCATAACCTTTTCCTGCTATTTTTTCGATTTCCGCTTTCGTAAGACGCGTATCAAGCGTAGATGCGGCATAGGTTACCTGCGCTTGAGAGAACGCCTTTTGCGCGTCTAAAAGCTCAACGCTTGTCGCCAATGTGTCGCGATAGCGGTCTTCAAACAAATCTAAGCTTTTGCGCGCCTGCTCAAGACTCGCCTTGGCAATCTCAAATATTTTAGCCGCGGATTCATATTTTAACCGGGCGGATTCCAACTCCAGTCCAATTTGCTGATTGAGCAGGTCTTCATATGACTTCAATTCTGCTTTATACGCTTTTGCCTGATTAACTTCCGCTTTGGTCTTGCCCCAATCCCAAATGTTTAAATCAACCGCGACCCCCGCGATCCAATCGGTAACTCCTTGCGGCAAACGCGCCCATTCATATCCATAGCTGTAACGGGCACTGACTTGAGGGAAAAACCCGCTCCTTGCAGTCTTAACCAACTCATCAGCCTCTTTTACTTCTTGAGATATTTTCAAAATCTCCGGATTATCAGCAATTGCAACAGGCATATCTTCACTGAAAACAACTTCATTTTGCAGCTCCTGAATTTCTATCGTGTTATTTGAATCAAACCCCATGGCATTAAGGAGAATTTTCTCGGCTACCTTAAGGTTATCTCGGGCGGTGATTAATTCCTGCTGTACCTCATTTAACTGCACCACAAGGCGTAAAAGTGTTTCCTCTCTGGGAGATTTCGTGCGTTTATTTAAATCCAGCGCTGTATCGTAGGATAGCTTGGCATATTTGAGCAGATCCTCTTTACTCTTTAATATATCGCGGGCAAAAAGAAGCTTATAATAAGCTGATTTTACGTTAAAAATAACATCTTCTCTGGCGGCAAGATAACCCTGCTCAGCCGCATCAATAGCGAAGCGGGCAGAGTTTCGTTCAGAAGTAATCTTTCCGCCTGTAAATAACGGCTGGCTCACTGTTATATCTGCCTGATAATCATTGCTGGAGTCACCTAAATAACGTTTTTTAGCTTGGGTAACATAGGATGGTCTATCGTAGCTTGCGGTTGCGTCTAATTGAGGCAAAGCGCCGGCATTGACAGCACGTAATCTTTCCTTCTTCTGATCAGACTTGCGCTCGTAAATGCTTAGCTTCGGGTGTTTTTTAAGCGCTTCGGATATGCAGTCATCTAATGAGAATACTTTTGGGCCACTACCGCCGTCTTGCGCCAACAATCCGCTGGCAGACAGCAGAAGAAACCCAAAGACTAAAAAATATATTCTTATGTTCTTATTCATTTTTGACATATTTACTGTGAAAGCTCAAGAATTTGCCCAGGGCTTCTCGCTTAGCCTCTATAGACTTTACCCACTCCTCCAGAAACTTCTTTCCCGAGGCGGTTACCACATAATTCCTTTTTGCCGCGCCTTTTTTTTGCGTATCCCATTTTGACTTTACAAAACCTTCTTTTTCAAAAGCCCGCAGTATTCTATAAACAGCCCCCGCGTCGGGTTCCGTTTCCAAAAAGCCTTCTTTTTTAAGATTATCCATTAATTCATAACCGTGCGAGGGGCAGCGCAACAACAATGCCAGAAGGCACGGCTGTAAGAAGCGGGGCGTTCTCCCCGAAGGAGAACCGCATACAGCTTTAAGCGTTATTTGTGATTTTGGTTTATTCATAAAAGATCTCTATAATCTAAACATGCATATATATGCTTATAGCATATACTAAGTGGGCTGTCAAGAAAAAATGGGCTTTCGGCGGGAGGGTTCGAGAGGGTTTTAGAAGTTCTCTATTGCAGAAACAATTACTTTATGAAAGCAAGAATATTATTCTTAATTTCATCTCTAATTCTTCTAAAAAACGCAAGGCGTTCTTCTTCGCTGCCCTGCGCTTCTGCCGGATCCTCTAAATCCCAGTGGATTTTATCATACTTTCCAGGAAACACGGGACAAGTTTGTTTAGCATTGTCACATACGGTAATTACATAATCAAATTGTTGACCAATAAATTCCATCGCGGACTTTGATTTGTGTTTGGAGATATCAATGCCTACCTCCACCATAACTTTTATAGCCAAAGGATTAACCTGTGTAGGTTTTACGCCCGCACTAAACACTTCAAATTTATCCCCTGCCATATGGCGCAGGAACCCTTCGGCCATCTGACTGCGGCAAGAATTACCAGTGCAAAGAAATAAAACCCGCTTCTTGTTCATTTACTTACTCCATCGGATAGATTGGTTTGTTTAATTGAAAACGGACAACAGGGCCCGGATTTACCGCTTCTTTGATTAATTGTTGTTAAAATAAAATATGCAACCAAAGCAGCTGCAACCAATAAATATTTACTAAGGTTTTTCATAGCTGAAATAATTTCGTATTCTTAAAAGAATCTCGATCAGTGTTAATATAGCCACTGTGGGTCAAAAACAAAATTCTCCATCCTCAATAAGGGCCGAACTTACGGAGACAACTTCAGAATCATATAATAAACCGCTGTTTTTTCTAATTTCCCTTAAGGCTTCATCTATTCCCAACGCTGGCCTATATACCTGAGGGTAAATCATTACGTCAATAACATCGGCAACCGCGATTATTCTGGCAACGGGGCTGATATCTCTTGCATTTAAACCGAAAGGATATCCTGAACCATCCATTCTTTCATGGTGTTGAAGCGCCGCCTCCGCGATTATAAGCTCGGGTTTTATATCCCGCAATAAACGATACCCGATTTCAGGATGTTTTCTAATTAATAACAATTCGTCCTTATCAAGCGCGCCGGGCTTATTAACAACTTCCGCTGGTAATTGGAGCTTACCGATATCATGGAACATTGCTGCTAGAAGGATATGCTTAATACCGTTCTCACAATACTGCATTTTTTTAGCAATAGCACAGGCGAATTCAGCAACTTGTTTCCCGTGAACAAACACGGACTCATTTTTGCTTAACAACTTTGCGATCGATAGCAATTGATCGAAACCTTCCATACTTTCATCCCTTGAGATGCTATCTCTTTGAATGAATAACAGGGGATCTACAACATATAAATCTCTAAAGTTTTTGTCCATCTTCTTGATTAATTTCCTATTTTTTGTAGGGAACTAACAATAAAGACGAATTGGATTTCCTGACAACCGCATGGGCTATGCCGCCGATAAAAACTTCTTCTATCCAGCCTCTGCCCTGCGTTCCCATTACAATCAGGTTATACTTATTATTATTTATTTCATTGATGATCGCCTGCTTTGCATACCCTATTTCAAGCTTAACGGTAACTTCCTTTATTCCTCTGCCTTTCAAGGTTTGCTTTAAGGCATCGAGCCGCTCTTTATCTATGGCATTAAACTCTGGTAATTTATGTTTTAAATGGGGAAACACAATGTTTACATCTTGAACGTGATAAAGGGTAACTTTTGCATTGTAATGGCTGGCAACTCTCGCTAAAACCTCAAAAGCTGTTTTTGCATTGTCAGAAAAGTCTGTCGGGAACAAGACGCTGCCTGACAAGTCAAAAGCGCAAATACCAGAGATCTCTTTTGGACATTTGATAACAAGGGCGGGAACCTTAAGGTTTCTAACGATGCTGTCGGAAACGCTGCCCAATAAAATTTCTTTTGCCATGCTTTTCCCATGGGAACCTAAAACCAACAGCTTATAATTCTCTTCCGCAATTATGCGGTTTATCTCTACAAAAGGAATCCCATAGCCGAAAGAATATGATGCGGCAATACCCGCGGCTTTCAGCTTTGCCACCTGTTTTTCTATTATCGGTTTTTCGGCTCTCTCAAGGGTTTCTTCAATGCCTCCTGCGGTCTTTACCGAAATAATATGAGCGAGCTTCACTTCCTTTGAAAAAGCTGTTCCATAATGAGCTATACAATCCACAACCTCATTAGAGGCCTCTGATAAATCCGTAGCAATCAACACCTTCTGCCACATCGGTTTTCCTTTTTCTAATTTTAGCGGCTCGGGGACTATTTTCTTTTCCGGCTCAAACCAGTGCCGGGTTTTATTGGAAAAATTAACTAAGCTAAGCATTATAGGCACCTCAGTAAGGACGCCTACAACAGTAGCAAGCGCTGCTCCGCTCTTTAATCCAAATAGAGAAATTGCCACAGCTACGGATAACTCAAAAAAGTTGCTTGCGCCAATCATTGCTGCAGGTGAAGAAATATTGTGAGGCAATCGCCATTTTTTAGACCATAAATAACCTATAGCAAAAATAAAATAAGTCTGGATTGTAAGAGGGACGGCTATTAACAATATATGAAAGGGATTCCCGAGTATAATATTCCCCTGAAAAGCAAAAAGAATAATTAAAGTCAATAGTAACCCTAAAATTGTTACCGGTTTAAGCACCTTTAAAAATACGTTTTCAAACCAATCTGCCCCTTTCATCTTCAATAGATACACCCTGGAGATATACCCGCCTGCGAGCGGGATAACAACAAAAAGAATAGTAGAGTATATTAAAGTGTCGTAAGGGACCGTTATTTGATTTACGCCCAGAAGGAATTTAACAATAGGAACAAAGGCAACTAATATTACCAGGTCATTTACTGCTACCTGAACCAGGGTATAGGCGGGATCGCCTTTAGTTAGATAGCTCCAGACAAAGACCATGGCCGTGCAAGGCGCGGCCCCCAAAAGTATGGCGCCGGCGATATATTCTTTGGCTAAAGCCGGGTTTATAAAAGCCGCAAATATGTATTTTAAGAATATTGCAGCAAATACCGCCATAGTAAACGGCTTAATTAGCCAATTTACCACTAATGTTACTACCAAGCCCTTGGGTTTCTTACCTGCCCTCATGATGCTGGAGAAATCAATCTGCACCATCATAGGATAAATCATCAGCCAGATAAGGACCGCAACCGGAATATTTACCTGGGATACTTCCAGCTTGCTTAAGAAATTTACTCCCGCAGGAAATAGTTTTCCAATAATTACGCCGGCGATAATACAAAAAATGACCCAGAGAGAAAGATACCTCTCAAAAAATGGAAGTTTTACATTAACGCCTTTTACAGACATTCTACAGACTCCTTTTCATATCCATATTATAAAATTCTGTTATAGTTTCCGGGCAATTTTAACAACTCTATCAAGCGGCTGAGAAACACACTCTTTCCTCTGCCTAAAATACGATTTAAATAACGCGTCATTCCCTAAACATTCTTGCAGGAATCTTAACATGCCCCTTTCAAATTTATCCCGTGGCTTAAAAAGGGAATAATGCTTCCACTTCCACTGGCTCCTTGCTTTTACTATCCCGTGCTTACGTAAATACGCCAGATGCCTTGAAATCTTCGTTTGATGCACTTTTAACGCAGCTTGAATCTGGCATACGCATAATTCCCCCTTTGCAAGGAGAAGCACAATGCCAAGCCGAGTAGGATCGGATAAAACCTTGAAGAAACGTGTATAAGCCTTCATCGCACTATTATTTATCTTTGTCATATTTGCCTATGCGTATATGATAGTTAAATAAAAAAATTTGTCAAGTTCTATTTTATTTTTTATTTCAAAGCCCTAACGCCTCTATCATCTCCTGCATTATGTTTCTATTTTCAGCATATTTATGCTCACTAAGCAGGGGCCTGCAATTTTCTAATTTTTGCTCCCCGTGAAGCAGCTTAACCGCAAAGGCAAGACAGGTCGCTTCGCCGCAGGCCTTACAATTACTTTTAGGAAGCCAACCATATATTTGCAAGGCAGTCACTTTAACTTTCTCTTCATAATTTGGTTTTATTGCATCCCTGTTTTTATAAGTCCTATTTATAAGCTCTTTAACTTCATCCAAGACTTTCCAAGCGTCAATAATATCATCCGCTTTGGCAATCGTAATTTTAATGCTATAAAGATTAACAAGCCGGCGCTCTTTGGCGTAGGTGAGTGTCGGCGCATTCTTGTTATACGACGCTCCTTTTATGACGGCGTTAAGATAGGGCAAAAGTTCCGATATATCACGGTCAAAATAGGCAATCAAGCGTATCTTTTTCTCATCAGCCATGCAAGGCGCGACGTAGCAAAGGGTAATCGATTTTAAGTAATCCTCTTCTTTGCCAGATGGCTTGTATTCCCGGGCCGTTTTGAAAAAATCTTCCTCATAATCGCGGTATAAAAATGGGTAATATCCGCTAATAAGGGCACCCTCTTTAGTCAAAAGGTGACAGATATCTTGATATTCTTCTTCAGGGACCACAACCGCTAAGGTAGAAATGTGCTTGAAATCTATATTCCTTGTAACTAAAACCTGCTGCGCTTTCAAGCCTATTTCCTGATTAGGGAAGACGATGATTTCGTATTTCTTATTTTTTGCTATTTCCAATTAGCTTATCCTCTACTTAAGCAAGCCGCCGACAACTACCTCAATTGCCTTCTCTTCTTCGAGGCCGCGCGCCATAAGTGTTTCAACCTGCTTTTTATCCACGCGCCCTATGGCGGCCTCATGGGTAACTTTGGCAAATTCGTTTGTAACATTGACTATAGGGATAGCCTTTGCCTGGGCATTTCCCTGAATAATCTCAACGCAGTCTACATGTCCTCTGGCCCCAGGAGCGCTGGCAGTAATCTCGTTGATTATCTCGCTTACAGCATTGTCTTTTACCGCAATACGACTTTTAATCAGGCCTCGGGAAGATTTACCAACAAGTCTACCTGCTTCTCTAATTTTTATTTTGTCATCACCGTAACCATAAATCTTGG
>Ga0315280_10008582_pt1 | contig 13343 bp, 12 predicted proteins | sample YL17G06_40_MG_FD_203697 | JGI IMG/M metagenome (GOLD analysis project Ga0315280, IMG submission 203697) | Sediment microbial communities from Yellowstone Lake, YNP, Wyoming, USA - YL17G06_40 | ecosystem: Environmental > Aquatic > Freshwater > Lake > Sediment | place: USA: Wyoming | collected...
CAGGAGCGATAAAGCGGGGAGATTTCTGATAGAAAATAAATCCCGCCCAGTCCGCTCCAAGTTCGCACGCTATTCGATAATCTGCAAAATTGGTCAGGCCGCAGACTTTAACTTTAACCACAGCAAAACTCCTTCATGGCGCGAGCCATATCATTGGCTTTCAAAAAATATTCTCCGACGAGGACGCCCGAAAAACCAGCATCGCGCAGCTTCCTGACCTGCTCGGGAGAATCCAGGCCTGATTCGCTGATCACATGAATTCCTTCTGGAATGAGCTTTTTGAGGCGGAAAGAAGTCTCCACCTCGACCTCAAATGTCAACAGGTTACGGTTGTTGATACCGATGATTTTGGGATTCAGGCTCAAAGCTTTCTCAAGATCCTCCTGGTTGTGGACCTCGACCATAGCCTGCAGCCTGAGGAATTCCACCGCATCGAGCATGGCTTTCAACTCCTCCCTTGAAAGACAGGCAGCAATCAACAGAACAAAATCCGCGCCCAGGTTATAAGATTCGAAGACTTGATAGGGATGGATTAGGAAATCTTTCCTCATGACAGGCAGAGAAGTCTGAGACTTAATCCGGGTCAGATACTCCTTCTCTCCTGAGAAAAAATGTTTTTCTGTGACAACAGAAATGGCCGAAGCGCCTGCTTTTTCATAAGCCAGAGCCAGATCCACAGGATCAAAATTTTCTCTCAATATCCCCTTTGACGGTGACTTTTTTTTGACTTCAGCCATCACAAAAAATTGGCTGTTTAGGGAAACCAGAATATCAATCGGCTTTTCTCTCTGTCTGAGCGGAAAAGCGAGAGGCAAAAAAGCATTGAAATTCTGCCCTTCCTCATCTTTAATTCTGGCGATAATTGCCTCCAGGATGTTCATCGTCATCCCCTGTTGGAATAAGCGATTAATTCATCCAGTTTTTGCAGTGCTTGGCCGGAGTTAATGGAATTCTCGGCCAGGGAAATGGCTTCTCTAAAATCCTGAGCTGTCCCAGAGACATAGATGGCAGCTGCGGCATTGATTACTACTACATCTCTCTGAGGTCCTTTTTTCCCCTCAAGGATGGCCATGGCGATTTCGCAATTTGTCTTCAAATCGCCGCCTTTTAACTCTTCCTGGCGGCAGTAGTCAAAATTGTAGTTGCGAGGGTCGAAAACTTTGTTTTTAATCCAGGCTTCTTTCACCGCAGTGATTTTCGTCGGGCCGGTCAAGGTAATCTCATCCAACCCGTCGCTTCCATGCACAACCATGGCCCGCTGGACTCCCAGATTGATCATAGCTCTGGCCATTTTTTCCATGATCGCCGGGCTGAAAACGCCGACAATCTGGCAATCTGCATCAGCCGGATTGATCAAAGGCCCCAGAATGTTAAAGACTGTGCGGATTCCCATTTCTACCCTGACCGGCAAAGCATGTTTCATCGAGAGATGAAGTTTCGGAGCAAAGAGGAAGGCAAGACCGATTTCCTCAAGCGCCCTTTCCATAGTTTCAGGAGAAGCAGCAATATTAACTCCCAGAGCTTCCAGAAGGTCAGCGCTTCCGCATCTCGATGTGATTGAGCGATTGCCGTGCTTGGCCACTCGAACTCCTGCCCCGGCGGCCACAAAAGCAGCACAGGTGGAAATATTAAAGGTGCCGCTGGCATCTCCTCCTGTTCCGCAGGTATCGACAACAATTTTGCCCGAAGGCTTTTTGACAGCAACAGCTTTCCTTCTCATGACCCTGGCAAAACCTGTCAGTTCTGAAACCGACTCGCCCTTAGCGCCAAGCGCTGTCAAGAAAGCAGCGATTTGAGCCGGTGTTGACTTTCCTGAGGTTATCTCCCCCATAACTTTTTCTGCTTCCCCTTCATTCAAATCATTTCCGGCGTAGACTTTGCGGATGGCTGTTTGGATGAGGGAAGGATTGGGCTTGGGGCTTAAAAAATTGGTTAAGAGGTCCAGGCCAAATTCTGTTCCGATGGACTCTGGATGAAACTGAACTCCTTCGATGCTATAAAGTTTATGCCTGACGCCCATAATCTCACTGTCCTCGGTCCAGGCGGAGATCTCCAGTTCCTCGGGAAGAGAGGTTTTTTTGATGACCAGAGAATGATACCTGACGGCTGAGAAAGGATTTTTTACTCCGCTGAAAATTCCGTTTCCGTCATGATAGATGTCCGAGGATTTTCCGTGATACAAAGCAGCAGCTTTGACAATTTCTGCCCCAAAGGCCTGGCCTATCGATTGGTGCCCCAGACAGATGCCAAGCAGAGGAATCTTCCCTTCAAAATAGCGGACAACGTTCAGACAGATTCCTGCGTTTTCCGGCCTGCCCGGTCCTGGGGAGATGATAATATGAGAGGGACCTAAACGCTCAATTTCATCAAGGGTTATGGCATTGTTGCGCCTGACAACAACATCATAACCCAGCTTTCTGAGATACTGAAAAATGTTATAGGTAAAGGAATCAAAGTTATCAATGAGCAAAATCATGACTCCTCCTTAGCCGGCTGTTTCGATGGCCTGGATCAAAGCCCTGGCTTTATTGACCGTTTCTTCGTATTCCCGTTCAGGAATTGAATCGGCTACAATCCCGGCTCCAGCCTGAACTGTAGCTTTTCCGTTTTTCAAGAGAATGGTTCTGATGGTAATGCAGGAATCAAGATTTCCGTTGAATCCAAGATAAAAAATCATCCCTCCGTAAGGCCCTCTCCGCTCATGCTCCAGTTCTGAAATAATTTCCATGGCTCGTATTTTCGGAGCACCGGTCAATGTCCCTGCGGGAAAAGTAGCTCTGATCACATCGAAAACATCATACTGGTCATCGAGCTCTGCCTTGACTTTTGAGACAATGTGCATGACGTGGGAATATTTCTCGATACTCATGAAGTCCGCCACCTCGACACTGCCCGGCTTGGCCACCCTTCCCAGGTCGTTGCGGGCCAAGTCCACCAGCATGATGTGCTCAGCCTTTTCCTTCGCGTCTTCCAAAAGCTCTCTGGCCAGTTGATGATCCTCAGCTATAGAGCTTCCCCGTTTTCGCGTCCCGGCTATGGGCTTGATCAAAAGCTCTCTGTTCTGAATCTTGATCATCACTTCAGGCGAGGAGCCGATCAGATAGAAGTCATCAAAGTCAAGGAAAAAAAGGTAGGGTGAGGGATTGATTGCTCTCAGCTTTTGATAAATGGCGAAAGGCGGAACATCTGTCTCGAGGGAAAACTTCTGAGAGATCACGACCTGGATAATATCGCCCTCGACAATATAGTCTTTGCACCTGACAATAGAGCTTAGAAAATCGTCTCTTTCCATGCTGGATTGGAGTGAAAATTTTTCACTCTTTGACAATTTTTCTTTGAAGACCAAAGGCTCGGAAAGCATGGAGCTTGTTTCTTCAATTTTTTGAACCGCCTTCTCGTATTCTTGTTCAGGAGCCTCTTCAGGCCATGCGGAGGCAATCACATAAAGCGACCTCTTGACGGAATCGTAAACCAGAATGATTTCTGGGATGACCAATAATCCATCAGGAACCCCGTCTCCCTCTTCAGCAACGGGAATGTCCTCAAAATAGCGAATAGCTTCATAGCCGAGGAAACCGATGGCTCCTCCATAAAAAGGAGGCAGCTCCTCATAATCAGGAGCTCTCCAGCCGCGGAAATACCTTCTGACTTCTTCAAGAGGATTGGCCAGTTCCAGGCAAGTCTTCACCTCGCCTTCATGTTTTTTGTCCAAAACCTCAATGGCCGTCCCTGTCAACCTCATCAGGTATTTCTTTCCCAGTCCGATCATAGAATACCGGCCCACATTCTCGCCTCTCTCGATAGATTCCAGCAGGAACTTGGCCCTGGTCTTTAAAAAAATGGAAAGCGGAGTTTCAAAATCCGCCGGGACTACTTTGAAGATGGGAATAACATTGAAGAATCGGGCATCGTCAATATATTTTTTTTTATCCGGGAAAATCATTCTTTCCTCCTTTTTCCTTTAATCCTAAATCTCGGCTATTGCTCTTCAAAACCCTGCCGGAGATTCTTTCCAGCAGAAGAAAATCAGCCAGGACCACAGCCGCTGCCGCCTCAAGGACAACAGGCAATCTCAGAGCGAAGCAGATATCATGCCGGCCCCTGATTTCCAAATCTTCCAGGAGGCCGGTTTTTAGGTTTATAGTCCTCTGGATTCGAGAAATGCTCGGCGTAGGTTTCACCGCCACGCGGAAAAGGAGGGGGTTGCCATTCGTCAGCCCACCGTTGATTCCACCAGCATGGTTGGTTTTAGTCTTCCCTTCTGTATCAACAATCAAATCGTTGTGTTGGCTTCCTCTCATCCCGGCTGAAGCAAAACCCGAGCCAAATTCAATTCCCTTGATGCCGGGGATGGAAAAAACGATATGGGCAATCATGGATTCGACGGAGTCAAAAAATGGCTCTCCCAGGCCAACCGGTAATCCTCTGACTCGGCCTTCGATGATGCCTCCGATCGAATCATTGTCCTTGAGCGCTTTCTCCACCGCCCTCTGAATATCTCTGGTCCCCCCGGCTTCAATGACTTTTGCCTCAACTGTGGCCGGCGCTATAATCTTTTTAGCCACAACGCCGGCGACGACCAAACCCGCGGTCAATCTCCCTGAAAAATGGCCTCCGCCTCTCCAATCGTGATAACCTTCAAATTTCCTGATGGCGCAAAAATCAGCGTGGCCCGGCCTCGGGATATCCTTGATCTGTTCATAATCCTCTGTCCTGATATCAGTGTTCTTGAATTCAACGAGGAGAGGCGCGCCTGTGGTTCTGCGATGGAAAATTCCACTTTTTATCTGAGGGACATCATCCTCAACCCGTGCGGTCGTCCCTTTTTTTCCTCCTTTTCTCCTTGCCAGGTCCCCGAGGAAGTCTTTGAGCTCTAGAGATAGACCGGCCGGGCAGCCATCAATCAAAATCCCCAGCCCTTCTCCATGCGATTCTCCATAAATATGAACTCTAAAGATACGGCCGAAACTATTCACTGATTCTCCCTCCAATTTTTTTAAAATCTTCAAAAAAGCCGGGATAGGATTTGGAAACACATTCAGGATTCTTCACAGTGACGTCCCCGCTGGAAATAACTCCAGCTACGGCTGCAGCCATGGCGATTCTGTGATCACCATGTGAGTTGACAATTCCTCCAGAGAGTTTGCTACCTTCGATCTCCAGCCAATCCCCATTCAGGCAAATTCTGGCTCCAAGCTCAGAAAATTCCTTGTGAAGGACTTCGGCCCTGTTGCTCTCTTTGAACAAAAGCCTTCCAACGCCCTTGAGCCTGCTTCTGCCATCACAGGCGGAGGCGAGAACAGCGAGCGGCGGAAAAAGATCCGGGCAATCTGTGGCGTCAAAGGAGAAAGCCCTCAGATTCTTCTTCTCGACATGGATTTCTGCATCACCAATTCTTGCCGAAGCGCCGCAAGATTCAAGGGCCTCGAGAATTCTTCTGTCAGCCTGCACTGACTCGGGATTAAGCCCTTTAACAGTCACCTTCCCACCTAGCGCCCCTGCCACAAACAAGAAAGAAGCGCTGCTCCAGTCTCCTTCGATCTTGTATGCACCAATTCGGTAAGTTTGTCTTCCCTTGATGAGGAATGTCTTGTAGTCATCGTGACTGATGTGGATTTTAAAATCTTCAAGCATTTTCAGAGTGAGATCGATATAAGGCTTGCTCTTTAGATTCTTCACGTGAATTACTGAATCTGCCTCAATCACAGGAAGGGCCAGCAAAAGCCCTGTCAGAAATTGGGAGCTAAGAGAGCCATCAACAATCGCCTCCCCTCCTTTGAGAGGACCCTTAACCCGGAGAGGAGGAAACCCGTTTTCACTCCAGCAGGAAACCCCGAGGTTTTTAAGAGGAGCTTCGACCATGACTACGGGCCGGCGGCAGAGAGTGCCGCTGCCAGTGAGCACGAGCTCTTCTTGAGCTAGGGCAGCCAGAGGAGAAAACATGCGCAGGCACAACCCTGATTCCCTGCAGTTGAGTTGTTGACTTTGAGGTTTTATTCCTCCTCTGATCATAAGGCGGTTCTGTTCGTTTAAAACCACAGCGCCAAGACATCTGGCAATGTCTAAAGCCGCAAGGCAATCATCACAAAAAGAAGGATTAAGGATTTGGGTCAAATCTTCTGAAAGCAGAGAAGCGGCAACCGCCCGCTGCATCATGCTCTTAGACGGAGGGGCTGAGACTGAGCCGCTAATTTCTGAAGGCCTGGCGGATTTCATCATGAATTTTGCCTGCCACCTCCTTTTCATTTTTTTCGCTGTTGACCATTAAATCTGCCTGAGAAAAGTAAAACTTTTTTCTTTCTTCGTAGAGTCGCTCTGCTTTCTTTTCCATGTCCGGGCCTGCTAACAAAGGTCTCCCCTCGCTCCCTAGCCTCTTCAAGCAGGACTCCAAAGTCGAAAAAAGAAAGACCACGAGAGAATGTTTTCTCAATATCTTCCGGTTCTCTGAATCCAGGACAGTCCCCCCTCCCCAAGAAAAGACAGTGCCCTTTAATCCCCTCAACTTCTCCACCATCATCTTTTCCCTGGTTCTGAAAAAGGATTCCCCTTTTTCCTTGAAAATCCTGTCGATGGTCATCCCTTCCTTCTTTTCAATCTCTTCATCGGAGTCGATGAATCGCCAGTTCATGGAAGCTGCCAGAATCCTCCCGACAGAACTTTTCCCGCAGCCCATAAAACCTATCAAGGAAATGTTATTTTTTTTCATGTCCCAGTAATCAGGAGCAGAAAGGGCGGGGGGCATTTTTTTCTTGATAGCGGACCGATTTGTAAAGACGGAAAAAGCCCCCAGCGCCTGATGATAAAGCCAATCTTCTCCCTCTATGATTTCACATCTGGCAGACCGGGCCATATCAGACAGGACGGGATCCTTGTAATTGGCGTTGAGCACGACAAGACCTCTGTGCAGCCAGTCTCTCTCGACAATTTTCTGCCCGGAAGAAATAGCGGATACGAGAAGGTCAGCATCTCTTAATATATCTTTCAAAAATTTTATAGCCGCTGCCCGGCAGCCGAGACCATTGGCAATTCGCTCTGCTTTGTCCAGAGTTCTGTTGACCACAGTCACCACCGCACCTCTGTTTATCAAACCAAAAGCCGCCGCAGCTCCTGCTCCTCCTGCGCCAAGAACCACGCATTTTTTCCCAGCCAACATAAGACCTCTCTGTTCAAGGGTATCCACCACGCCAAGGCAGTCTGTATTGAAACCTTTCAATCCATTCTTATCCCGGACAACAGTGTTGGCGCTGCCTGTAAGGGAGACAACCTCATCAAGACAACTGAGGTGAGAGACGATGTCGCTCTTAAAAGGTGCAGTCACATTCATTCCCTGAAACCCAAAAGACTTGAAGAGAAAAACAACTTCGACGGCTGAATCCGCCGCAACTCGGGTATAAGAGGCCTCAATCGAAGCCTGTTTAAAGAAGCCTTCAAAAAGAAGGGGGCTCTTGCTGTGAAGAATAGGATTTCCTGCGACGCCAAAATATTTCATATCCTTTTTGCTTTTAAAAGTGATAGAATTTTTTTCAAGCTCTTGTAATCGATTTGACCTTCTGCTGTCTCGCGTCCCTCCTTCAAGGAGGCATAGGTCCAAGGAGAACCCAGAAGAAGGGCGGCGACACGGGTGAGTTTTCCTTTCTCGCCCATCCCGAGCGCTACAATTCTCCCTTGTTCCGCGTTTTGATTCTCGTAAAGCGAAAGAATTCTGAACACATCACGCCTGGAATTGACCTGACAGGCGATCTTGACAATGTCTGCTCCTTGAGAGAAGCATCTGTCCATTGCTCTCTGTAAATTTTCTTTGGCTGGAGTTCTTCTAAAGTCATGATAGGACATAATGACCTGACAGCCCCTCTGCCGGGCTTCACGGAGGATCCGCTGTTTAAAAAACTTTGAAGACTCCAGCTCAAGGTCGACATACTTTGCTCCAGAGCGAATAGCTTCCAAAAGAATCCCTTCCCTTTCTTTTTCAGAGACAGCGCCTGGCCTGAAGGTGGCGATCAAATTGGAATGAGAAGAAAATATTTCCCTGACCTCCTTCAGGCAAAACCTGGCCTTATCCAGCCTGATCTCTGCGCAGTCCAGATTCTTGATGATTTTCCTGCAGGCAGCAAACCTTGCAGTCCCAACACTAACACAGATCATCGACGAGCTCCTCCAACTCCTCGAAGGATAGTCTCTGGATCACTGCTTCACCGAGTGATTTTAGAAGGACAAAATCGATCATCCCTTTTTTTCTTTTTTTATCTTTACGAATCGCGCTCAAAACAGCCTTTCTTCCAAACTTAAAACGGACCGGCAATCGGAATCGTCTCAGAAGCTCACGGATTCTCATGGCCTCAGAGGCAGGAATCAGACCCTTTTTCTGGGACAGATGGACTGACAGTATCATCCCCAGGCTAACGGCTTCTCCGTGAGCCATTCCACAGGTTTTCTCTAAGGCGTGGGCAAAGGTATGGCCGAAATTGAGTTTCTTCCTTTCATTTCTCTCTTTCTCATCATCCTGAACGATCGATGTCTTGATAAGCGCTGCCTCATAGACTATTTTTCCCAGGACTTCTCGCTTGCGCTCCAGCGCCCCCTCCCAATTTGCCTCCAGAAACTCAAAGAACTCCACACTGGCGATAGCAGCACTCTTGATAACCTCGGATAAACCGCACAACAGCTCCTTTTGGGGTAAGGTCTCGAGCAAAGAAAGATCGCAGAGCACAAACCGGGGTTGGTTGATGACTCCAACCATATTTTTATATCCGTGGAGGTTCACTCCGTTTTTCCCGCCGATAGCGGCATCCACTTGGGCCAGAAGTGTTGTGGGGACAAAGCCAAATTCAAGGCCTCGCAGAAAGGTTGAAGCCGCAAACCCGGTCAGGTCGCAGACAACACCGCCGCCAATCCCAAGAATAAACGAAGACCTGTCCGCTTTCCCATCCAAAAGGCGCCGGTAAATCCTCTCTACAGTTTTGAGGCTCTTTGTCCTCTCTCCGGCTTTGAGAACAAAAATATCCTCAGCCGGCGGGAAATGTCGTCCGTAAAAGCGTTCCACATTTCCATCCGTAATGACAAAAGGGGAAGCATCTTGGAGATATGGGGAGAGTTGGCCCATAGATCCATCAATGATAATCAGAGAAGAGCCGGCCTGCCCGTTTAACGTGATGACCTTTTCCATCTTCTACCTGAGTAAGGAAGCCATGTACTTTCTCAGCTCCAGGATTTTTCGCGCTGTGCTGTTGAACATCTCGGGCGAGAGAGATTGCTCTTTATCACTCAAGGCCTCCTCTGGGTTGCAATGGACTTCAATCATGAGACCGTCTGCTCCTGCTGCCACGGCTGCTAGACTCATCGGCTCAATCAAGCTCAGTCTTCCCGTTCCGTGAGAAGGGTCAACAATTACAGGTAAATGAGTGACTTCTTTGACCGCCGGCACAATACTTAAATCCAGCGTATTCCGGGTATAGGTCTCGAAAGTCCTGATTCCACGTTCGCAGAGAATGACATTGGGATTCCCTTCGGCCAGGATATACTCGGCGCAGTTCAACCATTCCGTTAATGTGGAATACATTCCCCTTTTAAGCAGGACAGGCTTGTCGGTTTTCCCGACTTCTTTCAACAGCGAAAAATTCTGCATATTCCGGGCTCCAACCTGAAGAACATCGGCATACTCACTCACCCAGCCAGCATCTCTGGTATCTATGACCTCGGTCACTACGGGAAGACCAGTTTCCTCTTTGGCCCGAGCCAAAATCTTCAATCCTTTGATGCCCAGTCCCTGAAAGGAATAAGGAGAAGTCCTCGGCTTGAAAGCTCCTCCTCTCAACATGTTTGCTCCAGCTTTTTTAACGGCCTGAGCAGTCAGAATTGTCTGCTTCTCGCTTTCCACGCTGCAGGGCCCGGCAATAAGGACAAAATCCTTGCCCACCAGAACAGAATCGACCTGGACCACAGTCCGTTTAAATTCATTAAGGATAAGGGAACAGAGTTTGACACCATTCATCTTGCATCACCTCCAGTCGACCAAACCCCGAGAAGAGATCCATTGCCCAAGGATAGAACGATTTCAAATAATGGATGCTCTTTTTCCGAGCTGGATTCCAATCCTAAAAATATGATCATCGGAATTTTCCTCCTCATCGGGATTTTTCTGCCGATTTCAGAAAAAATCGGCCTTAGGTTAAGAGGGAAAATAGGGTGGGGCTAGACTTATCGGGCGGCGGGAACCGCCCAGAAATAGAAGTAATAAAAAGAGAAAAAGGAAACAGCGGCAACCGCTTCTGTCATGTTTCCTTTTTTCATTGGCATGCTATTTATATATCTAAACTGGGAAACGCTGTCAAGCGATTTCTTTTTTCCTTCTGTTCATCGCGATCGAGGGGCCTCCTATGGCGAACCTCCGGCTTTTCCATTTGATGATATATCCGTTGTTGATCGTCCGCATCCCGTTGAGGCAGAATATCTCTTCCAAATTTATCCTCTTCGAAAGCGGCTGATGAAAATCACCGGCTCTTAAAGGTCGCTTCGAAAACCGTTTGTTGTGCTTCGGTAAATATATCTCTGAAAACCGATTCGCTTCTTCCTGTGTGCATATCGAAGCCAGCCGCATCTCCTTGACCAGACGGTCCTGGAGCGTTCCAAAGGTCCTTTCAACTCGTCCTTTCTCGTTGGCCCGCGCCGAAGTGCAAACGTGAATGGAAAATCCAAAGTCCAAAAATTGAGGGTTAAACTGCGGCTCCGGCTCTCTGCGAATAATCACCGATTTGATGTTGTCATAACGACCAGGCCGTCGATAGAATCATCGATCACTTGAAGTTAACGTTTGTTGCGGAGAAGCTCCCGCCGTCCCGGGTCTTCGGGCAGGTCGCCCTCTTGGCGGCCGAGGCCTGGGCGGAGTATTTTTAACGGGTGATTACAAGAGGAGATGCACATTTTTCGTTTTTCGGGGGGCTTTTTGGTCGTCCGCAACGATAAGGTGGCTGGTCGGTCTTGCTCGCAGTCATTTTTTGGCGCAAAAGTCGCGCAACGCAAAAAAGCAATTTCTTCTATTTTCGCTCGCAGCCACTCCCCGGACCTCCCTTTCGATTATCCCGTCCTCCCGATCGATTGACATGTAATTTATGGGATGGCAGTTTCTATTCATTCTCAAACGCGCCGTCGCTGCGGCGGCCGACGAGGCCTCGTAGGCACCGATGTCGAATCGGGCAATACCGTCGCTGTCACCATCCTGCGGGCGCGGACTTCCGCTGAAATCCACAGCCGGTGCCTTCGTGGAGGAACCTTTGTCAATGGCCGGCGAGCCGGCTCCGAGATGGAAATCTCTCTTCGCGGGATTGACCAGCAACGGATCCGCCTCCACGCAGTTGCTCCCGCGAACCTCATCCTCGTACCCCATGAAGGGATTGATGAGATTGTGGTCGATCTTGAAGGTCGACTTGGGGACGTAGGCGGCGACGGCTATCTGGAACGCCGTGTTCTCACTGCAGAGGTTGTTTCTGATGAGGATGTTGCGCGCATCCTTGTTGTAGATGCTGATTCCGCCTCCCCAGGGGATTCCATTGGCCCACAGGGTGTTGTTGACGATTTCGACGTTTCGTATAGGATGCCTGACATCCGTAAATCCAGCGTTGGTTACTGCTATCCCGAAGTACTTGGTCCGATAGACGATGTTGTTGTACACCTTGATCTTCTCCAACAATCCGCCGGATTCGGATGACAGTGCTATGCCGTTGCTGTCGGTGACGTCGTGCACGACGTTGGCGAATACCTCGATGTTGGAGGTATGCTTGTCCCAGGCATCCACGTAGATGCCGACGGCCCTGATCTGGTGCACATTGTTGCCGTACACCTTCCCTTCGCTCGAACCGTCCTTGATGCAGATGCCCTCCTTCCGGGCGCCCTGATGAACGTGGTTACTCCTGACCTCGGATCCCTTCGTACCGGCGATAGTTATGAACTCCTGCATTCCACCGGAACAGGCCTTTGCAACATCATTCCTGTCCACCACTACGTTCGTGCTGTTCCAGACGCCAATGCCCGAGGAGACAGTCTTGTAGGTACGATTCCCCTGAAGGGTTATATTGCTCGAATCCTGGACATAGATGCCGGCGAACGTGGAGTTCGTCACCTTCAACCCGGTGAGAGTGATATACTTCTTCCCCCGGATATCGAACAATCCCTCGTCGTCGGGCACCGGGATACCGCTGCCGTCGATTGTTGCCTTTTCCCCGGCATAGGAAGCGTAGGTAATCACGTGACTCGCGTCGGTTCCCGACTTCTTTGGGATGACCCTCGTCCTGTAGGTTCCTGCCCTGACATAGACAGTGTCACCAGCAACAAGGGAGTTAGCTGCCTTCTGGATCGTGCGCCAGGGCCTGGCCATGGTTCCCGGGTTTGAGTCGTTTCCGGTCGGTGCTACATAGAACACTTTGCCCTGGGTGTGGGCGACATAGACGCGGGCGTTCACGGAAAGATTGCCTGCTATCAGAATGACTGCGATGGACACCGCCCTAGGGAACATATATCTCCTCCTGAGTATTCCGCTGTTCTATAAAAACATAGGAAATTGCTTTTTCCGCGGCGCGGTGAAAGGCCGCTCCGGGCGCTGAATCTCCCCTCCTGATCACGCTGGAATAGTATCGCCGGCCGCGCGCCGATGTCAATATATATTTTAGCGACCAGCAGATCTTGAAAGATGTGAGCTTGGACATTCCGGTTGTTCCTATGTCTATCTACGACAACATTGCCTATGGGCCGCGGATCCATGGGACTAAAAACAGGAAAAAACTGGATCAGATCGTCGAGAACTATCTGCGGGTGGCGGGGCTCTGGGAGGAAGTCAAAGACAGGCTTTCCTAGCCAGCTTCCAGGCTCTCTGTTGGCCAGCAACAAAGGTTCTGCCTGGCTAGGGGCCTTGCGGTTGAGCCGGAAATTATATTGGGGGATGAACCCACTTCGGCTCTCGACCCTCAGTCCAGTCAGCATGTGGAGCGGAGGCTCATAGAGTTAAAATCTGATTACACGGTAATCGTGGTCACACATATTTTACAGCAGGCGAGGCGTATTGCGGATTATATTGTGTTCCTCTACCTGGGAGAGCTTGTCGAACATGGCCCGGCCGCAGAAGTATTTGCCAATCCCAAGGACCCTAAAACAAAAGCTTATCTGACGGGAGAGATCAGCTGAGAAGGACTAGGGCTGGATGATTATAGGCAAACCATGGATTGCCTGAAGTTCCTCGCCCGTGTCATTGATGGGGACATGTTCCGAATTCTCTGGAATTCGGTAAGTGTCCCCGCATTAGGCGAAAGCAATGGGGCCAGACCTTGACTTTGAACAGACTCAATTTCACATTTTAA
>Ga0315280_10008583_pt1 | contig 13343 bp, 14 predicted proteins | sample YL17G06_40_MG_FD_203697 | JGI IMG/M metagenome (GOLD analysis project Ga0315280, IMG submission 203697) | Sediment microbial communities from Yellowstone Lake, YNP, Wyoming, USA - YL17G06_40 | ecosystem: Environmental > Aquatic > Freshwater > Lake > Sediment | place: USA: Wyoming | collected...
AGCCGGGGCGGGAAACCAAAACCGAATTCTTCCACTTTCATCCCCGCGCGCTTGGCAACAACAAAATGTCCAAACTCGTGGACAAAAATAAGAACACTCAAAACAACTATAAAAATTAAGAGGGTCAACATAGAGTCCGTTAATTCTTTGTCCTGTTAGCTCATCAACTCCGTTTCTTTTTTTCTTTCCAACTCCCCCATCTTCCCGTTATATTCATCAACCATTTTTTGTAGCTCGTCTTTGCCCCTGAATTTATCGTCTTCGCGGATTTCGCCCGCTTTTTCCATTTTCTGGATCTTGTCCCAGATCTCCTCGCGCGCGTGCCTGATTTTTACGCGGGCGTCTTCCGTTTTTTGTTTCAGCAATTTTATAAATTCTTTTCTTCTCTCCTCGGTCAGCGGCGGAATGTTCAGACGGATAATTTGGCCGTCCACCACCGGATTCAACCCGATCTCGTTTTTCCTGATTGCCCCGCTGATCGCCTCCGTCGCGCCCTTATCCCACGGCTGGATGACGAGCATGCGCGGTTCCGGGGCGGTGATTGACGCCAGTTCTTTTACGCGCATGTTTTGGCCGTAATAATCAACCTTAATATCCTCAACCATCGCCGGCGTGGCTCTGCTGGTCCTGATAGTGGCAATATCGGTTTTATAAAAACCCAAAATCCCCTCAAAAACTGGCTTCTTTTGATTCAGGAGTTCCTTTGTGCTCATTGTGCAACAGTTTTATTATACAAACAAAACGCGGCAGCGTCTAATCTCCGGCTAATTTCGTCTATTTCACGGTATTGCCCTTTATCTAGTTATGTGCTATACTTTCCTAGTCAAGTTGGCTTCGGCAAAATGTGCCGGGAAGGAGAGTACCCTGAAAAAAGAATCCGGGCCGGAAATTGATTTGGCAAATGCGATATTTACACGCCATGCCCTAGATAGATTCAGGGAAAGATTTCTTCGGCTGAATGCGGGAGCAAAGCTCTCCAATCCGGAGAAAACTGCGAGAAAGCTACTGGCACACGCCACAGAAGACAGAACGATTGGCCCCGTAGGCCGCGTAAGAAGGATAATTGACAACGATTTCCAAGAAGCCCGCTATCTTATGAGCAGCGGCTGGCGATTTGTCATAAGAGACGACAGCGACAATGGCCCGTCTACCGTTCTCACGATCGAACGCGATATCTTTCGGCACCGATAAAGAAGGTTGTCCGTAGTCGCCTACCCCCCACTCTGTGGGGATTTCTTTTTGTGGAAATGGGATCATAACTGCACTAAAAAGTTCTCTAGCGCCAGCCGGTGATTGAATTGCGGCTGGGCTATGATTTTATGCAGGCCCACCAGCCCGCCCAGGATCTTGCGGGCCTTGGGCTCGTTAATTCTCATCCGCATATAGAGAGTCCAGTACAATACTTTCCTCATCAAATCCGGCTTGTTTTTCTCATCAGTAAGTTTCTGGGCAACGGTCAGCCGTTCGTTTATGTCGGCCTTAATTAGGCGTACTAATTCTTCAACAGAATCTTTAATTTCGTCAAAGGATTTTTCTTTTATTATCGTCCTGACCAGACCGACTCTGCCGTTTGAAAATTCAGCTAAAAATTCCGTTTCGGACTTCGGTAAACCGGAATTTTTCAAAACATCTCCAATAACACTTTTTGGATGCGGCGGGAATTTAATCTCCTGACAGCGAGAGATAATCGTCGGCAAAAGAGAATTTGGATTGGCGGTTACCAGAATTAGAATTGAAGAAGGGCTCGGTTCTTCCAAGACCTTAAGCAAGGCGTTCTGCGCCTCTGTCGTCATCAAATGGGCATCGTTTATAACGACAAATTTATACGGACCGGCATAAGGGCTTAGAGAAACAAAATTTTTAACTCTGCGAATTTCTTCAATGGTAATCGTCTGGCCGCTTTCCGAAACGCCCGAATCAACAAACAGGCAGTCCGGCTGAAAAATGTTGGCGGGGCTTGCCCCCACACTTAATACTTGAGTGTGGGGGTTAACCCGATTAACCAAATTTACCAGCTCAAGAGCAAACGTACGCTTACCTATCATCTCCTGACCCGAAAAAATATAGGCATGGCTTAATTGGCCGTTCTCTGACGTCTTTTCAAAAAAGTTTTTGATTTTATCAAAACCCAGAGTTTGCCACATTTGGACACTAATAGAATAGCTTAAAAGGCCAAAACATGCTACTGTTAAACTCATGAGTTCGTTCACAACCGGAGGAGAAAAATGCCGAAGATAACTTTAACCGAAAGAGCGATTAAGAAAATAATTGAAATTATGTGCCGACAGCCATTCCCAGCCTCGGGAATACGGATAAGTGTTGTCGGAGGTGGTTGTGCTGGCTTCTCGTACGCGATGGAATTTGCTTCCCCCAAGGCTTTGTTCCTACCCGATGAAACGTTAGAGTTCGAGGGCACAGAACCCAAACCCAATGGCAAATTCTTTAAGCTCAAGGTTTTCATAGACGCGGCAAGTATGCTTTTTCTTGACGGCATAACGATTGATTACGAGGAAACACTGCAAGGCGCAGGATTTAAATTTGATAATCCAAACGCCCAAGAAAAATGTCGTTGTGGCCAGTCGTTCAGGGCCTGAAAGAGACCCTCCTTCCGCTAATTGCCAAACGGCAAAACGGCGGTTTTTTATAAGCGTTGCAAAAAACTGCGGTTATGCTAAAGTAAGGCGCGGTCATTGAACCTTCAAAAGGAGGAGACATGGCAGACGAAACGGCAGACGAGACCCAAAATCCGACCGAAAGTCCGGTTGATTTAAGCGAGCTGGAAGCCCTTAAGGAACAAATTTTAGCAACCGATAACGGTATCGAAGCACAACAAAACGAATTGTGGCAATTAGAACGCCAACTGAACACACTTTTGGATTTATACAAAAAGTCGAGAGAATCCTTACAGAAAGCTGTCTGGGCCGCTCAAGGACTTAGAGTTTGCCCCAAATGTGGCAATCTTAAACAAGCTAATTCGTTCCGGTATCTTTATCTTGAGTGGAAAGGCGAAAGAATTGGCGGAACGTGTGATTATAGGACCGAAAAAGGAATCAAATTTCTCTGTACTGAATGTTATGAGGAGATATTAATGCCGGTAAGGCGTGATGACTACTACTCCCAAAGATCGCTCGTAGAACAACGAGAAGGAAAATTCTTTATTTTCTGGGAGGGCAAAATCAGAGCATTTGAAGAAATATTTGACGAGGAGTCAAGAGCGAAAATACCAATCGTAGAAGAGCCGCGCTATTTGGGTCGCCATCTGTTCACAGTAGGGAGAGATTGGGATACCGAACTATTCGGGTCTTTTACCAGAATACGAAAGCCCCGGATATAAATTTACTCCGTATCATGTCAATCGTCGGCTAAGCCAAGCCCAGCAGAAACTGGGCTATTTTATTTGCCGCATCGGGCTTTGAGAACTGCTTGATCTTTTGAGATAGCTCGGCGCGATTTTCAAACGCTTTTTGTATCTCATTTATCAATATATGCGGGGTCAAATTGTTCTCCTCAATTACGGTTGCACCAAATTTGGCAAATTCTCTGGCATTAGACAGCTGATGGTCGCCGGCGGAATTTTTAAGCGGGACAACGATTGCCGGCTTGCCGACGGCGGCTATTTCAAAAACCTGCGAGCTGGCACGCGAAACGACGACATCGGAAGCCGCGTAGGCCAGCGCCAGCTGGTTTAGGTCCAAAAGCGGATATAATCGATAATTACTTTGAATTTGAGAGCCGAAAACATCCTTGCCTTCTTTAATGACCGAGGTAACCTGCTTGTTCATTTCGTCGTAATTTTTAGGCCCGCTCTGGTGAATGACTTGAAAATCTTTCGTGAGCTCCACCAGGGCAAGGGCCAATACTTCGTTTATTTTTTGGGCCCCTTGGCTGGCTCCCGTAATAAATACCGCGGGCTTGGCAGGATTAAGGCTAAAAGCGCTTAAAGCCGCCGACTTGTCTCCGCCCGCCAAAAGGCCATGCCTTACGGGATTACCCACGACCTCGCACTTATTCTCGTTAAAATACTTCTTTGAACTTTCAAACGAAAGAAAAACCTTACGGGCCCATTTGCCTAAAAGCACATTGACCTTTCCGGGGATGGAGTCCGATTCGTGTATAACAATCGGAATCGCAAAAATTTTCCCCGCCAGCGCGGGCAAAAAAGAAGCATAACCGCCCTTGGCAAAAATCACATCCGGCATAAAAAGCCAGACATTATAAATGGCCTGGAAAAAACCAATTGGAAATTTGAAAATATCCGCGAAATTCTGAAAACTGAAATACCGGCGCCACTTGGAGCTTAAAATCAAAACCGTCTCAAAGCCGGCTTCGCTTGCCGCCTGTTTCAGCAGGTCGCCGCTTCCCGCAAATTTAATTTCTGTGTCTTTTAGTTCCTCGGCTACGGCAATCAGCGGGTAAATATGCCCGCCCGTTCCCCCGCCGACTAATAAAACTTTATAAGCCATAAAAAATCAAGAAAAATCTCCTGACTATATTATAAGCTCTTTCTTGTAATTTGGTCATCCTTCTGCTAGAATTATTTCCAAGAGCTGGGAAAGACCCCTTTCTCTGTTCATAGGAAAGATAGTCCCCCTTGCCAAAACGGCACGAAAGTGCCCCCTCAGCCCGGTACCCAGCTCACGGGTCAGCCCGCCAAGTTCCTCGCAGGAACGCCGGCGGGCTTCCTTTTTTTATTTGAGCAATTTTAACATTTCCTCCCATGGTCTCGTATTTATCACGTCTTTTTTCTCGACCCGCGCCATTGGGCTAGTCAGAGATTACTTCAAGAGATAAAGCATACTTTCCCAGTCTCGCGTATTAACTATATCATCCCGGCTGGCCCACCCGCGTCTCGCCTGCGCAATGCCGAATTCCAAAAATTTGATATGGCCTGCCGCGTGAGCATCAGAATCAATTGACAATTTAACGCTCTCGCCGACTGCCTTGCGAACATGTTCGTCTTTCAGGTCAAGGCGGTCAGGATAGGCATCAATTTCAAGAACCGTCCCCGTCTTTTTAGCGGCTTTGATAATTGCGTCCATATCAACTTTGTACGGCTCTCTTCTTTTGATAATGCGCCCTGTGGGATGGAATAAAATATCCACATTAGGATTTTCCATCGCCCTGATAATACGTGCGGTCATATCGGCCTCCGGCATATTGAAATTGGAATGGACGGCGGCGCCGACCACATCCAGCTTGGCAAGGGTCTCGTCATCAATATCAAGCGTGCCGTCTTTGTTTATGTTCACCTCCGAGCCCTTCAGTATCTTGATCCCGCTCACTTGTTTCTGGACTTTGTCTATCTCCGCCATTTGTTTCAAAATCTTTTTCTCATCCAACCCTCCGGTCATTGCAAGCGACCTCGTGTGGTCGGTAATGGCGATATATTCCAGTCCCCGCCTTCTGGCCGCCTCGGCCATATCTTTAATGGAATTTTCTCCGTCGGTCCAATCGGTTTGAACCTGCAGGTCGCCTTTCAAATCATCGTAACCGATTAGCTTTGGCAGTTTATCCGCGAGAGCGGCCTCAATTTCACCGTGATTGGTTCTTAGTTCCGGCTCCATCCACTCCATCCCGAGTTTTTTGTAAATTTCCTCCTCGGTTTTGCCGGCTACCAACTTCAATTTGGAACCTTTTCCACCAGAGGCGGATCCGCCTCTGGCGGAAAATAGTCCGTATTCATTCAGCTTACAACCCTTCTTAATGGCGATTTCCCGCAGGGCAATATTGTGGTATTTATCCCCCGTGAAATATTGCAAAGCGGCGCCAAACGATTCCGGCGGCAGTACTCTCACATCCGCGTCCATTCCGATTTTCAAGCGGACCGATGTCCTAGTCGGCCCTTTTTCAATAATGTCCTGAACCTCCGGCATTTTCACAAAAAAATCCATCACCTTGGATGCCGCCTCTTCCGGCGAGCCTCGCCCCAGGCGGGGCTTATTTGAAATTACCAATATGTCCAAGTCCCCCACCGTTTCCTGCATCCGTCTGATTGAACCGGCAAATTCAGCGCGCTTGACTTCGGGCAGGGCTTTCAAGGAATCAACAATTTTTCGCACCGTGGGCAAAATGAAACCCAAAATAAAACGGCCCTGCGACTGCCGCAGAAAGCCGATGCTCTTTAATATTTTCTGTTCCGATTTTTCGCCAAGGCCTTCCAGTTTGCTCAACTCGCCAGCTTTGGCCGCCGCCTCAAGCTCGCGGGCGTTTTTTATTCCCAGCTCCCGGTAGAGTTTTTTGACCATCTTCGGTCCGACGCCCTCAATCGCCATCAACCCGCCGATGTCAACGGGAAAGCTTTTCTTTAATTTGTCGTGGTCGGCAATGCGGCCTGTTTTGATGTATTCCTCAATCCGTTCGGCGATGCCCTGCCCCACGCCGGGTATATCTTCCAAAGCTTTCAGCCCGCCTTTTTTGTAAATTTCGTCAACATCCTCGCCTAGCGCCTCAATTGAATAAGCCGCGCGCTCGTAGGCCTGCGGCTTGAAAGCCACTTCTTTTATCTCCAGCAGCGCCGCCATTTCATACAAAACTTTCACAAGTTCTTGATTGGTCATTACTGAAATAATAACAAGAAATCCACCATTCTGCCATAGATCATCCTAAAATCAAAACCCGCCTCATCGGCGGGTTTTGTTAGGCTATTTTTTTAAGTATTCCTTTTATCTGTTTTTTGAATTCGGGTAAGTTATTTTCCACAACGGCCCAGACAAGCTTCAGGTCAACGCCAAAATATTCATGAATCAGCAAATTTCTCATCGCAATAATTTTCCGCCAAGCAATTTTTGAATTTAACTGTTTTGATTCCTCTGGCAAATTCCTCGCCGCTTCGCCTATCACTTCTAATCTTCTTACTACCGCGTCTTGCGTCTTCTTGCTCGCCAAAAATTCCTTTTTGGAAACATTTCTAGTATATTTCTCTACCAGTTTTATGCTCTCCAAGATATCTTTGAGGAAAAAAGTCGGATCCTTTTTCATAGAATGGCAATGCAATTTTTTAGGATACTCTGCCTGATTAGGGGGTGGATCGAATCTTTTGTAAGCACGTCAACCTTTTTATTTAATTTTTCCTCCAGTTCTAATCGCAGGCCAGCCAAATCCAGTAAGCTTTTGCCTTCCGGCAATTCAACAAGCAAATCCAAATCGCTCTTGGAATTATTATCGCCGCGGGCGTAAGAACCAAAAATTGATGAACGCAAAACGCCTTCTTTTTTTAGAATCGGCAAAATTTTCTCTTTTATTTTTCCCAAATCGCTAATCATGGGGGTATGATAACACATTTCCCACACAAACAAAAACCGTTTTTGGGATATCGACTTTAACCTAGCACCATATTAACATTAACCGCCTATTTCCGTGTCAAGTCCCCCCAACCTGTGGACAACTTATCCACAATTTTTATCATTCTGATGCGACCGCATCAGAATGATATGTTGACAAAAGCCCCCGCCGATGGCGGGGCTTTATGTGTCTTAATCTTGCTGTGTCTTAATCTTGCGCGGACTGATTTTAGACGGGCGTCTTCCCTTTATTGGTCTGTAGAAGTCTGACTTCTACAGACTTCTTGTGGAGAGTCAATCTATCGTCATCGCAAGACGATAATCGATAATTACCCCGATGCCAGAGCATCGGGGCTTACCGCGGGGCTGTCAAAAAAACAAAACCCCTAAAAAAGCAGGGGTGTGGCTTGATTTACTTGCACCGGCTTGCCTCGCCGGCAAGCGGGCCGGCGGAAAGTTTCGGACAAGCTTCTTTCTTTCTTTCGCCAGCCGTTTTTAGGATTAAGGGCGGGTTCCGCCGATTTCGCCAGAGGGAGTTTGGCATGCTTAACCGCAGATTGGTAAAGAATTGCGGCGGCCTGACGGCAGGCCTTTGTGAAGAGCTCATCCGGAACCCAAAGCTCATTTTCATCACGCACTTGGGCATCGGGTTTGGATTTGGTAAAACTAACCCCTCCGCCCCGTTTCCGATAAAAACAAAAGAGAATTCCCTCTATATCAATGGCCACAGAAACGGCCTTTCCGTCTCTCCTCCTCACTTCAACGACCCTGATTTCCGCCAATCTTCTCCTCCCGAAAGAACAATATAACTCTTGCATCATATCACGTCGCGCGAAAAAAAGTCAATCATCTACCGTCCACCTATCGTCATCGCAAGACGATAACAATCACATTACTGCATAATGCCACGATCGTGGCATTATGCAGTAAGTAGAAAGCAAAAAGCCCCGCCATCGGCGGGGCTTTTGAGTTAATTGTAAATTTTTTGGAACTAGCTTAAGTTACTCGTTTTCGTCCCTTCTTCTCAAAAGAATACGGATTAGAATCAGCAAGGCGATAATAACCAGGATAATCCAAACCCACCACAAACTGAAGATTCCGCCAAATGCCGATAAGATATTCGCTCCGGCCGCTAGCCCCGTCGGACTAGGCGTCGGCATTTCGCCGCCGGATTCACCCGTCGTTGACGCTCCGCCGATTATTCCCCCGCCGCCCTGCGCCAAACCCCCAGTTTTCCCCTCGCGTTCAGTTGCTGCACCAGCCACTTCGCCTCCCGGCATCAAAGTAGTAAAACTGCGCTCTTGGCTAATCGTTGGCGGTGAAGCATGGGAAATTGCTCGATAATAATAAGTAGTTCCCGGCTGGAGATCGGTTAACCAAATCTCATGGCTAGTAACTCCGTTTGGATCAGCCGGCGTATCTTTTTCCGCTGTTGAGAAAGCATAACCATAATTTGGCAAATTATTTAAATCAAATACTCCTGCAACAGTACCATAAATTACCCGGCTGGTTGATTTATAACTGGTATCCCAAGTAATTTTTGCGGTAGTTATGCCAATATAAAAAGGTTTTTCGTAATTAATGGTTAAGCCGGGTGGCAACCACCCACCACCGCCGCCGCCTCCACCAGGAGATATTTTACCTTCTACTCCCTGAAAACCAATTAAGATATCGAAGGTAGTGGTTGCTCCTTGCCATTCATCTTCTTTTTCTCCCGGGAAAGCAATCTCAAATTCATACTCTGTAGTGGCACCGGTTATTATATCGGAAAGATAAATCTCGCCTTCTCGATAAAAATCAAATAAAGTTTTTTCTCCGGTCGGACTTGACCCGCCGTATAAATCGCTACCCCCTTTTTCTCTAATGATAATTGATAGAGCTCGGGATAAATCACCAGCCGGCACGTTATTTGGATTGGGGAAATCAGGATAATTTATAGCTTCAGTAGCAATCCTTTGGGGTTGACCGCTGTTATTGGTTACTCTGGCAGTTCCAGTGGCATTCTGACCTGGCAAAAAGTTCGTTTCGCTGAAAAGATGTGGGGTATTTTCAAACTCAACAACAAGCGGATCAACATCGGCTTTTGCTTGACCGGAAAACCCCAGCATGCCTATTGCAGTGAAAATCACAAACAAAATTTTAGTAAAATTATTTTTCATAAAATTATTCGGCGGGTGCGGCCGGTGCTTCCGGGGCCGGAGCTGGTGCTTCAGCCGGTGCGGACGCTTGTTCAGGCGCCGGGGCTGCCTGCCCGCCTAAGTTCTCCGAAGGAGAAGTTGGGAGGGGAGGATCGGCTGGCGGCGACGCTGGTTCAGTCGGCACTTCAACAGTTACCGGTTCTATCGGAATTGCCGGTTCCCGCCCCTCTGGGGCGAGGCTCGCTCCGTCAGAAGATGGAGCGGCTGGAGTTCCAGTCGGCTCTGGGATTACGGTTGGTTCAGGAGAAGGCGAAATTTCAGGTGATGGCTCCGGTGAAATTTCGGGTGAAGCTTCTGGCGACGGTAACGCCTGCCCCGTTAGATCATCTCCAGCAGGAGAATCTAATGGGGGTTCTGGCGTTACTGACGGTTCAGGCGAAGTTTCAGGAGAAGGTTCTGGTGACGATGAAAGCGATGGTTCAACGGATTCCGATGCGACCGGAGCTAAATCGGGAGCATCTGCAACCGTCTCGGCGCTTGGGGATGTCACCGCCTCTTCCCCGCCCGAGACGAATTCAGTTATTGTGCTGGCTGCCGCTCCCAATGTCTCCGAGAAAGATGGGGATGCGGTCTGCTCCTCAATTGCAATTACATTTTCAAGTTCATTTTCTTCGCTCGTTTTCACAAGTTTATTCGGCCCGCCCGGCGTCGGTACCGGGTCAACCCAATTACCAATCCCATCAGGTATACGGGCATATGATTTGCCTTCCTGCGCCGATTGTTCCGCGCCAGAAAAACTATTTTGCGACCCCGGAGTATTGTCAGACTGGCTGTCAGAATCATTGACGCTCTGGAAATAACCGTACTGATCCATTAGTTTATCGCTATTATTATAAAAACTTACCAACTCACCGCCATCGCTTGAGGTGTTATTCAAAATGTCGTCATTCATAAACAAAACCAGCCATTCCGAACCGCTGCCCTTCGGCCCGATTATCGTCTGTCCGTTAAGAGTGTTGGCGGAACTTATGACTTTTTTGTGGCCGGCTTTGTCTTTAATATACCAGCCGGTCAAATCAATCGGCCGGGAACTGTTGTTGTAAAATTCAACCCATTCGCCCAAAAGACCCTGCTGGTCATCAGCGCCCTCGGGATTGGGCAGAAATTCGTTCATCACCACTTCTCCGCCGCCGGTCAAAACGCCGTCAACTTTTTCCTCATCATAAAATCCCTGCCCGAACGGAAGCTCGTCCTGATGCCCCCTAAAAACGAAGGAAAATTCGCAAGTGCTGTCTTTGAATTGCTTCGAGCCGTCGGGCAGGCCGACGGAAAACTGCCACTCATCCAGACCGCCGCTTATTGAAGCCACGGACACCAGAGAAAAATCCTTAAGCAAATCCTCGTATTTCAACGCGCCGTTAAGTTCGGCTTTCACCGACAATGCGTTGCAGAAAGGATCGGAATAAGCAAAAGCGGCGGCAACATCATATTCCGGCTCAAGCGAGCCGTTGTTTGAAACTTCAATTTCTCTGACTACAAAATCGCCCGGCAAAATGTAATTTGCTTTTTCCTCAGGCGAAAATCCCGCCGATGGCGAAGCGGTCAAAACAATATCCAAAGAACCGGCGGCGAGCACATTGTCAAAAGAATTTTCCTCATCATTAAAATAGCTAACCGTCTGGCCGATTGCTGCAATTCCGGCCCAGTTTAATCCGAGTATCAAAACAATGACGGCGGTTTTTTTCAGACCACCGAAAGTCAACCGCTTCGCGGATTCTCTCCAAATTTCTCTCATCCTCCTTTTTAGCTTCGGGGGTATCATCTTTACAAATTAATTTTTTTCTCCAACTCTTTAACTTCTTTTTTGCCGCGTCTTAACTTGCCTACCTCGCCCCAGATTTTTCTGATTTCATCGTAAACTATAATCGCCGCCGGAATTATGATAATCAGCATGAAGCCAATCGGCGTTTTGGCGGCGGCAACCGCGTAGCCGACATACGGCATATCCAGCATAACCTTCCCGATAATCTCTCTTTTAGTTATCTGCCTCTGGTCGGGCGCATTGTTGGCGTCGCCCTTGGTAATGTAAACTGGCTCTCCGCCAATCACTTTCATTTCATATATCCTGTGGGTAGTCGGCGTTTTGGTCTTGCTATACGGCCCGAAAGTAATGATATCGCCCACTCGGTATTCGGAAGCGGATTTTACCACCACTACGCTCCCCGTTTTTATCGCCGGCTCCATTGAACCCGACTGGACGATAAAAACTTTTGCCCCTCCCGGAATCGGTAAAGCCGAAAAAACCAAAAGCAGGGCAATCAAGGCAATCGCTCCGATAAAAATATAATAAATTGTCTTAAAGACCTTATTACCCATAAAAAACCATTAAAAGTCTTTAGCGGCCGCCTCAAAAGTCGCAAGGAAAACTTGAGGCGACCAAAAAAACTTTTAATTCTGAATTAAGGTGTTGGAATCCGTGTCGGCAAAACTACATTCGCGCAGTTGAAGTTCGGATTATTCCTCTGTTGTTCAGCGTAAGCAGTAATGTCGGCAGTCATTATATCTGACTGTGCAATATTACCCATTGTAGAACCATCACAGAGAATATTGTTGTTCACATCCAAACTTTGCGTTCCCGCACACCAGGCAACACCAATATATTTGGTATTAGATGCTGTAAGCGGTATTGTTCCTATCGCAGTCGCAAGTGGTGTGTTTGGAGGCACAATCTGAGTATCTCCCACATCATAAACATTATTTTGGTTCACATCTTCCCAAGCAAATACATTTATGAATTGCGAGAGTTCACCTTGAGGTTCGCTCTGGTCGCCCGCTTCAACTTCGGGGTCTTTTAAGCCGTTTTCCTGATCGTCAATATTGTTGGTAATCAAGCAGGCATAGGCATCGTTGCTGTAAGCGTGCAAGCTGATGACATTTACGCCGTAATCGCCGGGTTTAACGTCATCATAGTGCCAGTAGTAATCACCTTCTCCAAGATCTTTTAAGTCCCAGAGGGTGCAGGTCCCGCCGGTAATCTGGTAAGTGCAGTTGAAAGGATGGACGCTGACATTGTCCAGAAATATACCCAAGGAATCATTGGTTCCACCACCAACAAATTCCACCTTTGTAGAACTGTTAGTTGCGGTAAATTCATAAGTATATTCTGTCCAAACTATACTTCCCCCGCCTGCAACAGGACCATTTTGTGCAACCTGAACACCATTAATGTTTACGTACATTGTGTTCTCGGTATTGTTCGTGTTGGGACGCGGTGAAAAGTAATAATGAAGCTTATACTTTTCACCGGGGACGGTAGTGATATTCTGGTAGATTTTTACGAGCGCCGGTTCTCCATTTAACGAATCGTGGGGTCCAAACCAGTCAGAGTCAAGTTCCGCGTATTGATCGCCATCTTGAGCAGGACCTAATACTCCTTCATGATATTCCACCAAGGCCGGATCCGGTCTCGTTCTGCCTTGATAAGTAGTAGAACCACCATTCCATTCCACAGTCCAAACAAGTCCTGATGTGCCAGAGGAAAATATTTGCCACTTAGCCGAATCAGTAACTTCCGGCACTTCAAAACTTCCGTTTTGAATGAGGTTAGTGCTCGGAACCTCAACGCAATCTTTTGTGCAAGGATTCCCGTCATACGATGCGAACATGTGATCCACTTTCAAGTCCATACTTCCGGCGGTGAAAACGTTATTAGCCGATGTTTCGGTATCGCTGAACAAAGCAACAGTAATCCCAACCGCCGCTGCCGCAACCACGCCAACAACGCCTAAACTAATTAATATTTTTTTCATAATGCTATAAAACCTTTAAGAGTATCTGCGGTAGAATTAAGTTAATGGTCGATAAAATAATAATAACCTTAAATTAATCTATCACAAATACAATGAACATTAATAATAAATTGTTT
>Ga0315280_10008584_pt1 | contig 13341 bp, 10 predicted proteins | sample YL17G06_40_MG_FD_203697 | JGI IMG/M metagenome (GOLD analysis project Ga0315280, IMG submission 203697) | Sediment microbial communities from Yellowstone Lake, YNP, Wyoming, USA - YL17G06_40 | ecosystem: Environmental > Aquatic > Freshwater > Lake > Sediment | place: USA: Wyoming | collected...
GCTCTGGAGCGGTTGATCTCAAAATGGCACTTTTAGCCGGGCTCTTGGCTGGTGCAACTCCCAAAGAGGCCAAGTATATTGCGCGGACTGTCACTGGAAATCTGCGTTTAGGAATAGCCGACATGACAGTTCTGGACGCTTTGGCCATCGCCTATGGTGGCGGAAAAGAAGCCCGCGAACTCGTAGAACGAGCTTACAACATTTCCTCAGACCTTGGAAGAGTTGCAAAAGTTGTTGCTGACAAGGGGCTTGCAGGGATTAAAAAGTTTCGAGTTTTAATAGGCGAGCCCATAAGGCCTATGCTGGCTGAGAGGCTTTCTACATCAGAGGAAATTTTGGAAAAGCTTGGTGGAAAATGCATCGCAGAGTACAAGTACGATGGTGAAAGAGTACAAGCTCACAGGAAAGGCGACGAAGTCATTCTTTATTCTAGACGTTTAGAAGATATTTCCGACCAATACCCAGATGCTATTGAACTACTTAAAGAGCATATAAAAGCAAAAGATGCCATTTTAGAAGCAGAATGTGTTGCTATAGACCTTGACACAGGTGAGATGCGCCCTTTTCAAGAGCTGATGCATCGTAGACGCAAGTATGGAATCGAAAAAGCTATGGAAGAGTATCCTGTTTCGCTTTTCATGTTTGATGCATTGTATGTTGATGGCGAAGACCTAACGTTAGAACCTTACCCTGTTAGGCGCCAGACACTTGAAAGGGCGGTAAAAGAAAGTGAGAGAGTAAAAACTGCCAAATACATTATCACTGATAGCGTGAAAGAGCTGGAAAAGTTTTTTGAGGAAGCTATAGAAAATGGTTGCGAAGGCTTAGTCTGTAAATCCATCGCAGAGGATTCAGTTTATCAAGCTGGGGCTAGAGGCTGGCTTTGGATAAAATATAAGCGGGACTACAAAAGCGAAATGACAGACACCGTCGATCTCGTCGTGGTTGGCGCTTTTCATGGAAGAGGAAAACGCGCTGGAACTTATGGCGCCTTGCTTCTAGCAGCCTACAACCCTGAAAACGACACTTTTGAAACAGTTACCAAGTGTGGTACAGGCTTTACGGATGAAGATTTAGCAAAATTGCCAAAAACGATGCAGAAACACCTCATACAGCATAAGCACCCAAGAGTAAATTCAATGATTGAAGCTGATGTCTGGTTTGAACCAATCGTGGTGATTGAAATTTTAGGTGCAGAAATAACCCTTAGTCCGATACATACATGTGCTATAGATACTCTTCGTAAAGGAAGCGGGTTGGCAATTCGTTTCCCGCGTTTCACAGGCAACTACAGGCTTGACAAGGCGGCGGAAGATGCGACAACCCATGATGAAATAGTAGAGATGTATCAAAATCAGCTGAAAAAAATTAGTGAGAGCTGAAGGCTGCGAAGATTACTTTTCTAAGATACTTTCATATGAAAGTAATGAACCTTTCGTTTACTTCTTACCTTTTTCGGTGTAGAGGTGGCAAGCCACGCAATGCCCATCACCCACATCAATCAGCGAAGGTTCGACTGTACGGCATACGTCGCCAATGTATGATGGGCAGCGCGTGTGAAATCTGCATCCTGAAGGTGGGTTGATAGGGCTTGGAATTTCACCTTTAATAACTACTTCACTGCGTTTAGACGTGGGATCAGGTACTGGAACAGCAGATATCAAGGCATTTGTATAGGGATGCATTGGGTCAATGATAACTTGGTCTGCAGTGCCCATTTCCATGATCTTACCCAAGTACATTACTGCGAGTCTGTCACACATGTGGCGGGACAGTGCTAGATCGTGGGTGATGTACAAAAAGGATACGTTGTATTTCTGCGTCAAATCCAGCATTAAGTTAAGTATTTCTGCTCTAATCGAAACGTCCAGCATGGAAACAGGTTCGTCTGCAACCATAAATTCTGGATTAAGTACAAACGCTCTGGCTACAGCGATTCTTTGCCTTTGTCCACCACTTAGTTCGTGTGGAAATCTATAAAAGAACTCCTCTGGTGGAACCAACTGTACTTCTTCAAGCACTTTATGAACCTTTTCACCCACTTCGGATTCGCCTACCCCTTGAATCCTTAAAGGTTCTGCTACTATGTCTCCGACGAGCATCCTCGGGTTTAGCGATTCATATGGGTCTTGAAATATTATCTGCATCCTTTTGCGTAAAGTTCTCATTTCTGCTGGCGGCAAGCTTGTTATATCTTTGCCTCTGAAAACAATGTTTCCAGCGGTGGGTTCAATTAATCTAATCAAAAGTCTTCCCGTAGTAGTTTTTCCGCTACCACTTTCCCCTGCTAAACCAAAAACCTCGCCTTCCCTTATATCAAAAGAAATTCCGTCAACCGCCCGTACATACAGTTCTCTTCTGGACAAAAGAGTTTCAAAGAAGCCCATTCTTACTGGAAACCATTTTTTTAGGTCAGAAACCTTTACAACAACTTTTGACATATGAGAGCCCCCACATTTATCTTTTTTCAACCAAAAAACATTCTACACGATGTCCTCCACCGACATCGATTGTTGTAGGTTCTTTCTTTTTACAGATATCCATTGCATATTGGCATCGCGGATGGAATCTGCATCCTGAAGGTGGATCTAAGAGGTCTGGTGGGAACCCTGGAATAGATGTCATGCGGCGTCTTTCTCCTTTGATGCTTGGAAAGGCTCCTATTAAGCCTTGAGTGTAAGGATGTAATGGTTCCTTAAATATGGAGACAACGTCCCCTGATTCCACCACTTTGCCAGCGTACATAATCGCAATTTTTTCACATGTTTCAGATATAAGTGATAAGTCATGGGTTATCATGATTATCGCCAAGTTTAGCTTGTTCTTTAGGTCTTTCAAGAGTTTTAGTACTTGTGCTTGTACAATTACGTCTAAAGCTGTTCCTGGCTCATCTGCGATCACGACGTCTGGGTTACAAGCTAAAGCCATAGCTATCATAGCACGCTGTCTCATACCTCCGCTGAACTCGTGGGGATAATTTTTGATTCTGCTTGGTTCAACTCCTACAGTTTCAAGAAGTTTTTCGGCTCTTTCTTCGGCTTCTTTTTTGGTGACTTCTGGTTCATGCATTCGGATTGCTTCGTTTATTTGTTCTCCGATCGTGTACACAGGGTTAAGAGCGTTCATGGCTCCTTGGAACACTATAGAGATTCCTTTCCACATCACGTTCTCTCTCATTTCTTTATCATCGAGTTGTGTGATGTCCATGCCTTTAAAAAGAATGTGGCCTCCCATGATTCTTCCATTTACGGGAAGAATTTTCATAATAGATAGGGCAACTGTGGTTTTGCCGCATCCTGACTCTCCTGCTAAGCCTAGTGCCTCTCTTTTGTCAACATCCAGATCTACCCCTTCAACAGCTCTTACGTACCCTCTCATCGTTGAATAGTACGTTGTGAGGTTCTGAACCTCCAGAATCGCCATGCCTTCATTCTCCTTTCAAGCCATAATTTACATCAAACGGTATCTCTTTCTCCTTGTATAGGAAATACATTTCGTATATAAGCTTTAAGAGAAAAGAATAAGCCGATTCTTTGGTTATTCTGAAGGAAATGTTAAAGTTATACTATGAACTGTGAAAAGGTGGTGATTAGAACGCGAACGCAGTGGCTTGGGAAGAATGTCGACTTGGCGTTGTTAAGTAAAAGCGTCATGGGCTTCTTTAGAGGTCGGAATATTGAAACGAAGATGGTTAAGTCTGCGGAGAAGTACGTAATATTGGCTAAGTTGCCTCAATCCTCTCGTGGAAATAGGGATATAGAAATTAAGATATATGGTGCTTCAAATGATTTTACTGTGGAGTTTGCCACTCTTGAGCGCGCTTACTCCTCTGTTAAGCTAGGTCTTTTAACTACGTTATTTGGTGGCGGGGGTCTCGTGTTGCATGGTGTGAAACTAAAAGAACGTTTAGAGAAATTGGAGAAAGAATTTGAGGCGTATCTAGCAGAAGCTGTTTCGCAATTAACTGGTTCAGCAAACTAGTTTTTGCAGTTGATTAAGAAGAGTTGAAACTATTAACTTATGCTTGAATTGAATACTATTTCAGGTAATGAAGGAGATATTGTTCCTAAAAATGTTTCAATAAGTACCTCACTATTGATCATCCAGGTTATTGTTTGGTCAGAGCTGATTTTGGCGCTTTTAACTTCAATTTCGTTTGGTCCTATTGTAAAGTTTGAGTTTGATTGAAGAAGTGTGTATGGCGGTCCGGGAAGCTCGAATCTGGGGTACGCTACCATTGTGAAAGGTTCATCAGCCTCCTTCATGTATATTTGGCAACTGACTCTGTGAACTTCAAGGGCGTAGTTTCCTCTATTTGATAGAACAAACGTTGCATTTGCTATAAGATCTTCTCCTTCTACTCGAACTTCAAACTTCTTAATGCTAAAGCTTAGTTTTTCTATAGTGCTAAAGAATTCCGTGTAGTTTAATGTAGACATTACAAGCGAAAAGGCCGCTATTATCACTATTATGAAGAATGCTACCGTCAATAATTTCCGTAAGTTCTTAGGCATGTTTCTTCTCCTCTAGGTTGTATGGCCTAAGGCCACTTCACCTATTATGCCTCCAACTACTGATCCCATGAACTCTACTATTATAGCCACTGGAAAAATTGCTCTGAAGATCATTGTGATTGCTCCTGTGTATAGGAATCCCAAAATGAATTCGCTCATTTCACCTCCGATGCCGGGGAGAGTAAGGCAAAAAAACATGATTGCAATTGAGACCACCATTACCCCTGCCCAGCCCAAAATGATTGTTCGAGCGTCAGCTAGAATCGTGGCGGCTAACGTGCTGAAGATGAAGATAAGAATGTAGTCTTGAGCATTTAGAAATGGTGCTTGGTATATTCTTTGTAGAATGATGGATGCGAGTGTTATTCCCCACCCTACAACTATCACTATGTTTTTTGTTGTTTGGTTTAATTTAAACATCATTTGGTTATCTTCTCTGTCGAAGTCTTGGATTTAATATGTCATCAAGAGCGTATCCAATTAGGATAAATGAGACGGAGATTAGGGCTATGCATAATCCTGGTGGAGCCCACCACCACCATTTGTCTATGCCTCCTTCTACTGCTTCTGCGTCATGTAGCATTCTTCCCCACGACATTACGGTGGGGTCGAAGAGCCCTAGCCAGCTTAGAGCAGCCTCAGATATGATGGCATTTGGCACTGATAGTGCTAGTGAGACATAAGCTAAAGACATGACGTTTGGAAGCACGTGTCTTAATATAATGTAAAAGTTTCCGGCTCCTACTGCATGGGCTGCCTCGATAAAGGGACGTTCTTTTAGGCTTAGAACTTGCGCCCGCACCATTCGGGCGAAGCCCATCCATCCTAATATGCCGATTAGCAGTATAAGGTTCCATACGGATGGTCCAAGAACAGCGATTAGGACCAGTAGAAGTGGTAGTGTTGGAAGTACAAGCAAAGCGTCTGTGAATCTCATGAGAAACTCGTCTACGAATCTGCCGAGGTAGCCAGCGATCAAGCCTGCGAAAAGTCCGATTACTACGCCGAGGACGGCTGAGAGTAATCCGACGGCAAGAGATATTCTTGCGCCATAGACAATTTGTGAAAATAAGTCTCTTCCCCACTGGTCTGTTCCTAGGAGTCCATGTGCGGTGCCTAGGGTTCTGAAGTTGAGGTCGTCTATGTAAACTGTTGCTTCCACAGCCTTTCCAGACATTTCTGGATTGTCTTCGAAGATGATGTCAAGGTCCACCGTGTATTCACCTGGATTTTTGAAAACAATCTTTGCTGGGTCAACTGTTACGTTTCCCCGGCCCCATCCCATCCAAGCTGCAAAACGGTCCTTCATTTCACGTGAGTAAGATGAAATTTCCGTATAGACCATCCATGATGATGAGCTTGAGGATATTTTTTGGGTGAAGATTGGAGGTAATGGGACGCTGGAGTTTTGTGACTGTACAGAGAATATCAACTGCATAGATGAGATGCTCTCTATGCCTTTGACAAATAAGCTGAAGTTGCCTTCGAAGAGTTTCGGCGCTCCGGTGTATGGGTATGACAATGTCATGGTCAAATGGGCTTCAGATGTCCCTATGTAGGCTTCGCCAGTTTTCCTTTTAAATGTTATTTGGGCACAGGGTTTTCCACCAGCTTGGCTTCCGAATGTTTGGTTTCTTGATATGTCTATGTATTTTCCGTGTGTGTAGTTCCAGCCTTCTGGGGGTCCTAGCATCATTAAGCTTGGGTTTTTAGCTAGCGTGATGCTTTCGCAGAGTCCTCCCGCTCCTAGTATATTTTTTAACCATATAGGTGCGGAGAAGTCTCCAGAAATGTAAAGGTCATTTACTGGGTCATACTGTGTTACTAGAGGGGCCGCGGCGGAAATTGTGATAAAGATGACTATTATGGCTAATCCTGCAAATCCTTTTTTGCTTCTAAGTAGAAGTTTGAAGAAGTTTACAAACCTTTTGAGGTTAAATGCCATTTTAGATTTGTATGTTGTTGACACTCTCTCACCCGTATCTTATGCGAGGGTCTATCACTCCGTAGAGAAGATCTGATATCAAGTTTGCTATAATAACGCAGAGCGCTATTACGAAGAACATGGCTTGCAGAACTGGATAATCTGCGTAACCTATTGCTTGCCAGAGCCAATATCCGAGTCCTGGATAGGTGAAAACCTGTTCTGTTATTATGGCTCCAGAGAGCATGAATCCGAAGGATAATGCTACGTTGGTTATTAATGGGAGTGATGCGTTTTTCAATGCGTGTTTGAACAGTACAGTTCTTTCCTTCAATCCTTTTGCGCGGGCAGTGAGAATATAATCTTCAGTTAGAGACTCCGTCATTGTAGCTCTTGTTAGTAGCAAGAAACCTCCATACTGGAAAAGTGTGAGTGTGAGGACAGGTAAGAACATGTAACGTATTCTTTCGTATAGTTCGTAGAATGGGTTGGTTGGCCAATGTACGCTCCAGTCTGCAGGCACTATTCCAGCGCTTGGGAACCAGCCGAGGTAGCGAGAGAATATGAGTATCATAAGCATTCCCAACCAGAATGACGGAAGAGAATAGGTGATTAGGGAGAGTACCACTGAGGCATCGTCATATAGTGTTCCACGCTTCCATGCAGTTAGCACCCCTAAGGCTACGCCGAGGACTATGGAGAATAGTGTGGAGAGGCCTACCAATGTGAGGGTGTTCAGGAGGCGTATCGTAATTAGTGCTGAAACTTCTTTTTTATGTTGGAAGGAGACTCCGAATTTTCCAGTTAGCATGTTTGTGATGTATATTACGTACCTTATATGGGGCGGCTGATCAAGACCAAACATTTGTGCAACTTTTTTCTGTTCCTCAACATTTGTGAAGACTTTGGCGGATGCGAAGACTTCCATTGGGTTTGCTGGCATTAACTCAAATATAATGAAGTTTACGGTTAATACGAAGAAGATCAGTACAAATGTGAAGATTATTCTTTTAAATACGTATATTCGGAGCCCCATAAATACTCATCCTACTTTTTTATGCACTTCAATCTGTAGAATTGCTGTGAAGAATATTTAAGTTTTTGCCGTTTTTCATGGAAAAAGGTGAATAGAACTTTTTTCCATAAACTTTAAATGTTTCGAACGTGAAACTACTTAGTGTTGAAAAAAGAGAAAGGAGAATAAGAAAATGTCTAAACAATTAGTCGCATCACTGATAGTTTGTCTGCTTTTGATATCCTTTGGTTTAATTGCTTCAGCTAATGCAGCGATACCTAAAAGCGATAACATATTGATACATATATTCACGAATCCTGATACGGAAAACATGGCTTTAGATACTGGAGAAATTGACATTAACGATTGGCCTTTAGCTAAGGAGTGGGTTGACAAGTGGAGTGTTGACCCCGCTATTGCGATGCGTTACTACACTGAAATGGGTATGATGGAGTTTGACATTTACAATGCAAGGTGGCCTACTGGCTGTCCATATCATCACATGGACGACGAGTATTTCGCTACTTGTGCTCGTTGCCGTGCTGCTAGGGAGTTCCGCAAGGCTTTAGCCTATTTGACAAATAAGGAGAAGTACACTCGTGTGTTCATGAAGGGTTACGGTATTAGATTGGACTTTCCGTTACCTCCATTCCTGTCGCAATATCTTCCTGAAGAAGGAACATGGACAAAGTATCTCTACAACCCTACATTGGCAAACCTTACATTATTTAACGCTGGCTTCCACGACTGGGATGGTGACGGTATGATGGAGTGGAAGAAACCCGTTGGCTATCCAACCGACCCAGGAGGCAACACTGGACAAATCGAAGAGATAACCCCTCTGAAGTTTTGGGTTAGAATGGACGACCCCAACAGAAGGGCTGCTGGTGAAGACTTGGGAGTTGAACTAACGAATCTGGGAATCCCATTAGACTTGAAGGTGACTGAGCGTTCAACATGTTACAAGAACGTTATGGTCATCTACGACTACAACATTTACACGGGTGGATGGAGCCTAGGCACAATTCCAGACGTATGGTATGACCTGTACAGCAGCTATACATACTACTACCCAGTTGGGTGGAGCTTGAACTACCCAGGCTGGTGCAACTCTACAGAGGACACTTGGGCTACAGCGGTGAAGTATCCGGCAACTATTACAGATGCTATTATCGCCTCTCAGAAATGTGGAGTACTTGCCTCGCGATCTGTTCCCACCATATGGCTTTGGTGCTCTGCGTCAATGAAAGGCTACAGAACTGGCTGGTCTGGTGTTGTCAACGTGAACGGATATGGTGTAGACAACGGTTACTCATTTGCTAGGATGACAGGCGCAGTTGGAACTACACCCCTAACAATTGATTGGGGCTTTAAGAGCGATGTTGAGCAGCTGAACAGGGTTTCTTCTGAGTGGCTTTGGGACGACAATGTTCTAGACAGGATTTACGATGGTATGGTTGACTCTAACCCGTTCACCCTAAAGACCGAGTTTCCAGCTTTAGCTGAAAGTTGGACTATAACAACGTGGAACCCAACACCCAGCACTACTGCCACAGAAATAGTGTTCAAGATACGCTCAGGCGTCAAATGGCACAACGCAACTGGTGAGCCGCGCAACCAAATACTCACAGCATACGATCTAGAGTTCAGCATAGACTTTGCAAAAATAACTGGTGCAGGCGTGTGCTTCTACAAGACGTTAACTGACGACTTGAACTCTACATGGGTTGACCCTCTTGACACAACTATGCTTCATTGCAGAATGAACCACCAAACTGTTTGGGGACTTGACTGGATGGCTGGATGTCCAGCGCTCAATCCTCATCTGTGGAATAAATTACCAGACGCTGAAGGAGATACATGTGACTGGGTGCCAGGAGCAGCACTCGTATACAACCACGCTTGGAACAGATACACCGCAAGAGACTACGACCCAGTAACTGAGGATGTTGACAACGACGGCGTAGTGGATATAAAGGAAGACGGCGTTGGAGCTTGGATGTACGACAGCTCAACAGCCACTTCTATAAACCTCATCAAAGACCCGCAATACTACCAAGACGAAGCCACGTACAATGCAATTCTAAAGGGAATGTTCCATTACGGATATGGAGACGCTGACGACAGCGAAAGAGTAGAAAGTGTTGACATTGGTGGAATAATTAGGTGCTTAGGCACATCAGGAGACAAGACCTTGCCACCGTACTGGCCGCCCACATGGGGCGTCTACGACCCCGCTTGTGACTTAAACACAGGTGCACTGAAAGAAAGAGATGGCAATGTAGACGGTTCAGACCTAACGGTTTGCTTGCAGAACTACGCAGCTATAGTCGGCTAAAATGAGAGGAGAAGGGGTTGAAATAAAATGAAAACAAAAATATTGGTCAGCCTTCTGATGGCTTCAATGGTTGTGGTCTCACTGTTCGCAGCAATACAGGTTGCATTCGCTGCACCACCACCTACGGTGGATCTCTTCAACTTGGACTATTATCCAAACACGGAATATACCGAGTTCTACTGCCACCCATATGATCCAGAGCCTCTACCAGCACCACGAACTTACCTGCGCATTGGAGTAGTCGTCAACAACATAGTGGCTCCGTTTAACTTGTCCATATGGGACATCATAGTGAGATGGAACCCAACAGTCTTGGAACCTAACGAAACCTGCGTGTACTTTAACAAAAACACATATGGTCCTGGTATGCAGAACGAGCCAATCACATCAAGTGTTACGGTAGGATTTGCGAAAGACTGGGTGATGCTCGGTCAGGTTAACAACGGAATTGGCGAGTTTCTCCCAAATACCGTTGTAGCTTGGATAGTGCTGAGGATAAAGTATCCTGGCATGAGCAAAATATGGATCGACTGGTCATCATTCTACGACGACCAATTTAACCATCTGCCTGTCACTCCTTCGACGCCATATGAGTATCCATGCTTGTGGTGGAGCCACAAACCCGTTCCAGTATTCACACACAACGCCACACAGCACACACTTCCACAAGGCACATGCAAGATTGACTGCAACACCGTTCCTGTAGGTAACGTTGTCAAATTCAACGCTACCAAAAGCTGGGACCCAGATGGCTTTATTGTGAGCTGGTGGTTTGACTTCGGAGACGGCACAAACAGCACAAGCACTGCACAGGCAGGTCAAGTTCAATACCACATGTACACAAAGTATAGCATTACACCTTACAATGTTGTCTTGAGGTTAACTGACAATGACGGAAACGTCTGGCAGAGCAACTGGTACGAACAGAAAGGTGAACACCAAGTCTGGCTGTGGCGTGACATTGCAATAGTAGACATATGGCCAGAAATAGTGAGTGTTACAAACACTGTTGACTACTTCTGGGACTGGGACGAGATCCAAGCTGAAACCTATGAACTCGGCAAATACGGAACATTCCTTATAACTATGCCTAACTATGGCCACACAAAGGAGTTTGTGCACGTAGAACTCTATGCCATGCGCGTCAACTTCTGGACCGGATACAAGGCAGGCGAATTCCAGATGGATGGAATTGTCGAATGCTACCCAATTGAAGAGTGGCTTTGGTATCAAGGCCCCCTGAGCGGTCCTGGATGGGGTATGGTGGCATGTTGGACTCCACCGAAGAAAGGAGTCTACGTCATTGTAGCTAAGGTGGATCTGCTTCCATGCACCCACGACCTTGAACCAGGTACTTATGCAGGCCTTAAGTACGATGACTTCTATGGCAGCTCATGGTTTACAGACATTTGGTGGGGTGACCCCAACGGCTGGACCGAAAAGGCAGACCCAAGCGAGAACAACTTCTTCGCGATGCCTAAACCGCTCTTTGTGTTCTCAAACACAACAGAATACGCCAGATGGTACTGTGACGTCGACAAAGACGGAATCGTCTACCTGAAAGACCTAACAGTCTGGAACAAAGTCTGGTACAAGAAAAACGACGTACCATAAAAGCGAGTAAAAACACATCCAAACCCCCCTTTTTATTTATTCTCAATCTCAGAAATCAGTTTTTAACCTTACTTTCAGAAATTTATTGGACTAGGCAATACTGTCAACAACGAAGGGCATCATTTAAAATTCAAATAGAAGATAATTCCGTAACTCTTAAATTCCAGAAAACGTAAATTTTACAGTTGACCAAAAGATAAAAGGAGAAAGGAGAAAAGATAAAAGATGAATACTAAAAAAATAGCTGTATCGTCATTAGCAGCACTTATAGTTTTAAGCGTCTTTGCAGCGTTGCCAAACGCATTTGCTCCTCCAGGACCCACAGCATGCTACTACCTAGTAGGCTCGACAGGCTCATGGAACCCTGCCACCAATCGATGGGAGAAAACTTTTCCGGCGAGCCCCAACCCCATTGGACTAACATTCACTGTTGAATGGAGAATCGCAAACGCCACAGAAGTCGCAACAGTCGGAGGCACATTAGAGTGGAACTCAACCATTCTAGAATGCACAGCATTCGCTTGGGGAGACTTCTTCGACCCATCCGTCCTAAAATTTGCCCCTGACCTTTCAGTCCCAGGTAAGGCTGCAGGCATGGGCTGGACCTACACGCCAGATCCCGGATACAAGACTGTTTCAGGCTCCAACTACGGAAAGCTATGCACTTTAACCTTCAAGATTCTCGCCGCAGGTGAAACAACAATATACTTCGATGGCGCCGGAGACACTGACATGATTAACAAAGACGGAGACTCCATGACCTTTAACACATATGATATGTATGTGATAGTTGAAGCGCCAGCTCCATCTTCACCTATCGCTGCATTCACGTGGACACCCTTACTGCCAGAGGAAAGTGAAACAATAACCTTTGACGCTCGCGGCTCTACGGACGGCTATAATGGCAGCAAATCATGCCCGATCACAGACTGGTATTGGGACTGGAACGATGGCTCTCCTGTTGAGCACACACTTATAGCATATCCAGTAACTCACGCCTATCCTATTGCTGGAACGTACTCGGTGAACCTAACCGTCTACGCACCTGACACCGGAACTTACTACCCATATGATTGGGTGGTATGGCCTGTTACTGTTAAAGCTCCATCGATGGGACGCTTCATCGACGTCTACACACAGGTCTACCGTCACCCAGGATACACAACACCATACACTGGAGAAGGACTCTATGAAGACGCAGACGCCTATGCACCACAAGACATGGTAATATTATATGCTGACGTGAAATACAACAACTGGCCAATTCAAAACAAGCCAGTCATCTTCGCTGTCAAAGGACCAGAAAACCCATACTACAACGTAACAGTTGAAAGACTAGCCTTCACAAACTCAACCGGCACAGCCACCACAAGCTTCAGAATCGACTGGCCATGCGAAAACTCATATGACGTAGTGCACGGAACATGGCATGTACTCGCCAAAGTTGACATCGCAGAAACATGGGTCAACGACACCCTCAACTTCGAATGTGAATGGATCATAGAACTCAAACCAGGCTCACTCGAATTTGACAAAACACTATCGGAAGGCTACAACCACTGCGAACACATAGAAATCACATTCAATGTGACAAACAGCGGCTGGATAGACAGAAACGTGTTCTTCACCATAGTGCTCTACGACGAACTCGGCGTGCCATTCTGCGAATGTGTCTTCGACCAAGTAATACACCCAGGCCAAACCGTCGTAGTATATATTGACTGCCACGTTCCAAAATGGGCCTACGCAGGAACAGCCACAGCATACATCAACGCCTTCAGCAAAGATCCATGGCTATGCGGAGTACCATACGGCCCAGAACTGTCTGGAATATTCGTAATCAACGCAGCGTAGGCGCGGTGATAGCTTTGGGGAAGCGCATGCGCCTTTTTCCCCCCCTTTTTATGATAACCCTTATAATTATTGGATTTATTCC
>Ga0315280_10008585_pt1 | contig 13339 bp, 12 predicted proteins | sample YL17G06_40_MG_FD_203697 | JGI IMG/M metagenome (GOLD analysis project Ga0315280, IMG submission 203697) | Sediment microbial communities from Yellowstone Lake, YNP, Wyoming, USA - YL17G06_40 | ecosystem: Environmental > Aquatic > Freshwater > Lake > Sediment | place: USA: Wyoming | collected...
GCTAAACCTCGGGGAAACAAGTACTTAGCGCTCTGCTAGCATCGACCTCGTGACTCGACGTAAGTCCTTATTCGGCGTAGCTCGGAATTCACGCCGTTTTGGTCGAGCAATTCCAGGACGCCCTCACATACCTTCGAACCGCTGAGACCCCCTTGTCGTATCCAACGATCCCGATGGCGTTAGCGTCGTACTTGTTCGTTGGATCCCGCTCCAGAACCAAAAATGGGTTTCTTGCTCTGGTGAAGGCGGCTACCTCGGGAGACTTCCAGAACGCGCCGGCGGGACTCACGTCGTACTCGAAAATCTGCATGCCCTCCGGTATCTCTGGGAGAAACCAACGCCGATCTTTCGTAGCGTAATCTCGGTCGAACAGCTCGCCTGATTGCATAGCGTAATCCCCGGCAAGCCGGTTGTCACGCACGGCGTGGCTGACCTACGCATACTACGCTTACTCGCACGGGCAGCTCATCCCCATAGCCTTTGCAGGTCCGGGACGAACCTGGCAAGGACCGGACGGCCGGACATCCTGGCGCGATTATTCCGGGGGCGGAGATCAGGCGTACATCAAGCGTCTGCCCTTCGGCTCTGGAATCGGGTCGCCATACTCCCGCGCGGTGTCGAGCCAAAGCTGGATGGCATCCTCGGCGTTGGCCAGTGCGGCCTCCCGCGTGGCGCCGTGGGCCGCGCAGCCGGGCAGCTCCGGCACTTCCGCCACGAACGCCTGGTCCTCATCGCTCCAGTAAATGATCACCTCATACTTGTTCATTCGTCCCCCGCTCAGGACGCGCTGGAGTACCTTCTTGGCGCTCATACGGCAATTCTAGCCCGCGGCTAAATGGGCCGTCAACTGCCCTCGCGCGAGCGAGGCCGTGAGCAACCCTTTTTCCCAGTCCGGCGGCTCAGGCCCACAGTTTTTGCAGGTCCAGGACGAAGCCTTGAAGCACCGGATCGCCGGAGATCGTGGCGGGATTGTCGAGGCAGCAGACCTCGGCCGTAGGGCGGTAGACGTAGAGTTTTTTCTCCAACGGGTCAATCAGCCAGCCGAGCAGGGCGCCGTTGGCCACGTACTCCTCCATTTTCGCCTGAAGGACGCCGAGGGCATCGCTTGGGGAGCGGATCTCGGCAACGAAGTCCGGACACAACGGGGGGAATTCCTCTTGTTGCTCTCGGGTCAATGCGTCCCACCGCGAGCGTTTGACCCACGCCAGGTCCGGAGAGCGCTTCGCACCGTTGGGAAGCGAGAACCCGGTGGACGAATCGAAGCTGATCCCGGTACCCTCGCGCTCAGCCCAAGCGTACAAGAGCCCGGTCAGAGCCGAATTCAACCTTCCTGTATTCCCGCCTGTCGGCGGCATGATGACAAGGTCTCCGTCGCTGGTGCGCTCGATCCGCCAGTCCTGGTTCAACCGGCAGAACTCGAAGAATTCGTGGTCGCTCATTCTTCGGAGGATCGGGCCGAAGCGGAGAACGAGCGGACCAGGCTCGGCTTGGGTTGTTACTGCGCCCATTGGACTGCTGCCGTGTTGGCCTGCGGGAGCGATGTTGCTATGGGTAATCTATCGCCGGCGAGCCCCGCCAGGCAAGTCCGCAGGGTGGGCTCCGCCCGCCACCATAGTCGTAAGGTGGGCTCTGCCCACCACTTGAAGCGCGAGTGGGCACACTGTGGTGGGCAAAGCCCACCCTACGGCTAGAGCGCGTCGTTGGCTACGGAGTTGGCATGCTCGGCGTTGCGTCGGGCCATCGCATGAGCCCAATGCCAGGCTAGAGCGTCCACCCCTGGCGGTACGCCCGCTTGACGTAGGGTTCGGCCTTGGGGCAGTTGACGGCCTTGAGGTTCTCGGCGTCCCATTGGAGTTTTTCGCCCGCCCGGTAGGAAACCGTCCCCAGGAGGGCCGACTCGGTCAGCGGGCCGGAGTAGCCGAAGTGGCAGGTCGTCGGGCCGCCGCTCTTGCAGGCCACGAGCCATTCCTTGTGATGGCCGATGCTGGGCGGGATCGACTTGGGGGGCCGCACGAAGTCCTTGAATTTCGCCTCCGGCCACAAAACGTGGTTCCCGTAGTCGCCCATGAGCATCCCCTTCTCGCCGACGAAAAGCACGGCGGCACCCCAGTCGGGCAGCTTGGCCTCTTTCTGGAGCGGCGGCCGCTTGCCGCCGTCGTACCAGGTGAGCGTAAGCGGCGGCAGGTCCCCGCGGGCGGGATACTCGTAGCGGACGATCAGCCAGGGGGGGCACGAATCGGGGTGCGGCGGCCGCGGTCCTTCGGCTTCCACCGAGAGCGGGTAGCGGAGCTTGAGGGCCCAGAACGCCAGGTCGGTGTAGTGACAGAAGAAGTCGCCCAGCCCGCCGGTGCCGAAGTCGGCCCAGCCCCGCCAGGCGAACGGGGCGTAGCGGGGGTGATAGGGACGGTACGGGGCCGGCCCGAGCCAGAGGTCCCAGTCGAGGTGCGGGGGGACGGGCGGGGTGTCTTTAGGGCGATCGCCCCCGGCGTAGCTCGCCCCGCACCAAACGTGCACCTCGCGGATCGGCCCGACCGCCCCCGACTCGACCAGCTCTACCACCCGGCGGTAGTTCTCGCCGGCGTGGATCTGCGTGCCGATCTGCGTGGCCAGCTTGTTCTTGGCGGCCAGCTCGGCCATCACCCGCGACTCGTAAACGCAGTGCGTCAGCGGCTTCTCGCAGTAGCAGTGCTTGCCGAGCTTCATCGCCATCACGCTGGCCGGGGCGTGGGTATGGTCGGGCGTGCCGACCACCACTGCGTCGACCTGCTTGTGGGTCTCGTCGAGCATCTTGCGGAAGTCGGCGTAGCAGTTGGCCTTGGCGTAGGTCTTGGCGGCGTTGGCCAGGTTGTTTTTGTCCACGTCGCACAGGGCGACGACGTTGACGAGGTCCTTGTGCTGGGCACACTGGCCGAGGTCCCAGCCGCCCTGGCCGGCCACGCCGACCGCGGCGAGGTTGAGCTTCTCGTTGGGCGACTGCCCCCATACCCAGGAGGGCACGAGGAGGATTCCCGAGCCCAGGGCCATGGACGCCCCGGCCCCGGCGGCGGATCGGCGGAGAAACTGGCGGCGAGGAATGCGGTTGGACACGGTCGCGACCTCCTAAGGGTGGGAAACGAGCTATCGCGCTTTCCCCACACCATAGTCCGCGGCCGCGGCCGGCTCAAGCGCCGCTGGGGATTTTCGCAGGACCGGCTCAGGATTCCAGTGCGACCGGCGTCTCGCCGGTCCCGGACAGCCGGTCCGCCGCAACCGGTCCGGAGCGTCGGAGAAGGGCCGCGGACAGGCGGGACGCCTGTCCCACTGATGGTCAGGGCTTCGCCGCGCCGGCCTGGATCTGCTCGAGGGTCCGGCCGAGTTTCTTCCGGGAGGTCTCGCCCCCTATCCGAGGCGGCTGTGTCCCGCGGCCTTCATGTTGGAGGAAGCTCATCAGCCGCTGCTGGACGTCATCCCCGTCGCGGGGCGTGCCCAGGTGGGTTACCGCGTCCGAGACCCCGAGCAGGACCGATTGCCTGACGCCGTCGCGGACCCAGTTGAAGAAATTGAAGCTCATCGGACTTTCCCTCCTTTATGGTTACAGGGCCCGCCCTTGTCGGCCGGATGGCGGTGTGGGCCCTCCAGGTCACCGGCCGAGGGCGGGAGATTAGCGGACCGGGGCCGATCTGTCCAGAGTAGTTGGGCGCGGCACCCCTCTATAGGGACCGAAGACACTTGACGGGCTCGAGCTCTTGGTTGGCAGAATCCCCCGACGGGGCCGGGTGCCTAAACTGAAGAGAATGGGAGCGGTGAAAAAGAGGGGGGCTTTGGTAAAACAGTGGCCGCATCAGTAGATGGATGCGGCCGGCATGTCTCGCCCAAAGCTCGCAACGGTCTAACGGTGTCGGCTTGGGGGAAAAGAGACAGCTATCGATCAAAATAGCAGTCCGCGGGGAATTGTCAATCGCCGCTGTCCAGGGTCATCAGGCTTGCCATGACGGGGATTTCCGCTATCGTGGACTGCCGGAGCAGGGTAAGGATGACACGGCTGGCGAAACCGACTGGGGAGCAACGGCCATGGAACACAAACTGCCCGAGTTGCCGTACCCGCACAACGCCCTGATCCCGCACCTCTCCGCGGAGACGTTGCAGTATCACCACGGGAAGCACCACGCGGCCTACGTGGCAAACCTGAACAAGCTTGTCGTGGGGACGGAGTTCGAGAGCGCGTCGCTGGAGGAGATCATCCGGCGGGCGTCGGGCCCGATCTTCAACAACGGGGCCCAGGTGTGGAACCACGCCTTCTACTGGAGCTGCCTGGCTCCCAATGCCGGCGGCGAGCCGAGCGGCGAGCTGGCCGAGGCCATCGGCCGCCAGTTCGGCTCGTTCCTCCAGTTCAAGGAGAAGTTCACGGCGGCGGCCGTTTCCACGTTCGGCTCGGGCTGGGCCTGGCTGGTGCGGGACGCGGCCGGGAAGCTGGCCATCGAGAGCACGAGCAACGCGGGCAATCCGCTGCGGGAGGGGAGGACGCCGCTCTTGACCTGCGACGTCTGGGAACACGCCTACTATATCGACTACCGCAGCGCCCGCCCCGCCTACGTCGACGCCTTCTGGAAGCTCGTCAACTGGCGCTTCGTCCAGTCGCGCTAGGGCGGAGAAAGCCGCGTGAAGCTGATCATCGCCGTCATCCAGCCGACCAAGCTCAAGGCCGTCCGCGAAGCCCTGGAGAAGATCGAGGTCACGCGGATGACGGTCTGCGACGCCCAGGGCTTCGGCCGCCAGCGGGGGCAGCGCGAGCTGTACCGCGGCCACGAGTACACGGCCACGCTGTTGCGCAAGATCGCCCTGGAGATCGTGGTCAACGACGATTTCCTCGAGCGGACCGTGCAGACGATCGTGCACGTCGCCCGCACCGGGCCCGAGGGCACCATCGGCGACGGCAAGATCTTCGTCCTCCCCGCCCGGGAAGCGATCCAGATCGACGACGCCTCCCGCGGCCCGGGAGCGGTGTAGAAGGTGTCTTGCAAAACACCCCAAAAGGAAGGAGAATTCGAGAAAGGCCTGCGGACAGACCGACCACACGTTCCTCCCCTGGGGGCGGGGAATGAAGCAACGTCGGAAGTCGAACATCCACCGCCCAACTAGCGCCGGCTCTTCCCGTCCCCTGGGCGCGGATGCCGGGAAGGTACAAAGGTGGTTGTTGTTTTTGGGGGTGGCCGCCTCGGCGGCGATCGCGGTTCTCCTCCTCGGTCGGCTTTTTCCGCGCCATGGACCACCCCAAGAAGGAGAGCGTGCCGGGGCGGTGTCGGAGGAGCCGCGGAGCGAGGGTCCGAGCGACTCTCCTCTCGCCGGGGGCCCTTTGCCGCGGCCCGAGGCGATCCCGTCGCCCCACGCCGCGGTGACCGTCGAGTCGGTCACCGGCGAGGCCCGCGAGGTGGCCCGCCGTATCATCGAGCGGTTCCCCGAAGAGCCGGACGCGCTGGCCGTGGTGGCGGCGGAGCGGGCCCTGTCGGGCAAGACCGACGAGGCGGCGGCTTGCTGGCGAAAATGCCTCACGCTGGATCCCCGCTCTGCGGAAGCCCACCACGGCCTGGCCAGCGCGGCCATGGAAAAAGGTGACCACGCCGAGGCCGCCCGCCTGGCCCGCAAAGCACTCGAGCTCAACCCTTCGCTCGCCGGGGCGGCCCGCCTGCTGGCCAACGCGCTCTTGTTGTCCGGCCAATTCGCCGAAGCGGCCGCGGTGATGGAGAAGGAGGTCCGGAGGGAGCCCCGGTCGGCCGAGGCCCAGTTCCTCCTCGGCGAAGCCCGCCTGCAAATGAAGCAGTACGAGAAGGCGATCGCGCCGCTGGAGCGGGCGGTCGAGCTGCTTCCCAACTACACGCAGGCCTATTACTCCCTCGCGGCGGCTCATACGAGGCTCGGCCGCGCCGACAAGGCCCAGCAGTACCGGGAGAAATTCAAGGTCTTGAAGGCCAAGAGCCAGGCGGAGGGGCGCGAGTGGTCGCGGAAGTACGAGGACCTGGGCACCGTGCGGCGGGGCGTGGCGATGATCTACCGGTTCGCCGGGAACGTGTACCAGGCGCACGGCGAGCTGAAGGAGGCCGAACGACACTGGCAGCGAGCCGCCGCGCATGACCCGGCCGACGCGGCCTGCCGCCACGCGCTGGCCGTGTTGTATCAACAACAGGGCCGCATCCCCGAGGCCATCCCGATCGTCGAGAGCCTCCGGCAAATCGAGCCGGCCAGCGCGGCGTATCCCCTGGCGCTCGGCGGGCTGTACGCGGACTCGGGGCGGCCCGAGGCCGCGGAAGCGGCGCTCAAGGAGGCCTGCCGGCTTGCCCCCGACGACAGCCAGGGATATGCCGCGCTGGCGCTTTTGTACCTCACGACCGACCGCAAGTTGCCCGAGGCCCTCGCCCTGGCGCGGAAGGCGGTCCAGCTCCGCCCCACGGCGATGAACTACGCGCTGCTGGCCGGGGCCTGCCAGCGCAATGCGGACCTTCCCGGGGCCGTGGCAGCGATCAAGGAGGCGCTCCAGCGCGAGCCCGGCAATCAGCAATACCGAAGGATGTATGAGCAGTTCAAGACCCAGCCGTGAGTGGATGGGCGCGCGGATCGCCGTGGCGGTCGCGGCGTGGCTCGTGGGCCTGGCCACGGCCCAGGGCGAAGGCCCGATCGTGCTCCGCGACGTGACCGCCAGGACGGGGATCGGTTTCCGGCACACCGACGGCTCCAGCGGTCGGCGGTACATCGTCGAGTACGTGGCTTCGGGGCTGGCGACCTTCGATTACGACGGGGACGGCCTGATCGACGTTTACTTCCTCAACGGCCGGCCGCTGCCGGGGACCACGGCCGACGTCCCGCCGCGGAACCATCTCTACCGCAACCTGGGAGGCTTCCGCTTTAAGGACGTGACGGAGGAGGCGGGGGTCGGGGACGAGGGATTCGGGCTGGGGGTGTGCATCGGCGATTACGACAGCGACGGGCACCCCGACATCTACGTGAACAATTTCGGGCCCAACGTGCTCTACCGCAACAACGGGGACGGAACCTTCCGCGACGTGACGAGCCGGGCGGGGGTGGGGCGGGGCGAGCGCGTCGGGGCCGGGGCCTCCTTCCTCGACGTCGACCACGACGGCCACCTCGATCTCTTCGTGGCCAACTACATCAAGTTCTCCTACGACATGCACGCCCCCCTGACCGTCGCCGGCCTCCCCGCCTACCGCGGCCCCCAACAGTATCCCCCCGACGCCAACAATCTCTTCCGCAACAACGGCGACGGGACCTTCACCGACGTGAGCCAGGCATCGGGAATCACAGCACACCCGGGGAGCGGGATGGGAATCGTCTCCGCCGACTACGACAACGACGGCAGCACCGACGTCTTCGTGCTCAACGACAATGCCCGGAACTTCCTCTTCCACAACGACGGGGCCGGCAAGTTCTCCGAGGTCGGGCTGGCAAGCGGCGCCGCGTACAACCTCTACGGCCAGGAGACGGGCAACATGGGGGTCGATGCCGGCGACTACGACCACGACGGCCTGCTGGACTTCTTCGTGACCACCTACCACAAGGAGCTGCCGGTCCTCTTCCACAACCTGGGCGGCGGCCTGTTCGAGGACGCCGCGCTCAGCGCCGGGTCGGGGCAGGGCACGCTCCGCAACGTCAAATGGGGATGCGGCTTCGTCGATTTCGACAACGACGGCTACAAGGATATCTTCCTCGGCCTCGGCAACCTCGACGACAACATCCAGCTCCGCGACGACACCATCACCTACGAAGACCGGCCCGTGCTCCTCAGAAACCTGGGGAACGGTCGGTTCGCCAACGTCTCCGACTCCAGCGGCGACGGAATGCAGGTGAAATCGGTCGCCCGCGGCGTGGCCTTCGACGATCTGGACAACGACGGCCGGATCGACGTGGTGATCCTCAGCTCCCGCCGGCCGCCCGTGATCCTCCACAACCAGTCCGCGACCGGAAACCACTGGCTTCAAATCCGCCTTCGCGGCGTGAAGACCAACCGCGACGGCGTGGGCGCCCGCGTGAAAGTCGTCGCCGGCGACCTGACCCAGATCGACGAGGTGCTGAGCGGCCGCGGGTACCAGAGCCACTTTGGCTCGCGCTTGCACCTCGGGCTGGGAAAACGGGACCGCGTCGACCGGATCGAAGTCCGCTGGATCGGCGGCGGCACGGACGTGCTGGAGAACCTTCCCGTGGACCGGCTGATCGCGATCACCGAAGGAACCGGTCACCCGACCGAGGAGAGAGCCGATGAGCACGTTGCGCTTTAGTCTGTGCCTCGCCGCCGTGGCCTGCTTGCGGTTGATCGACGGGAGTCGAGCCGCCGGCGCCGAACGGGAGTTGGTCCGCAACGGCGACTTCCAGGGGCAAGCCCTGCAAGGGGTACCGGGATTCTGGAATCCTTGGAGCCCCGAGGTGAAAGAGTCCGCATGCCGGCTCCGCGTCACTCCCGAGGGGCTCCTGGCAGACGCTCCCCAGGAACCGTACGCTGCGGGCGGCGTCTGGCAGAAGCTCGAGGGAGTCCGCGGCGGAGAAGCCTATGCGATCGAAGCCACGGCCAAGGCACGGGGAATCGCCAGTCCCTACCGCGCGGTCATGATCCGCCTGAGCTGGCTCCACGGCGACAAGCCGCTCCATCCGGCGGGTATGCTGGTCCGCGGTCCGCTGGCGGCGGCCGGCGCTGCGGAGGAAGAGTTGAAGTTCCAGGACGTGCTCGCCGCGCCGAAGGAGGCCGACGGCGCCCGGCTCTCGCTGGAGCTGAAGTGGCCCGGCGGGGGCTCGGTGTGCTGGCAGCGGGTGAGCGTGCGGCCCACGGCGCCCCCCAAGCCCCGCAAGGTGAAAATCGGCACCGTCTACCTGCGGCCCAGCCGGAGCACGCCGGAGAAGAACCTCGAGCTCTTCTCCAAGCAGATCGACGCTGCCGGCAAGCTGGGATTGGACATCGTCTGCCTGCCCGAGGCAATCACCGTCGTCGGCACCGGCAAGAGCGGGCCGCAGACCGCCGAGCCGATCCCCGGCCCTTCCACCGAGCGGCTCGGCCGGGCGGCGCGGGCCAACCGCCTTTGGGTCGTCGCCGGGCTGTACGAAAGGGACGGCCCCCGGATGTACAACACCGCCGTGCTCCTCGACCGCCAAGGAAAGCTGGCCGGCACGTACCGCAAGGTCCACCTGCCCCGCGAGGAATGGGACAAGGGCGTCACGCCGGGCCACGAGTACCCCGTCTTCCAGACCGAGTTCGGCACGGTCGCCATCCAGATCTGCTACGACTGGTTCTTCCCCGAGATCGCCACGATCTGGGGCCTGAAAGGGGCCGAGATCGTCTTCGCCCCGACCTGGGGCACGACCTTCCCCGACAAGGAAGGCCGGGTCGAAGGGGAGACGGTCTTCAGGGTCCGGGCGCGGGACAACGGGTACTACCTCATCCCCTCGGTCTACGACGGCAACAGCATGATCATCGACCCGATGGGCCGGATCTTGGCCTCCAGCAAGGGGCGCGAAGGGGTCTTCTGGCACGAGGTGGACCTGGCCGATCGGGAGGCCCTCTGGTGGGTCGGCTATTGGCGCTCGATCGGCCCGCGGGACCGGATGCCGGGAACCTACCCGCCGCTTTTGACCGACCCGGCGAAGCCCACCTACTGAGCCGGGCAGCCGCGGCTGGCGGAGCCGCGCGGCACAGCGGCCGCAGGAGCCGGGCGCGTGGGCCCTCGTTGTTACACAAAAGTATCAACAGGCCAGGATGTTTGTGCCCCGTAGGGGCATCTGAGAATAGCCCAGCAGTCCACTGCTGGGGGGATGGATCGCAAAACATCGGCCGACAAGTCCCGTAGGGACGGCCGAATGACGGCCAGTTCAGCCGTCCCTACAGGACGGACAGGTCATCTGGATTGCCCGCTCGCCCAGGAGTGAACTCCTGGGCTATTGTCGGCCGTCCCTGCGGGACGATCGGCGGACAACGACTTGTGTGCAACAACGAGGGCTCGCGCCCTGGGCTATTGTCTCTCGCCGCTCCGCGGCTGACGAGCACAGGCACAAGCCCCGGCGATCCACGCGAAGGAAACGAGGGCGCCCGCCGGGACGACGTCTTGCCCGGGCGGCAGCTCGGCGTAGCAGTTGGCCCCGCAGGAGCCAAATACATCGGCGGAGGTGACGCCGGGGAGCGGATGCACCCGCCACTGGTGGCCCGGCGGGCCGCCTCGCTCCGCCCGGGCGGTGACGAAATAGGTCCGCTGTCCCCGGTGCTCGATGGGGGCCGTCAGGCGTCCCCAGCGCCGGTCCGCAACGGCCGTTTTCCCTTCCATCTGCCGGACGGCGGCCGTCACGTAGCGGTGGAAGCAGAAGTGGACGCCCAAGGGGTTCCCCGGCAAGCCGAACAGGAGCTGGGCACCTTTGCGCGCCAGCAGGAGCGGCCTGCCCGGCCTCTGCGAAACCCTGTGGAAGACAAGCTCCGCTCCATACGCCTTCAGGCTCGCGGGCACCAGGTCGTAGCGTCCCACGGAAACCCCGCCGGTGAGCACGACGACGTCGCACGGGGCAGCCTGCTCGAGGGCCGCCAGGATCGCCTCCTCGCGATCGGCGGCGTGGAGGTGCGGCGGGGCCGAAAGCCCCAAGTCGCGGGCCATGGCAACGAGCATCGGGCCGTTCGAGTCGCGGATCTGGCCCAACACCGGCTCTTCGTCCGGGGCAACCAGCTCACCGCCGGTCGTGATCACGGCGAGCGAGGGGCGGGGAACGACCCGCGCCTCCTTCCGGCCGAGCGAGGCCAGAACCGCGACCGCCAGGGGCGTGACGGTCGCGCCCGGCTCGAGGACCACCTGGCCGGCCCGGCACTCGCTTCCCGGCAGCGCGACGTGCTGGTCGGGCGATATCTGAAGGGGCAGGGTGACGTGGTCACCATCGCGGCTTACTTGCTCGTTGGGAACGACGGCCTCGGTGCCCGCCGGGCACGCGGCCCCCGTCATGATCTCCAGGCAGACGCCTTCGGCGACGCTCGCGGCGGCGACCTCTCCGGCCGCGACCTCGCCGGCGATCCGGACTGTCTTTCCCGCGTCCGATGCGCGGACCGCATAGCCGTCTCTCAAGGCCCGGGCAAACGGCGGATAGGGTCCATCCGCGACCACCGACTCGGCCAGCCGCAGGCCGCAAGCTTCGCCGAGCGGGACCGCCCGGGGCAAACAAGGCCGGGCCTCGCGGAGGACCATCTCCAGGGCTTCGTCAGGGCTGATCATCTTGGCCTCCACGTCCAGCCGGCGGCCGGGCATCGGCGGACAAAAGACAATAGGGCAAAAGGGGACATTCTACTTTTCTCAAAACACAGGAGCCATGAGGCGCAAATCGACAGTCTATCGTGAGCAGTAGAATGGCAGCCTTTGTGTTCTTCAGTCAGGCACAGTCCCCGTGTTCTGCTCTTGCTATTGAGTAGGCGAAGCCGACGACCAGGCACAGCAGTATTGAGAGTATCTGTACGAGCACGATGGCAAAATCCCAGAATGTTGCTGCTCGCATCACCGCACCGCGCAGCAGTCGTGGTGTCAAACAGAAAGCACAAAGTCCGCCCATTGGGAGAGTGCAAAGCGTAATAAGGAACACAACGAACGCCCGGGTAGCTGGCAGCCGGCGAACCCATGTGGCGATTCCTAACGCCAAAAGGCACGCCGGGGCGAGGGTCAAGAAGTAGATGGTTGGGACTAGGGGCCAATCCGGGAAGGTGCGGAGGTCTTCCTGGCATTGCAGCACGACCCGCGAGGCCAGGTGCGGGAGGTGAAAGCGCCAGATCGGGTAGGTAATCGCTATTAGCAGGGCGAGGATGAGAAACGCGCGGACAGGGAACTGGAATCGCCACCGCCGCGGTCCTGACCGACTGGATTGTTGGGTCAGCAAACGATAGAGCAATAGCTCTTCTTGTTCTGGGGGTGGCGGCCTGCGTTCTGGAGGTGGTGGCCTATGCCCGACCATTTTGAGAGACTCCCCCCGCTGCCGGACCTCACTCTACATTGCCCGGCCCGTCGTGGTCAAGTGGGGGCAGCCGCGGGAAGGGCGTGGCCTGTGCCTCTGCCGCCGAAGTCGAGAAGATGAAAGAGGAGGCGGCGGGGCGAACGGGAAAGCTGCATCCTACTTTTCGCAAAACACAGGAGTCATAAGCCGCAGATCGACAGTTTATCTCGAAAAAGTAGAATGTTGGCTTTTCCTTATTTCGCCGCGGTCCGCACGCAGCGGAAGCCGATCAGGCCGTGGACGTCCCGGGCGAAGCAGACGTCGCGGTAGCTGGGGTCTTCGTAGAGGCGGTAGGCCGAGCGGCACTCGTCGGCGCTGGAATACCAGCTTCCCCCGCGGAGGACCTTGTTTTCTCCGCTTGTGGGGCCGGGCGGGTCCTGCGGCGGGCTGTGCTGGTAGTAGTCCTCCTGGTACCAGTCGTTGCACCACTCGCAGACGTTGCCGTAGAGGTCGCAGAGGCCCCAGCGATTGGGCTCCTTCTGGCCGACCGGCGAAGGCCGCCGCCGCGGCGAGTTCTCCTTGAACCAGGCGTGGGACTTCAAGTCGGCCGGGTTGTTGCCAAAGCTGTAGCTGGTGCTGCTCCCGGCACGGGCGGCGCATTCCCATTCGGCCTCCGTGGGCAGGCGGTAGCCGCTGGCCTGGAAATCGCACTGCCAGGTCTTGAGATCATAAGCGGGCTGGAGCCCTTCGCGGCGGGAGCGGGCGTTGCAGTACGCCGCCGCTTGCGGCCAGCGGATCTGCTCGACGGGATTGGTGGGGGCCTTCCAGCGCGACGGGTTCTCCCCCGTCACCCGTTGGTACTCCTCCTGCGTCACCTCGCAGCGATCCATGTAAAAGGGGCTGACGTAGACCCGGTGCAGGCCTTCGTCGGCCTCGCCGCCGGGCGGACTGCCCATCTCGAACCAGCCGCCGGGGACAAGCACCATCTCGACGCCGCCGGCGGTCGTAACCGCGGCGGACGGAGAGTTCTCCGAGGGCAACCGGTCGCCGGGCCCGCACGCGGGAATCGCCGCGGCCAGCACCGCCGCGACGAGCAGCCCGGCCGGGGTCACCTTCGTCCGGCGGCGGCTCACTTTTCCAGCTCCTCGGTCGGCGGGAGCCAATCGTAGTCCCAGTGGTGGCCGAGCCAACCGGGCGGGCTGATGGTCACGGTGGCCGCGTCGGCCAGCCGGACGATGCAGATCGGGCTGTGCACCCGCCAACTGCCGTCGTGGGGGATCTTCGTATAGGCGATGTACCGCCCGCAGTGCGACCACCGCCCGCACGGGTCCTGCCCGATCAGCTCCTTGGGCAAGGTGACGATCTTTCCGTCGGTGCCGCCGGGCAGGGCGGGATCGAACTTGCGGACGGCGAG
>Ga0315280_10008587_pt1 | contig 13337 bp, 14 predicted proteins | sample YL17G06_40_MG_FD_203697 | JGI IMG/M metagenome (GOLD analysis project Ga0315280, IMG submission 203697) | Sediment microbial communities from Yellowstone Lake, YNP, Wyoming, USA - YL17G06_40 | ecosystem: Environmental > Aquatic > Freshwater > Lake > Sediment | place: USA: Wyoming | collected...
TCTCATAGTCCGCGTTATACAGTTTTGGAGATATCCCTCTGGCCGCTCTGCTTCCCCTAATTTTTTCACAGCTTCAGGGGGGGTGGGGGGATTTGAAATGTATCTTCTATGTAACACAAGGAGAGAAGAAAGATGAAGGCGACGGTTCATCAATCCATTTTAGAGGTGGTCCAGGGCGATATCACCCGGGTGGAGACAGTAGTCATTGGGAATGCGGCCAATTCTGCTCTGGCAGGCGGTGGTGGAGTTGATGGTGCTATCCATCGAGCAGGGGGACCCGCCATCATGTCAGAACTAAGATCAAAATATAAGGGGTGTCCAACCGGATCCGCTGTGATCACGGGTGCTGGAAATCTCATAGCAAAATATGTGATCCATGCGGTGGGGCCAAGATATTCGGGATCATCCAAAGATGCTCAACTTCTATCGAGCGCTTATCGAAAAAGTTTGGAATTGTGTACGCAGAACAATATTGCCTCGATCGCCTTCCCTTCCATCAGCACGGGAATCTATGGATATCCTGTAGAAGAAGCTTCCCGTATCGCATTAAAGACCGTCATCGACTATTTGAAGGATCATCCGGAAATCCAACTCGTCCGCTTCGTCCTTTTCGATTCAAAAACTTACAACGTCTATGAGGAGGCATTGAAGAAATTAACTGTAAAGGTCAAGATTTGAACTAACTGACACTGGCGAGCTTAGTATTGATTCTCCTAAAAATCCACCCTTCCAAAAATTCCAAAAAAGGTGTATATTACAATCATAAAATGAGAATGGAGGCATATTGCAGGCTCAACTGGATAATCCTTTTGTAAATGATGCCGACGCAACATGACATTGTTTAAAATAATCTTTTTTTGCACAAATTCACTGTTATTGGGGTATTCTCAACCAAAAGGAGATTTTTAGAGACGTCCATAGGCTTGTTCTTCAGTAAATATAGCAACAACATAAGAAATAATGTTATGGCACAATCAAATAATCTATGAAGAAACTGATCCGGCACATAATAGTCGTATGGGATGAGTCGGAACATCTTAGCCAAAAGAGGTCGAAGGAGCTTTCTGAGATATTTTGGCGCTATTACACAGAAGCATTTCCAGATGGATCAAAGACAGCAGAATCGCCAATGATAGTATCAACACAGTCTCCGATAATCCCTGATAAGGAAGTGCAAAGCTTTCTTCATAAGGGGCAATTTATTCCGTATAAGGGGGAAAATAAGGATCTGGCGGTCGTAAAGTACTGTTCGACAGGGTTCGTTGACCAAAATGAGCGTTATCGGTTCTTGCCAGACGAACTAAGAAACACCAGATATGGCAAAGGAGACCCGCCTTTGGTTGCTGATACCGCGGTACTCGTCGTATTTGTGACATCTGACCTGGGGAAAGGTATGACAGAAGCGCTCGATTACGTGCGCCTGCATGCAAAGAATATTCGCAGAAATTTCGTTTCGTTAAGAATAAAGAAAACAGAAGATTGGGGGAAAAGGCGTATTGCTCAGGTAGGTCAAATAGTGGGCCAGGAATTGAGGAAAAGCTTCATAAAGCTTGAAAGCGACTCTCTATTACTCGAACTTGAAAAGTGACATGAAAGATCCAGCACAACCATTAGCAGAAGTCTTTGGGCATTTGATAACGGATCATACGGAAAAGGCCGATCGATACCGCTCTCGTCGTCTTTGTCCCTTTAACAACAAGGTACCGAATTGCACAAAGGACAAAGCGAAAGACCCACTTGGGGTTTGCAGCATTTATCACGAAAGTAAACCCGTAATCACCTGTCCCATTCGCTTCCGGGAAGATTGGATAATCACTGACGACGCTGCATCTTTTTTCTTTGATGAAGGTACGACCTGGACCTTTCTGACAGAAGTTAGATTGAATGACTCAAAAGGTAAATCCGCTGGGAATATTGACCTCGTACTCGTTGCTTATGACTCGAACGGAAAAGTTTATGATTTCGGAGCACTGGAGATCCAAGCGGTATACATCTCGGGAAATGTTCGTGATCCATTTGAGTACTTCATGAAAGATCCCAATGCCCGCGCATCAATGGATTGGTCAAATGAGCCAAATTACCCACGACCCGACTATCTTTCATCTTCCCGGAAAAGACTTGCTCCACAACTCCTCTTCAAAGGCGGCATCCTTCACGGTTGGAAAAAGAAGATTGCCGTCGCTCTAAATAAAACCTTCTTCAATACGCTACCGAACCTGAAACGTGTTTCCAGGTCGAAGGCAGAAATTGCATGGCTTATTTACGATTTAGAATTGATTAAAGATATAAAACAAGGCCTGGGGAGATACACTCTGAAGAAAGTTGACGAAGTATTCACAGAGTTCGAGCCTGCCCTCGTTTCGATAACCACCCCATCACCTGCTAAAATCGAAGACTTTATGAGGCTTCTTCAAGAGAAGCTTGATGAACATCTTGAAACTCCACCCATCACCAAAACAATAGAGAAACCGTTTTGATATGACCAAGATCAGACAAGCTGTATTGTTCCCTGGATTCATTGACGAAGCAGAAAAGCTGAAACCTGTAAATGTGGCATCTGTGCCCCAGCGGAGCCCCTTCCGTTACCCTGGGGGCAAGACGTGGTTTGTTCCAACCTTTCGGCATTGGATGACACAGATCTATCCGAAGCCAGACATCCTTGTCGAACCTTTTGCCGGAGGAGGAATTATTAGCCTTACTGCTCTATTTGAGAATCTAGTAGAGCGAGTCGTGATGGTGGAACTTGACGATGAAATAGGAGCAGTATGGAAATCAGTTGTTAATGGCGATGCGGAATGGTTAGCCAATCGTATCCTTTCTTTCCATCTTACCAAAGAAACAGTTTTACAGGAAACCAAGAAACCTCCGAAGACACAAAGAGAAAAAGCATTTCAGACAATTCTCAAGAATAGGACCCTTCATGGTGGAATCTTGGCTGAAGGTTCTGGATTTCTAAAATATGGGGAGAACGGTAAAGGCATTCGTTCTCGCTGGTATCCTGCGACGCTTGCCAAGAGGCTTTTGAATCTGAATCATGTTGCGCACAGAATCGACTTTCGCTGCGACGATGGATTGAAAACAATACAGGAATTCGCATCGCGCTCAGATGTGATCTATTTTATAGATCCTCCCTATACTGCGGGAGGCAAGAAAGCCGGGAAACGGCTATACAAATATTTTGAAATTGACCACGCGCGTCTGTTCACAATTTGCGAGTCTGTGAGAGGGGATTTCTTGATCACATACGATAATGCAGAAGAGGTAAAGTCAATGGCGCGAGCACACGGATTTCAAATGCGCTTGATCCCCATGACGAATACACACCATACGACGATGGAAGAATTAGTAATAGGCAAGAATTTGACATGGATGGATAGCTTCCCTGCTGTCCATGAGCCTGAAGTTGAATACGCAGTCAAAAAAAGAAGAAAAACCGCCCCAACAAATGCCGGATGCGCTAAAACGAACCAATCAGCTTAATCATTATTCTGTCAGGTCAAATCTCGCTTAGGAAGTTATACTCTAAGAAATTACCCCAAGATCTTTTTCAGGGCTTCCTCGGTTTTTCGTCCTCTCGGCCCATCTCCTGGAAGGTAGATCATCACCCCTTTGCCACCCTTTAAGGGGAGGATCTCGATCTTGCCTTCCGAGGCCATTTTGGTTGTGAGTTCGATTGGATCTCTGTTGAAGTGTTTTCGGAAGGCTTCATTGAGCCCGCTAAAGACGCTGTTGATGCCTTTATATGGTTCCTTTCTCAATTTTTTTATCCCCTCAATGATGAACTCCTCTTCAGAAAGGGACCGGTTTCCAGGTTCCAATATCAATTGGATGATCTCTTCGGATGAAAGTCTTTTGGGAGCTTCTCCTGGAAGAAAAAGCATCGCTCCTCCTTTAAAGGGCCGCGTCTCTATCTTTTTCTCATCAGCCAGTCTGGAAGTGGCTTCCACGGGGTTGGTCCCAAAATACTTTCGAAAGGCTTCATTGAAACCACTATAGACGGCGTGGATTCCCCGAAACGGCTCTTTCCTCAACCTTTTGATCGCCTGAAGGATAAATTCTTCCTCGGTCAGCTTCCTCGCTTCTTCCATTGTGGGCACCCCCTTTTTTTGTGATACCTACCATCGGTTGAATAGGCTAAAATCTCTAAATACCTCCTTCCCTAACCCAAGAGAGAGGTTAAAATTAGGTGTGAAAGATTAGAAAATTTTAATCTTCTTTTAATCTTCTTTTAATCTGCATAGTGTATAGTGATAATCAAAGAAAAGAGAATATCTCTTTCCTCCTCATTCACCTTAACCCCATAAGAATCCACCGAGCTCAAAGAGTTTGGTGGATTTTTTTTGCTTATTTCAGCCTTTTAAAGTCGAACCCCTCCTCAAGAATGGAATATTTTAGATCCTTCACATTGATCTTTTTTTCGATCGCGTTGAGTATCTCTGAAACGCCCTGGGTTTGTCCGAGAAAAATGCAACCGACGATTTGATCCTCTTTGAAGGTCACTTTGCAATAGTTGCACTTCTCCCGGTTGCTTCTCACCACGTACTCCAACTTTTTCTCTGGATCGATCTCGCCTGCGGCCGTGAGGTCAATGCCCACGACTTTCAGGGTATTGGAGACCACGGTCCCTTCATAGACTGCATTTCCCCCAGCCATATTGATTCCAGCCATCTCCCCCTGCCTTTGAGCGGCTGGCCAGATTCCGTAACAGCGGCCTCGATGCTCTGCAACATCTCCTGCTGCAAAGATACCCTCACTCTCCGTCTCCAATCGATCATTGACCAAAATTCCGTTCTTTGTCTCCAAACCTGCTGATTTGGCGAGTTGTACGTTTGGTCTCACCCCTGCCGAGATGATCACCATCTGGCCCTCAACGATTCTCCCATCTTTAAGACGTAATCCCTCTACTTCTTCTTTCCCGAAAATTTCATCAGATTGGCCACTGAGGAAAAAGGAGAACCCCATCCCCTCCATTTTCGCTTGAAGTATTTGGGCCCCGTCGATATCCATCTGCCTCGGAAGGATCCTTGGGTTATGCTCAATGACCGCCACCTTCAGCCCTCGCCTTAACAAGGCCCCTCCTGTCTCCAATCCCACGAGACCCCCGCCAATGAGGATCGCCTGGCTCACCCTTTCTGAAAATGCCCTCATATGAATAGCGTCCTGCATCGTCCGGAGAGTGAAGACCCCTCTCTTTTCCGACCCTTTAATCGGAGGCACAAAGGCAGTGCCTCCTGTCGCCATTAACAAAAGGTCATAGGGATAGGCCATCCCTTTCTTGCTGATAACCTCTCTTTTTTCGGAATGGACCTCCGAAATCGCTTCCTCTAAATGGAGAGATATTCCCCTATTCTGATACCACTCCCTGGTATGGATGGTGATATCCGCAATGGTCACTTCTCCAACGACCAACTCTGGGAATCGCACCCGGTAGTAAAAAGGATAGGCTTCTTCTGTAAAGATGTGGATCTCACCTTTCTGATCAGCCTCCCTGATCTTGACCGCTGCCCTTGCACCCGCTACACCATCCCCTATAATGATATATCGCTTTATACCCATCCCCCTTTACTCCTTTTCGTATTTTTTAATACTTCATCGCATCCCGGAGTTCCCGCGCTAAGAGTTCTACCGTCCCCCTTGTCCCTCCTGCCAACTTCTTCCGCCACTCTCCATCGGTCTCGAACCTGCCTTCACCAATTCTCTCACCCCAAGGTTTGATCGCCTCCCGAATTCCAAAGTAGTCGAAGGAATCACTCTTCAGCTCCTTTGATCGGGCCATCACATCCGGACTCACCCGGATGAAGGCACGGAGAGCCGCTCCGGTCTTAATGCTATATTTTCGACCTGCCCAGGCCTTTGGGAAAAGGACCAGAATGGCCTTAAAGTAGTTTAAGAAAAATCGTTTTCCATTTTGTTCAAATTCCTTGTATCGATTCGCTCCTCCAAGCTTCTCGATATTGCTGAAAAGCTCCACCATATCATCGGCAAGCGAGGCCTGGGAAACTCGACCCTTCCCCACACCCAAAATCTTGATCTCTCCATGCAAAGGCGAACTCTCTTCTTCGTTGAGATTACGGATGACGTCATGGGCTAAAGCCTGATACCGGTCGGCATAGAGCCTTCGGCCGGCTAAAGAGATCAGGTGGGAGGGATTGAGCCGGGTATGTTTGGCGTTGATCGTGACAAAAAGTTCCACGGTCTGGCGAGGATCTAAGCTATCGAAGAGAACAGCAGGGACATCAATCTCCACATTTTTTTCTGCTTGGGCGCTGAGGGCTAACAGCCGGTGCTGACCATCCAGACATCGAAGGATTCCAGGCTCTTCAGGAATCTGAAGCATCCCCAGGTTGGGATTCCTCCCAATGGGTGAAAAGGTGAGCCGTTTTTCCGTAATCATGATCACCGCTCCTGGGATGGCAGGCAGATTTTGGGCCTCCTGACAATCCGAATAATATTGGACCAGTTCCCGAATCTTCTTTCGGATCATCGGCCTCTGAAAGGCGGCCTCACTCCGTCCGATCCGCTTCTCCAACATCTCCCAATTGATGGCCGAAGTTTTACCAGTTTTCCGGGGCTTCTCCCCCTCCTCTACAGTCGAATAATTCAACACTTCGAACTTCACCAACTTCTGAATGTCCCCAGATGTAAAAGAGGTTTGATAGAACTCCACTCCAAATTGTCTGACCCTATGAGCTGGAACAGTAATCATTAACCCCACCTCCCTTGAATTAGAAATTCGACTTTCGAATATTATATAGATACCAAAATTTCTACACCTTAACAAGCGATTTTTACTCCCTGTTGTAATGCCTCAGAAGCTGCGAAAAAATCGAGCAGATGGTTCAAACGGAAAGGACGGGTGGATTGGAGAAGCTTTGGAGCGCAACCTTTGGAAATTGAACCACTGTGCTGTAAGCTCGCTTAACCACATGTCTTTATTGCCGTGGCGGGTGACCCTTAACTTCAACGAGCGCATTCTAAAGCTTTGGAAATCCACTCGTCCTTTCTGGACAAAGGCTGACAAAAGCAATTTTTTCACACCTTCTCAGTTACGGTCGGAGATCCTATGCCGGGATCGAGGTGGTCTCTCCAGAGAAAACTTGAAGCGGCACATTTGAGCGGTGAGTCAAGGGGTAGATACCCTTAAAATGGCCCCTTTAGCACTACCCGCTGGTTGCCCTCCCTCTAAAGATCCGCTTTCCAAGGTTTCGCCTGCCTGCCGGTAGGCAGGGAGGGGAGACCACCCCGATCCAATCGCACCTGAGACGGAGGGGTTATTCCCTGTTCTATTGATTTTAGGTCACCCCCCTGTTTATCTGAAACAGAACAGAGGTCGAATTGGGTGAGGAATGGCAAATCCAACTCCTGAGCTTGCAAAACGGACCCCTTTTAGTTAAAAGAATCATAAATGATATGATAGGCCGAGGATGATGACGATTCAGGATGATTGGGGCCATGCCCCTTCGGTACAAAGCATGCGGCGCGTGTTTGCCCGCATGGAGAGCGCTCAAAAGGAGTTATTGGGGCGTTTGAACATTTCACCTTTTGACCCAAAACTCCGGCGCAGGCGTGAGGAGGCCTGGACATTTTTCGAGCGGGCCTGGCCCCTCGCAGCCAGACGGGGCGTAGCGGTGAGCGAAGAAGATACCGCCTCTCTCTATGTACACTGCCTGGCCCGGGCGTTCCATTCGGATGGCGTTGAGGTTCCCAGTGAGGCCCTGCCTTCGGATGAGAGAATCATTAAATTTCTATCCGAGGAGCGCCCATGATCCACCTGCGCTTGTTCGGCCGTTGTCGCATCTACCACGACCCGGTCACTCCTGTGCTCCGAGATCCTGCTCACATAGGGTGGGATGCCTGGTTTCGTAGTATCGACTTAGTGACCCCCCAGCGGTTAAAAGGAGAGGAACTGCTTTTACGCACGCGTGGCTGGTGGACGGTGGAACCTAATGATGTGGCCGAAGTGGTCAAAAGGCATGGTCGGCTGGTCGTTGGCGAAGGAGGTGAGCTCATGGTGGAACTGACCGATCAAAAGGCCGCCGAGGCACTGTCGGCTGCTTTGTCCGAAAGGTTTGGGCACGAAGTTCTGATCGCTCCCTGATTCCTAAATATTCTCACATAGGGTATCCGACCAACCCCCTTCGTTCCATAGGAGGCACTTATATGAGAAACAAACCTTATCGAATACATAGAAGAAGACAACAATCTCAGAAGGCCGCCAGCTATGAATCGATTGATGATGTGATTCAGGGATTGAAAAAACCCAGTTCGAAAGGCAGTGATTACAGGGAGCGCTCACTGAAGATACACGGCCTCATCTGCGCGAAATGTGGAAGAGAGTTTGATGAGAAAACGAGGCATCTCCTCACGGTGCACCACAAAGATGGAAATCACCTGAATAATCCCCCGGATGGATCGAACTGGGAAAATCTATGCGTCTACTGCCACGACGACGAACATACCAGGGAACTCCTTAGTGATTATTTGACGGAAGGAAAATAGAACTACCACAATGAACACCTTTTTTTTATCGGCCATACATTCCAGTGATCGAGGCTGACTCGATCACTTTTCCCTCAATCGCTCTCTTAAAGGCCGAAAGTGAGGTGTTCACCCCCAGTTCGAGCTTCTCTACGTTTAGGGCATAGAGAGTCACCACATAAGGATGATCACCCGTTCCCTTAGGAGGCTGAGGGCCTCCATAGCCAATATCCCCGAAGGAGTTTTTGAGCTCTATTGACCCCGAGGGTATCTTTTTTCTGGATGCTCCTTCATCAATGGAGTTTACTTCTTTTGGGATGTTAATCATCAGCCAGTGTACCCAGTTTTGGGCCACTGGATGGGGATCAACAATCGACAAAGCAAAGGATTTCGTGCCAGCCGGGACATTTTTCCAACTGATAGGTATCGAGATATTCTTGCCACCGGCTCCGGGCATGACATACTGAATCGGAATCTTTCCCTGATCCTTAAATGCTGAAGATGAAATTTCCATCGCCCCACCTCCTGAAACATTCTCGATAGTGAATAGCAAAAAAAAGATAAAAAATAAAAAAGCGATTTTAAACCTTTCCATCTATCTGTCCTCCTGTCTTTTGATCGGTTATACTTTATCAAAAATGGAGCGGGTTCGTCAAACAAAGTTCACGAATTCCCGTAATACCTCAGTTACAAACGGGCAAATAATATGGCAGATATGTAACTCAGGGCTTTAGCCCTGATTCATCAGCCCTGAAGGGCTGAGTTACGTGTTACTCCAATAACAAGGTTTCATAACTGGGGGTTACGAATTCCCCTCTCCTTCCATCTCTGCCTCCGCTACATAATTATAACAGCCATTTCCGTTATTAGCCGGGCGAAGGATAACACATATTCCAATCCGGGTGGTCTTTATTAATCAGACCGAGAATGGATTCTTTGGCTCCTTGCGTAAAATAAGGTTCGGGACAAATTGCAGTCCCATCTTTTAAGAACCTAAAATGGACATGGGCTCAAGGCATATTCAATGGAATAGTGGAAATTTTTTACCAGAACACCTGCAAGGTTGGATTCCAGGCCCATGGATAATGGTTACCTGAGTAGGCTTCCCACCTACAAGACTACGGGACCTTGCCAGGCCGCAGCTAATGGGTCACCCCAGCGCCTGCCGGTCATTTCTTTCAGTGATCAAAGCTGCAGACTTTTCGTTTAATCACGCAGAATCTGTTTTTTAGCTTTAATTCGGGTATGGTCTTTCTCTTCAATCTGGTCAATCACTTCTTCTAAAACCTTTGCGGGCAGGATCTCTCTAATCTTTAGAGCCCGGAGGATCTCTTCCAGATCAAGGCAAGGAACCTCCAGCGCTTGACAAACCCTCTTTGCCTGGCGGTCGTTTGTCAAGCAAATCAAATGATGAGCCTTAGCAAGCACAAAGCTCTCAATTTCGCCGCTCCCAAGTTGTGGATAGGTAATTACGAGGCTTTCCACCTCTTTGATTTGGCCTTCTCCAAGTGGCAGGGGCTCGACTGCTTCCCTCACGGGAACAATCCAAGTCAGCTCCATCTGTCCTGCTTTCATCAATTCTCCGAGAACGGAAGGGGCGACATGAATTTTTGTGAAAAGATGCCGAAGAAGATCTATTCTTCCAATTTTTCCAAAGGCACTTAGAATATCGGTGTCTGATATCGCAGTCTTCACCGGAGCAATTCTTTCAGTTTCTTATCCATGGCTTTGGCGCTTTTCCCTTCTGTTTTACGGACAACCCCTCTCGCAGCCAACACTTCTTTGAATTCTGGGACAGTTAGGCCAACAATCTCTGCTGCCTTTGCAAGGGAAACCCGCCCCTTTCGCCATAACGCGATAGCTCCATCAAGCTTAAGTGTTGGATTTGTATTAAGATATAGGAGAAGGGCTTCTTCCCGAAGTCCCTTCGCATCGATTGAACGCTCAATCGTTAATGCATCTATAAGCTCTTCAAGGAAATGTGCTTTCATAGTCGCCTGCCTCCCCTCTTGATGTTCATTATAATTTAGAACCATATAGAAGACAAGGAAAGTTTGGATGATGCGCGGAACGTACCAGTAGGGCGGTGTTTGTAGAGAATGCAGAAGAAAGTGATTGTTAAGGTGCCATTCTAAGGAGCAGAACGAGAAATAATCTCGTTAACTTCAAACGAGTCTAAGGAACCTCCTTAGAAAAATTTGAGGAATTTAGGGTTGATTTGTCAAATGTTCGCTAAATTATTTCATCGATAACTTCTTTAAGAAATTCAGCTATTTTTTTATCTGCTTGGACTGTATCTATTTCATTGATGCGGGGAATATACTTATCTAAGATTGTCGAGATAGTATTTTTTCGTATATCGATGGGAGCGTAGCTGGCTATGTAGGTATAGCTGACTGGTTTTTTTGATGAACAACCTCCACCTACATAATAAACATCTGATATAGTTACAGGATCATATCGATATTTATCGATTGTCACCTTCTGGGACTGCAATTCTTGCTCGTTTTTGAAAAAATAAGTTACGAGATCAAATTCCGCAACAATGGTTGCACTCTCTGAATCTACCAATCTTCCGCGTACTAAAATTGCGGGTAATTTCTTTCTAAAAGCATCTGGATCTGGCCTGTCAGAGGAGATGTCTTTCACGGTGATTGTGATTTGCTTAGGATCGGCTGGTAAATTGACGTAAATATCTTTCTCCGCCTCAGCCATTCCTATGTAATCAAAAACTAATATCACATCCGCACCGGTCTCTTTCCCCAAGAGAATAAGCTTTTCTGCCTCCTGTAGTGTCTCTTTTCTGCTCTGTAGAGCCCCCTGTCTATATTCCTCAATCTTTGCCCTCACTTCCCCTGTTACGACTCTAATTCCTTTTTCTATCAACACCTTACGTATCATTCGGCTATATTTGTCAGTGTCTGTTATTTTGGTTGCCTCTTTGGAAGCTGCGGGAACAACAACGACAGAATTAATTCTCTTTTTGTCTCGACTTATTGTAATATCAACGTGTGGTTTCAAATAAAGGTTACTCACGTCCGCAGTAACAATAGGGCTATCCGGGCGGGCTGCATCAGGAATTCGCTCAGGAGTCGTTGCACAAGTGAGACAGATTGCAACTAAGGCGGCAAGGAGTAATGAAATAGCAAACAATTTCAAGATCAGCTTTTTCATTTTACCCTCCTCTTTGGTTTTCGGAACTTCTAAGATACATCCATGATTAAGAGCAGGACTGTCACCTGGAATGTACTCAGATCTAATGGCTGCACTAAGCGCAAACCTCAATTTCGAATATGAAGCAGTTCAATGAATTGCAATATCGGAAGCCTGACCCGAGATCGCTTCTTAAGTAAACGACTACTGCTGAAAGGCGGTGGTCGTTTACTATTGCATTAGACAAATTAGTACAAGGGATCGCCCCAAACCCATCCGGGGCCGTATGATGTGTTAACATACCACCACCATCCGGAGACAGTTGAGGAAACAGGTGCATAGGTTGGCGAAGTATAACCAGCAGGCGAACCAATAATTGTCACATGGGTTCCGTCAGGAAGATTCGCTATCTTCATGGAGGTATAGCCTGGGGCTGACCTTAAATTAAGACCAATGCCGCCTGTATTACTAACAATTGTCGAAACATTAGTTAGAGTGACTGATACGGTATTAGATGGTGTACTGCCGCAGGCGTTTTGTGCAACTATGTAATAACTATGGGTACTCCCTGCTAAAAGAACAGGTGGGGCTGGATTGTTGAGAAAGGTAGTGCCACTGATATTGCCAATGTTACCGCCATCCCTATAAATTGCGTAACCAGATGTTGCGTTTGAAGATTGACTCCAACTGAGGCTCACAGCAACGCTGTGAGGACTGCCAGTATCCCAGTATGGACTAGCGCTGAGAGTAAAGTTCCCAGGAGAACTACACGTCGCAGTCAAAAACGCATGCAGGGTTTCTGTGGCAGGAATGTTCTCGCTCCAGGTGTTGGTATTGTAACCAGCCTTGGAGACGCTGAACTGCCAGGTGCCGGGTTTTCCGGTAATGGTGACATAACCGCTGGAGTTGGTGGTCGAATTGAAGCTGGCCCCGGCAGCGTCAGAACCAGTCACCTGGGCTCCGACAATCACTGGCCCAGAGGCACTTCCATCATGGACATAGAGAGTAAGGGTAACTGAACTGACAGATGTCGTCGTACAGCTTTCATTGGAGTAATCTGAGTTGCCTGCTGCGTTATATGCCCTCACCCGATAGCAGTAAGATGTACCGGCTGTTAGACCAGAATCATTATAGAAGTTAAGGTTGGTACTCTGTGTTCCAACCTGGGAATAAGTTCCACCAGTGCCTGTCTTTCGCTCGATCTTAAAACCATCCTCGTTGTTGGAGTTGTCTGTCCAGGTTAGACTGACCTGACTCGATGACAAGGCAACCCCTGATAAGTTCGAAGGTGCCGCTGGAGGGGTAACGGTTGTCGTCAAAAACGCATGCAGGGTTTCTGTGGCAGTGATGCTCTGACTCCAGGTGTTGGTATTATAGCCAGTCTTAGAGGCACTGAATTGCCAGGTGCCAGCTTTTCCGGTAAGAGTGACATAACCGCTGGAGTTGGTGGTCAAATCAAAACTGTTCCCACCACCATCAGAGCCAGTTACCCGCGCTCCAGCAAGCGCTGGCCCAGTGGCAATTCCATCATGGACATAGAGAGTAAGGGTAACTGTACTGACAGTCGCAGTCAAAAAAGCATGCAGAGTTTCTGTGATGGGGATGTTCTCGCTCCAGGTGTTGGTATTGTAGCCACTCTTGGAGACACTGAATTGCCAGGTGCCAGGTATTCCAGTAATGGTGACATAACCGCTGGAGTTGGTGGT
>Ga0315280_10008589_pt1 | contig 13333 bp, 7 predicted proteins | sample YL17G06_40_MG_FD_203697 | JGI IMG/M metagenome (GOLD analysis project Ga0315280, IMG submission 203697) | Sediment microbial communities from Yellowstone Lake, YNP, Wyoming, USA - YL17G06_40 | ecosystem: Environmental > Aquatic > Freshwater > Lake > Sediment | place: USA: Wyoming | collected...
CTCCTGTTCGGAGAGGACTATTGCCATTTTGGGTCGTCCTGTTCTCATGGGCTTCCTCCTAAGAGATATAGCCCATGATACTATTAAATTTCTATTTATTCAAGTTATTTATGAGACACTACACTAGCAGATGATTGATGTCAATGAAAAGGGATGATACCAGGGAGTTATAAATCCATTTGACAATACATATCTCCGTGTATTGGAAATGAAGGTAATAAGACGTGACGTGATTGCCTATTCCATAGCCTGTTGATAGGTAATTTCTTACGCTTCCGGAAAGAATTTCCCGATAGCCACGTAAGAAATTGTCTATTGTATCGATAATTTTATGGTATTGACGTGAACTTAGCATGGGTGATATGCTTTTTAGGGGTTTTTGGCGCATGCAACCAAAGCAAAAAAGGACAAGAATCCACATGATGAGGGAATGCAATTCCCCTCCAGAAAAAAGCATCTTGCACAGAAAATCCTTGGGCCTATCTAACGAAATTTACTTAGCTACCGCGGCCTCGATATGACCAAAGAACAGAATAATTCAATCAGCGCAACTGCTAAAAGCAACGATGATTTTGCCCTATCGCCCCAACAGCAGGTGGTTGTTGAGCTGCGCGGCAGGCATTTACAGGTCATCGCTTGCGCTGGCTCAGGCAAGACGGAGTCCATCTCCCGCCGAGTGGCCGGCTTGATCAACGAAGGCGAGCCGCCGGCCTCCATCATCGCTTTCACTTTTACGGAACGGGCTGCATCAGAATTGAAGGAACGCATCCTTCTTCGAGTAGAAGAGGCTAATGGCACAGAATTCCTTGGGCGCCTTGCACCCATGTTCATCGGCACCATCCACGGTTACTGCTTTCGCCTTCTGCAAAGATATGTTCCTCGATACGGCAACTATGATGTGCTTGATGAGCATCGCCACGTCGGATTGTTGAGCCGAGAATTCGATGAACTCGGACTTGGAAAACTCGGTCACCGTCACTGGAAAACCATTGGCGAGTTCGTCCATACTGCAGATGTTATCGGCAACGAGCTAATTGATCCTTCTGCGCTTGGGAACACCCCCCTGGGTGATTGTTATCGGGCCTACGCTGAAATGCTTGATCGCTACCGTTTGCTGACCTATAGTAGAATCATTTCCAAGGCCGTTGAGGCCCTGGCCGACAAACAAATCTTCTGCCACGTCCACGGCCCCCTGCGCCACCTGCTCGTGGATGAATACCAGGACATCAATCCGGCCCAGGAAAAGCTCATCCAGATGTTATCGATGCCTCCTGTTGAACTCTGCGTTGTCGGCGATGACGACCAATCCATCTACCAGTGGCGCGGCTCCGATGTCAGGAATATACTCACTTTCTCCAGCCGTCGCAAAGCCGCTAAGGTCAAATTGGAAACAAACAGGCGCAGCCGACCCCAGATAGTCAGAACAGCCAATGCCTTCGCTAAGTCCATCCCAGAACGGCTGCCAAAGGTTATGAAACCGACTCGTGTGGGGACAAAAACGGAAGTTGTCACGTGGATTGCCGAAAAGGCGGAGGAGGAAGCTCTCCGCATCGCCGAAACCATCGAACGGCTCCACCATCAAGGTTACCGCTATCAGGATATAGCGGTGCTTTTCCGTTCTGTTCGCACCTCCGCCATGCCACTCGTTGAAGAACTCGAACAACGCGGCGTACCATATGTTTGTGGAGGCCGGACAGGACTCTTCCTGCAGCCTGAGATCAGCCTCTTTGGCGAAATCTTCGCCTGGTTTGTGGACGGAGAATGGAAGGACGAGCGCTTCGGCCAAAAACGTAAAGCCGATCTTGGACACATCGTAACTGGCCTAAGTCGCTTCTTCAATGATGGCTCTATTGTGCGCGGTCTACGAAAGTTCTTGGAGGATTGGAAGGCCTATCGCCTCCGGGGAAATCGGCCCGTGAACCTGGTGGGCGACTTTTATCGTCTCCTAAACTTCCTAAAGGCCGACCAGATTAATGTGGATACTGAAAGAGATGCGGCTCGCTTCGGCGCGTTTGCCCGTTTCTCGCAACTCCTTGCTGATTTTGAGCACGTCACACGCCGTGGTAATCCCGATAATCAAACTGGAAGAAGTGGTTATCGTCCCGGCCGTGACCGGGGCAAGCCATTTTACCAAAAGCTCTATAGTTATCTCATGTATTATGCCCGGGATGCATACGAAGACTTCGAGGGTGAGCAGGTCTCGCTGTCCGATGCGGTCAATATTATCACAGTCCATCAGGCTAAGGGCCTCGAATGGCCGGTGGTTTTTATCCCCTCACTGACAGACCGCCGATTCCCGTCGTTCTTCTCCGGCCGTGCTCAAGATTGGCTCCTTCCTGAAGGAATCTTCCCGAAGTCGCTCAGGAGACGATACGAAGGAGGAGATACTGAAGAGCGTCGTCTGTTCTATGTTGCCCTGACTAGAGCCAAAGATGCAACCTACCTGTCCTGCTTCAGCCGTATCACTAAGGCTGCTAATCCATCTCCGTATCTGAAAGAGGTCGCCAAGATAAATGGCGGTCTCCGTTCTTTCGCCCGGCTCCCATTACCCGACCCACCCGAGAAACTTCAAGAGCCCGAACCCCCCTCTCTTAATGTGAGTTTTTCTGAGCTCGCAAGCTACGAACAATGTGCTTTCCGCTATCGTCTTGCAAGCAGTTTTGGCTTCCAACAGCAGTTAGCCATAGAATTAGGCTATGGTAAAGCCATTCACCATGTCCTGCGCCATATAGCTGAGTATGTACGTGACACGAGCCGTTTGCCTACGCCCCGCCAGATTGAGAAATTGCTCGACAAAGAATTCTACCTACCGTTCGCCAATCGTCCCGGCTTTACCCGTATGTATGCTTCGGCGAAGCGGCTTATTGAACGTTATATGGAAAAATATCGCGATGATCTCACTCGTGTCTGGGAGATCGAGAGGCCTTTCCAGGTTTACCTTCCGGATGGCACTATCTCAGGTCGGGCTGATATCATTCTTGATATGGAAGGTGGACATCCTGGCCGTCTGGCAATTGTGGACTACAAGACGGCCAAGGACATCGAACAAGAGGATCATTACCAATTTCAGATCGCCGTCTACGCCGCCGCAGCACGTGGTGAAGGTTTAGATGTCGTCGCTGGCTACGTCCATGGCCTCCAGGAAGGGACCAGAGAGGGCGTAGACATCAGCGTGGAGGCGCACAGGCGCGCTGTCTCACGGGCCGCTCAAGCCATTCATAAAATCCGAAAGGGAGCCTTCGGACCGCAGCCGGCGAAGGGCAAATGCTACGGCTGTGACTATCATCTCGTTTGCGGTCACGCATGCGAGCGGCCAACACTTGAGGAAGGGGATTAGAAATGCCGAAACGAATCAGTAGATCAAAACCGGAAACCAAGGATTATCGGCACACCGACGAGAAGCGTAAGAACATACCGCCAGCAAAGATCGTGGCCGAGGGTGAGGTTCCAAAGATAAAGAAAGCTAAATACTACTATAGCCCGCACCTCTCCCCTGAACTTCGATTTGATCCCACCGGCAAAGCCGACCGCTTGATGATGGTCAAGGAAAAGGCCAGCCAGTACCTTACGAAAGATGAAACCGAGCTACTCGATAAAGCGCTGACAAACCAACAGCCGTGGCTCGAATGGGCGGGTAAGAAGGAGCAGTACGACCGTGGCTGGTTTGGTGTTGATCCCGTCGCCTTGCATATTCACGAACGCATCAGCACCCAAGCGATTGTCCGTGCCGCTATGAGAGAAGATCTCCAGCGAGATCTTTTCGCCGACCCGCAGCTGCCTTACCAGAAAGAGGTCCAGTTCTATCGCCATGATATTGACTGGGCCAACCGTCTTATTCTCGGCGACAGTCTCCAAGTTATGTCTTCGTTAGCCCATCGTGAAAACCTATCTGGCAAGGTGCAGATGATCTACATTGATCCCCCGTATGGGATTCAGTTTCGTAGCAATTTCCAGCCTCAAATTGGCAAACGTGACGTAAAAGATAAAGCCGAGGACCTTTCAAGGGAGACGGAGATGGTTAGAGCTTATCGGGACACCTGGAAACTCGGCGTACATTCTTACCTGGATTACCTGCGCGACCGCCTTATCATTGGGAGAGAATTGCTAGCGGACACAGGAAGTATTTTTATTCAAATTGGAGATGAGAACATTCACCTCGTGAGAACTCTATTGGACGAGATTTACGGGCGTGAAAATTTCTTTGCACAGATTGCTTTTACTAAAACACGACCCTTGGGTGCTACTGGACTTGTAGGAATATATGACATTTTGCTTTGGTATGCTCGGAATCGTGACAAGATCAAATTCAAAACTCTTTATGATGCAAAATCAGCTGCCGATAACCCGAATTATGCAATCGTAGAGGAAGCCTCGGGTCATCGGCGCCGTATGAATACAGAGGAACGGGAAGGAACAGCTGGGTTGGGGGCATTTGGTAAAGTCTTGCAGTCGGAAAAATTAGCGTCATCCGGATTTACGCCAACGTGCTACTACGATATAAATTTTCAAGGAAAGTTATATCCAGCTAAAAAGACCAGTTGGCGAACAAACGAGCAAGGAATGAAGCGTTTGATACGATCAGGTCGACTTTATACTTCTGGGGATAACATTGGGTTTGTTAGCTATCTAGACGAGAATCCAACGCAGAGTATTCCAAATCTGTGGGCTGATACTCGAGGAGAAATGCAAGCGCAATATGTTGTTCAAACAGCCACAAAAGTGATTCAGCGTTGTATGCTTATGACTACAGACCCTGGAGATCTTGTTCTTGATCCGACTTGTGGATCGGGTACAACGGCATATGTTGCCGAACAGTGGGGTCGGCGTTGGATTACAATTGACACAAGCCGAGTCTCTATCGCAATCGCACGACAACGGCTTCTAACGGCCAAATTCGAGCATTACAGGCTCCGTGATGATGCAAAAGGACCGGGTGGCGGATTCTTTTATAAAACCGTTCCGCATATTACGCTTAAGAGCATCGCCCAGAACCATAATCTCGATCCGATTTTTGAAAAGCACGAAACGATTCTTGCCCGGGCACTAGAAGAGTGTAACAAGGCGCTTGCGCAGGTCAGCGATGCCGTTCGCAATAGGCTCCGCATGAAGCTTATGGAAAAGCAGCGCCGCGAAGGAAAACGTGCTGTGTCGGATGCCGACAATCGACGTTGGGATCTGCCCGCGAAGGGAGAAAAATGGAAATACTGGGAAGTCCCATTCGATGTTGACTCGGATTGGCCAAAATTCCTGCAAGATGCAACCAATGCCTATCGAAGCGCTTGGAGAGCGAAAATGGATGAGGTCAACGCTTGTATCCAGGCTAATGCGGAGCAGGAAGAACTCGTGGATCAACCGGAAGTCGTTCAAGGGATCATAAGGGTATCGGGCCCCTTTACGGTCGAAGGAGTTCGGCCGGAGGAATTATCATTAGGCGAGAGCGGCTCTATCGAAAGCGCGCAAGAAGATAATGAAGAAACCGGAGGGTTAGACGTACGTGACGATGTGCAGAACCTTCGTGCCTACCTTTCGCGCATGATTGATCTGATCCGTAAGGATGGCGTTACCTTCCCAAACAATAGACTCCGCAAATTCGCCCGGGTAGACTCGCTATTCGAAGAAAAAACTGGTACTCCGCTTCATGCAGAAGGTATCTGGGAGAGCGTCGATTTGCGCGATCCAAACAATATTGCGATCGCTTTTGGCCCTCAGTATGGCCCCGTGACAGCCCAGCAGGTTGAGGATGTAATCCGCGCTAGCAGGCGCTACGACGAGCTTGTTATTGCTGGTTTCAGCTTCGATGGCGAGGCAGCGGTAGCGATACAAGAAGCCGTCCATCCCAAACTTAAGATCCACATGGCTCATATCCGGCCGGACGTCAGTCCAGGAATGGACGGCCTGCTTAAAGACACTCCCAATAGTCAACTTTTCACGGTTTTCGGTCAGCCCGAGATAAGAATTCTTAGACTTGGCAAGGAACAAGTTCAAGTCGAACTGCTCGGCGTCGATATCTTCGATCCGCTCAAGGGCGAAGTGCACTCGACAGGCGCGGAAAAGGTGGCGGCCTGGTTCCTTGATAGCGATTATGACGGCCGTTGTTTCTGTATCGCGCAGGCCTTCTTCCCCGATCAGAATTCCTGGGAAAAGATTGCAAAAGCCCTAGGATCCCAGGCCGATGAAGAGTCCTTTGCTGCCTTCAAGGGTACTATATCTCTGCCCTTTAAGCCTGGAAAGTACAATCGCATTGCCGTCAAGGTGATTGACCCCCGCGGCAACGAAGTCATGACTTTCAGAAAGCTGGGGGAATGAGGATTTAGCAACATGCCACGAAAACGACCTGAACAAGAAACTCCCCCGGCTGACTGGGTCCCTACTCAAGCGGTCGAGAATCCCGTTATCAACAATCCTTATACTGAACCTAATCGCTATTGGCTCTATAAAGGGGGCATTCCATCGGTGGTCGAAGCTCGCCGGCCCGCACGGTACTACTTCAAGACACAACGTGTCGGCGCCGCTGCCGGTGAAATGGAACTTTTCAAAGAGGAGAACGAGGAAGACCTCCCCTTGGTCAATGCCTTGCGCGCTGATGTTAAACGTTGGCGAGAATCCGGCTATCGGGGAGGAGAGGGAACCACCAAGGAACTTCTACGATGGTGGACCCGTCCTGATCGTCCGCGTCGCCTCTTCTTCTGTCAGCAGGAGGCTGTTGAGACTATCATCTACCTCCTTGAACTTGCGCTTCCTGGTCGCCTCAGAGCGACAGGCTTCCAAAAATTTGAGGTTGATGCGAAGAACTTCGATCTTTTAATGGCAGGTCAAAAACCGACTTTTGCAGAGTTCACAGGCGACATTTTCCCCCGCCTGATTGATCCGCCTGCGGATACCAATATGCTTCCCCTACGCCGTATGGGCTGCAAGATGGCTACTGGCAGCGGCAAGACGATCGTCATGGGCATGCTCATAACATGGGCTTTCTGCAACCGGGCCCGGAATCCTTCTTCTACCCATTTCCCGAACGCTGTACTTATCTGCGCTCCGAATTTGACTGTAAAAAAGCGCCTGCAGGTCTTGCGCCTTGAGGACCCGGATAACTACTATGATGCATTTGACCTCGTCCCGCCCAAGTTCCGCGAATGCCTAAATATGGGCAAAGTCCTTGTCACCAACTGGCACTTCCTTGCACCCAAAAGCGAAAAGACCGAAGGAGGGAAAAGTTGGGCCGTTGTGGATAAGGGCGAGGAGCCTAACGATGCCTTCACGAAAGACCGACTCGGGGAGCTGGCAGCTCGACTTCCCATCCTGGTCCTAAATGATGAGGGCCACCACTGTTGGCGGGGACGTCCCCTGGCCAAGGATGAGGAACGAGCTATTCTGAAGAACCTCACTAAGGAGCAGAAAGAAGCCCTCGAAGAGGAAGCGGCCGAGGCTCGGGTATGGCTTACCGGCCTTGATCGAATCAACAACTCCGGCCTCTTGGGGATTGGCGCAGACTCCAAACTCCGACCGGCAATCCTCGCTTGTGTGGATCTTTCCGCTACGCCGTTTTATCTCGGGAATAGCGGATATCCCGAGGGTAGCCCTTTCCCTTGGCTAATCAATGATTTCGGTCTTGTTGATGCTATCGAATGCGGCATAGTCAAGGTCCCACGCATGCCCGTTAAGGACGACGCAGATAGAAAGGACGAAGTGGGCCGCCCAGATCCAAAGTACTTTCGTCTCTGGCACTATATCACCGAGCGAGAACTTCAGCCGGGCGATTATATCCGCCGAGGTCAACCCAAACCCGACTCCATCTATAAGTACGCCGAGCCAGCGCTCGCTATGTTGGCTGGCCAATGGAAGATACAGTTCAATAAGTATCGGGAAGATGCCGCGGGGAAGCCATTCGTGCCGCCAGTTATGATTATCGTCTGTGACAATACAGAACTATCCGAGGTCTTTCATCGTAATATCAGCGGTGAGCGCGAGGTCGAGACGGTTGATGAAAAAGGCAATACCATCAAGGTCAAGCGTTTTGATGGGATTGCCGTCCTTCCAGAACTTGCCAACAGCGAAAATGTTCAACACACTATCAGGATCGATACACGACTCCTTGCCCAGATTGAGACCGAGGAAGGTGAGAGCAGGAACGACGCCGCACTGCGTCTTCGCGAGGTTATTGATACCGTCGGCAAACGAGGAGGGATGGGGGAGCAAGTCCGATGCATTGTCTCCGTTGCCATGCTCACCGAAGGCTGGGATGCAAATAATGTTACCCACGCTCTCGGCGTGCGAGCCTTTGGCAGTCAACTCTTATGTGAACAGGTCGTCGGCCGAGGATTGAGACGCATGAGCTACAGACCAGATCCAGAGACAGGCTTGCTTCAGCCCGAGTACGTAGATGTTTATGGCATCCCGTTCTCTTTAATTCCTTTCAAGGGTAAACCTAAGAGTAAAGACCCAGTGCCTGATCCTGTTTATCGCGATGTTTATGCTATGCCGGAACGCATGGACTTCGAGATCCGCATGCCGAACGTCGAGAGCTACGTGTACTCTCTCCGTGAGGGGGGCATTCGCTGTGATGTTGAGAAGCTTGAAGGCTTTATTGTGGACCAGGAACCCGACGCTATCTACCTTGCTCCAACTCGGGGCTACTATGACGAAAGCCAAGGTCGTCGCGATATTGGCGACTTCGTCAGGGTTACTCGCGAAGAATACTATAAGTCAATTCGGCGCCAACAGCTCATCTTCCGACTTGCCCAGTTCGTCGTTGATGATCTGATACAGGGAGCCCAGGCTGAAGAAAGCAAACGTGGCAGAATGAAGCTACTCGCTCGCCATCACCTCTTTCCCGAAGTCGTTAAAATCGTTCAATCGTATATCGAGCGCAAGGTGATTCTCAAGCCGGGCGTCGACGTCCGGGAGATCGGCCTGCAGCGCTATGCCCAGGTCCTTCGCGAGCGAATCCGGGATGGGATCTTGCCAGCTGCCGCCCGCGATGACGCTAAGCTTCTCCCAATTCTGAACAGTTTTGAGCCCTTTACCACAACAGCCAACGTGAATTATTCTACTACACGTCCTGTTTTGGAATTGGTTAAGAGCCACCTTAACCGGGCTGTTATTCGAAGCAATTGGGAACAACAGGCCATTGAGAAACTCGAGGAACTCGACTGCGTCGAATGCTTCACGCCCAATGACCGTCAGATAGGCCTTGTCGTTCCCTATGACTACGCCGATATTCGACATAGCTATGAACCCGATTTCATTGTGCGTCTTAGAGACAGCACGCTCCTAATGCTAGAGATAAAAGGACCGGGAGGGCGAATTTATGGAGAAGATGAAGTCCTCGCTAAAAATGCTGCGGCCAAGAAGTGGATCTCTGCAGTCAATAACCATGGCCGATATGGTCGCTGGGAGTTCGAACTCTGCGAGGACCTGTCCCAATTGCGCGAGATTCTCGAGCGACACGCCGGTGACAAGGTTGGCGGTTGCCCCTTTCGATTCGTCGAACCCACTCCGGAGACCATGTGGCGAACATGTGTGCCGTTGACAACTCTCCAAGCTATGGCGAACAAATTCTGTCAGGAACAGTTTTCTCTGGATAGGGCCGGGGAGTGGTTCACGGAATGGATAACCTGGGACGACTTGCCCAAGTTAGAACCAGGCATGTTTGTAGCGCGCGTTTACGGCAAATCAATGGAGCCCTATATCCCTGACGGTTCATACTGCGTTTTCCGGCAACCGGGACCGGGCTCTCGCCAGGGCAGAACCCTACTGGTTTGGCATTCAGGCGTGACCGATCCTCACACAGGCGGGCAATATACCGTGAGGGTTTACGAACAGCAGAGGCTTGGCGTAGGGGAGGTCGATTGGAGGTATTTGCGGATTAGACTTCATCCTAGGAATCCCAAGTACGAAACGATTACCCTTGAGCCGCAGAAGGAAGATGACGTGCGCGTCATTGCTGAATTTGTTCAGGTTGTGGGCGGAAAGACCACATAGACAGGATATCGGAATCTGACACGCAATTGAAAAACAAAAGGTTATTTCCTCTCCTGCAATGCCAAAAGCTGGGAAGGATGAGGCGAGTGGATGCCGGGCAGAGGCTTGGCCTCCCTGATGATTGATAGACGTGCTTGCCACGGATATGCGCCTCATAAGAGAGAGACGGGAGAAACGAAATGAATTTCTCAGAAGGGGGAAATAATGCCAAAATGTCCGGATTGTGACAGTGTCAAAATCTTTGCCATACCCGAAGAGGGAGACGGTAATTGCAGAGTGTGTCACGGGTCAGGAAAAACTGTGATGGATGAATTTGTAGAGGGCTTTTTAGGTGGCAAATCAGAGTGTTCTAACTGCAATGGCAGCGGCATTTGTCCCACGTGCAAGGGCACGGGAGTAATGGGTTAAGAGCCTGGAAATATTGAGACGATTGGAAGCCAGAGGATAAACCTTGGCTTCCTGGAACTCAAAAGAACTGCGGAGCGGACTAAACGTCGCATTTGAGGAGGTGGATGAAGGGAAAAGAAATTCTTACTATCGGTTTTAGGGAGCTAAAATGGACATTTATGAATTTTACAGGCATATTAATAAGGGAATAATTGAAAATTTTGTAAGTGACAAGCAAGAGGAAAATCTTAATCTAGAATTCAAGACTGTGAGCGATGCGGATTTTTCCAACAGAGAAGATAGGAAAAACTTTGCAATAGCACTTTCTGGATTTGCGAACTCAAGTGGGGGAATTATTGTTTGGGGAGTCATAGCCAAAAAAAATAAGCAAGGTATCGATTGTGCATGCGGCTTTCAAGAGGTCGAACCGTTACCACTATTCATATCAAAACTAAATCAATTCACAGGCCAATTTGTGAATCCTATAGTTGAAGGAATTGAACATAAAAAGGTCATAAGCTCGGGTGATAAAGGATTTGCCGTTTCATTTATTCCCCCCACTGATTCAGGTCCTCATATGGCAAAGGCTGGTGTTGACCGATATTTTAAAAGAAGTGGCGATAGTTTTTATAGGATGGAACACTTCGATATTGAAGATATGATGGGTCGCAGAAAAAAGCCGATATTATCACTGTGTTATGATATTGAAAGGGGAGGTTCCATAAGCGGTCCAACAGGGAAGAGATATGAATGCCACGTTATTGTCGGCATTAAGAATCTGGGTCGTGGCATTGCTAAGCATGTTAGCCTTGCATTGGGGCTATCTGAACCCTATCATCTGGACGATTTTAGATGTCATACTGGAAGGGATGTTAGTTTTCAGGAGTTGGAAAGTCCTGGTTCCAATAAAACTATTTATTCATTAGGTGCGGATGTTGTAATCCATCCAAAGTTATCTCTTTCCGTTGCGCTCATTCCTTTTGAAATTTGGGAAACTCAGAAGGATATAAAAGATATTATAATAGACGTGGAAATAATGGCCGAGGAAATGAGGACTGTAGAAACAAAGCTAGTAATTAGGGGTGAAGAAATCAGGTCAAAAATAATTCCAAAAGAAATTGAAAGCATTTAGACCCTAACATTATAAACTATAGCTTGATATCAAATTTAATCTGAAGGAAAATTTGAAAAGGAAAATTGAGGCGAGTGGAAAGCATGAACAAGAGAGTCATGGCTCCCGATAACAAAAAAGACGCATTGAATAAACTGAACGCCTCATAAAGAAAAGCGCATAATGCAAACTTAGAATTTCAAAAGATGTTTAAAGAAAAAATCAAAAACGCAATCTATTATATTTTTGAGAGAGCTTATAATAAAGATATTTCATTGGGGAAAGTCCGGTTAATAAAATTATTGTATTTGCTTGATGTAGAAAACTATAGATCCTACCAAAATATTTACTCGGGCTTGGAGTGGATTTTTTATAAATATGGACCATATTCTTTTGAAATAGAAGAACTCCTTGATGAAATAGGAGTAACGGAGGAAGAAATACCCATAAGCGAAAGCAGGTTTTTTAAAAAGTTGAAGCTTGAAATTGAGGACATAGCAATTGAGTTAGATATAGAAACAAAAGCGATAATTGAAAAGCTATTGGATGAATGGGGGACGGCAGATTTATATGAATTGCTTGATTATATTTATTTTGATACAGAACCTATGATGAAAGCCCAAACAAGAGGAGAAATATTGGATTTTGGTTCAATAATGCCAGAAGAATTTTATACCGTAAAGCAATTTAAGATTAGCAAAAAACAAGGACAAAAAATTATTCAAAAAATTAAAGAGTGGGAGATGAAAAGAAAGAGTGGTTACTAAAGGCGTTAGTGACTTATATGAGTACTGCTGCGATGGTAAATTTTATGAGTGGGTGTTTCCAAAAGAACATGGAGAACTACTTCCAGATATTGACCAAAAATACATATGTATGGGACCTGTTTCTTATAAAGAGGACGAAATATTAACCCTAATAGAAGATAAATACGATCCGATACATGAAGAAAAATCCACATGGAAAATAGCTAAATTTAAGGATGGAACAAGATATAATCGATTTCCTCATAGACCGTACAAAATATTTCAACTTGAAACAGATGATGATCTCCTAGTCCTTAAGTGTAAAATAAGATCTGTATTGGTTATAAAGAAAATAGAATCTGATTGGAGAATCCCAAAGAAGTATTTTTTTAATTCCTGGCTTTGTCTGCCACTTTTCTCTTATAAAAATAGGCATTCACAACAATATGTTCTATCAGACCAAATGTTACAGGTCCCTCATAGATTCTATTTTCCTCCGGGTAGCCCAGGTCTAGATGAGGAGTGTGCAGGTTTAATAAATGAGTTGCAATGTATTCCAGAAGATAATCTATATCCTAAAAAGTGTTTTTGCGATATTAGTGATCCTAAAATGGATACGCCTGTTAAATTGAGCGATAAAGCATTTCATGCTGTTATTGGACATATTGCTCAATTTCTTCCAGGGATTTGTGTTGCTGGTGAATCACTTGATTGGCATGATTTTTTTAAGGAACTTGTCAATGAAGAAATAGCTAAATATAATTCCAACCTGAGGTAGATAAGCTATCTAAAAAAGGATGGGAAGATAGAAGATATGTCACAAAGATGAAGTTAAACCATTGACCAGGTTGAAATCGCCGACCCTATGCAATCTCGTAAAGCCATTTTCGGGGAAAAGTGAAAACTTATGAAACTTGAGGCGGGTGGATGCCGGGGCTATGCCCGAGCCTCCCGATTTACAAAAGACGTGTCGCCACGGATATGCGCCTCGATTTATAAAGACGCTTGGTGGAAAGAAATTTCTCACATGTCTAAATTCGGTCTGAATAGACATAATGGCCTTGACTTGACCCGGTTACGAAGCCGAGGTTAGCTTTCCAGTCTCCAGGGA
>Ga0315280_10008590_pt1 | contig 13333 bp, 7 predicted proteins | sample YL17G06_40_MG_FD_203697 | JGI IMG/M metagenome (GOLD analysis project Ga0315280, IMG submission 203697) | Sediment microbial communities from Yellowstone Lake, YNP, Wyoming, USA - YL17G06_40 | ecosystem: Environmental > Aquatic > Freshwater > Lake > Sediment | place: USA: Wyoming | collected...
TTCCGGCGAGCGGCGGTGAGCCGCGCCGCTTGACGTACCATCCGGGCCCTGACGTCGCGCTGGGCTGGACACCCGATGGCATGCAGATACTCTTCAAATCTACCCGCAACAGCTATTCGCGTTTCGAGCGGCTGTTCACCATGCCGGTGGACGGCGGGTTCCCGAAGGAACTGCCCCTGCCCATGGGCGTCGGAGGTTCGTACTCCGCCGATGGCTCCCGTATCGCCTACGTGCCCCGGTGGAATCGGCGCCTCGGCGCGGTGGACTCCTACATTGCCATCCAGCACTACCGGGGCGGCCTCACCTCACCCATCTGGATTGCCAACCTGGCCGATTCCAGCATCGAGCGCATCCCGTGCGAAAATTCCAACGATTTCAACCCCATGTGGATTGGGAACAAGATCTACTTTCTTTCCGACCGCACCGGCCCCGTGACGTTGTTCGTTTATGACGTGAAGACCAAAGCGGTGAGCGAGGTTCTGAAGAATGCCGGCCTTGACCTGAAGTCGGCCTCCGCGGGACCGGAAGCCATCGTGTACGAACAGTTCGGTTCCCTGCACCTGTTCGACTTGAAGTCGGGCAAGTCGAAGCCACTGGCGGTGACGGTCGCCGCCGACATGCCGCAGGTGCGCCCGCATTTCGAAAAGATCGCCAACCGGCAGATCGCCAATGCGTTCCTTTCTCCGACAGGCGCCCGGGCCGCTTTCGAAGCCTACGGCGAGATTCTCACCGTACCTGCCGAAAAGGGCGACATCCGCAACTTGACCAGCAGTCCCGCCGTTGCCGATCGTGATCCTGGTTGGTCACCCGACGGTAAATCTATCGCTTACTTCTCCGACGAGTCGGGCGAGTATGCGCTGCACCTCCGCGACCAGAACGGCCTGGGACCGATCCGCAAGATCGATCTGGGCCAGCCTCCCTCGTTTTTCTACACCCCGATCTGGTCGCCGGACAACAAGAAGATCGCTTATTCGGACAAGCGACTGAACCTCTGGTATGTGGACCTGGAGCACCCCACGCCCGTCAAGGTGGATACCGATCTTTTCGATTCGCCGCTGCATGAATTCGACGCCGTCTGGTCACCGGACAGCCGCTGGCTGGCTTACACCAAGCAACTCCAGAACCATCTGCGCGCGGTATTCGTTTATTCACTCGAGGAGCGCAAAGCCAGGCAGGTCACTGACGGAATGAGTGATGCGCTCTATCCCTGCTTCGACGAGAATGGAAAGCAACTGTACTTCACCGCCAGCACGGACATGGGTCTCACCACGGGTTGGCTCGACATGACCAGCTCAGAACACCCGGTCACCCGCAGTGTGTATGTGATGGTGCTCCGCAAGGACCTGCCCTCCCCCATCGCGCCGGAGAGCGACGAAGAAAAGCCTCCGGAGGAAAAGAAGAAGGAAGGCGAGACGGCCCAGGCCACGGAGAAAGACAAATCCAAGGAGGCGGAGAAAGAGAAGGAAAAAGAAAAGGAGAAGGAACCCGTTAAGGTGCAAATCGACTTCGAGAACATCAACCAGCGGATTCTCGCCCTGCCCATTCCTCCACGTAATTACTACGCACTCGCGGCAGGCAAGGAGGGTGTCCTCTATCTTAGCGAAGGACCGCAGGTGGACACCGAGGAAGGTCCAGGCCCCACTAAGTTGACGATTCAGAGATTTGATCTGAAAACGCGCAAGACCGACAAGATTCTGGAGGGCGTCACGGCCTTCCAGGTCTCCGACAACGGCGAAAAGATGCTCTACCGAATCGCTGAGAATTGGTTCATCAATCCCGCCGACAAGCCGCCCGAGGCCGGGAAGGGCATGCTGAAACTGGACAGCATGGAAGTCTATGTCGATCCTCCCGCGCAGTGGCGGCAGATGTATCACGAAGTCTGGCGGATCGAGCGTGACTTCTTCTATGATCCCGGTTTCCACGGGCTTGACCTGCGGCAAGCGGAGCGTGCCTACGCGCCCTTCCTCGAGGGCGTCGCCAGCCGCGCCGATCTCAATTATCTCTTCGCGGAAATGCTCGGCCAGATCAACGTTCTCCACATGTACGTCGCCGGGGGATGGCGCCCCGAAATCAAGGCGGTGAAAGTGGGGCTGCTCGGGGCCGACTACGAAATCGCCAGCGGCCGCTACCGCTTTGTGCGCGTCTACAGCGGGGAAAACTGGAACCCCCAGCTTCATGCACCGCTCACTCAGCCCGGTGTTAACGTCAAGGTCGGCGAATACTTGCTCGCGGTGAACGGGCGTGACCTCCATGCCACCGACCGCCTATACAGCCACTTTCTCGAGACGGCCGGCAAACAGGTGGTCCTGAAGGTCGGGCCCGACCCGGAGGGGAAAGACGCACGCGACGTCACCGTGGTGCCCGTCGACAGCGAAACCGGTCTGCGCAACCTGGCATGGATCGAGGGCAACCGGAAAAAGGTGGACGAACTGAGCCAGGGAAAACTCGCTTACGTTTATCTTCCGGACACGTCCACCAGCGGCTATACCAACTTCAATCGTTACTATTTCGCCCAGGTCGGCAAGGAGGGCGCCGTCATTGACGAGCGCTTCAACGGCGGCGGCTCTCTGGCTGATTACATCGTGGACTATATGCATCGGTCGGTGATGAACCTCATCATGACCCGCGAGGGCGAAATCGTCACGGAGCCGGCCCAAGCCATCTACGGCCCCAAGGCCATGATCATTAATGAATTCGCCGGCTCCGGCGGGGACGCGCTTCCCTGGCTATTCCGAAAACAGGAAATCGGCCCCCTCGTCGGGATGAGGACCTGGGGAGGGCTGGTCGGCATCGGCGGTTACCCGCAGCTGATCGATGGCGGAAGAGTTACGGCGCCGCGCTGGGCCATCTACGGCACCAAAGGCCAGTGGGAAGTCGAGAATCACGGTATCGCGCCCGATGTCGAAGTCGAACTCGACCCCAAACTCGTGCGGGAAGGCCACGACCCTCAGCTCGAGAAGGCAGTGGAAATCGTGATGGAGATGCTGAAAAAGAATCCGCCGCCAAGCTATCCGCGGCCGCCCTACCCGAACTATCACCCGCGGCTGCCGGTAAGTCCGTAGCGCCGCCGTTCAGGGCGGCACCTGTAGGGGCGGTTCGCAAACCGCCCCTACGTAAGCCTTCCGCTCTCCCGCCGCCTCAGTTTGACATCCGCCACATGCTGGGCTAGTCTGAATTGGTGGGGCTTCGAATAGGATTAATAGAGGAGAATTGGCTCGCCGAAGTGTCCGTTAATTGGCATGCGTAGAGTTTATTTGGACAACAATGCCACGACGCCGGTGGCGCCGGAAGTCTTCGACGCCATGCAGCCCTTCTGGTTGGAGGATTTCGGCAATGCGTCCTCCATCCATGCTTACGGTCAGAAGGCCCGGGCGGCGGTGGAGCAGGCGCGCGAACAACTGGCGCATCTGGCGCACGCGCGGCCTACCGAACTCGTATTCACCAGCGGCGGCACGGAAGCGGACAATGCGGCCCTGATTGGCATTATCGAAAACGCGCGCGGTGAAGCAAAGCACATCGTCACCACGGCGATCGAGCACACGGCCGTCCTGCACACGGCTCGCGCGCTGGAGCGGCGGGGCGTGGGCGTCACCTACGTGCGTGTCGGCCCGAGCGGCGTGGTCGATCCGGCAGACGTCGAGCGCGCCATCCGTCCCGATACCGTTCTGATCTCCGTGATGCACGCCAATAACGAGCTGGGGACGATTCAGCCGCTCGCGGAGATCGGCCGGATCGCGCGCGAGCACGATATCTACTTTCATACTGACGCTGTCCAAGGGGTCGGCAAGGTTTCCGTGGATGTCGAAGCTTTCGGCGTGGATCTGCTGTCGCTCTCGGCCCACAAGCTGCACGGCCCCAAAGGCATCGGGGCTCTCTACATTCGCCGGGGAACGATTCTAACACCTCTGCTCCATGGTGGGCATGATGAGCGGGACCACCGCCCGGGCACGGAAAACGTCCCTGGGATCGTAGGACTGGGGATGGCCGCCGAACTGGCGCGGCGGAAGCTTGAAACGGAAGCCAATAGTGTCGCCGCGCTGCGGGACCGTCTGGAAGAGGGCATCATGCAGCGCGTGCCGGGAGTGCGCCTGAACGGCGATCGCACCCGGCGCTTGCCCGGCACGTCCAACCTCTGTTTTGAGGGGGTCGAGGGAGAAGCTCTCGTGATCGCCCTGGATTTGAAAGGTGTGGCCTGTTCGACCGGCGCCGCCTGCTCCTCGGGCTCCGTGGAGCCTTCGCACGTGCTGGTCGCCATCGGCCGCAGTCCCGAGGAGGCGCGGTCCAGCATGCGTTTCAGCCTCGGACGATTCACCACCGCCGAGGACATCGAGTACACGCTGGAGATCCTGCCGGCGGTGGTCGAACGCCTGCGGTCCGTCACGCCCCATGTGAAGAAAACTCTTGTGACGTAATGCTCGGCTTCAGCCGAGCATCCTGTCGTCGTCCCCCGTTGTAGCCGCACGATGATTGCAGAAGGCTAGCACACAATGATGATTGCCGCGGCGATGAGCGGCGGGGTAGATAGCTCCACCGCCGCTGCCCTGCTCGCCGAAAACAACTCGCTGGCTGGCAACGCAAGCCGGACGCAAGTTGTCGGCTTGACGATGCAGCTTTGGAACCAGCGCCGCCTGCCGAGTCTGCAGGATGCCGGGGAAAATGCCGGTACCTCTGCGCGCGCGGTGGGCCGTTGCTGCACCTTGGAAGACACTTACGATGCGAAACGCGTAGCCAGCTTTCTCGGCATCCCGCACTACGTCCTCAATTTCGAGGAGGCCTTTGAAACGAGTGTAGTGAGGCCGTTCGTCGAGAGTTACCTGCGCGGGGAAACACCCATCCCTTGTATCCACTGCAACAACAGAATCAAGTTTGACCAGTTGGTCTGCGCCGCCCGGCAGATCGGCGCGGAGCGCCTCGCCACCGGCCATTATGCGCGCGTCTCGCGTGACGAGGCTACCGGCCGCTTCGAGCTCAGGCGCGGTACTGACCGCCGTAAAGACCAGTCGTACTTTCTTTTCGGATTGACCCAGGAACAACTGGCGCGCGTCATCTTCCCTCTGGGAGAATTGACCAAGGAACAGGTTCGCAGTCTCGCCCGCGCCAGGAAGTTGCCGGTCACCGAGAAAGCGGAGAGCCAGGAAATCTGCTTCCTGCCGACCGGGCGCTACATCGACTTCATCGAGGCTTATTTGGCCGAGCAGGGAGACAAACTGTCGGACCAAGCCGGCGAAGTGGTGGCCGGTGACGGCCGGGTCCTCGGCGAGCATCGCGGCCTATACCGTTACACAATCGGGCAGCGAAAACGCTTGGGTGTCACCATCGGCTCGCCTTTGTATGTTATCGAACTTGACACAACGGGGAACCGCGTGGTGGTCGGGCCGCGGGAAGAACTTTACCGGAGGCGTTTTCTCGTTCGTGAAGTCAACTGGATTCGTCCTGCCAGGGCGGGCGACGTGTTCGCAGCCCACGTCAAGATCCGCAACAACCACCGGCCCGCCGCGGCGCGGGTCGAGGCGCGTACCGCCGTCCTACAGGGCGCGGTCCCGCCGTCATTCGCACTGCGCCCCACCGCACCCTCTGAAGAGGCTCTCGGGGAGCCGCGAACGACAGACAATGAATCGTCGACTGCGGCCCTCGTGGAGTTCCTTCAGCCTCAGCCCGCCATCACCCCCGGCCAAGCCGCCGTGTTCTACGATGGCGATGAGGTCCTCGGCGGCGGCTGGATTGATCGCGTACTCGGGTAGGGGAGGGCTCTGCCCCGGGGCGTCAGAGGTCATCCTCCCAACGCTGTGGACAGCCCCTTTGGAAGGTTGGCTTCCGCCGTGCTGGCCAAGGGACCTACCGTGCCTCCGGAGAGGTCCCCTGGGTTGCGCCACCGCTCCACCTCCGCTCGCTTCCGACGGCCTCCCTCGTATTTTTCTCGATTTGGACCTGCACAAGGGCCATTTGTGCCTGAAATCGGTATTGGAAGGCCAAACGGTGTCCGATCCCATACCCAAGCAAGGAGCTAAGAACCAGAATGGACAAGAATGCTGTGATTCTTGCCTGGTCACTGTGGAGTGCAGAGCTAACAAACGCGGCCGCTACAAAACCAAGGACAATGAAGAGGATAAGGCAAAGCCACTCGATAACACTGGCTTGTCGATAAAGCTGGGCGGCGAACTTTCTGATAATCTCGGCATCATATTCGACCATTTCCTCCTCCAGCGCTGTGACGGCGGCGTCCCCGCCGCCGCATCAACAGGTTACAGACGGCAATGAGGACATCACCGCTACAGTTAGGGCATTCTCACACAGACGCATGTGAGCCACTGCTCCGTGCAAAGCATCTCCCTCCGTCGCAATCGGGCAGGCACACCGGGCGGTACTCTCCGCTACGACATCTCCTTGCCGCCACGGCCCGTAATGGTATAGCTCTTTCCCTGATAGTTGACGTTCAGCAACTTCGCCGCCGGATCGAAATCCGCCAAGCGTGATTTTACCTTCAGGCCGTCGTACAGAGTGAAGTCAGCGCCGAAAATAGAATCAATGATGAGGTCGATGTAACTGCCTCCCGACATGCAGCTCCAATCGGTCATGTAGGGCAAGTCCTCGGGGCATTTCGCGGCGCCCCCGTGCACGGGAGGGAAGAAAGTCTCAATGAAGTGAGCTTGTCCAATCGGCCCCTGGTTGAAAACCTTGGCGACGCCTTTCAACCAGGCGGCCACCTTCCCCGAGGCCTCCGCCTTGTACAAGCCCTTGGCGGTCATGGACGGCCAGGCCGGATAAGCCCCAATCCAACTGTGATCGGGCCGGATGCTCCAGGTGGCGTCCACGTCGTCCGGCGAGAGCGCGCGCATCCACAGCGGCGTGTATAGCTCGCGCCAGAAGAAGGCGGCGATTTCTTTCTTCTGTGCATCACTCAAATCCTCCGCCATCGCATCGAAGGCGCAGATGAGGTCATAGCAATGCCGGACTTCGACGAAGGTCCCATCGGGATAGCCGCAACGCCACCAGCCTTTGCCGGGCACGTAGAGCAGGCGATTGATGCGGGCGGCAAGTTCCCCGGCCTCCGCGCGCAACTGCGCCGCGCGGGTCGAGTCTCCGCGCCGTTCGAGCAGCGCCGCCACAAAGCGCATGCCGTAAACATTGCCGGCGTTCAGCGCCGGGACTTCATGCAGCCAGGTGCTCACCGCTTCGAGGAGATTCTCGATGGTGCCGTAGTCCGCCAGCCCATGTCCGTGGGTATCGAACCGCTTCCAGTAGAGCGCCGACTCGACCAGCCGTTCGAGGACCGTCTTGCCGTCCAGGTTCTTGTCGAGCCAAGCCAGATCGCCGGTGGCGCGCAGATAGTTGTCGGCGCAGCGCAAGATGCCGAAATCGTTCGCCGCGTACCACGGGCCCACGCCTTGTCCGGTCACGTAATCAGTGGCGAGGTGCTTGTGCATGTCCTGAATGAACCAGGTCTCGATCATGCGCCGCAGCACCTGGGGATCCAGCAGGGCCATGCTGAGTGACGTCAGCATCGTGTCCCAGATAAAGCTCAGGGTGGGCAGCACGCGACCGCCGAGCGTCAGATACGTGGGCCCGTAAGCCGAGTCGGGAGAAACCCGCCGGGCGAAGAGCAGGCTGAGAAAACCCATGTAGTAGAGCTTCCAAAGCGCGACATCGCGCGTGACGAGCTGCGGCAGGTGACCGGAGAACTCCGAATTGCCCGGCGTGAAGGCCGCCCGAATCAGGCCAGTGAAAACTTCCTCATTCTCTTTCAGCAGCCGGTCGAACTCTGCCTGCATGCGGTCATAATCGGCGAGCGCCGCGCTCGCGTCATCTGCAATCGCGTTCACATAATGCAGCGTCTGCGTCTCGCCCGGCCCCAGCGTCAGTTCCCGCACCAGCATGCGGCTGCGATCGACCCGCATCGGGCCCGGCGCCACTCCCTGCACCGAAACGGCCCGGCTGTGCTGCGCCTCGAAGATAAGGCAGCCACGCGCTTCATCCGCGATGATTTTGTTGTCCGCCTCGCCCGGCGAGAGGGTGAACCAGGGTTTGTCCCGCTTCACCGTGACAGCAGCGCGCAGGTCAAAACCCAGGGTAATCTTCCGCCGCGCGCGGCTTTCGTTTTTCACCTCGAGGGAGATGGCAGCCGCGCGCTGCTTCGACGGCATAAAGGTCTGCGTCGTGAACCGCAGACCTTCTACGCGCGCCTCGCGGACAACCCGATGGGGATACCACGTGTAGGAAACCAAGTCTCCCGGCGCGGGGTACGCCAGAAGGACCCGACCGTTCAGGTAGAGCTCACAGGTTAAGAGAAAGCCCGGGCTCCAGGTCATCTCCGGAACTCCGCAGCAGGCATAGGGAGGTAAAGAGATGGCGGTGATGCCGGTAACCGACTTTGTCACCTTAAGGTAACCCCATTCATTCTGAATCGTGGGGGGATTGAACTGGTCCCGCAACCGATGCACAATCGGCTCGGCGGCCAGGTCCCGAAGGCCGGGAATGGCAGGGAGCGGTTCCTGCTTCAATCGAGCGCCTGCGGAGTCGGGACTCGAACTGGCTTGCTGCGAGCCCTCGCCCAGCGCCGCCAGGGGAAAGGCTGCGCCCACGGCGCCAGCCTTTAAGAAGGAACGTCGATTGAGGTATTGCTTACGAGCAGGGTCGTGGTTACGGCTTGTCATGATCAGTCCTCCTTTTGATTACGAGAATGTGGAACAGTAACGGCCTTTTCGTTCCTAGTTGTCTTCGCGTTCGACTACGGCCAGGAATTCCCATTCCTGGCGAGCCTTCAGGGCAGCACGCGCTCGAGCGGCACGCGGAGAAACCGCGGCCGGTAGCTATCCGCGTTGCTGAGTTCGTCCAACGACGTGGAATTGATGCAATACGAAATCAAGAACTGCCGATTCAGCGTGAACTCGACGTGGCCCTTCGGATTGTAAACGAAGAGATGGCCCTGGCCGGTTTGCGGCGTCGAATAGACGACGGTCCGCTTCGTCCACGGTCCCGTCGGGGAAGAGGCCACGTAGGTCACGAGGTCCTTCCAGACGGTAAAGATCTGGCTCGTATCCATCGTCACCATCAGATAAGAACCTTCGACCTTGTCCACACTGTATTCGTTGCTGACCGAATCGCCGAACAGGCGCATTGAAGCCTGCACATCTCCCACCCAGCCGGAGCCATTCCAGAAGTTCCAGGCGGCGGGATTGGTAAGGTCGGCGGCTGCCGCGCGCGCCACGTGCGCATATTTGGAGGCGCCCAGATCCTCTATCCCGTAAATGTAAACCCAGGGGTCTTCGCTCAGCAGGTATGCCCCCCAGGTGATGCGGGTAGGCAGGTTCAACGGTTGGATGGACTCGATTGCCAAGTCCGGCAAGGACAGCGTAGCCACAGAATTGCCGACGTATTTGAAAGCCCACATGGGATCGGGGACGGAACTGTCCGGGGCAAATTCCAGCAGGAACATCACCATCTTCGCCACACCCGGCGAGGGTTGCGTCACCGTGCCGGCTCCCACCCAGAACCAGTGATCCGACGCAGGCGGGACGAAATAGGAGATGGGAGCCTGGGAGGTCCCGCCATGAATGGTGGTCATCTGGTTGCTCTGGTCTTGCACGACCAGACAGTTGTGCGCCTGGAGGTACAGCGATGCCCGCCGGCGCGTGCCGGGATCGACCGTGCCGATGTACGAGTCCGAGAACATCCACACCGTGCGCCCATCCGGCAGCCGCACCGAATACGCCGAGTCGCCCCCCGTCCACCCCGGCCCGTTCTGCGTGAAAAGCTGATCGAATTGCTGGTCGGCCACGCCGATGCTGGCCGCGGGCGTAGTGGAACTGGACTGGTGATTCCCACCGCAAAAGAGAAGAAAGGCCCCTGCCATGAACAGGACCAGTACGAGGCTCCATCTCGGCATTTCACCCTCACCGTCCAAGCGCCGGCGGCATCGGAGATTGGACCCGCCTGGCGGTGGCATCAAGCCTCCAGAAGTAAGTGCCCGGCCCGTGTTCGTCTTGGCCATGTCCTGTATTGGTACTAACTTTTTACAATCCTTGCGATAATCTAGGCGCGCAAGGGGACTTTGTCAAGGGACTAGTCCTGACGGGTCTCTTGCCGAATTCTGCAATCATCCTTCTAACCCTGCCACAGCTGGACTACAATGGGTGAGCTACGCCGTGTGGCGACATCGTTTTGGGCAACGACAAGGGTACGGTGGACCCGGTTGACGCTTTTGCCCAGAAGGGTGGCCTCGCTGTTCGGCCGGCAGGCGGCGATTTAGCAAACCGCATCGAGGCTCGTCGCTGCAACTCACGGGCAGCCTGGTTTGTAGGAATGGGGTGGTTCAGCTTTCGTTAGGATTGGTTTAATTACATTCCATGTCCCGTATCCGTATTCTTCCTGAGGCGGTAGCGAACAAGATTGCGGCAGGCGAGGTAGTGGAGCGCCCCGCCTCCATCGTCAAGGAGTTGCTGGAGAACGCGCTCGATGCCGGGGCGGAACGCGTGGAAATCACGGTCGAATCCGGCGGCCGGCGGCTTATCCGCGTCACCGACGATGGGAGCGGCATGAGCCATGATGATGCGCTGCTGGCTTTCGAGCGCCATGCCACCAGCAAGGTCCGTTCCATCGAAGACCTGTTTGAGATCTCGACCCTGGGTTTTCGCGGGGAGGCGCTACCCGCGATCGCCGCGGTTTCCCGCCTGATGCTGGAGACGCGGGAAGCCACGGAAACCGCCGGCACGCGCGTCGAGATTCACGGCGGCAAGCTGCGGGACGTGAAGGAGATTGCCTGGGCGCGCGGCACGCAAGTCGAGGTGCGGGATATCTTCTTCAACACCCCGGCCCGGCGGAAATTTCTGAAATCGGAATCTACCGAGCTGGGCCATATCGCTTCGCTGGTCACTCACTACGCCCTAGCCTTTCCGGCTAGGAACTTTCGCCTCGCTTCGCTGACGAATGAGATTTTGAAAGTCGCTCCGGCGGGCAGCGGCCGGGAACGGGTCTATCAGGTCATGGGCGGTCAGGTCCTCGAGCAGATGGTGGAAATTACGCCGATCGAGCGGCGGATGGACCTGCCTACCCTGCCTGAGCTCGAAGAGGAAGAGTCGGCGGGGCCAGAAGTCCCCATTCTACGCGTCTCAGGCTTCGTCTCGCGCCCGGAAGTCCAGCGGCTCAATCGGAACCAGATTTACTTCTTTGTAAACAGGCGGCTGGTCCGCGACCGCCTGATTCTGCACGCCATCACCGAGGCCTACCGCAACATCCTGCCCGGCAACGTCTTTCCCGTGGCCCTGATCTTTTTGGAGATTCCAGCACGGGAGGTGGACGTCAATGTTCACCCGGCGAAGATCGAGGTCCGTTTCCGTCACACCGGATTTGTTCACGATTTTGTGCGCGACGCCATTCGCCAGGCCCTTATCGCCGCGCGGCCCGTGGCCGCTTTTCCCCTGCCGAAACGCCCTCCCGTCGCGGCCCCAACCGAGGAAGCAGATGTGGCCGAGAAGCTTGGGGAGGAACCGCCCCTTATGCGGGGATCGGTTGTCCCGCCTCCGCCGGTGACGCGTACGCACGCGGCGGGTGAGCGGGTGGCCCGCGGGGATTTTCATCTTTCACCGCCACGCCCGCAGCCGCGAACCGGCACCTTGCCCCTTGGCGACGCTGCCCTCTCGTTGTACGCCCCGCCGCCACCCCCGGCCGCACCCGCGGAAGTGCCCGGCCCCACTCTCCCGGCAGAGGGCAGGCCGCCCGGAGAGTTCCCCTTGGACTTGCGGCCTCTCGGGCAGGTGCAGGAGAGCTTCATTGTCGCGACGAATTCCCAGGGACTGTGGATCATCGACCAGCACGTGGCGCACGAGCGCATCTTGTTCGAGCGTCACCTGCGGCGGCGCCAGGAGAAGAACGTCGAAGCGCAGCGGCTGCTCCTGCCGCTGACGGTGGAACTGAAACCAGCACAACAGGTAACCTTCCAGCACATCGCCGCGGAGTTGGCGGAAAACGGTTTCGAGGTTGCACCCTTCGGCCAACGGACGGTGGCCATCCAGGCGGCTCCGGCCGCGATCCCGGCGGATGACGTCGAACGCCTGCTGCTGGAAATCCTGGACGGGGTGGGCCGCGATGTGCAGACGCTTTCGCTCGCGGACCTGCGCACCAAGATCGCAACCTCGGTCGCCTGCCATGCGGCGATCAAGATCAACACGGCCCTCGAGCAAAGTAAGATGCTGTGGCTGCTGGCGGAACTGGGCAAGACGCAATGCCCCATGACCTGTCCGCACGGAAGGCCGATTGTGTTGCGCTACAGTCTGGAGGAAATCGAGAAGGCGTTCAAGCGGAGTTAGCTGTTACGGGTCAGTTGTCAGTGGTCCGTTGTCCGTTGTTAGTTGTTGGTCATCAGGGGTCCGTGATGGTTCGGCAGTACAAAGTTGAAGGTCGAAAGATCTTCGGGGCCCCCCGGTGGAGTAATCATGACCGGGATAGTGACCGCCAGAGAACATAGCGATTGTCACGCAACCTACCACCAACGACCAACAACCAACAACTAACAACGGACAACGGATAACGGACAGTTCTTATTCCACATGAAACCCATGGTCATTGCCATTGACGGTCCGGCGGGCGCGGGAAAAAGCACCGTGGCACGGAAGCTCGCCGAGCGCCTCGGCTTGCTGTACGTGGACAGCGGGGCGACCTACCGCGCGGCCGCTCTGCGAGTCGTCAAAGCGGGAGTCTCACCGGATGACGAAGCGGCTGTGGCGGAACTTGTGGCGGGGGCAGACATTCAGTTCGCCGTTGGTGATTCGGGGCCGCAGATTCTCCTGGATGGAGAAGACGTGACCGTCGCGATTCGCAGTCCCGAGGTCTCGCTCGCCGCGGCAAAGGTGTCCCGCTATCCCGCGGTCCGGCAGAAGATGGTCGATCTGCAGCGGCGCTTCGCGCGGGGCCGGGGCGTGGTGATGGAAGGCCGCGACATCGGGACCGTCGTGTTCCCGCCGGCGGACTTGAAAGTCTTCTTGACCGCGGCCCCCGAGGAACGCGCTCGCCGCAGGCTTTCGGATGACCAGCAAAGGGGCCAGGCCGTGAGCTTGCCACAGACCATCGCCGCCATCGAGCGGCGCGATCAACTCGACACGGAAAGAAAGATCTCCCCCCTGATCCCGGCGCCGGACGCCATCGAAGTCGATTCCACGCAGCTTACGGCGGACCAAGTGGTGGAGCGCATTCTGCGAATAATCCGCGAGCGGAAGCTAATCAAGGAGCAGGGCGAGAAATCCGCAGTGGAAACCGGAGAATTGGCCGACTAAGCCGGATACGGATACCGAGCCTGGTCAATGCCCATTCCCCGCACCTCAATCCGCGCGAGGTCAGCCGA
>Ga0315280_10008591_pt1 | contig 13332 bp, 10 predicted proteins | sample YL17G06_40_MG_FD_203697 | JGI IMG/M metagenome (GOLD analysis project Ga0315280, IMG submission 203697) | Sediment microbial communities from Yellowstone Lake, YNP, Wyoming, USA - YL17G06_40 | ecosystem: Environmental > Aquatic > Freshwater > Lake > Sediment | place: USA: Wyoming | collected...
CGCACCAATCCCTTGACTATCTTCCTCCTGTAGCCTATATTGAAAAGGAACTTGCTAAAATCCGTAGTCCAGTGTTACCCATGTGGTCAGCCAGCACACAGACTTGACAATTTAGAATCTTACTTTCTATAATGAAAGAAACTCAGGTTTGCTTCGCCTCTTAGGATCGACCTACAAGATTTGGCTTTCTTTATACTCTTGTAATGAGCAGTGAGTAAGTATATTTTCATTACTGGTGGCGTAGTTAGTTCTGTAGGGAAGGGAATTTCGGTAGCCTCCATCGGCAAAATATTGAAAAGCCATGGCATACCTGTCTCTGCGCAAAAGCTTGATCCTTACCTGAATGTTGACCCGGGGACAATGTCTCCTTACCAACACGGTGAAGTGTTTGTTACTCAAGATGGTGCCGAAACTGATTTGGATTTAGGACATTATGAGAGATTTATTGGAGTGGAGCTGACCCAAGCTTCTAACGTCACCTCCGGTCAAGTATATTCTTCGGTCATTGCTCAGGAGAGGCGAGGAGATTTTCTGGGAGGCACAATTCAGGTGGTTCCTCACGTAACCAATGAAATAAAGAGCAGGATAAGGAAAGTAGCCCAAATATCTCAGGCCGAGGTAATTATCGTTGAAGTTGGCGGCACTGTGGGGGATATTGAAGGGCAACCCTTCCTTGAAGCTATAAGGCAGATGAGAAAAGATGAAGGCAGAGATAATGTGCTATATATTCATGTCACCTTTTTGCCACACATCGCTGCCACCGATGAACTAAAGACCAAGCCCACTCAACACAGTGTCAACGAGCTAAGGAGAATTGGTATTCAGCCCGATGTTATACTGTGTCGCAGTGATAAGGAAATATCTGAAGGGATAAAGGATAAAATATCACTATTTTGTGATGTAGATAAAGAGGCGGTTATCTCTCTGGTTACCAGCGAAACCATTTACGAGGTGCCCCTACTGCTTGAGGATGCTGGGTTAGGGGAATTCATAATTAGCCGATTGGGATTAAGTACAGGGAAAAGCAATTTAGAAGAATGGCGAGGCATGGTAGCCAGACTAAAAGCTCCTAAAGAGCCTGTAATTATTGGATTAGTAGGCAAATACGTGGAGCTCCGAGATGCTTATTACTCAGTGCGCGAGGCGTTGTGTCATGCAGCACTAATTCACAATCGCGGAGTGAAAATAGAATGGTTGGATTCAGAACAATTGGATGGCACGGCCGATGATAAGCTGAGGCAAGTTCAGGGTATAATTGTTCCTGGTGGCTTTGGACATCGAGGAATTGAAGGCATGATAAAAGCTGCCAAATTTGCTCGAGAAAGGGGAATCCCTTACTTGGGTTTATGCTTGGGGATGCAAATTATGGTCATCGAACTTGGTCGTCATGCTTTTCGTACTGACAAAGTAAATTCCACTGAATTTGATGCTAGTAGTACTTATCCTGTTATCGACCTTCTCCCTGAACAACGTAGCGTGGAGCAAAAGGGAGGGACTATGAGGCTCGGGACTTATCCTTGTCATTTGGTAGCAGGAACAATAGCAGCCCGTGCCTATGGCACCGAAGTGGTCTATGAAAGGCATCGCCACCGTTATGAATTTAACAATCATTTCCGCCAGCCATTGGAGGAAGCCGGTCTTGTACCCTCTGGATTATCTCCCGATGGGAGGTTAGTGGAAATCACTGAATTACGAGATCACCCTTGGATGCTTGCCTGCCAATTTCACCCTGAGTTCAAATCTCGCCCTGATTCTCCTCACCCGCTATTCTTAGGATTTATTGGGGCAGCCAAGGAAACGCTTGTTGAAGGTGCTCAAACAAGTCTACCTTTAAATTAAGAAGATGAAGATATTTTTGGATACTGCCAATATAGAGCATATTCGTCATGGGGTGAGACTAGGGGTGGTGACAGGGGTAACTACCAACCCTAGCATTGTATCGAGAGAAGGCAAGGTTAATTATCGAAAGTTAGTCGAGAAAATATGCGCCATTGTCCCTGGCCCGGTATCTACTGAGGTGTTAGGTCAGAATGTCCCAACAATGGTGGCTGAGGCTAGAGAAATAGCCAAATGGGCGGAGAATATCGTGGTTAAGATACCAGCTAGCCTTGAAGGAGTGGAAGCTACCTCGGTGCTGGCCAGTGAAAACATAAAGGTGAATTTCACTTTATGCTTCACCTTGAACCAAGCTTTGCTGGCAGCGGAAGCAGGAGCCACGTTTGTAAGCCCTTTTGTGGGCAGGTTGGATGATATTGGTGAGGACGGTATGAAGGTGGTGGCTGATATTGTGGAATACCTCGATTATTATCAACTACCCACTCAAGTTATCGCTGCCAGTATCAGACATCCTCAACATTGTTTAATGGCAGCCAAAATCGGTGCTCATATTGCCACAGTGCCCTACGAGGTGTTACTACAAATGATACGACACCCTCTAACAGATATCGGCATTGAGCATTTTAGGGATGACTGGAAGAAGGTGATGGCCAGGGAGGAATTACTATAAAAGCCCCCACAAAACCGTAAATATAAAAGAAAAAAGTATTTAAAGAGAGGTTACTATGTCAACTATGACGGAACTAGAAAGCAAAAACCGGGATGAGCTGGAGGCGATGGCTAAGGAGTGTGGCATCATCGGCTACACTACTTTGAAGAAGTCCGAGCTTGTCTACCGCATCTTGCAAGCGGAAGCACAACAACAGGGGAATATATTTATAACAGGCGTCTTGGAAACCATCAGCGAGGGCTATGGCTTCTTACGACAGGATACTTTCCGTCGTGGTGCCAATGATGTCTATGTATCAAATTCCCAGATCCGCCGTTTCAACTTAAGGGACGGCGATGCTGTCTGTGGCCAGGCTAGACCTCCGAAGGAAGGCGAAAAATATTACAGCTTACTTCGAGTAGACAGCGTCAATGGACTTGACCCTGAAATGGCAAGGACGCGCCGCAATTTCGGTTCGTTGACGCCCACCTTTGCTAACAAGCTCATCAATCTGGAAACAACATCAGACGAGATATCCACCCGTCTAATCAATCTGGTGGCGCCTATAGGCCGGGGGCAAAGAGGGCTTATTGTATCACCACCTAAGGCAGGCAAGACTGTGCTTCTTCAGAAAATTGCCAACGCCATAACTACAAACTACAATGATATTCACCTCATGGTTTGCCTTATTGGAGAAAGGCCCGAAGAGGTCACCGATATGAAGAGGTCAGTTAAGGCCGAGGTTATTGCTGCCACCTTCGATGAACCGGTAGAAAGCCAGACTCGGGTGGCGGAATTAGCATTAGAGAGAGCCAAAAGGCTAGTAGAAATGGGCAAAGATGTTGTCATACTCCTTGACGGCATTACCAGACTTACAAGAGCTTACAACTTAGCTCTGCCCCCTAGTGGGCGTACTTTATCTGGTGGTATTGATTCAACAGCCTTGCATCCCCCCAAGCGCTTCTTCGGTACTGCTCGTAACATTGAGGAGGGTGGGAGTCTAACCATCATTGCTACTTGCCTCGTGGATACCGGCAGCCGCATGGATGACCTCATATATGAGGAGTTTAAGGGGACAGGCAACATGGAACTCCACTTAGATAGAAAATTATCTGAGCGAAGGATCTTCCCGGCTATAGACATTATGCCCAGCGGCACAAGGAGGGAAGAGCTTTTGCTGGATGAAAATACCTTAAAACAGGTATGGCTGCTCAGGCGCGTGGTTAATATGATAGATAGCGATTCACCTAATCACGGCGAGGCCACACAAAGAATCCTGGAAAGGCTAGCTAAGACAAAGAATAACGCTGAATTCTTAGCCACTCTATCCAAGGATATGTAGGGAATATTATTGCCCCAGTTGCCACTCCGAACGAAGTGAAGAAGAGAAGCAATCCCAGCTGGCTGGACAAATTCAAACTGCGGGTTAAAAAAGCCCTGGGCATGCATATTTCCCTGTGTGACAGTTGTCAATGGGACTGGAGAAGCGCTTGTCATCACCCTGAGCGTCCCAACGCCACTTGGTGCCCTGATTACGCGAAGAAAGGAAAATAACTAAATTCCTGGTTGGCGTAAGCGCCATGTCTGATATGTCACCCCGAGCGAAGCAAAGAATCTCTAAGATCCTCCGTTGCCCAAATTCATTTGGATTTCTCAGAATGATATACTAAACGCTCTCTTACAGCCTGATTGACATTAAAGCTGTCACCTTCTAAAATCAAGCAGGTGACTGATAAGTGACTGGTGACGAACTTAGGCAAGCCTTTCTGAGTTTTTTTCAAGACAGAGGACATAAGATTATCCTGAGCTCCTCATTGGTGCCTCGTAAGGACCCGACTTTGCTGTTGACTAGTGCTGGCATGGTGCAAATTAAGCCATATTTCCTGGGATTAGAGGCCCCACCCAGCCGGCGGTTAGCTTCCTGCCAGAAGTGCTTTCGCACTACTGACATAGATTCGGTGGGTGATAGCAAACACCTTACCTTCTTCGAGATGCTGGGTAATTTCAGCGTCGGTGATTATTTTAAAAAAGAAACTATTTCCTGGGCTTGGGAATTTGTTACCAAGTATTTGAAACTGCCTGAGGAGCGGCTGTGGATAACCATTTACCTTGACGATGACGAAGCCTTCGCCTATTGGCGACAAATTGGTGTCCCCGCTGAGAAGATATCGCGATTCGACGAAAAGGATAATTTCTGGGGTCCCGTTGGTGATTCTGGTCCCTGTGGACCATGCAGCGAGATTCATTATGACCTTGGTGAAGAGTTGGGCTGTGGTAAAGCTGAATGTAAGCCCAATTGCGAATGCGGTCGCTTCTCCGAGATATGGAATCTGGTATTCACACAATACAATCAGGACCAAAGTGGACAACGTACTCCTCTACCCAAACCGAACATTGATACCGGGATGGGACTGGAGAGGACTTTAGCCGCCATCCAGAGCAGGCCTTCTCCTTATGAAACGGACTTGTTCTCTCCTTTGGTGGACCGCATTTGCCGCTCATCTGGGAAAGAGTATGGTCGAGACGAGAATACCGACCGCGCCATTAGAATTGTGGCTGAACATTCACGCGGTATTGCCTTTCTTATCGCCGATGGCGTAATGCCTTCCAATGAAGGCAGAGGATATGTCCTGCGACGAATACTCAGGCGGGCTTCGCTCTTCGGCAGGAAACTGGGATTGAACGACCCTTTCCTTAATGAACTGGCTGAAGTTGTCGTTAGCACGATGAGTCACATATATCCCGAGCTTATAGCTAATCAGAGCCTGATTACCGAAGTAATTAGAGTTGAGGAGGAAAAGTTCATTACTACCCTAGACACTGGGCTTAACTTAGTGGAAAAGTTCATTGGCGAAGCTTTAGGTCAAAGAAGGGAGCAGCTAACAGGTGCAGAATTATTCCGTCTTTATGATACTTATGGTTTCCCACCAGAATTAACCGCCGAGATTGCCAGAGAGAAAGGCCTCTCTATAGACTGGGAAGGTTTTCAGGCTGAGATGGAGAAGCAGCGGGAAAGGGCTAAAGCAGGACAAAAGTTCGTCGAGCTAAGTGCTCGCGTCGAGGGCAAAGACGGAATAAGGTTGGGAGATGTTGCTAGGATTGAGGTTGTCCATAAGCCAACCAAGTTTGTTAGCTATCGTACGACCTCCTCTAACTCTAAGCTTTTTGAATTAAGAGTGAAAGGGCAGCCTGCGAGAACTGCTTCCCAGGGTGATGAAGTTGATATTGTGCTGGACAAAACTCCTTTCTATGGCGAGATGGGCGGGCAAGTAGGCGACACTGGTGAAATAAGCAGCCAGAAGGGAAAAGTAGTTGTTACAAATACCCTTAGAACTCCTTCGGACGTTATAATACACAGGGGCAAAGTGGTTGCAGGGAGCATATCTCTCGGTGACAAAGTAAAAGCCGAGGTTGATTCCAATCGCCGCCTGGATATCGCTCGCAATCACACCGCCACCCACCTTCTCCAGGCTGCTTTAAGGCAAACTTTGGGCAGCCGTGTTTCTCAAAAAGGCTCGTTAGTAGAGCCTGAAAGGTTTAGATTTGACTTCTCTCAATTGGCTCCCATAACTGAAGAAGAGCTTACGGAAATTCAGAGACAGGTTAATGAATGGATACGCCAGAACTTGAAAGTGAAAGCAAAAAAACTCCCTTATACACAGGCCATTTCTGAGGGTGCTATCGCCTTGTTTGAAGAAAAATATGGAGAAGAAGTTCGGATGCTGGAAATCGGGGAGCCAGCAATAAGTAAAGAACTCTGTGGTGGCACTCACGTGAGTTCAACGGGTGAAATTGGCATATTCTTGATAACCAGTGAAAGCAGCATTGGCACAGGGCTGCACCGTATTGAAGCGGTAACGGGAAGAAAAGCTGAATCTCTAATTGAATCTCGCTTAACTGCCTTGCAGGATGTAGCCGAGGAAGTGGAAGGCTCACTCGAAGAGGTTCCTGGCAAGGTGAAAACCCTCATTAACGAGCTAGAAGCAGAGCGCAAAAGAGCGCTTTTGCTGGAAAGGGAGCTATCGCGTAGAATAGCCGAGGATTTGCCTGGGCAAGCCGAGCAGGTGAGCGGTGTAACAATTCTGGCTGCCAAGGTGCCAGCGTTGACCATGCCTATCCTCAGGGAAATGGGCGATATATTGCGAGACAGGCTAAAAAGCGCCATAGTTGTTTTGGCTACAGTTTATAATGGCAAGCCGAACTTTTTAGCCATGGTGACTCCTGACCTGATAGCCAGGGGATTTCATGCCGGCGATATTATTAATCAAGTAGCCAAGGTTACCGGTGGGGGTGGCGGCGGCAAGGCTGCTATGGCTCAAGCCGGCGGAAAAGATGCGGCCAAGATTGACGAAGCTCTGAAATTAGTAAGAAGTATTGTTGCAAGACAAATTTCCTCGCATTGAAGAACATAAAAATCAAAAGGCAAAAGTAAAAATAACAAATGGAAAAGCTAAATAATACCTTTAACTCTTGAATTGTAATTTTGATTTTTGATGTTTAATTTTTGATTTCTGGAAAAGTGAAGTTGGAATGCGCAGCTTAGGGCTAGATGTCGGAGGTAAAAGAACTGGGGTAGCTGTAAGTGACCCCCAGGGAATTCTAGCTACTCCTCTAACTGTGCTTGACAGTAAAGACGAAGACGCCCTTGTAAATGAGATTCTCAAGCTAGTGGAGCAGTATAAGGCAGAGTGTATTGTAGTTGGCTTACCTCGCCGCTTAAACGGCGAGATTGGAAAACAAGCTAGTAAGGTAACAGTTTTCGCTGACAAATTGTCATGGCAGGCGAAGCAAAGCAATCTCAACCAGCTTGATGTACAACTATGGGATGAACGACTCTCTACCAAAGCCGCCAAGCGATTGAAGACGGAGGCTGGAGGCAAAGGAAATAAACTGCGCCCCGGAGCGAAACGAGGGGCCAGAAATCACAGCTTTTCGGTTAAAGCCGAAGTAGATGCTATAGCAGCGGCCTTTATCCTCCAGGGTTTTCTGGATTGCCACCGCCTGAGCAATAGCGAAGGACCTTAAACAATGTCGAGATACATAGGCCTCATCGGTTATCCCCTTAAGCACTCTATCTCTCCTTATTTCCAGCAAGCGGCCCTGGATTATTATCGACTTGATATTCGCTACGAGGCTTGGGAGACAGACCCAGCCCAACTTCAAGACAGAGTGAATGATTTAAGAAAACCTCAAAATATCGGAGCTAACGTAACCGTGCCTTATAAAGAGGCAGTTTTACCTTTATTAGATGAAGTTGATGACCTGGCAAGTTCGATCGGTGCTGTCAATACCATAGTCAAGAAAGCTGATAGGCTTCTGGGTTTTAATACTGACGTCTATGGTTTTATCGAGGCGCTAGACAAAGAAGGGCACTTTGACCCTGAAGGAAAGCGCGTGGTCATCCTGGGTGCTGGTGGGGTGGCCAGGGCAGTGAGTTTTGTTCTGGTGCAAAAGAAGGTAGCCTCATTGGCCATAACTGATGGTATCTTTGAGCGAGCCAGTGCATTGGCCGAGAATTTGGTGAGGCATACCCAAGGAACTTTACCAAGCTCGAAGGATTTGGAGCCAGATGTTACTGCTTTTCAGTGGCAAAGTCTAAGCTCAGCCAAAACTTTTGATAACTGCGATTTAATAATCCATTGCACTACCATAGGAATGAAGCACAGTTCTCAAGAAAGGCAATCACCTTTGAGCCTCGAAGTGATTCCTAGGAACGTCTTAGTTTATGATGTGGTATATAACCCCTGGCTAACACCCTTGTTAAAACTAGCACAAAAAGCCGGAGCCAATATACTTGGCGGGCTACCTATGTTAGTATATCAGGGAGCGGCTTCTTTCAAGCTATGGACAGGAAGAGACGCGCCAGTTGACATAATGTTTAATAAGGCTAAGGAAATATTAACAGGAGGGAAGAGGTGAAAAAAAAGGCAATCATTATCAGTGTGTGCGTATTGGCATTGCTTGCGGCGATACTAATTCCGATTATCTTACTCTCCAGACCGGCAGCAGGTAAAATTGTTGTAATCTCGCTCAGTGGGACTATTACCACCGGGGACTCTTCATTATCTTTTGGCTCGACCATTACGCCGGGGTTGGTGAGGTATTATTTATCGAAAGCAGAGAAAGATAAAGCAGTCAAAGCGATTGTTTTTCGGATAGAGAGCCCCGGCGGTGAAATAGAGCCCTGCCAGGAAATCTTGTTGGAGATAGAAAGAGCTAAGGAGACAAAAACCATTGTGGTGAGCATGGGAGGCATGGCTGCTTCAGGCGGCTACTATATCTCAACCCAAGCGGATAAGATTGTTGCTCTGCCAACCACACAGACAGGTAGCATCGGGGTCATCTCTTATGCAATAAACGTCAAGGGGCTCTTGGAGAAGCTGGGTATTCAGATAGAAACCTTCCAAGGTGGCAAGTATAAGGACATGTATTGGGGATTGAGAGAGCTGACTCCGGAAGAAGAGGAAATCATGCAGGGAATGGTCAACGAATATTACGAACAATTTATCAATGTGGTGGCTGAAGGGAGGGGGCTAACCGAGGAAGAAGTCAGAAATTTGGCTACGGGGCAACTTTACAGCGGTACCAAAGCCAAAGAGTTGGGCCTGGTTGATGAGCTAGGTGATCTGGATATAGCCATAAATTTGGCAGCAGAAATGGCTGGCATCGAAGCTCCGATAGTGGAGTACTATAAACAACCCGGACTAATACGGAGGTTGCTGTCAGGGCTTGTCAATGCCATACAGGCGAGGATATCGGGATTGAGCGCGCAAGATATGATTTTATTGGAGGTCTTAAGTCATAACTATCCCCAACCTCTATTTCTATATCAAAACTAATGGGACAATTTCGTTTTCTTACTGGTGGAGAATCCCACGGAAAGGGATTGGTAGCCATAGTGGAAGGGATGGTGGCTGACCTTCCCCTGGAAGAGGGATATATCCATAAGGAACTCAAGCGTCGCCAGCAGGGCTACGGACGTGGTCCCCGCATGAAGATTGAAGAGGATAAGGCAGAAATTATGGCCGGCGTTCGCTACGGGCTCACTACAGGTAGCCCCATCGCACTCATTATCACCAATCGAGATTGGCAAAACTGGCAGGAACAGTTAAGCGTTTCTCCGGTAGAGAAAGAAGTCGAGCCCGTAACCTGTCCCCGCCCGGGACATGCCGATCTGGCCGGAGTGACTAAATATGGTCTCAAAGATATCAGGCCGATTATGGAAAGAGCCAGTGCCCGGGAAACAGCTGCCAGAGTAGCTGTCGGAGCTATAGCCCGAAGATTCCTGGAGGAATTGGGCATTGCCATTCATAGCCATACTGTGGCAATTGGGCAACATCACTGGGAACGAGGCGAAGCAAGCTCTATAGATTGGCAGCAAGTAGAAGTCTCCCCAGTCCGTTGTGCCCAGGCCAAACTGGAAAAGGCGATGATGGCAGCCATTGATGAGGCTAAAGCTAATGGGGACACGTTGGGTGGCATTTTTGAGGTGGTTGCTACCGGTGTCCCCATCGGATTGGGCAGCCACGTTAGCTGGGACCGCCGTCTCGATGGCAGGATTGCCCAGGCGACAATGAGTATCAATGCCGTGAAAGGGGTGGAAATCGGAGCAGGATTTGCTCTAGCCGAGCTTAAGGGCTCGAAGGCCCACGATGTTATAGAACCTAGCCCTCCTTCTGTCATTGCGAGCGAAGCAAAGCAATCTCTTCCTTGGCAACGTGCCAGCAACCGCGCTGGAGGTATAGAAGGTGGCATAAGCAATGGCGAGGACATAATAGTCAGGGCATCAATCAAACCTATTGCTACTCTGGCTAGTCCTTTACCCACTATAGACCTTCGCAGTGGAGAGGTAGCGAAAGCTCACTATGAGCGTAGCGATATTTGTGTTGTGCCGGCCGCCGGGGTAATCGCTGAAGCCATGTTAGCCATTGTCCTGGCTGATGCTTGCCTGGACAAATTCGGCGGCGATAACTTAAAAGAGACCCTGGCGAATTATCACAATTACCTGCGCAATATATCCTGATCGAGCAAGAAGAGGTCACCCTCACCTTAATCCTCTCCCGTCAAGGGAGAGGAACTTTGTAAGAACTTACAAGGGATACTATATTAAGAGCTTTCAGAGGAAGTCTCTAGACAAGATAATCCTGGAGAAAAGGATTTCCTCGGCGTTCATCGCCGATAGTGGTGGGTGGTCCGTGGCCGGGGTAAACAACGGTTTCATCAGGCAAAACCATAAGTTTTTCACGGATGCTCTTCATCAAGCGTTCATGGCTCATTCCAGGAAAGTCGGTCCTGCCAATACCAAGATTAAATAAAGTATCACCGCTAAAGACTACCCCATGCCCTGAAAGGCAGATTCCACCAGAACTATGTCCTGGGGTATAAAGAACTTCAAAGTGTAAATCGTCGATATCTATGTGGTCACCGTCTTTGAGTAACCTGTCCGGCCGGGGAGGTGATTTAACAGGGGTAAGGCCTAGCGATGTTAGCATACGCATGGGCGCAGTAAGTAGTAATCCCTTCTCTGCCTCATGAATGGCAAACTGGGCATTGGTCTTTTCTTGAACTGCGTGAAGGGCACCAACATGGTCTATATGGGCATGAGTTATCACGATTAAGGATATGGATAATCCAGTTTGTTGCACCGTTCTCAAAATAGTCTCAGCTTCAGCACCGGGGTCAATAATCATTCCTTGCTTGGTTGAAGATGAACCAACGATATAGCAGTTGGCGGCAAAAGGACCGACCACTAACATCTTTATAATCATTGCTCTTTTCTCTGGTAGTTTTACAGTCGAATTTGTGAAGTATAGCATGAGTTTGTGTTTTTGGGAAAATCGCTGTACTCGTTCGTATGATTAGCGACACGTTTTTGTCATTGCGAGGAGCAATAGCGACGAAGCAATCTCTGAGCGAGGTTCTCACGTTCGATTGGGCAGGCTTCAGCTTCACAACGAGATTGCCACGCCCCGACAAATCGGGGCTCGCAATGACACGGGAGGTATTATCCGACGTTGTAAACATACAAAGTGTCACTAATCTATCTGAACTAGCGCATAACAAAGCTTGGGAGGGGGTTAGCAGTCTACAGAGGATAAAAGCAGGCAACGTAGTGGTCGTTGCTGATAAGCTTGAGCTCTGGCACAAATTCACGACACTGTTCACTGGCCCGAGAACATCTGGGGTTGAAATGACAGCCGGGCGGAGGATTAGCTGGGCTCGGTACTTCACCAGGAAGGACAATGCGACCGACCCTTCTCTTAGGGTCAGGGACTGGTGTTGCCGCTATTAGAGACTGGGAATAGGGATGACGTGGTTTGTGAAATATCTCCTCCGGACTTGCCATCTCCACCACCTTACCCAGGTACATTACAGTGATGTAATCGCAGACACTCTCGGCAATTAACAGCTCATGGGTGATGTAGAGATAAGTGAGGCCAAACTCTTTTTTTAGATCCTTCAAGAGGTTGAGAATTTGTGCCTGGACAGAGACGTCCAGAGCAGAGGTTGGTTCGTCAAAGGCGATAAACTCCGGTTTCGTAGCCAGGGCACGAGCGATGGCGATGCGCTGGCGCTGGCCGCCGCTAAATTGATGGGGATAGCGCTCCAGTTGCCCTGCGCTCAATCCAACCGTGAGCAACAGCTCCTCCACGGCTGTCTCTACTGCGTGGCCGGACAGGATCCGGTGTATCCTCAGCGGCTCAGCAACTATATTCTTTATCTTCATGCGCGGATTAAGGGAGGTAAAAGGGTCCTGGTGGACAAGTTGGGCATTGCGGTGGAATGAGCGGACCCTACTACCGGAAAAGGTCGTTAGGTCATTCTCTTTTAGAAGAGAAGTCAACTTACCACTGTTCTTGCCCAGCGACTCCAACTCTGCTATCTCCGTCTTCACCTCATCGGGGACATCAAAATAAATATGGCCGCTGGTGGGTTTCAAGAGACGAACAACTGTCTTAGCCAGTGTCGTCTTGCCACAGCCCGACTCACCAACCAGACCGAGCCATTGCCCCCGCTTAATCGCCAGGCTGACGCCATCCACCGCTCTAACCATTCCCACAGGTCTTCTGAAAACACCCCCCAGTATTGGGAAGTGTTTCTTCAATCTTCTGATATCGACTAAGGTGTCCATAAATTAAGTCATAGATTAGAAAAGATAACAGGCCACCATATGGTCCTTGGAAACCTCTTTAAGTTTGGGTCTCTCTTGCTGGCACATCGGCGTGGCGCTTGGGCACCGCGGGTGAAAACGGCAACCCGGCGGTGGGTTCAAGGCGTCAGCCAGGGCGCCTGGTATGGTCTGTAGTTCCTTCCCCGGCATAGGGACGGCATCCAGCAGAGCCTTTGTATAGGGATGTAAGGGGTGGAGAAATATCTCCTCGACGCCGGCTACCTCGCAAAGCCTGCCAGCGTACATAACCGCCACCCGGTCACAGACTTCAGCAGCCACTCCCAGGTTGTGAGTAATAAAGAGAACGGAGGCCCCTTTGTCCACCTTGATGCGTCGGAATAATTCCAGCATCTGCGCCTGAATGGTGACGTCAAGCGAGGTAGTCGGCTCATCGGCTATGAGAAGCTCCGGAGAGCAGGCCAGTGCCATGGCAATCACCGCCCGCTGTTTCATACCCCCCGAGAGTTCGTGAGGGTAGTGAGCAGCCACGCGCTCAGGGTCGGGGATTTCCACGTCTTTCAGCATACTGACCGTAAGCAATCTGGCCTCATCTCTTAGCCGCCAGAGAAGCCGCCTAAACAGCGGGATATGGCTCAAGATGCGAGGCTCAAGGGGATGGGACTGCTCGGCTATCTTGTCGTAAAGCCTGCTCTGCCAGCGCCAGAAAGGCCTCCTT
>Ga0315280_10008592_pt1 | contig 13331 bp, 13 predicted proteins | sample YL17G06_40_MG_FD_203697 | JGI IMG/M metagenome (GOLD analysis project Ga0315280, IMG submission 203697) | Sediment microbial communities from Yellowstone Lake, YNP, Wyoming, USA - YL17G06_40 | ecosystem: Environmental > Aquatic > Freshwater > Lake > Sediment | place: USA: Wyoming | collected...
CTATTCGGAGAACGTGGCGTACATGAGACCCGAGGCGGCGCAGGGGATGTTCGTCAACTTCAAGAATATATACACCACCATGAGGGAGAGGCTGCCCATGGGGCTCGCCCAGATAGGCAAGGTGCTCAGGAACGAGATCTCCCCGCGGCAGGGTCCCATAAGGCTGAGGGAGTTCACAATCATGGAGATAGAGTTCTTCTTCGATCCCGAGTCCCCGAACTGCGAACTGCTTGGCGAGGTCGGCGACAAGAAGCTACGCCTCTTAACGGAGGATCTGGTCGCTGCCGGCAAGACCGAACCAAAAGAGGTCACCGTCGAGGAGGCCGTCAGGAAGAAGATGATCCTCTCCGAGTGGCAGGCCTACTTCATGGCCCTCTCCACGGACTTCGTCTCGGAGCTGGGAGCCCCCCACGACTCGCAGATGTTTGTTGCCAAGCTCGCGAACGAGAGGGCCCACTACTCCGCACAGACCTTCGACCAGGTGGTCAAGCTCGACAGGTGGGGGTGGGTGGAGGTCTCCGGTCACGCTTATCGGACCGACTACGACGTCTCAAGGCACCAGCAGTTCAGCGGACAGGATCTCAGCGTCTTCAAGAAGTTCGAGACGCCGCAGAAGGCGAAGGTGCTGGTAGCCCGCCCCAAGGTGAGCATGATAAGCGGCGAGTGCAAGAGCGATACCGGAAGGGTCCTCGCGACCATAAAGGGGTCGGATGCCAAGGGCTTGAGGGAGCTTCTGGGTTCTGGTCCGACAGTAATAAACGGCGTGACCGTAAAGCCCGGGTACGTTGAGTTTGTCGAGGAGGAGCAGACCATCGCGGGGAAGCGTTTCGTACCCCACGTCGCCGAGCCCTCATTCGGGGCGGACCGGCTGACCTACCTTGCCATGGAGTGCGCCTACACCGAGAAGGACGAGAGGATCGTCCTGCGCCTCCCGAGATCCGTCGCCCCGGTTCAGGTATCCGTCTTCCCCCTGGTGAACAAGGACGGGATAAGGGAGAAGGCGCTCGAGGTCCAGGACATGATCAGGGCAGACGGCTTCCTCTCAGACTTTGACGACGCTGGATCCATAGGCAGGAGGTACGCAAGGTCCGACGAGATTGGCGCACCCCTTGCAATAACCGTGGACTATCAGACACTCCAGGATGAGACCGTGACCGTGAGGGACCGGGACACCTGGGAACAGTCCAGGGTCTCTGTGAAGGATATTACCGGATTCCTGAGGGATTACTACCGCCGTTAGCTTTAAAAAAAGGGAAGAGCGATACCATAGGTGGTGGTTTCATGTCGCAAAGACCTCCAGAAAAAAGACTGCGCCTTAGAAGAAGGGACGAGATCGAGAAGGGCACAGCAAAACTTAACTCCACGACCTACAAGTTCCTGCAGATCGCCGGCAGGATCGAGGTGGTGGTCGCTGGAAAGAAGAAGCTGGAGCTGAAGGCAACCTCCATCTCTGACGTGCCGGAGAACGAGGTCTGGATAAACACCGACGAGATGAAGGTTCAGGGTCTCTCGGACAACTCGATTGCAACCGTCAGGAACGCTCAGTAGTTCGTCCGGACCATCTACCACCCAACCCACTTTCCGCCAAACCTTTATAAAAGGCATCTGTTTTTTAGAACGCAAGCTGAGGTGTGCAAAGTTGAGCCTACCCGCAGAGGAGATAAGCGAAATCGAAAACGGCGTATACCGAAAATCAACCGTTCTGCTCTCAGAACACGTCAGGAAGGTTCAGGACTCGGTCAGGATGCTGGTCAATGCACTTGACAACTTTCTCTCCTCCAAGACCGCTGACCTGAAGAGTGACTACCAGAAGATATCCGTCTTGGAAGAGGAGGCGGACGAGATAAAGAGGGAGCTCATAGAGCAACTGACGAAAGCAGCTCCGACCTTCCTCTACAGGGAGGACTTCATCAGGCTCGTAGCCAGGGTGGACGAGGTCGCGGAGCTCGCCCAGTCGATCTCCAGGCAGATCATCCGGCTCGCAGAGAACAAGTGGGTTCCCAAGGCCTCCATTGGTGACGGTCTCAAGTCGATGTCTGCCGAGGTCCTTACCACCTGCGAGAGGCTGCGCGACGCGATAATGGCGCTATCGATGAACCCGAGACGGGCAATCCAGCTGGTAGGCAAGGTTCACGAGGCAGAGTCAAAGGTCGATAACATGTACCACGATCTCGACTTCAAGGCGCTCATGGAAGTAAAGCAGATCGAGAGGCTGCTGGTATACAGGGATCTGTTGGGACTCCTCGAACACATGACGGACATAATGGAGGACGCCTCAGACGACCTGAGGGTGCTGGCCCTACACAGGGTGGCTTAAACCCGCACCACTTTTTTCTTTATTCTTTATGTTGTTGAGCCCTCTAACTCCTTGGAAGGACGCGGCTGCACTGCTTATTAAAAGCTCAAACCAGAAGATCACCAGTCTGGTGAGTATTGTTGCCGAGGCCGCTATACCTGCGGGGATGCCGAACCCCATGAAGAAGGCGGTCATTGAAACTTCCATTACTCCCACGAGCCCCGGGATGCCAATGGGTATCATCTGAACCATGCTCGCGAATATCGAGACGCTCAGAACCACCCAGTAGGATACAGGGTATCCGAGGGAAAAGAACATCAAGTATGGTATGACCGCTATCAGGAACCACCTGGCGGTCAGAATAACAGCGGAGGCAAAGAGTGAGGCCTTCTTTACCCCGGTTATGGCCCTACCGAAGGTCTTGAAGTCCCCCATCACACGTGCCCTCATATCCTCCACGTTATACTCCGATCGGAAGATTCTGATGAAGTTCCCCGTCTTTATCGCCAGCCGCTCAACGAACCTTTCAAACCTCTGCACTCTAAAAGCCGCATAGATGCCAATCAACCCCAGCATCAGGTCAATCACGGCCAGAGCCAGGAAGAGGTAAAGCCCTGCTAGCGGCATTGCCTGCGTCGTTATGAGGAAGACTAGGCCGACCCCCAGCACCCCCCCAAACGTTATGCCCAGCAGGAGCCTGTGAAGGATAACGCTGGCGGTAGCCTCGCTGAGCTGGAGACTTGACCTCTTGGTTGTGAGGGTGACCCTGAAGACCTCGCCAGATATCGAGCCAGTGGGTATCATCAGATCCCCGAATATGCTCACGAGGACTATCTCAAAGCAGTGCCTGAACTTCATCCCGGGGTTCCCCAAAAGGAGCTTCCACCCCAGCGCAAAGAGGCCGATGCATGCCAAGTCTATGAGGATCGTGCTGAGAGCGATTCTGAGGTCAAGCGCGCTGATGACCTCGACGACGTTCCAGAAGCCCACGAAGTACAGGTAGCCGATGAAGATGATGGCGCCGAGTATCAGCATTACGCCGGTCAGGCTGATTGGATTTTTCTTCAAAGTGCGTCACTTTTTCGAATAAGCTTTATGAATGGGACAGCCTTCTACTTTAAAAAAGGGACTTCCCTTTTATAATTTGGGGTATCGCGATGGCTAAAACCGATGTTATTGAAGCCTCCCTTCATGGCTCTAGGGTGCTGGTCTGGTCGAAGGAGAACGGCGCCAGGCTCTATAAATCGGGTTTCTACGGTAAGCCGCTGAACGTAAACAAGCCAAAGGACGCGTCTGACGTAAACGCCTACCTGGAACTCTCCCCGCTGGAGGCCAACTACCTCTTGGAGAAGGGCGTCATCAGCGTGAGGTCCGGCAGGTCCTTCCTGGCGAAGGAGAAACTTCTCAAGCTCTCGAGGGAGCGCTACAGGCTCTTTGACGAGCTATACGCCGTGTACAAGGATCTCCGGGGAAAGGGGTACGTCGTTCGGCCGGCAATGAAGTTCGGCGCGGACTTTGCGGTGTATCAATACGGGCCTGGCATCGACCATGCCCCGTTCATAATACACGTCCTGCCGAACTCCGCGGACATCGACCCGATAGAGATCGTCCGCGCAGGCAGGCTCTCCCATACCGTGAGGAAGAAGTTTGTCCTCGCAACAATAGATGAGGTACAAAAAAAGGTCCTCTACTACATGTTCAACTGGTGGAAGGCCTGATGCCCTGACCTGCTCTTGGACGTTAGGCGATGGGTACGCCATTTGCCGGATCGGATGCGAACTTCTGGAACTCCTTCCTTAGCTTGGTGGTTATGGCGCCGGGCTTGCCCGTACCTATCGCCCTTCCGTTGACCTCGGTCACAGGTACGATTTCGGCCCCGGTTCCAGTGAAGAAGACCTCGTCAGCGTTGAAGAGTTCGTGGGCGGTGATCAGCCTCTCCTCTATCTTGAGCCCCATCCTCTTGGCTATCTCGAAGACTGCGGACTGCGTGATCCCTGGCAGGGCGCCCGTATAGGCCGGCGGGGTCCAGATCTCTCCGCCCTTCACCACAAAGATGTTCTCTGCCGTGCCTTCGCAGAGGTAACCCTGCGATGTTAGAATTATGGCTTCGTCGACTCCGGCGTTGTTCGCCTCGATCTTTGCGAGTATGCTGTTCAGGTAGTTGAGCGACTTCACCTCGTGGGATGTACCGTCGACGGGGTCCCTCCTGACCCACGTTATAATCGTCCTTATCCCCCGCTCCGCGACCTCTTTTGGTATGACCGATATGCTCCCCACTATGATGAAGACGGTGGGCTTTGAGCACTTCCGAGGGTCCACACCCAGATCCCCGGCCCCCCTTGTAACCACGAGCCTGATGTAGGCGTCCTTCATGTTATTCTTCTTGAGCGTATCCATGACGCCCCTCCTCATCTCCTCCCTTGAAAGGGGGATCTTGATCATCAGGCTGTGAGCGGAGGCGTAGAGCCTGTCCAGGTGCTCGTTGAGCCTGAATACGGACCCGTTGTAGGCCCTTATCCCCTCAAAGACGCCGTCCCCGTAGAGGAGCCCGTGATCAAATACAGAGATTGCAGCCTTGGATCTCGGAACGAACTCACCGTTTATGTAAACCAACGGCTCTTCCAAAAGCATTCACCATCCGTATATCTCTATGTAACATGATAATATCGCATAAAAGCCTTGCGTCCGCCGGATACAAAAATAGAGAGGGGCTTATTCGGTCCCCTCTGACCATCCCTTCACGTACTTCTCCTGCTCCTTCGTCATAGCGTCTACCTTGATCCCCATCACGTCGAGCTTCAGTTTCGCGATGGCGGAGTCTATCTTCTTCGGAACGTCGTAGACCTTCGCCTCCAGCTTCCTGCTGTTCTTGAGGATGTACTCCGCCGCTAGCGCTTGGTTGGCGAAGCTCATGTCCATGACCTCGCTGGGATGCCCCTCCGCGGCTGCGAGGTTGACGAGCCTTCCGTCGGCGAGGAGGTAGATCTTCCTCCCGTCCTTCAGCGTATACTCGTCGACGAAGTCCCTTATCTTGAGCTTGCCCTTCGCCATCCCCTCAAGTTCCTTGATGTCTATCTCGACGTTGAAGTGGCCTGTATTCGCGAGGATCGCTCCGCTCCTCATCCTCTTGTAGTGTTCTCCTCTTATCACGTTCTTGTTGCCGCTGGCGGTGACGAAGATGTCCCCAACCTCAGCGGCCTCCCCCATTGGCATGACCTCGAAGCCGTCCATCACCGCCTTCAGCGCCTTCACGGGGTCCACCTCCGTGATTATGACGTGGGCTCCCATGCCCCTTGCCCTGTTGGCGAGACCCCTGCCACAGTGCCCGTAACCCGCGATGACGAACCTCTTGCCCGCGAGAAGTACATTGGTTGCCCTAAGGATGCCGTCAATGGTGCTCTGCCCCGTCCCGTAGACGTTGTCAAAATCCCACTTGGTTTCAGCGTTGTTGACCGCTATTATGGGGTACTTGAGTACGCCCTTCTCTGCCATGGCCGTTAGCCTGACGACCCCCGTCGTCGTCTCCTCCGTGCCCCCTATAACCTTCGATATATCGCCCCTGCCGGAATGGAGCTCTGTGACGACGTCTGCCCCGTCATCCATCGTTATCATGGGCTTGAAGCTAAGCGCCTTCTGTATGCAGTCGTAATACTCCTCCTTCGTCTGCCCCTTCCAAGCGTAGACGTTGGCGCCCTCCTTTACGAGCGCGGCCGCAACCTCGTCCTGCGTCGAGAGCGGGTTTGACGCCGTGAGGGCTACCTTCGCCCCTCCTGCAAGCAAAGTCTTGACCAAGACGCCCGTCTCCTTTGTGACGTGGAGGCATGCCACGATCTGCACGCCCTTCAACGGCTTCTCCTCGGCAAAGCGCTTCCTTATGCCCATAAGGACGGGCATGTGATCCTCCGCCCATCTCAGTAGATAGCCCCCCTTTTCTGCCAATTTGATATCCTTAACCTTGTAATCCATCAGCAGCACCTCAAGGCACTGATGATTATCTAAAATCGTCATTTAAAAGCATGCTGTCAGGGCATGACGCAATATCGAAGTTGGTGGCGCCTTCCGGCTACACCGACTTCACCAAGATCTCCTCGCGCCGGAATAGACCCGTCCCCACCTTGAAGACGATCAGGTCCAAAACCACAAATCCCACTATCAGCAACACCAGCATCGTGGGTCCGAGCATCAAGAGCCCCCCAACTTCTGAGAATATGCGAAGCATCACGGGCAGAACCAAGAGTGCACTGAGTTGCTGCGCCTCCCTGAACCCCTTCACCCTGACGGATACGACGACGGTCACGCCTATCCCCGCAAGCGCAACGGCCGGGGTCACGCAGAATATGAGGGCAAACCACAGAAGGTTGGGGAGCAGTATCCTCCCGCCGAAGAGAGCAAACGCGGTTATGTCTACGACAGCACTGTAGGCCCCGAAGGCCAGGAGGGTGACAAGCATCGACGGTATGAAGGAGACCAGTATCTTTCCGAGTAGCAGCTCGCCGTCCGTGAGTGGGGTGGCTAGGAGCGCCTCTATCGTCTTCCGGTCCTTCTCGCCCACGAAGCTGTCCGAGGCCAGCATGCGGATCGTGGTCGTTTTGCCAGCACCATTAGGACCAAGAAGTCCGAAGACCTACCCTCCTCCACCTCGAAACTCAAACGCTCCACCGCTGCGGACGTACCGAATCGCTTTGTCAGGGACAGGGTTTCAACAGCCAACATGAGGAGCCACATACTGTTTTAAGAGTAATCAGTTACCTGATATCCGACAGCTGTTGAAGGGATTTATATTTATGACGAAAAGCGAAACGCGGCAATCGAGAATCTTGCAGTTAGGTCGAGAGTTAGCATTCTTGCTACTTAACACATCCACGTAGATTAAAGACGACTCACAACGTTTCAATCCAATTTTCTAAATACATGATCGGAGAGACTTCCACGTTTTTGCAAAACTCGCTCTTCAGGCCAAGAACGTATATGTATTTGTAGATTGCGGCCTCGGTCGTGGCCTCAACTATCTGTAAAAATTTTCCGTTCGCCGTCACGTACTCTGTTATTATCTTAAGTCCTTCCGGAGGTATCCATATCTTATCATGTATCTTTAGAAGCCGTAATATCTCGCTTAATTTTTCCGGGTATGCGTCCCAAAATATTATGAACTTCATATCTCCCTCATCAGCAATTTGATTTTTTTTAAAAAAAGGTATTTTAAGGTTTTCCGTCACTCCACTGTGTATGATTGCGTATCCTTGGTTATCTTGAAGTTGCTCTTTACCAGCTCGTAGGCAGATGTTATTATCATCTTATGCCCGCACAGTCGTTTCATGTCTCGTAGCACGTAATCTACTTCTGTGTAGCTGAACATACCTGAGCAACAGTCGCGCGGGAATATGACCGTGTACCCTAACTCAGGTCTCTTTGGATCTCTGATACCCGGTGTAGGTATTAGGACATAGGCTATGTTCTGCATCTCAGCAGGTATGGTGATGCCCACGACGATGACAGTGTCGATGTCCCACTTTCTCAATGCGGCGATTATCTCTTCTCCAGCTTTGCCGAACATGGGTTGATAATTGACTTTCCCTACTATGACATCCATTTTTCCTAGCTCATCCCACGGTTGACATCCTTTTGTACCAGCCATGTAGTGCTTGGGCCAGATGTCGAACTCAGGTGTCTTTTCAGGCAGCATATCGCTGACATAGATTATGGGGATGCCTTTTGCTCTAGCCGCTTCAACTAAGTATTTTATATTTGGCAGCGCGTTGAACCATGTGGGCTTCATTTCGCCTGTAGCGTGGTCTGGTAAAGGTATGGAGAGCCCACCCTTTATGTCAGCGGCTTCATTGGATATGTCTGATACTATTACCGCTATCTTTGCCATTTTGCCACCTCCTTTCATTTTTTCATATAATTGGGAGGAAAGACAAGTGTTAGTACTATGTAGAGCAGGCCGCTGAGGACCATCCCTGGCAGAACTATTCCGACCCAAGTACACCACTCGTAATGATAGAAGTATATATATTCTTGGACGACTATCGAGAGAGCCATCGGAATTATAGCCCGCAGATTGAAACCGCCTATATACTTGTACAATCCCTTCAAATTGTAGAGTTCTTCCACATTCAGCGTAAATTTATGGTATAGCCAATCGGCGACTGATATCCCAAAGAAGGAACTGATAGTTACTCCTGACAATGCAACGAGCATCGCTCCGAAGAGATCTAAAATTGACGTAAAACAGAGCCCGAATGTTACGGCAACGAAGACGCCTAGTATGATCCATCTGCTTAAACCCAACTCTAGCTTTTTAGGATAGATTGGAAGTAAGGACGTAATCGCTGAGTACAGAAGCACGGCATTAGTTGTAATACATCCGATTACCATGAAGAGCATAGATGCCATGCCCTGCCCTAATCCGTAAGTCGCGACAAAGCCGCTTGGGTCCCATGTGCCTAAGACTCCCATTGATAATGCACCAAGGACATAGAACCAGAACTGTGCAGCGCATAAGCCAATTATGGGCATCCAAGCCCCCGCTCTTGGTGTTTTGGCGTATCTGCTGTAATCACCGATTAAGGGTAGCCAAGTGAGGTTATATGCAACAAACAATTCTAGGACCATTGGATAAGTTGAAGTGGGATTTGGATTTGGAGTAAAAAGAATGGCATTCCAGTCGAAACCGCCCGTAAACAGTACGATGGTTATGGTTACTCCAAAAATCATTAAGGCGATTGAACCGATTGTTTGCGCCCATTTTAGTCCTAGAGGACCAAAGATTACAAAAAGTATCGTTGCAATAAACATGATGGCTATAATGATCCAAAATGGAATGCTAAAGCCGAAATTCTCAAACACCAAGACTGCGGTCATACCTGCCATCACCGTTTGCACAGCGAGGTAGCCTAGGCATTGTAGCATGTTATATATGCCGCCGAAATTTGTACCGAGAATACCAAACGCACGGCGCGAGGCTATGAAGTTGGTTAAGCCGTATTTTTGTGTAATTTTACCGCTGAAGTAGTGTGGGACGAACGCCACAGCCGCTACGATGGTCATTAAGGGTATAGTGACCCATAGCACAGGGGCCCCGATGGCCAATCCCCCGGCTGCTGGGGCAGTTATGATTACACCGGTTGCAAACCATATCATAAAGCTGTCAAGCGAGCTGAAGGTCCTTTCACCGGGTCGTATAGGTCTGCTTAGAACCCATTTCATCGTATCCAGTTTTTCTTCAGTCAGTCTCCAAAACCCCATTTTTAATATTCAGTCTTCATGATTATACAATATATAGCTTGTGGTTAGTTATTTAAAAAAGATAGGATTTTTTTAAACACTTCTCAAATTAACTAACAAAAAATTAAGAATAGGGCGAAAAATCCTTCAACATAATTGAGAGTCATGATTATTTCTGCTCTTAATCAAGATGGATACAATATCTGGCCTTAGCAGGTTTGTAAGGATTTCACTATTGAACTTATCCGTTTCTAGGAATGTATATTTTCATATACATTCCCGTTCGGAGCGCTGGCAGCCTCCTCGGTCCATCCTGCTCCCCTGCCGTCAGGTACAGCAGGGGCGTACAGGTACTCATCCCTCATATGCTGCCAGGAGGCGTCCGCACTCACGGCAAACGGCTGGCCGCACAGGCGCATACCACGACAGAGTATTGCCAGCGAGGAGAGCCTGTTCCTGCCGTAGTCTGCGCCACAGGTATTGCAGCTGCTCACCGCCACCTCCTTCGGAGCACAGCTCCACTATATTATCAAAAAACATATTTTTATATACATTTTCTTGTAGCTGTTGCTATCCCCTCAACAATCGTTCTATCAAGTCCAGCAAGATTCTCATGGCCTGCTCAATTTCATCAATTTCAATGAACTCATCGGGGCTATGTGCCTTACTCACATCACCGGGCCCAAAGATGGCTGCGGGTATTTTTACATCATTAACAAAATTTCTCATATCTGTGCCGTATGACATCCCCACCACCCTGGCTTTACCTCCAACAACCTTCTCGTAACTTGCTACGAGACCTCTTACTATGCCACTGTGGGATGGAATCTCGGCCGGCTCCCATCTCGTCCTCTCGCCCACCTCATAAGAGAACTCTGCATCCTCAGACCTAATCTCCTCAAGAATATTCCTGAGCTCTCTCCACGCCTCCTCTGTGGTCTCTCCCGGTATTAATCGTCTGTCTACAACCAGGTTGCAGAGGTCCGGTATTATATTATCCTTTATCCCTCCGTTTATCATGGTCACCTTTACAGTTGGTTTGGGACCAAGTGTATGCCTCTTCTTTGCGAGAACCTCGGCATTGTATCTGTCGAGTTTTGATATCACTTTACTTGCCTTGGATATGGCGTTTATGCCCTTTTCAGGCACACTTGATTGTGTAGCCTTGCCTCTAACCGCAATGCTGCTCCAGAGGCCGCCGCCCTCTGCGATCCCGATGTTGCAAGAGGTGGGTTCCAGCACGACTCCCCAGTCTCCGATTAAATTCTTCTTTGGTAAGAATTCTTTAAGTAAGTACTGCGTGCCAGGCTCGAGTTTCTCCTCCCCTGCGGCAAAAGTGAGTACCAGATTTCCGGAGAGCCTTGTGTTATTTACGACCCTTGCTATCTCAACCATCATCCCCAAAGACGACTTCATATCACACGCCCCTCGTCCATATATCCGATCATCAACTATCTTACCCTCAAACGGGGGATACCTCCACCTCTCCATGTCCCCTTCTGGCACGACATCTATGTGACCATTCAATATGAGCGTCCTCTTTCCTTCGTCTCCCCTCACGACCCCTACCACCTGTGGTCTGCCTTCTAGCGGTGCTTGCACAAGATACGCCTCAATGCCGTACTCCTCCAACTTTGACTTTATGTATGATGCGCACCGCTCCTCCTCTCCAGGCGGATTTCTGGAAGGGATGCCTATGAGTTCGCAGATGGTTCGCAACAATAGTTCCTTTTCGAAAATTAAACTCAATCCCATCACTAATTTTTTATATATTTTTACGGATTATATAGTTTTTATAAACATGGAAAATTTAAGACCGATTGTTATCTCTTTACCTTGCTCCTCTGTATTATGTTTCCATCCAGAGGTATCTTCGGCACCTCAAGGATAGGGATACTCGTCTTGCTCTCCTCGCCCGAGATCTGCCTGACGGGCAGGGACCTGTCTATCCAGTTGCTCTTTATATCTGCCTCCAGCTCCTTATCCGCTATGACCGGGTTGAAGGTTGCCTTGATCAGATCGACGAGCTCCTTGCTCTTCAGCCACTCCTCAGGCGCCGCGATGTGAGCATCATCAAATGCCATGTGAACCTCAGGTGTGTCGAGCCTCTCACCCGAGAGAACCGCGAATGCCTTGTTGCTCAGGGCGATGGTAATAAAGACGTAGTGCAGGAACTCGTGGGCGATGCACGCCTTGAGCGTGCTCTCTTTTGCGTAGAGCAGAAAGGGAAGGGAGACGTTGACGCATAGCTGGTACGAGCCATCCAGCTTGCGGATCTGTGTCGAGGCGTAGATGACGGTGCTTGAGAAGGTTGCGGAGGGATATTTGATTATGCTCAACGACGGATCGAATACTATTGTGGGGTAAGCCAACCCAGAGGCGTCCTCGACAGCCGTGACCGCCCTCTCAAGGTTGGGCAACTTCTCGTAGAAGCTCTTCAGCACCTCGTCGCCTATCCTTCCCTTTTCGTGGGCCTCGTTCACGTTCTCGAGGTACAGTCTGCGCTGTCGGGACATTTGAGACACTCTAGAATGGTAGTTTGCTCTCCATCATCTTTACGAGGAACTTTATTCCGTTCTCTAGGTCCTTCTTGGAGACGACCTCGCTGCAACTGTGGACGTACCTCGCCGGTATGGATATGCAGCCAGAGGGCACACCCTCGTGGGCGATCTGCATGGCCGTGGCATCCGTCGTTCCGCCCTCCAGCACCTCGAGCTGGTAGGGTATACCAGCCTTCTCTGCGAACTCCATCATCCACCCCCTGACCATGGGGTTCGCGATCATCCCGCCGGCCAGCGAGTCCCTCCTGCCGTCCGCGACGAGGATCGTAGGACCCTTGCCGAGCTTGATAGGCGCCTCACTCTCCGATATCTCCGGGTGGTCGCCAGCTATCGTCGTGTCTATGGCTATTCCCACATCCGGCTTGACGGCAAAGGTGCTGATGGTTGCCCCCCTCAGCCCCACCTCCTCCTGGACGGTGAAGACGCCCACCACCCTGTTGGTCGGCCTCGCCCTCTTGAGCGCCTCTATCAGCATGTAACAGCCAGCCCTGTCATCCATCGCCCTGCCGACGATCACGTCGTTCTCAAGCTCGGTCAGGCTCCTGTCGATGGTTATGGGCGTCCCCACTTTGACCCCGAGCTTCGCCAGCTGATCCTTCGTCGCCCCGGTGTCGATGAACATCTTGTCGTAGGTTACCAACTGCTTCCGCTCCTCGTCCTTCATTACATGTATCGCCTTGCACCCTATCACGCCGCGTATCCTCTTCTTCATGCCGTGGATCCACACCCTCTGAGCCAAGAGTATGTGGTCCGGCACACCTCCCAGCTTTGCAAACCGGATGAAGCCCTTATCATCGATATGCTTCACCAGAAGCCCTATCTCGTCGGTATGTGCGGCGATCATTATCGTCTTGGCGCCCTTTCCCTTCTTGACGTACAGGTTCCCGAACCTGTCCTCCCTCATCTCCTCGACGAAGCCCTTCAGCTCCTTCTTTATGATCTCTGGCACCCCGTACTCGAAGCCCGAAACTCCCGGCGCCTCACTTACCATCTTCAACAGATTGATATCCATCTGGTATGCCTCCATAATCCTTGCCGTATGTAATTTCTGAAGTCTCTATTCGCTTCAAGCGTATTTATCTTGCGGCTATGTGAACTACCCCCAGCTTTCGCAGGGGGCTTCCTGCTTCACAGACGGGACTTGCCCGGCGACCACGGCTGAAGCCGGGACGCCGAGTAGGGGCCCCATCTCCACAGGCGTTGGTTCGGGCCATCCCAGCCCTACTCGAAGGATCCGAAGGGAAGCA
>Ga0315280_10008593_pt1 | contig 13331 bp, 17 predicted proteins | sample YL17G06_40_MG_FD_203697 | JGI IMG/M metagenome (GOLD analysis project Ga0315280, IMG submission 203697) | Sediment microbial communities from Yellowstone Lake, YNP, Wyoming, USA - YL17G06_40 | ecosystem: Environmental > Aquatic > Freshwater > Lake > Sediment | place: USA: Wyoming | collected...
TCGAGATCGGGTCTTGGGGCAACTCCGTTTAAGTCTCCTGATTTTAATGACCCATTTTTTTCTCTGTGTCGTCAGTCCCATCATCCGCGTCATCATAGAACCGAGAGTTTGAACGTAGACCTGACTAGTGTTTGTTGGCAGCCCGAGATAGCGTCGGACTCTCGCCAAGTATATCTAATATGCTTTTTTACCGGTAAAGTCGGGCGGGGGCCCCATCCCCCGCACCATCTTCGCAACGTTAAATTCGCTCAATTTTCGCTCGTTTTGAGCGTAGAACAGTGAAAAACGACTTCGAATTGTGGGCAGCTCTTGATCTCACTTGAGCGTTTAAAACTGTCAACTTTGGACGAACACGTATCTTTTTCATCATCAGAATTTGATTTCGCCCTTTTCCGCGAGATCCCCATTTTCTCCAAGTATGTGCCAAGACCTTCTGCGACCTTTTTTGCCTCGTCTACTCCATAAGCTATGAAAACCAGAAATGTCAAGTCTTCACCCTCAATTCTCTCAAAGCTTATCAACTGTCACTAGTCCCTTTTTTTACATATAAAGGCAAAGTGCTCTGCTGCGCATTAATAGCGATTTTCCATAAGCTATAAAAACGTATAACAGGTATAACTGTTATAGGCGTCGAAATGACTAAGGACATAACCACCGTGAGAGTCTCCACAGAGCTGAGAGATAAGCTTAAGAAACTAGGCGTCAAAGGAGAGACCTACGAAGATGTCATTCAAAGACTTGTCGAAATAGCAGAGAAAACCTCAGGAGAGAGAAGTTGACAAACGTAATAGAAGCCAAAGAGCCTCTAAAGATAGGATACAAGAAGACGTGTAACTGTCCTGATAACCACATTAGCTGCGTAACTGCAAAAGAATGGGTAAAAGGAATGGTTACAATTCAAGCATTCTACTACGAAGGTAGAGATGTTAGGGGACAAGAATGTTCATCCCGCCGTTTTTCCCATATCTCTTGCGGCACACTTTATCAAGTTGCTTACACACAAAGGGGAATTGGTTCTTGACCCATTTGTTGGGATTGGTACAACACTCTTGGCGGCCAAAGACCTCGGCCGAAACGCAGTCGGCTTTGACTTGAAAGAAGAATACATAGAAACAGCCAAGAAGCGACTTGCACAAACAACGCTAGAGTCTGAAACCCGACAACCCGCAATTGTTGATGAAGCACGAAACATCCCAGCGTATCTGGGCGAGAACACGGTTTCCCTCTGCATAACTTCTCCACCTTACGCCAACATGCTAAACCGCCCAAGACTAAACAAAAGCATAAGAGGAAACCTGAGAGAAAACGGCCAATACCTCAAGGTCCAACAATACTCAAATGATCAACGCGACTTGGGAACAATGGATCACGACGGATATTCCAACGCACTCACAGAGATATATGCAGGCATTTTACCGCTCATGAGACCAAGAGCCCACTGCATAATTAACATAAACGATGTCTGGTGGGAGGACAAGAGACGCCTCACCCACATTTACGTCATAGAGGCACTGCAGAAGGCAGGATTCGAGTTTAGAAACACTTTCATCTGGGACAAGAGAGATCTCGTTAACAAAGTCGGAATCTTCGGCTGGCCGAACAACTTCATCTCCTTAGGAGCCACGATGGAGTACATTCTCGACTTCTGGAAACCAAGTTAGCAGCCTAAAGTATCCGGTTAATAGTCTTGAAGCAGTTAGGCAAATACTTTGGAAGAATCCTGAAGCCAGTTCCATGGTCGTGAAGGCGCCCATCAGGATAATGGCCGATTCTAATGTCTACTTTCAATTTGCCTTCACTACGAGTTCTGAAAATCTCTCGAAGCTAAAGCCGTCTAGGAGTAAGGCCTCATTGAACCAGAAATGCTCCTTGCCACTCTCCAGTTTATGATCTGCCAAGACGTAAACCAATTTGTTACACTTTCTCTCAAAGGCCTCCCTCAGAGTGTCATTATCCCAATATGCCTCAACACCTTTGCCGTTTTCAATGAATAGCTTCTTCTCCCTGACTCCCAGTTTCAAGCCAACACTGTTCGGTTTGAGCGCATCAACCGTCACATGCAGTTCTTTATCCTCAACAGGGATCTTGGATTCGTCAACTTCTTTGCCAGCCAAAGATACTTGCTTTAGCTTCGCGGCACCTTTCTCTGGGCGTAACCAAATACTTCCAAGAGTCTTTTGTTTGCGCTTGCAGGCAAAGGGGCTTTCGTAAACAACGTTAGCATAGAGACCGATTCTTTCCTGCCTGCTTTCAACTCATACGTAGCGAAGTCTGGCCCGGCAATATTGTTCTCTGTGATACCCAAAAGGTCTTCGAGAGTCTTGCCAATTCCTGTGTCGCCCTTCCGGTGAGATTGAACATAGCCCATCTCCTTTATCTGCGCAATTTTGCGTCGAAACTCAGGGTATTCCATGCGGCTCTGATTGCTAGAACGAGCTATAATTGTTTTGCTTGGGCGCCCCCGTGGGCGCTCTTCAGAAAAGTCTCGTTACCGCAAGGAACTTATTTGACGCACTGAAATACTTGAACATATCTAGACATAGTTGAGGTTTCTCTGTTGTCCCCTCGAAACGCAAGATATCAAACTCCCGAATACATTGCCGATGCCATCAGGAGCAAACGTAAGAAACTGTTGCATGGGCCACATTTCTGTCCCAAGTGCGGGCTGGAAAAATTGCGAATTGAGGTGGATAAAGAGAACAAGCAAGTCATTGCAGTATGCAGTTGTGGTTTAGAACGTCAGCTGAATTATGTTCCAGCTTTCGAAGGAGTAGACTATCATAACAAGTTTGTAGACGAATTCAAGAAGCGAAAATAATGCGCAACTAGTTGCGTCACGGTTTGCTTCTTCCTTTCTTGGGATTATGAGCACGGGACATTTCTTCAGACGGGCAGGTCAGCCTAAAGCGTACTACGTCTTGTATGAACTCTTCTTTGGCGGTGTAACCCAACTGGGGTTCTCTTTCACGACGTGACACTGGGGCTATGAGCCTTTGGTACTATCAAGAAATAGCTATCAACAGAGCAGTTGAGGCTGTGGCCAAGGAAAAAGCCATTTTGATTAGCATGGCAACGGGAACTGGAAAGACTTTTGTGGCTTCTCAGGTAATCTGGAAGTTGTGGAAGACTGGACGTATCAAAAAGGTGCGCGCGCTGCTATCAGAAAACTCGAACACGGGAGTCGCTGGCAGCTGCATATTCATTGGACTTTAAGAGGACTTTGGCCCAGTTTTGACATGAATCGCCGATTCAGACGTACGATTCATAAGTGTTTTAATGTTCAGAAGTCAAGCTTAGGCTGCAGAGTGGAACCGACTTTGAATGCACAACTCCTTCAAGCCTGCAAAGAACTGATTGACGACGCAAAAATGTGTTGCGCCGACCTTGTTTTTAAGGAAGTATGCCTCGAAATACTATCAAGAGCAAGCCACGTTCTGACAAACACGCAGTTCAAACAGCTAGCTGCCTACGCAACTGAAAGAATGAAAGAAAAGATTCCTTTTGAAGTGCAAGAAGAACTGGCTATGCACAGATAGAGCACGGCACCACAAGCATCAGTCATTAACCATGGTTCACAGTCACCAATCCTCCGAAGGACAGCATCCAAAGCCCTCCACTCTGCGCCGGCTATATTTTCCGAATAATGCGAATCCCAGTGCACTCAGTTCTGTGTTTCGTTTTGGTCTGGCTATAGTGCAGCCGATGCAACATCGCCTATTCAGATTCTGAACATTCAGCAACGAAGAATAACTTTGAAACCCAACCTGTTAATGGTGAAGCCTTGCAGGTCCCTCGCAAAGCCGAGCAGCACGTGCGTCTGAATCCTGAGAAGGGGGAATACTACGATGTTCTGCTGGAGTCTCCTGTCCTTCTGTTGTCAGGTGTGTCCTTCAATGCGTGGTATCAACGGCTGACGCATATTCTCTCAACTGGTGCGATCACGCTTTTCTACGAGATGGGTTACGAACTTGGAAAGGACATCGCAATGGAACTGAGGGCCAGATCCAAGAATCCTGCAGACATGTTCTCAACGGGAATAAACCACTATTTCATCATAGGGATGGGAAGAATCGAAATCAGCATCGCTCAGCTTCTAAGAATGGCAACGCTGAAACAGATGACTGTCAAGATTAAAGACAACTTTCCGGCCATCGCTTTGGGTCGGACTGGACGCGCAGAGTGTCATATTACTCGTGGCTATCTCGTCGGAGGCGCTGAAGCCTTGACCGGAAAGCAATGGGTCTGCGAGGAACCCATGTGCCTCTGCAAGAACGACCCGTATTGTGAATTCAAGCTTAAGCGTGCGCCCGTCAAAAAGCGGCAAGTCTAACCTAGTTTGTATCCGATTTTTCTCAGGAGAGCCTTCCTTGCCTTGATGTCCTCTTCAGCTTCTATTCCTTTGCTCTTCAGTCCGTCAACCACGCTTGTGATTCCTCTGCCCTGCTCTGTCTCTGCAATGACGACTTCAAGGGGATTTGCCGTAGCAGCGTAGATTGCGCACACTTCTGGCACGTTCTTGATTTTGTCCAAGACGTTTATGGGGTAAGCGTTTTTCATGAAGACTATGAAGCTGTGGCCGCAGCCTATCTCAAAAGCCTTCTCCTTCGCCAGTTTCCTCAATTCTTCATCATTCCCTTCATGTCTTACCAAGCATGGACCAGAGCTCTCGCAGAAGCCTATTCCGAACTTTATGCTTGGCACCGCGTTCACCAGAGCCTCGTACAAGTCTTCCACAGTCTTGATAAAGTGCGCCATGCCCAAAATGACGTTGCAACCTTCGGGCGTTTCGATTTTCACTTTCTTGAATTCCAACATGGCACCCACAACAGGCTGATTCTGTGAGTCTTGGTTTAAAAATCAAGCGCTGCCTCTGCGTTGGGCTCTTGCAACCTTTAGTGCGAACAGTATCGCGCCGCCGGCGACCATTAATGCTGAAGCGTAGAAGGCATTGATGTAAGCCGCGTGCGGTGGCAACCCGAGGCTCCTAACCTGTATGTCTGCAAGTGGTCCGCCGATCAAGATTCCAGCAGGTCCCCAGCTCAAGGCCATGACGGTGTTGTATCTGCTGAGCAAGCGTCCTCTTCTGTTCTTTGGAATAAGGTCTCCTGCTAAAACAAACCCGACTGTTTGGATAGTCCAGAAGGATACGCCGTTCATTCCATAGATCAGCGCCATCACTGCATAATTCGATGCTACACCGTAAAGCAGTGGAGTCATGATGGCTAAGCCTAATCCTAGGAGCATGACTCTGTTTCTTCCAATCTTGTCTGTGAGTCTTCCAAACCCCAAGCTTGCGATCATCCCGCCGATGGTCCATGAGCTCAGTATGAGGCTCATTTCGTAATCGCTCGCATTCGCCCCAGCTGGGAGCTTTATGAAAAGCAGAATTATCTGGTTGATTGAAGCTGCGCCCAAGACGATTATCACAAGCGAAGCAAGAAGCCATTTGTACGCTTTTTCGTTTTCTTTAGTCGATTTTCCTTCAGTCTCCTTTACTTCACTGGTAACCTCGCACGGTGTGGTACTTCTGCCTTTCACGCGTCGCAACAGGAACAGCATGATTGCTACTCCAACGAACAGCAAGGCTGTTACTATGTAGAAGATAGTGCCATTTCTGAAGCCTTCTCCATTCTCGTACAGGGACCCAGCAAACAAGATTCCCACCATTCGGCCTAGGGACGCAATGAAGTTCATTCTGCCTATGACCCTGCCGCGTGTCTCAGTAGTCGTAACGTCTGTCAGCAGCGCTGCCCAGCCTACATCTGACATCGACCAGAAGAATTCCAGAATTGGCAGGCCAAAGATAATCGCTAGTCCTGCTGTAAAGGTGCTTCCAGCATCGATCAGCGATCTATGGATGAGAAACACGACCATGTAGCTAAAAGCCGCGATTGTCTCGCCCACTATTATCAGTTTAGCCCTCACCTTTACGCGGTCGCATATTCTTCCCCACAGCAGATTCTGGCCCAAGGCTGAGGCCACCATGTCCAAGGTTCCAAGGAAAGCTGTTGAGGTCACTGTCTGCATCAACGTGAACAGATAGTTGATCATGAAACTGTAGAATACTCCTCTCCGAAGAAAGGTCAGAAACTGGAAGACGCTCAGATTCGCAAACACGCTCTTGAAGGACGCCAAACTTGAAGCCTTCGCGCTTTCGTCTTCCATACGGGCAATCACTTTAGGGTTTGGCTATTTGACAGCATTGCTTTTGAATCTGCTGGCGCAACTGGAGAGTCAAGGGTGCTGTTAGATTAGGCTCTTGCCGTTCTTGTAGAAAAGCTTGCCATCAGCGTAGATTTCGCCGTCTTTCTTCATGTCCTTCAGGATATCCCAGTGAACTGCGGACTTGTTTAGGCCTCCTGTGTAGCTGAAAGAGTTGCCGATGGCCATGTGAATTGTTCCTCCGATTTTTTCGTCGAAAAGCATGTTCTTGGTGAATCTTTTTATGGCGTAGTTTGTTCCAATGGCAGCTTCTCCCAGTCGGTCCGCGCCTTGGATTTCGAGGATTTGCTGTAGCAGGTCGTTGCCTTTGGCCGCAGTTGCCTTGACAACCTTGCCCTTCTTGAACGTGAGTGTTACGTCCTCAATTTCCTTCCCGAACATGATTCCTGGGAAGGTGAACCTTATTTCGCCGTTTGTCGAATTTTCGATTGGTGAGGTGAAGACTTCGCCGTCGGGCATGTTCTTGTCTCCGCTGCAGTTCATCCATTTTCTGCCTTTGACGTTGAAGGTCAAGTCGGTGTCTTCGCCTAACACGTGAATTTCGCCTGCTTGATCTAGGAACTTGCAGATTTTCTCCTGTTGCTGGCGGATTTTCTTCCACTCCGCAATCGGGTCCTTCTTGTCGACGAGGCAGCTGCTGTAAACGAAGTCCTCATACTCGGTGAGTGACATGGCTGCTTCTTGCGCCTGACCGCTCACTGGGTAGGGCAGAAGGGTCCATCTGGCTTTTCCCTCGGCTTCACGTTTGTAGAATGTCTCGGACAGTTCTCTGCCTGCGGCTGTACGCGTTTTGATTTTCGCGGAGTCTATGTTTGTCAATCTTTTCGGGTTCGGTTCACAGTATATTGCTATTCTGATGTCGGCTTGCTCAGCGACAACTCTAGCGAAGGGTGAGACGAATTTCAGCTGGTGCTCCTTCGCGTACCTGTAGTAGGTGTAGTCTAGATCAAGGTCTGCCAGCACCATTGGGTAAGCACCGCTTAGCAGGCATTCCTTGTATATTTCGTGGATCAAGGGATAGGCTGCCACGTTTCCTTGGACGGCAACTTTTTCTTTGGGTTTTGCGTTGACGCTGTAGTGAACGCATAGGTTTGCGAGTTTTTCGATTCTGTGGTCGGTCATTTTTTCACCGTTTGAAAGAACGCTAGAAAAACGTGGTTGTGCGTAAAAAGTTTGCTGTGGAAAAGCAATTAGAGAGCTGTGTTAGGGCGTTTTCTTCTTGAAGAAAAGCCAGTTCTTGTCCTCTTTGAATCTTACAAGTATGTAGTCGCCTGCGAGTTTTTGTCCATGCAATGTGAACACGATTTTGTTGTTGCTTCTGCTCTTGAGCGTGTACGTGCCCTTGTCCCATATTTCAACCGTTCCAGCGCCGTATTCGCCTTCAGGTATTGTTCCTTCGAAGGTTATGTAACTGACTGGGTGGTCTTCAACTTCCACGGCTAATCTCTTGATGTTTGGCACTGTAGGCAGTTCTTTTGGGATTGCCCAACTCTTCAGAACTTCATCCATTTCAAGCCTGAAATCGTAGTGCAAGCGCGTTGCATCATGCTTCTGAACCACGAATCTTCCCGTTGGCGTTGTTGACATGCTTTCTCACTTATGCTAGTTGAAAAAGTGAAGTAAAAGTTTTGGGGAGATTCAGGAATGTCTCCGCACATCCTGATGGCAAGTTTTATAAGAAACGATGCCGTGAAATGGTCTCGTCGTGCAGGAAGCGATTCTTGCACAGAGCGTAATAGGAGTTGAAAAAGAAAAATGGCAGAGAAAGAGATGCATAAGGCAGTTTGTGCTGATTGCGGAAAGGAATGCGAAGTACCGTTCAAGCCTGACCCAAGCAGACCCGTGTACTGCCGTGAATGCTGGTCTAAAAAAAGAGATTCAAGACGGAGATTCTAGATTAAGCTAACCGCTTTATTCGGAAATCATCCTTCTATCCTTTTTTCTTATGTTAGCGTGAACCATTTAACATGATCGTTCTCAGTGCTTTTAGGCGTCTCAGGACGGATTAATACCCCTATATATACGTTGAACCATGGTTTTCAATCTCAGGTTCAATGGCGGTTTGTGGCTTGGTTTGTTGGGGTTTTGTGGAAGGTGTTAAGGTTGTTGGTTTTGGAACGAAACCTAAATATCGTTTGAACGTGAAAGCAATTCAGAACGGCGTACAGGCTGGGCCGGTAGTTCAGTTGGTATGAACGCCTGACTTGCACTCAGGAGGTCTGGGGTTCAAATCCCCACCGGTCCACTCTTGACCATTGTTTTCAGCCTCATTTTTGACGTGCACATCTTTAATAGTCCTGACTATCTAGGTTTAAGGTCCGATTGATAGGCGTAGAAACTGGCCTGAAGTTGAATCTGTTGTTCAGGCTGCGGGCCTATGACAGAGTTGCGTTACATGAGCAGCGATCCCGCCACGGTCGAGGAAAGGGGTTCCTATGTAAAGCTTTTGCTTCCCTCATTGGTCATGTCCAATTTTGCCGCGGGCGCACTTTCAGTTTTAATAGGGCTTCTTCTAATCGACATAGGCGCCACATTCAATACTTCCGTTGGCATCATGGGACAGATGAATACCGCTTATTCTGCCGTTGCCGTCGTGTTCGCCTTGATAATGAGTTTTCTAAGTGCTCGGTTCAGGCACCAGTCGCTACTCCTCATAGGGCTTCTTTTCAATAGTGCCTCAGCTGTAGGTTGCTTGTTGGCATCAGATTTCAACACAATGCTCGTATCCTATTCTCTTGGCGGGTTAGGCTGGGCCATGGTTTCGCCCATGACTTCCACACTGATTGGAGAGCATTTCGCTTTAGAAAAGAGGGCAAGCGCAATTGGATGGCTGATTGCAGGCGGCTCCCTTGTATATGTTGTTGGGGCTCCAATAGTCGCTCTGATTGCGGCTCAGGGAGGGTGGCGTTTACCTCTCTTGGAATTCGTCATGCCCGTCTCGCTTGCAAGTTTCTTGTTGGCTCTTGTCAGTCTGCCATCATCTTCACATAGTCACCCGTGTACTGCCAGAAAAGAGACTTATCTGCAGAGTTACAAGATGATCTTATTAAATAGGTCCGCAGCTGCCTGCTTGGTTGGCGATGTCCTTCGTTCTGCTGCGTTTGTGGCTGTCCTTCTCTACGCAGCTTCTTTTGTCAGGCAGCGTTTTCTGGCGTCACTGAACTTTGCATCCGTCGTAATCTTAGGGGGAGCCCTATGCTATACCTTGGGCAGCTTGGCTTCAGGCCGACTTGTGAATAGGATCGGGAGGAAGCCTTCAGCAGTCTTGACTGCCATATTGGCAGGTGCATTCACGATGCTCTCCATGCGTATGCCGAACCTCTGGCTTTCTCTTGCCCTGATTTTCGCAGCCAGCTGGTTCTTCGGTATGCTGACATCAGCGGCAAACTGCCTGACTCTTGAACAGGTTCCGAAATTCCGAGGCACCATGATGTCAATGGACTCTGCCTCCGTAAATCTGGGTTCTGCTCTCGGCGCAGCACTGGGTGGGCTCGCGCTTATCTCGCTTGACTATGAAGGCTTGGGAAGCATTCTTGGGGTGCTGAGCATAGCAGCAGCCTTTGTTTTCTACTTCCTAGCAACCGATCCAACCCGCCAATAAGACTAGCAATTCAAGACCACGTGAATCATCTTTGTTTGGAACTATCCACTCGTTTTCGCAGAGCTTAATTACATCACATTCAACTATCCCTTAAGGATTGACCTCTATGCCCCAGTTACTGTGCAGAATAGGACTGCATAAATGGAGAAACTATGGAGACCATGTGCTCATTTCGTTCAAAGAGCCGGGCATTATTCCCGGAATAAAGAGAGAGGAGCGAAAACACGTTTACTGTGAGAGAGAATGTCTCCGTTGCGGCATCAAAGAGAAAAGGAAATTTGCCGACAACATCGACGGGACTCTGGCGCCGATCGGATGGGTGAGAATAATCGAAGCAGACGAAGACAAAACGAAACCCGCTCAGTAGTGTCATAAACAGATTGTACACGTCGGAAAACAGAAGCGTTTTTTGATCATTCTTTCAATCTTGTCAGCGCCATCAACGCTAGGAAAGGTATGGCAATGGCGGAAACTATCAGTGCGTAGCTTGGTGATTGAGTGTAGAGGTATCCGCCCAGATAAGGCGCTGCAAAGGCGGCTAAAAGGCTCAGGCTCTGAGGAATGGACATCCACACTCCCCGTTTGGTTTCAGGCGAAATTGTGCCGACGTAAGCGCTGACGAGGTTGCCTGAGACGGCTGAACCACCATAGAGAAATGCCACAAGCATTAAGGCAGCCGGTTCTCTGATCATAAGCAGAGGTACTATTGACAACGGGTACAGGATCAAGCATAAGCTTATGGCGCCTGATTTTCGCCACCTGTCTCCCAACCGTCCTGTGAAAATGCCTATGAATGCTATTCCTGCATAGGCTATCGAGCCGAACATTCCCACATAGAACTCGCTCAGATTGACCTGTTCAGCTAGGAAAGTTGCCACGTAGGGTCGTGCAATGTTCATGGAGAAGGTTGCGCTTGTCAGGAAACCCGACCATACAAGCATTTTCCGCCACAGTTGTTTTTCATCGGGCGATGGCGGGGGTTGCTGCGGTTTGTCAGCTTTGTTTCTCTTGGGATATTGACTGTGGATGAGGAGAAAAATGCCTGTCGCTACGGCAGAAACCACCGTAGAGAGCTGAAGAACTCCCCGCATGCTGATGAAAGTTGCCAGGTATGCGCCTACTGTCGGAGCGAAGATGTAACCGAAGGAGTAAGTGGCTACGACAAACGAGATTACAGACGCCAACTTTCCCTTGTCTGTGACAGATGTTAGAACATAGGTCATGAAGGCTGGGACACCGATCATGGACACTCCCCAACAGACCGTTCCAGGAATCAGCTGCGTCCAATTCTCAGCGAAAGAATAGATGAGAGGGGCGAAAATCCACGGAGTCCAAGCTAGGACTAAGATTTTCTTGCGGTCAAACCTGTCGGCTAAGAAACCGCCGGGTATGGGTGCTAGGGCCGAGACAAGATAAAGCACTGAGAAGACTAGGCCCAGCTGCACGTAGTCTGCGTTCAATGATCTGATGTAAAGCGGAAAGACCCAGAAGTAAAGGCCTTCGCCGAATGCACCTACGGCGTTGGAAAGGCAAAGTAGCCAAACGTCTCGGGTAAACGCTTCGAACGGAACACCATAAGACAAGATGTGCCTGAGACTTGTCATCCTAGACACTTGGCAACTCCTCTCACCAGCAAGTCTATCATAGAAAAACGGGGGAAGCCTTTATTCTTTTGCAGACATGCAAGACCGCCTTCCTTCAAATCCCTTGTAGGTATTCAACGCCTTCTCAAACGCTTCGAGATCATCGGTCAGACTTGGACCGTTTGGGTTTATGTTGCCGAGGCTTAGCCTTACCCTGTCTGACTTGGAGAGCTTGTAGCCGTTTTTGAAAAGAAAGAAGGTTCCAGGTACGACGGCCACACTGTAGCGCGGAATGGCATGTTCGTTCACCCATTTATACGTGTCTCTTATCGGCAATCTGGCCCAATATGTTACGCCTACCCTGTTGGGGAAATACTCCAAGTTCTTTTCGTTTAGCCACTCTTCAGTCAGCTTCTTCAGAAAAGTCCATTTCTGCTTGTGAGTCTCAAGGCTCTGTTTGCCCTTTGCCAGCAGTTCGGATGCAATAAGCTGAACAATGTTTGGGCTGTTGCCCACGGTATTCAATACGTCAGTGTAGAGCCCGTCAACAAGCTCTCTGTCGGCTAGGGCTATGCCAAGTTTCAATCCTCCGAGGCCATATGCCTTCGAAAAGCTTGTCGTGACTATGCCTGATTCACGGTCAACGGAGAAGGCGGTGGGCACAGTATCTCTGTCGAATTCGGCGTATATCTCATCGCAAAAAACGTAAAAGCCACATTCTCGTGCGACTGTCATCACTTCTTTGAGATCATTTGCATTGGATATTGCGCCGCTCGGCGCATGTGGATTTGTCAACACGAGTAACGCGGTTTTTTCCGAGGCAAGTCTTCTCAGAGCATCTACATCGAGGCCATAGTCCTCTTTCTCCTTTCTCTCCAGCCTTTTAACGTGTGGAAAATACTCCTGCACCAGCCGCAACAGCGGCTCATACGTTGGGTACTCGACTATAGCTTCATTTTTCTTCCTGTTTCCCTCGGCAAGATGTCTGATTATCCGCGCATTTTGGCCTGAGGCGCCTTCGCTTGAAATGAAAACATTCTCAGCCCGTACGTTGTATCTTTGAGCCAAGAGTCTAGCTGTTTCAGGGTTGCCGTGGGTGTAGTTGATGCTTAAGTCGGTTTCGCCCAGGTTTATGTTGTATTTGAAGTCGGCTATGCCGCTTGAACGGAGGTCATGTCTTATTTTTGGGACGTGAATGTACCAGTCTAGGTATGATGACGGGTGTTTCATCCGCGACGCCTATACGCTGTAGATTCTGCTTAATGTTTATCCTTTTCCGTTTTGGACAGCGGTGTTTGAATATGTTTTTATCTGGTAAATTGAATGATTGTGTGCATGTGAAAATGCCATGAAGATTATTGAAACGAAAGAGGGTTCTGTTCTTGAAGTTTGTGTGAAACCGAGCTCAAAGGAGTTCAAGATTGTAGTTGAAGGAGACGAGATTATTGTTTTCTGTCGGGAAGAGCCCGTTAAAGGAAAGGTCAACAAGGAGTTGTTAAACGAGTTTTCTAGGCTTTTTCACAAGAAGGTGGAGCTTGTTTCTGGTTTCACTTCAACGCAGAAGAGAGTGCTGATAAGAGGCGTCGGAAGAAGTGCCGTGGCACCTATACTATTGCGCAGATGATTTCCTTCACTAGCTCTGAAGTTTGAACCGCAGTATTGCGGCTATTCCTCCGAATGAGTTCTTGAGCATTTGTCCCTCTTCTGTTTCGCCGGAAATTATCTCCACATCCGTGTTCGTGTACTCAGCCAACTGAGCAAAATTGTCTATCAGATCCTGAGTTTCAGCTACTCCCAACGCCGGCGCCTTGCATTTCGGGCAGGGCTTTCCAGAGAGGCTTTGCTCAAAGCTTATCAGCATCTGGCTTTTAATCGTCTGCTGTTCCTGATAACCGCAAGCGCTGCATTTCAGCGTGACTCGTGCT
>Ga0315280_10008594_pt1 | contig 13329 bp, 14 predicted proteins | sample YL17G06_40_MG_FD_203697 | JGI IMG/M metagenome (GOLD analysis project Ga0315280, IMG submission 203697) | Sediment microbial communities from Yellowstone Lake, YNP, Wyoming, USA - YL17G06_40 | ecosystem: Environmental > Aquatic > Freshwater > Lake > Sediment | place: USA: Wyoming | collected...
CGATTGAAGCGCACAGGCTCTTTAGCCGCTCAACATCTGCATGATCGATGCCTTCGAACAAGGGTATCTTTGGCCCAACCTTCTTTCCCACCGCATAACCAAGGGCACCAAAGTCCGGGACCGAAGCTAGTTTGGTGTCCACTTTTACGTGCACCTGAGCGGTACGATTCTCTTCAAGGTGCATGCCGAAACATGGCGTCCGTCCCGTCATAGCCGCCGCAAGCGCGCTCGGTCCTCCTTCTCGGTTGGTCATGGCGCCCAGAACGGAGTTCGCATAGGTCACCGCCGAGGATTCACTCCAAGCAATATGCTCGCCACGCGACGGCTCGTTACCGACCAGGTAAGGGGTGCAGGTGCAAGATGTTCGGATCCCCATCCGTGCGAAGGTCCGAATGACCTGCTCCTGTTTCCTTGCGAACTCCTCATCAATCCCCAGTTCACGCCAATTCTCCAAATCCATCCCAGCTGGATTCAGCGTCGTCTTCACCCGTACATGTGCGTCTTTGGCGGCGAGATTTTCAAGGTACTCCAACCCGGCGTCTCCGAGGTTGTAGTACGAAACTCCCGCCACCTGAACTGAAGAAACCGGAATCATCCTGTCGGCACCAAAGATCTCACCTAGAGCGACTAGGATCTGCATGCTCTTCTGAACCGCATACCCTTCTTCCTCGGCGAGCATGCGTTCCTCTTCGCTGGTAAGGTGCAAAGCGCTTCGATCTCTCTAAGTGAATTTGCTCCAGTCCAGTTCGGGAAACTTGGCCTTCTCGAAATTCTTCCCTTTCACTTCGAGGGGTTTTGTCGCGTCAAACCCCACTTTGGTGGTCTTCCTGGTTTCCGGGTCTGCGGAGGGGTCGAGGGATGAACCTATCTCTCCTTCCTTGACTACGAGTCCATGGTCTCCTTGGAATCGCGTCGCGAAGGCCCACTCAACCTCCATTGGGTCGTTGAAATTAATGTCCTCATCAAAGATGAGCACGTGCTTCAGCGATGTGTGGCCTCGAAAAGCGGCTTCTATCGCTCGCCTGCCATCATCTTCCCGTCTCTTCCGAATCTTCACGATCGCGTGAAGCCAAGACGCACCTCCGGGGGTGATGAGAACATCAACGCAGTCGCAGACCTTAGAGACCTCGCGGTAAATTATCGGTTCGCGCGGTACACCCATCAACATCTTGTGTTCAAGCCCGCCAGGAAGCAATGCATGGTAAGTCGGCCGCTGGCGGTGGTAGATCTTCTCAACTTTCACGACGCGTTGCGAACGGACCAAGTCATATGTTTCAGTCAGGTCAATGAAGGGCCCTTCTTCATGGGTTCTATCGGTAATCTTTCCGACTAGGACGAATTCGGATTCGGCTGGGACATGGCAGTTTGCGTCGGGACACTCAGCCACCTGCAAAGGTTCCAGGGTGTTTGCGATCTCAAGTTCGTCCCTGCCAAATTCCACGGAACAGGCTCCCGCGAGCAGCACGTTGGGCGAGTTGCCGATGCAAATTGCGATTGGAAGTTCCCCCTGCGTCTTTTCCAGTATCGCATGCAAATGCCTTGGAACTATTCTAATGGCTAGTTCGTCTCCGCTGATTTGCATGAGGCGGTGGAAACTAACGTTCTGGCCGGATTCTGGATGGCGTGCGATAATGACGGCTGAGCTGATGTACTTCCCTCCATCTTTCTCTGCATGCAGAAGGAGGGGAAGCTCATCCAGGTCCACTCTCCTCTCAGAGACCTCGAAGCATGGGGGATTGCTGGCTCGTTTCGGTTTGGTTGGATGTTCAATAGCATTTAGAAGACTTGGGACGATCTGGCTCGGCGGGATGTTAAGATAGTCCGCTATTAGGTTTCGTGATGCGCAGATGTTCGCTGCCACAGGGATCTCGAATTTATCGACTCGAAAGAGGAGTGGTTTGGGTTCCAAGGCTTTGATGAAGGCTGCGGCCTCAAGGTGGCTTGAAAGAGGCTTCTTCGCTTCGACAAGTTGGCCGGCGGCCTTGAGCCTTTCAATCCATTTTCTGAAGCTCAATCAGTCCATCTCTCGAAGAGGTTAGACTCAATTCCCAGCACGTCCATAACCTTCCCCACGACGTGGTTTACGAGGTCGTCTATGGTCTTGGGTTTATGATAGAATCCTGGGCTTGCTGGAAGAATTACGACACCCAACCTGGCGAGTTTGAGCATGTTCTCAAGGTGAATCGCATTCATGGGCATCTCGCGTACAACGAGGACTAGTTTTCGTTGCTCCTTTATCGCGACATCTGCGTTCCGAGAAATCAGATTGTACGCGTAGCCGTTGGCTATGGCGGAGAGCGTCTTCATCGAGCATGGGCAGATTACGGTGGCGTCTGTCTTGGCCGACCCTGAGGATATGTCGGCGTCTAGGTCATGTTCGGATAGGAGTCTGCCACATCTTTCTAGTTGCCTGAGCCCTTCAGGAACCTCGGCTGTAAGGACTTTTTTCGCGGTGTCTGATACAACGATCATGAGTTCAGTTCCAGTCTTCTTTAGTTCGGCTGCAAGCCTGACGCCATAAATGACTCCGGAAGCACCAGTAACCCCAAGAACAACTCTCAACCATGTACCCCAAATCACTGAGAGATTCGAGTTCATGGGGCTTTAAGCTGTGAGTTCGTTCTTCAAGCATGGAACCAAAGAGGTCACGCCTGCTGGTCAGTGCGGTCCATCTCATGTAGATTGCAGTTAGTTTCGCGTTGACTATGGGATCAATTTGGCAGGTTGCGCTTTCACATTTTTTGGTCAGAATCCATTCAACTCGAAATAGTTGACTCAAATGCTATCCAAACCTTATATGACGCCGGGGCGTCAAAGGCGAAGTTGAACGATTAGTATGTGGTTGGTTTGAGAAGTTTCCTTCTAATCAAGACGAAGCCAGGCGTGGAGAAGGAGATTCTCGACCGCTTCAAAGCCCTACCCGAAGTTCGCGAAATACACCTGATCACAGGTAAATTCGACTTACTCGTCGCCTTGGAATCCGAGGAGACCGAGCTTGATCCTAGGCGGAAGGTCGTTGACCTCGTTACCGAGAAGGTTCGGAAGGCTGGCGGCGTAGTAGACACTAGGACGATCATTCCCATCGAATCGGAATTTCGGTCATCCAAACCTTCCGAGCGTCCCATCTCGAAAGGTTTCGTTTTCGTCATGAGCGAAGCGGGCAAATGCAAGGAGCTTATGGGCAAGTTGCTTGGATTTCCCGAGGTGCGCGCGGTCTACATGCTCTTCGGAAAAGCAGATGTCCTCGCCGAACTTGAAGTCGAAAAGAGCTTCATCAACCCACCCCCACAACGAATAGCGGACATAGTCGAAACCAAGATCGGTAAACTCGGCGCGGTCCATGACACCGACACCTATGTTCCACTCGAATCACTCATCAAATGATGAAATTCGCACTAGAAATTCACATTTCTCGCTACAGTCGTAACGCTATTGGTTCTACGGCCAGAGAGACGCGATCAAGTAAGAGACAAGAAAGCTCTGAGATGACACCGCACGATTTTCTGCTTCATCTCTTCTTCTGGATTTTACGGCACTCCTCTAGGCGCTCAACGGCACGCCTAAGGTGTGGAATTGTTATTGAACCACCAACCACCAATGCCACATTGAAGGCTTCGAAGAATTCTGGGTCGGTCACTCCTTCCTCAACGCAACGTGCGACATGGTAGGTTATGCAATCATCGCACCTAAGCACCATCGACGCCACCAACCCCAACAACTCCTTCGTTTTCGTCGGGAGTGCGCCCTTCTCGTAAGCGCGGGTGTCAAGGTTGAAGAAGCGCTGGATCTGAAGGTTCTCCGCCGAGAGAATCTTCTCATTCATTTTATCGCGGTACTTTCTGAACTCCTCCAACGAATCATGGTGCATGGTTCTTTCTCCAACCGATTATAGTAAGAATATTGGAAATAATGTTAGAGGCGAGTTCAGGTCGCTGGCGCGCATCTATTCTAAGGCTCTGATTGATTCAACGATCCCTGTGTAGGGCTGGGGTGACAGGTCCTTCTCAACCGTGATTGCCACATATGCCTTCCTGAGGGGTACAAGAATCTCAACATATTTCTCGAAGCAGATAGCCAAGCACTTCCTCTTTATTCTTGAGCCTCCGTGCGTATAGGGCAGTGCTCGGTTGCGGTGTCTAAAAACCCACATTAAGCTTGGGAGGCAGGCGGGTACGGTGGCCGCATCGCTGATAGGCCTAGTTTGATTCTAGTAGAATAAACCCACCACTAAGGCTAATCCGAAGAACGCGACCGTTAATGCTGAATTGGTCAGATACCACTTCGGGACCCAGTGTTTCCGGATGTAGTAGCCGCCACCCCATGAAGTCCAATCCTCCGGCGTTGGCCAGGTGCCGCAGAAATGGTACCAGGCAAGGTCCTCACCGAGCGGTAGGCAGGTCCACAAGCCAAAACTCAGCAACAAGCCTAGCAAATTCGGCTCAAACACCAGCACGACCAACGGCAGCGACGAGAATAACCCGAACATGATGATATGGTAATTTGCGAAATGGTGGAAGAATCGTAGGCGAAGATGCTCGGCGGGCGGAATGTAGCCGTGCTCAATGAAACCGTAAAGGTACGCGAACAGAAACCCGAGCAGAATCACAACCACAACTCGTAGGAAAGTGAGCAGCATGCCGCATACCTCTTGGCGACTCGAGTACCATCGGAGTCTTCTATTTTATTCCTGCCCCGAAATCCGCGGGCTGCATTAAGTACTCAAACCGATTCCTTCAACGCCAATTCTTCCGGGCTTATGCAACTCTCCCTGAACATTGAACTTCACGCCCGCAACTATCTCGCATACTTTGATGTTGGTCATGGTATGCATCGTAATCTCCGAGACGTGGATTTCTGATCGGCCTTCGGCCACGGCCATGTATGGGATGAGTATGTCGCCCATATGCCGGTCTACCGGCGCTTTGGACTCCATCTCCGCCAACAACTTGCTTGCAGCCTCCTCACCCACTCGCTCAGCGGGCTTTCCCTTCTCACCGATACTGTCAGCGCCAATGATTGAGCCATCGTCGAATTTCATCAGCAGCGTAATGCCGCTTCCGGGCGCAAAGTGTCGGTCTTGGTCAGGTGGATATGTTTCGATTGCTATGTTCACATCGCGAACACCGCCCGCATTCAGCTTTTCTTTAGCCGCAGCCGCCTGCCTTTGGGCCACATGGCTTGGAAGCTTTACACAATGGCTGACACCCTCAACACTGGAAGTTTCTCCGCGCTCGAGCAATGTAATCGCCTTTAGAGTTCTTGGTGGGTTGACGACCATCGTTACGCGCCCGCCGCCTTTCGGGTAATGCCCACGTCTGTGTATCGTCAGAGCCGCCCTGTAACCCATCAATTGCAAGAGGGGCAGTTCGACTAGGCGGATGTAATCGATGGTTGGGCTCCATCGAACATCCGTCCCACCTGTCAGCTCCAACTCGACGGAGCCGGGAGCGAAGGTGGCCGAAGGCATCAATCCTTGCAGAATCAGAGGAATGCTTCCTGCTGTCCCAACATCGAAACTGAATCGCCCGGCTACATTGCCACGCGGTCGGAACAGGAGTTCCCTTGAACCTTGGGCTAGGCCTTCGGTTTCGGCTTTGCATAGGGCCGCAACTGCCCTCACAGCCGTAACATGCTGCGCCTGCAAACCAGGGTTAGGCCGCTTCTCTCGAATCTTGGTGATCCTGATGTCTTTACCGGTGAGTGCGGCCAACGCTATAGTAGTGCGAACTATCTGCCCACCACCCTCAAGCATGTCCCCAGCGATTTCAATCAAGGTTGCAGGCCCAAAGCAATGGTTAGGCAAGAAACTAGTATTGTTTTGTATTCGTCTGAACACTGCGCTGAAATGATTTCAGCTTGCGAAGTATTGACTTAGGCGCTGCTGGAACATTTCCTCACGGATTAAGCTACTGTTCCGCATCCAAGTCGACGGCGGGATGACAAAGCCCTTAGTGGCAAATTGAAGTGCCTGCTGGAAGGTGTCGAATAAGGCGGGTTGAGTTTTGAGGGCTGCGCGAACGCTTTCGCGGACGTTCCAGACACCGACGGGAAGAATGTATCCCGGGTGAATTTCGCGCAGGACTAGGGCGGAGGCCTGCCTCTCCATCCTTTCCAAGGCTTCGGCAACCGCTAGACGCGTCGAATAGTAGCATCCGCCAATTGACGCGTAGCGGGTTCGGCCCTCGTGGGGTTCATGGTCACCCATCAATGCGGGGGCGGCCCCGGTTTTGTTCCAAGCGGTGCCGGGGAACCAGGCCTCAATGCACTCATACTCCCAGTTGCGCGGCGACAAGATGGCTGCATACCAGTTGTCCAAGTATTCGTACTTGTAGACGAGGTACTTGTCGATAGCTGGGTAGTGGCGTATGGATTCGAGAAGATGTTTGGACAATGTGTCGTCGACGGCGGTTATGCCCCAGCGGGTGGGTACAACTTTCCTCTGCTCGTGAAGGCCCAGCATGCCCAGGCTTAGGGTCCTTTGGATCCTAGAAACCTCGACGCCTCCCCGGTACAATTCAACCATGCCATCTCCAGCCAGCAGGTCTCCATCATAGTATACCGCCTCCAACCTTCTTTCCCCCGTACTTGGGGTAATTCGTAGATCCTGGATTATGGCTGAGGGCCCGTAGGGCTGTGTGTCCTCGCTCAATGCCACGGCCATCCTAGGTTTCTTCTTGAACTTCGCGTCCACATCCACCGACGCTGAAGACAACCCCATGTCCTGGAGGTCCAGAAGATACTTGCCCGGATCTGCGGCCTCATGAACCTCGACGAGTGATTTGCCGCGAATCAGACTGAACCGGTAATCGATAATTGTCTGGATGCTCTTTCCCAGCCAGAGCTCTGGCATATCCAACAGCCTCGTATCTCCTTTCTCAGGCGGGATCAATGGGCCCAGGTAGACCTTCGGGTAGCCGACGTGCCCGACGAAGGCGCCAGGTGGGCTTGAGCCATCAACTTGATCACTAAACAGCTTTGGAAGATGCTTCACTAACAATTCGGCTTTGCATAGGATTGGACATCGGAACTTTCCGCATAGCATGCGGCTACCGCGGCATTGCATGCAAATCGTCGAGGAGGAGGTTTCCAGGAAGGTTATGGCTTCTGAGTTGCTGGCCGGATCTAGGCCGGTTCGTTTCTGAATCCACTCTAGACCCTGCAGTGAGCCCAAACCTGCCATCGTAACCACAAAGCTGTGGGCCTTTAATCAGTCTGAGAGCCACGTGAAACTATTCAGCAGCTCAGGCTTTATCTAGCAACCTAACCATACGGGAAATCCTAGGAGCCCACGAATCTTGATTCGAATGTCTTCCGAGAAGCGGGGAGGGGTTTGGTTCTCGTTGGCGTTGAACGAGAAACGAAAGCTGTTAGCCTGCGCCTTCTCGGATAGAAACCGGCGCGAAGCCGAGAAAGCTGTCAGACAAGCTCTCCCTCTGCGAACCCCGAAGGTCGAGAACGGCCACCCACGGAACTCAGCGAGACTTCGTGAGGTGTTCCAGGTGTTCAAAGGGAAACGTGGCTCCGTCAATTTGAAGACGCTTGACTTGTCACATGTTTCCGCTTTCCGCCGGCGAGTGTACCTTCAGCTTCGCCGGATTCCGCGCGGGCGAGTAACGACTTATGGCGCGATCGCCAAGAGGATTGGTGGGCGGCGATATGCGCGGGCAGTTGGGACGGCGGTTGCTACGAACCCTCTCCCGCTAGTTATTCCATGCCACAGGGTCGTCCTATCATCCCTTAGGGTTGGCAATTATGGGATGCCCGGGAGAAAACCTTCACAGAGAGGCTACATGAAGCGGAGGTTGCTAGAGCTGGAAGGCGTCAAGTTTCTAGGCGGGAAGATTTCCAAAGAATCCCTATGGACACCGCGCTGAAGGCCGCTTTAGTTGGACAGTGACACGCATCGAGGGCTGCTGGTTGGGAGGTTTCAACCCTTCCACCTGGGGCATCTGCATTGCGTTCAACATGTTCTCAAGAAACTGCCTGAAGTCATCATAGCCATTGGAAGCGCCCAGTTCAGCCACACTCTCCACAACCCGTTTACTGCCGGAGAACGTGTGACAATGATTCGCCTAGCGTTGGATGAGGTGAAGATCGACGCGGCGAAGTATTACCTAATACCCGTTCGGGACCTTCGGATACATGACCTGTGGGTTCCCCACTTGGTCTCACAGACGCCTCGGTTTGAGATCGTATTCTCAAATGAACCCGTAACCTTCCGCCTCTTCAAAGAGGCTGGTTTCCGGGTCGAGCCGATCCCCTTCTACGATCGTGAAACGTATTCCTCAACTGAAATTCGTGAACGAGTGGTTCGAGGCGACAGTTGGGAGAAACTCGTACCTAGCTCGGTGGCAGCGTACATCAAAAGCGTCTTCGGGGACGAGCGATTAAGGGAACTTGCCCTGAGCGATGAACCTAGGCACCACCGACACGAACAGCACACCCCCTTCTAACACGAAGCCGTCTGGCCGCGCTGGCCTCTCGGCACGTTATTTCGACAAAACCATGGCTACCGACTAGAACACCAAATTCATTCCCGCGCAAATCCGAATAGGTTTTCACGAAACGAGCAAGAACTCTCTTTCGTCCAATGGAAAGCCGCACTTTCCCTCCGAGCTTCAAGTCCAGTTTCGTCAACCCGTCATTCGAGAGATTGGTAACGATATTTCCGAAACCGTCGATATGAAAGACCGCACAATGCACATTCCTGCCTTCAAAAGTGGGCCCGGCATAAGGCGGCTTCACGTAATCAGTGATTTCAGGCCCTGCCTCTTTCGGCGGGGTTCCATACGCAAAATGGGCGGCGGCTGGGGCAAAAACATCCCTACCGTGAAACGTTGCCGAGACATCATTGCGCATCAAAGAACGGTTCGTTATTTCGAAGACGTGCAGGATGCCTTCACGCTGAGCTGCGGGCAAAAGCAACCCGTTATCTGGACCAACGAAGAGACTGCGTTCGGACTGAACAACGATGGGGCGGCGTTCGCTGCCTACTCCGGGATCAACAACTGCAACATGAACAGTTCCCGGAGGAAAATACGGTACCGCGCCAGCCAAAAGAAATGAGCCCATTCTAACATCAAACTTTTCGACCTGATGGCTGATGTCAATTATTCGAGTTTCTGGGCATATTGAGAGAATGACTGCCTTCATTTCTGCAACAAACGGGTCCATCAAGCCGAAATCAGTCAGCAGGCTGACCAAAGGCCTTGAGCCTCGAACCGAATTCGAATTGGCAGTCATACCCCACGCCTCAGTACGTGAATGTCGCTTCGCTTCAAAGCGACTAAAGCGTTTTCTACTTTTGCGCACGATCCGCATCACATCGCATGGTCGCCTAATGAAACTGCACTGCAAAAGTGCTTGAACCGTTAGAGCCTATGGCGGTTGGGCGGCAGACACCCCGCAACGAATGTGTATGCAGGCCAATACATTCGAATTGAAAGAGGCCCCACTTCCCTATTGGGATGGCGGCCAAGCTATCCCGTTTACAGCCGTTTTATGAGCTCTGCGTGGGCGTGGCGTGCTGCGCACTTCGTTATTCGGGCCTTAACCTTCTCCCCTGCTTTGGCGCCTTTGACGAAGACGATACAGCCGTGCACGCGCCCTATTCCATCCCCGGTTCGCGATATCTCCCTGATCTCTATGTCTATCTCGTCGCCTTCCTTTAACCCATGCCAACTAGCCAATTCCTGAGAGCACTCCTACGAATAATAACTAGGAAACTTCACTTGAGTATCAACTTATTCTTCGGCAGTTCAAGGAGTTTAAGTACTTTTTTCTGGAACAATCGTGGAAAGGATGGCGTCTGTGTTTTGACTTCGTTCGGCGTTCATGTGACCGCGTTCTCAGAAGACGCTCGTAGATTCGGCGAACTTTGCAAGAAAATAGAAGACCTGGGCTTCCATTCGGTTTGGTTGGCCGATGGTCTTACACGAAATATGGTAGAGCCGTTGCCAAGCTTGGCTTATGCTTCTGCCTTCACTAATCGCATCAAGTTAGGCACCTGCATCTATGTCGTTCCGATTCGCCACCCACTCGTTACAGCTAAACTAACGTCGACCTTGGATCGCATATCGGGCGGTCGGTTTATCCTCGGAATCGGTGTGGGATGGAAAGAAGACGAGTTCAATGCTACCGGGATACCATTCCGGAAAAGAGGTAAAGTCGCTGACGAATGTTTACAGATCATTCGCCAAGCTTGGGAAAATGGGAAGGTGGACTTCCAAGGCACTTTCTACAGCATATCTGGAGTGAAGATGGGGCTTCAGCCTGCGCAGCAACCGCGCCCGCAATTATGGGTAGGCGGTAACGGCTCTCAATCCATAACCAGAGCGGCTCGCTTTGGCGATTGCTGGGTTCCAACAGACTATACCCTAGACGAGTACAAGCAAGGCATCCCGCGTTTGACAAATGAATGCAAACGATTTGCCCGAAACCCGAGCGATGTCACGGTCGCGTCCCATCTCATGGCAATAATCGACAAGGACAAGCATGAAGCTGAAGTCATGGCGAGAAATGTGGCGGATTCACTCCATGTGAAAGTTGATGAACTGAAAGAATGGGCCATAGTAGGTGACCAGGCAGAGGTAGTCAATCGTATCGAGAACTACAATGATGCGGGGGTAAAGTACCATGTGCTCAACTTTGCGACCAAAGTTCGAGATGAGGAGCGAATCGAGCTTTTCGCGCGTGAAGTGCTCCCAAACTTCACATAAGGCTCATAATCGCCCCAGCATCTGTCTTCGCTTACTACGTGACGCACCTGATGAGCGCTGAATCGTCTTATGAGTAAGAGATGCCTTAAGGGAAGCATCCATCCGTTACTGAAGCGTTGCAATCGTGGCTCGTCAAGAGAGCCTATGTGTGCCCAATCATCGCATTTCGGGTTAACCCTACCCATCAGCAGATTGCTCTCGTCTCCCTTAGAGAGCTCAAGAAAAAGTGATAGACACATGCCGTCCAGAGGAGTTGTGTCCATGGAGCAATATGGCAGGTCCTTACCGAAACCAGCATGGAATGAGTGAAGCAGACAACGGATGGCAGTCACCCCCACGCCCCCGTGTGGGTCACCCTACAACGCATCGATTCCCTGGTCAAGGCTCTTCAAATCTGAAAATCTACATTACCACTTTTTAATGGCGCGAGGAGGTCAGTGTGGTTTCTGTGCTAGAAGTTTTGAAGCCAAAGGATGAAAGGATCAGCTGGGTCTATGCGGTCCTTCCCATCAGCATCGCCACGGGGCCTGTCGGAACTTTCGTCCAGCTGTACATCCTAGAGCTTCAAGGAACAGTCGTCGATGTTGGGCTTGCAATCACATTGTTCAATGCCGTAAGCATACCTGCGGCCATGATTTGGGGCTTTGCAACAGACCGCTTTCAGAAAAGAAGGCCTATTGTTGTTGCAAGCTATTTGGCGATGGCTGGAACGCTAATTTTGTTCATTTTCGTTAGGACCATTCATGGCGTAGATCTTCTGTATTCTCTTTTTTCACTTGTTTCTTCTGCCGCTGCGACCCCGTTAAACCTCCTCATAATGGAGACCGAACCGAAGTCCCGGTGGACATCTGGATTCGCTCGCTTCTCAATGGTCTCTAGCATAGGCGTAACGGTAGGACTCCTGCTTGGTGTTGCATGGGGAGACTTCCTGCCGCTGCACCTTCTCGTCGCGCCGCTCGCAATACTCTCCGTTATGTCCGGCGTGTTATCAATTGTCTGGATTCGAGAGCCAAGCTTTGTGTTCGAACGTGAAATGATCGTAATGGTGAGGCGGAGCCTGTATGAGAGGCTATTGGTCCTGCCTGTCGCCTTCCTGAAGATTCCAAGGATGATTGATTTTAGAAGGGTCCTCAAAGGCCTGAAATATGAGCTTACTAGAGAAACCCAAGTGCTCTATCTTTCCATCCTTGCGTTTTACCTAGCGAGTGGAATATTCAATACGTCGCTTGTTCCATCCCTCTACGGTGCCAATCTTTCAAAGAGCCAGATCTTTCTCGTTTCCTTGGTTGGGATGGTTGTTCAAACGGCCTCATTCCGCTTCGCCGGACCATACATTGAAAAGAGAAGTCTAAAGGACGCCGCGCTTGGCGGGCTGGTACTACGGTCGATATGTTATGCGCTGATAGGAATCTCCGCGTATCTTCTTACAGGGCTCTTGTATCTTGGGACGACTTTGGTTCTGTACCCTCTTGCTGCAGGTATCGCCTACGCTGCCTACTACGCGGCCTCAAACGTTATGGTCTTCAATACGCTTGGTCGAAGTAGCCAAGGTTCAGCGTTGGGAGTGTATAGTGCCTTCGTTGGTCTCGCTACAACGCTTGGTTCATTCATCTCAGGTTATATGTCATTTTACTTTGGTTTTCCAGTGACCTTCATCTCTGCGGGGCTGTGCCTAGCTGCGGCAGCCGCCTTGACGTCAATGCTGGCGGCCCCTACGAAAGTTGAACCAGACTAGTCCGAGCTGTCAGGGTTAGGCTTCTGCCGCATAGGGATGCGATAGTCGATACGGGATGCGTAGATCTACTTCTTCAAGCCTTTGTAGGTTAGCACGCGTCCCCAGAGGTCCTTGGTGCCCCAGATTCCGCGCCGCAAAGTTTCCAGATGCACGATCTGGCTGTGGTCAACGAACAGGTTCACTTCGGGGCCGTAGTTCTTAACGTACCAACCAAATACTTCCGGGTCTGCTGCTTCAAACATCACTTTATCCAGTCCGAGAGCGTCGATTATCTTGGGCGGCACGTCCGTACGCCATGCCTTAACGTTCTCCGTGATTCCTTCTGATTCGATCATGATCATGTAGGCTCCCACATCCAGGAAGCGTTTCGCCTGCGAGATCGCCCAGGCTGAGTCGCGTGTTCCCTCCGCCTCTAGTTCCGCGACTGCGCTGGCTCCGCCTGAGCCGAATTGGATGCCAACTTCGGGTTTTGGTTTCAATCCGGCCTTCTTCACTTGCTCCACGAGCTGTACCCAATCCTCGGTGGGAATGGTGATGAAGCCGCTGGAAATTTCGATAATATCGAAGCCCACATCCTTGCATTCTTTGATGTAGCGGTCCACGGCCTCAGGGCCTTGTGTCAGAACGTATTCCATCCACCCTCCCGTGGAGACCATAACGTTGTAGCGGTGCGCGGTCTCGATGATTTCCTTGAGTACATCTCTTTTCATTAGGCTGAAGGATCCGGCTGCGAACTTCAGAATGTCGACGTACTCACCCATTGTTTCTAGGACGTCTTCGAGATATCGCTTCCCCATTACCGTGTAGTATGGACCGCGAATCTCCGTGAGTCCTCGGCTTCGGGGTTTCGATTGCCGCTCATTCATACGGATAAAC
>Ga0315280_10008595_pt1 | contig 13329 bp, 18 predicted proteins | sample YL17G06_40_MG_FD_203697 | JGI IMG/M metagenome (GOLD analysis project Ga0315280, IMG submission 203697) | Sediment microbial communities from Yellowstone Lake, YNP, Wyoming, USA - YL17G06_40 | ecosystem: Environmental > Aquatic > Freshwater > Lake > Sediment | place: USA: Wyoming | collected...
ACATGATACTGCCCCGGTGGCCCGGAGCAAGACTTTCGTGCCAGAAAGAGATCGACATGATTCCCTTCAGGCACACGGAGAGTTTATGTGCCCGCAAGACCAAAAACTCACGGCAGTGCCATTCGGATATTACCCTGTTCATACCGCCACCTCTTTCATTCATAACGGTCGAGGACAGTCCCTATTTCGTCCTTGACATTTTGAGCAATTTGCAATTCGTGACGCTCCTGAATTCCAACCAATAATCGGGTCTTCATTGTTTTGCTTCTTTTCACGGTTCGTCTTGCCTGCGTTAGTCTGATGCGTAGCGATGAACAACAAATTCGTCGTCGCCAATCCGGAGAATGGTTCTGTGGCCCGAGTGAGAATCGCTTCCATATCCAAGTCGAATTCTATCGCCCTCAACATGGAGAAACTCGCCAGCGCTGGGATTCCGCAGGTGCTCGTCAAGAATCTCGGCTGCCTTGTCGATCCTCACAATTTCGATCGGAGGAAATCCGTACCGCGAATCCCAACCCTTGACCTCCTCTATCGTCGAACTCCTATCTCGAATAGGCATCTGTCGCAGCAGGCGTTTTGACTTTGAGAGTCCATCAATTAGTCGCTTTATGATGTTCACGACGCCACCTCGATCTGAACGTGCTTTGTCGCCCACCGTAAAAAGTGAGCGACCGCAAGCCAGGCGCCCCTGACGCCCGCCTTCACCAAGCGAGCCGGTCGGCTGGCTCGCGGTTCGCTCGAATACATAGTTCGGGGAATTCCGGGGACACTATACCTATTTCTCCCGCTGCTTTGGCTTACGCCCAGGCCGGGCCGGTCGCACGACCCGCCCGAGGAGACGCTCGACCCGATCCAGAAACGCCGGTGCGCCCAGAGGGCGTCCGGTACGCTCGTGCTGACGCCACAATTCCTCTTCCGCCGCCTCCCGAGGTTCCAGCAGATACGCCCGCCAATCCTTCACCCGCTCCCGCAAGGGGGCCACGCGCACCACGGCGTCATCTTGGCCCGCGACGTGGGCCGCCGCACTGGACCAGGGCCACCGCCACGGCCTCCGGCACAACTTGGCCCGCACCGGATTGAGTTCCACGTACCGAGCCGCCCGCCGCAGATACGCCTCGTCCAGGGCAAACGAGGCGAAACGACCCTGCCACAGGTGTCCCCGCCAGCCCTGCCGAAAGTTGATCCGCCGGGTGTAGCGGCGGTGGGCCTCGCCCAGCGCCCGCCGCAGCCCGTCCTCACTCTCCGGCACCACGATCAGGTGCACGTGATTGGGCATCAGGCAATACGCCCACACCTCGACCCCGCAACGGCCGCACCATTCCCCGAGCAGTTCCAGATAGGCGCGGTAATCGTCCTCTTGAAAGAACGTCGGCTGTCGCCGGTTCCCACGTTGGGTGACGTGGTGGGCGACCCCCGGAACCACAACTCTCGCCAATCGCGCCATATGCCGGCATTCTACCGAAGTCGCGCCCGGCGGTCAATCGCCACCCCCGAATTCAGTATGATGTCCCCTCCCTCATCTCACAGACCCGCTCGGGCGTCGAACTGAGGCAAGACCGCTATTGTCGGAACCGGCGCGCTGGTCTATCATCTGGGTATGATGACGAGAGAATCTCGGCCCTTGCCAGCACCTGCGACGCCGAAGGTGCTTTCGCTGATGAATCTGCACAAACGCTACGGCGAGACCATAGCGGTGGATGGGGTTTCGTTCCAGGTCGAGCGCAACGAGATCGTGGGGTTGCTCGGCCCGAACGGGGCGGGAAAGACCACCATCATCAACATGGTGCTCGGCATTCTCGAACCGACGGCGGGAACAATTCATATCGAGGGGGTGGACATCGCCACTCATCGCGGCCAGGCTTTGGAGCGAACGAACTTCACCGCCGTTTACGCCCCGCTGCCCGGAAATCTGACCGTATACCAGAATCTGCGCTTCTTCGGCCTGCTCTACGGCGTGAGAAACCTCGCGGAACGCATCGACGAGGTGCTTCAGCAGTTCGATATCGCGCGGTTTCGCCACACCAAGTGCGGCGTCCTCTCCTCCGGTGAGCAAACCCGAGCGGGCTTGGCCAAGGCCATGCTCAATCAGCCCCACCTGCTGCTGCTGGATGAGCCGACGGCCTCGCTCGACCCCGCCTCGGCACGAGACATCCGCGCCGGAATCTGCGAGTTTGCCGGCCAGGAAGCCGTCGGCGTGCTGTGGACCTCGCACAACATGGTTGAGGTCGAGAAGGTGTGCAATCGCGTGCTGTTTCTCTCGCACGGGAAGATCCTGCTCGAAGGCGACCCGAAGACCTTGCCGCGCGAGTACGGCAAGGAGACACTCGAAGACCTGTTCATCACCGTGGCAGACGAGCCGCTGACGCTTGAGGGTAATGGAGCATGATGCGCCTGAGTCGGATCGCCGCCATTCTGCTGCGCCAGTTCTACCTCATCCGGGGCAGCCCGGCGCGGCTGTTGCCGTTGTTCGTCTGGGCCGGGGTCGATATCGTGCTGTGGGGCTTCATCACGCGCTTTCTCAATGCCATCAACCCCTCCGGGCTCAACTTCATCCCAACGCTGCTGGGGGCGGTCCTGCTCTGGGACTTCTTCACCCGCGTCATGTACGGCGTGACAACGACATTCCTCGAAGACGTCTGGTCGCGCAACTTCCTGAACTTGTTCGCGACGCCGCTGTCGATCTCGGAGTATCTCGGCGGTCTCGTGATTTCGAGTATCGCGACCAGCTCGATCGGTTTGGCGGTCATGCTGGTCCTGGCGATTGTGGCCTTCGGCCTATCCTTCTTCGTCTACGGCCTCTTGCTCATCCCGTTCCTGCTCGTGCTCTTCATGTCCGGCATCGCCCTGGGCATCCTCGCCTGTGCCTTGGTGCTGCGGTACGGCCCGGCGGCCGAGTGGTTCGTCTGGCCCATCCCAGCGGTCCTCTCACCCTTCGCAGCGGTCTTCTACCCGCTCTCGACGCTGCCGAAATGGATGCAGTACTTCTCGTACGCCCTGCCGCCGTCCCACGTCTTCGAGTCGATGCGCTCGATCCTCGCCGGCGGCTCCGCCTCCGGAATCAACCTTCTCTGGGGCCTGTCTCTGGCCCTCCTGTATATCCTGTTGGCCGGCTGGTACTTCACCCGAATCTACCGCCACGCCATCCGCACCGGCCTCATCGCCCGCTACAGCGCCGAAACGGCAAGTTGAGAAATACATGTAGATTGTTGACTGCATCCGACGGTGGGAGTATATTAGTAATATGAAAGTCAAGACATCTATCACACTATCCGAAGATCTTCTCAAGGCCGTTGACAAACGCACCAAGCAGCAGAAGAAAACACGCTCCGATTTCATTGAAGCCGCCGTGCGAGCCTTCATTCAGCAATTGATTCGAGAGGAGCAGAACGCGCGCGACCTTGAGATCATCAATCGCCATGCGGATGCCCTGAACAAAGAAGCCGCCGAGGTCCTGGAGTATCAGGTGCTGCCATGAACCGGGGCGAACTTTACCGTGTAACCCACCCCTCCGCGCACGATCCGAAGAAGTACCGCGTGTTCGTGGTCGTCAGTCGCCAGACATTGATCGACTCTCGTTTCTCCAGCGTGATCTGCGCGCCTATCTATACCGCGTACGACGGGTTGGCGACCCAGGTAGCGGTCGGCCCAGATGAGGGCTTGAAGCACGAAAGCAGCATTCACTGTGACGAATTGGTCAGTCTGTCGAAGTTCCTGCTTACCAACTACATCGGCACGCTTCCACCTGTGAAGCTCCAGTCGCTCAACCAAGCTCTGCGAATCGCCTTGGATATCCCGGATTGACACCAAAGCTGTTGACGTGTTCATCGCGGCGCGATATCCTGTTCGCGACAGGCGCAGGAAGGAAGAATGCCATGAAACGAGTGCATTTGCCTATTTCTCGTCTCTCTCTTGCCCAGAAACTGGACTTGATGGAGACTCTCTGGGCAGACCTTACCCGGGATGAGACGAAGTTGGAATCGCCCGCATGGCACGGGACCATTCTCGAAGACCGAGAGAAGGCATTCAAGGCTGGCAAAGTGACCGTCTCTGATTGTGAACAAGCCAAGAAGAGGATCAAGAAGAAGGTCTCGTGAAGATCAGGATTCTCAGTCCGGCGGAAAAGGACCTTGAAAAGGGATATGGCGTGAGGAAATACACGAAGCTCCTTGAACGTATTCTCAACGGAAGGTCTGATGCCGACGTTCGATTCGCTGATCTCGCTCAGCTTCTGCTGCATCTCGGATTCAGTGAGCGAATCAGAGGCGACCATCACATTTTCACGCAGGATGGCGTTGAGGAGATTCTGAACCTCCAGCCAAGAGGATCGATGGCCAAACCGTATCAGGTTAGGCAGGTCCGAAATATATTACTCAGGCATAAACTCGGAGCAGGCGAAAATGAGTAAGTACGAGATGATCATCTATTGGAGCGACGAGGATCAGGCGTTTGTAGTGGAGGTGCCTGAGCTGCCGGGCTGCATGGCGGATGGATCCACCTATCGTGAGGCGGTCGCAAACGCAGAAAGGATTATCGAGGAGTGGATTCAAACAGCCCAGGAGCTCGGACGTGAAGTCCCCATTCCCCGCGGACGGCTACGATACGCGTGATCCCGGTGATGCGTCATGGCAAGGGAGGTGAATGTCACTGACAACACGTTGACGGGCGCTTTGCCCGAGGTCGCACGAATGGTTTTCGCGCTGTCTTTATCGGGAATGCAAAACTCTGGCACAGGAAAGATGCATGAGTCCCCCAACGGAAACTCGTGAGCAGATCCAACAGCTAATCCGACTTGCCGCAACTGCCGAGAAGCTCGGTGTTAAGACGCTGACCAGGCGAGAGTTCGACAACCAGAAACCTGATGTGGGTGCTTACACTGTGGCAAAGCTCTGGGGTGGGTGGGACAAGGCGATTGAGGCCGCTGGGCTTGAAAGGCATCCGCTGTTCCCTGATAAGATCCCGCTAATTAGACTGGCAGACGAGTTTCTTGCCGTTTGTAGGGAGTTGGGCAAAGTGCCAACTCTTCAACAGCTTTCCCGGCGGTCGAAGCATGGACACAATGCCTTCACCCGAAGGTTCGGCGGCTACTCAGGTTTCAAAGTGAAAGCCATCGAACACCTTCTATCAACCGGCAAATTGCCGGAAGAAACGCGTGTAATGCTGAAAACCCATCTGGACGGCCTTGAATGCGAAACCACAAACCAGTCAGAAGCATCGCCTCCTCCTCACGCGAAGGGCCGGCATTTGGGTTTTCGCGCGTTTGCGTTTGCGCCAACGTATGAAACTGAGGTGGTTTCACTGTTCTCATCGGTTGCCGATGAGCTTGGTTTTGAGATTGTGGCACAACGACCGGCCTTCCCGGACTGTGAGGCCCGACGCCTCGACGACCGGCGAAGGGCACGCTATAAAGAGTGCCTGATCGAATTCGAGTTCCGCAGCAGCGATTACCAAAAGCACCATCACCCGGTAAAAGGCTGCGACCTGATTGTATGTTGGGAACACGACTGGATGGAATGTCCATTAGCAGTGCTTGAACTCAAGTCGACGATCAGGCAACTCACGGGTTGGAAGTAGGTTCCCGAAGCACATTGCCAGCTTCCTGCTGCTCTTCGCTCAGTCTGAAGAATCAAGGAGTCACTCAAAAACGAGCGGGATTCCTCGCCTTGTTGTGAAGGTCTTGAAGGAGAGAACCATGACCAGCCGTTCTGCTTTTCATCTGGACTGTACTACCATCCTCGCGGAGTGTGGGTGCAAATGCGGAAGGTGCATTGAGGAGATGAAATCCGTCTTCAGCAGGATGCCGGGCGTCAGCAAGTTCTACCGAGAAGGCCCTGGCGTCGTCGTGGAGCATGATGCGAGCGTGGTCGCGGTGGAACAATTGATGGACGTCTTCCGGAGTCTGCCGTCGTTCTATCACAACCGTTTCATTCCTTCAGTCATGGAGAACCCGGGGAGACAGGGCTGATGGCTGTATCAGACGAATTCGTGGAATATGTCACGGAGCAGCTTTCGAGTTGGGCGGAGGTGTCCGTGCGCCGGATGTTCGGCGGGGCCGGGCTCTATCGGGAAGGGACGATGTTCGCCGTTATCGCTGACGACGTGGCGTATCTGAAGGTGGACGATTCGAACCGGGACGACTTCCTGCGGGCGGGCTCGGCCCCTTTCGAGCCCTATCCGGACAAGATCAAGACCACGATCAGGACCTTCTTCGAGATTCCGGCGGATGTCCTGGAGGACCCGGACGAACTGGCCCAGTGGGCCCAGCGCTCCTGGCTCGTCGCACGAAAGAAGAGAACAAGATGAATCTCGCGCAGAGACGCGGAGGCGCAGAGAATGACGGAGTTCGACGAGGGATTTCGGGCTGACATCATCGTAGAAGGCAGGATCATTATCGAACTGAAGTCCGTGGAGAAGGTCACGGCCGCCCACAAGAGGCAAATCCAGACCTATCTCCGCCTGACCGGCCGCAAGCTCGGGTACTTGCTCAACTTCGGCGAGGCCCTGATGAAGAACGGCATCACCCGTGCTGTCAACGGTCTCGAAGAATAATTCTCTGCGCCTCTGCGCGAGAACAACCTCCTACTCGTCCTCTTCGTCGTGGTCGGTGGAGAGGTAGCCTTGCTGGCCCTCGGTGGCGTAGGCGGTCTCGGGAATCTTCTCTTCCCCGGCGACCCCGGTTACCTCCGTGAGGCTGGGCTCGGCCTCGGCACCGGCCTGTTGCGCGCGGAACTGCTCGTACTCTTCCAGTGTCATCAGGACCTCGCGGGCCTGGCTGCCCTTGTAGTCGCCCAGGATGCCGGCGGCGGCCATCATCTCGATGATCCGCGAGGCGCGGGCGTAGCCAACGCTCAGACGCCGCTGCAGCAGCGAGACGCTGCCACGTTTCGTCTCCAGGACGACGCGGACCGCCTCGTCGAACAAGTCGTCCTTCGGCATCTCGCCGGCCTCCACTTTCCGCAACTGCGTCAGCTCAGGATGGAACTGCGGCTCGGCCACCTCTTTGAGGTGCCTGACGATCCGCTTGATCTCGCCGTCGTCGAGGAACGTGCCTTGGGCGCGGATCAGATCGCTCGTGCCCGGCTTGAGGAAGAGCATGTCGCCCTCGCCGAGCAGCGTCTCGGCGCCGTTCTGGTCGAGGATAATGCGGCTGTCCATGCGGGCCGCCACGCGGAACGCGATCCGGCAGGGCATGTTCGACTTGATCAGGCCCGTGACGACCGTCGCCTGCGGCCGCTGCGTGGCCAGGATGATGTGAATGCCGATCGCCCGGCTCTTCTGGGCGAGACGGACGATGTAGGCCTCGATTTCCTTCGGCGCCGTCATCATCAGGTCGGCCAGCTCATCGATCACCACGACCATGTACGGCAGCTTCTTCGGGATTTTCGCCTCTTCCTCGGGCGTGCTCGGATTGAACCGGGCGATGATCTCTTCGGTGCCCAGCCGGTTGTACTCGGCGATGTTCTTGACTCGCGCCTCGGCCAGCAGGGCGTAGCGCTCGTCCATCTTCACCGTCGCCCATTCGAGGATCTGGACGGCCATCTGCGTCTCGGTCACGATCGGGCACATCAGGTGCGGCACGGTATTGAACGCGGTCATTTCGACCATCTTCGGGTCGATCATGATCAGCTTCACCTCATCCGGCCGCTTCGTCAGCAGGATGCCCACGATGATGGTATTGATGCAGACGCTTTTGCCCGAGCCCGTCGTGCCCGCGATCAAAAGGTGCGGCATCTTCGACAGGTCGGAGACCAGGGCCTCGCCGGAGGAGTCCTTGCCCAGAAACAGCGGGATCTCCATTTTCCCAGGCTTCTCACCGGCGAGCAGCATCATGTTCCTCATCCGGACTTTTTCCTTCTCGTTGTTCGGGACTTCGATGCCGATGGTATGCTTGCCGGGGATCGGGGCGACGACGCGGACGGCCCCGGCGCCGAGCGCCCGGGCGATATCGTTGGCCAGACTGGAGATATGGCTGACCTTGACGCCCGCCGCCAACTCCAGCTCGAACATGGTGACGACCGGCCCGGTCTCCGCGGCCACGACCCGCGCGTTGACGTTGAACTCGCCGAGCAGTTTCTCCAGCTCGGCGGCCTTCGTCTTGACCACTTTTTCCTGAACGGCGGCGTAGCCAAACTCCGCCTCCGCCAGCAGATCGAGCGGCGGCAGGGTGTAGTCGTCATAGGAAGGCTGCACGAAGGGCGGCTTCTCCGGTCGGGCGGGCGGACGCTTGACTTCCATCACTTCCGGCCGCTGCGGGGCCGGCGGCTCGACCGCCTCCACCATCTCCTTGATTTCCGCAGGCTCCTCTTTCGACTCGGGCCGCTGCGACAGAACCGGCGGCTCAATCCTTCGTTGCGGGACGGGCATCGAAGTCTTCTGGCGGGCGCTGAGCCGCTGCCAGATATCCGTCAGGGCCTCGGAGTGCTCGCGGGCGACGGCCCACGCCGGCACGACGATGCCAACGATCCGCCGGACCATCACGCCCCAGGCGGCGAACAGGCCGACAATCAAGCTGTCCGCCAGCAGCGACAGGCCGACAAACCAGATGGCACACGTGAGGATAAACGCGCCCAGGCGGGCGAAGTTGCCTTTGAGAAACGCCGCCGTGGAGACGCCGAGCACCCCACCGGAGCCCATCGGAAACGTGTACAGCTTGTGGGGCCAGAGACTGTAAAAGGTGGCGGAGGCCGCCGCGGTCAGCAGCACCAATCCAATCATCCGGAAAATGGGCTGACTCACCGGTCGGCGGGCCAGCTTGGCGATGCAGTAGCAGATCACGGAGACCAAGACGATAAACACGCCGGGACCGATGTAGTAGAGCAGGTAGAACGCCAGAAACGCCCCCATCGATCCGCACCAGTTAACGAGCGGCTTGTTGTTCGGGTACACGTACTGACTGGGCCAGTCGCCGATGTTGAAACTCAGGCAGCTAAAGAGCAGCACAAAGCAAAAGCCCGTCGCGAAACACAGCAACGCCGCTTTGAAACCTGCGCTGGAAAGCACTTCCTTGGCCTTGTTTCCTCGTGATCCTCTATTCCTTCTCACGGTATCCACTCCTGCGGCAATGTCCTATAAAGTCCGCGTTCCAAGTGTCGGCACGCTCCCCAGCCGAATCCGACTCAGCTCTATATCGGCACTCCATCCGGCTTTTCTGTATTCTTAGCCACGTTTATCTGACCAGAAGGGGATTTCCGATTGACAGGGCGGCGGCTCCTTCGTTGCATAGGCATTATGAAGCTCTCGGTCGCGGCCAATCACGAGTTCGATCTGGTGTCACAACTGGCGGAATTCCCGGTGGCGGAGGTCTACGGCAAGTTTCCCGTCGATGCGGTCGGCGGGGGGCGGCCGAGCTACATGGGCACGCCTCTGACGAAGAACGACCTGGCCGTCTATGTGTCCCTCCTCGGTAAGCATGACATCGCTTTCAACTACCTTTTGAACAGCTCCTGCCTGGGCAATCGGGAATGGGGCCGACGGTGGCAAAAGAAGCTCCTGCGGCTGCTGGAGAGCCTCGGCTTGATGGGCGTTCGGCGGCTGACGGTCTCCACGCCGTACCTGTTGGAGCGCATAAAGGCCACATTCCCGGGGTTTTACGTCAAGGTGGGCATCTACGCCCAGATCGACACGCCCCGGCGGGCCCGCTTCTGGAAAGACCTTGGCGCCGATGCTTTGACCTTGGAGAGCTTCTCCATCAACCGCGATTTCGAGGCGCTGCGGGCCATCCGCGACGCGGTGGAAGGCGAGTTGCAGTTGATCGCGAACCACCCATGCCTGCCGAACTGCCCGATGCAGCCCTACCACCAGAACGGCTTCGCCCACAGCTCGGATGGGTCGCACCGATTGTTTCTTGACTATTGCTTCCTGTCCTGCACGCTCAAGCGTCTGGAGGAGCCGTCCACGCTCATCAAAGCAGGCTGGATCCGGCCGGAGGACGTTGGTTTCTACGAGGCGATGGGATTCGAGCATTTCAAGCTTCTGGAGAGAGGTATTCCGTCCGCTGAGTTGCTCAAGCGAGTCAAAGCGTACAGCGGGCGGCGTTTTGCCGGCAATCTGGCCGAGATCATCCTGCCGTATGGCTTCCCGCACCCGCCCCAAAAACAGGGCCTGTGGCTGCTGCGCCATTTCTTCCGACCGGGACAGGTCAACCCGCTCAAGCTCAAGCCTCTCTACGCCTTGATGAAGAGCCAGGGCATGCTCTTCGCCTTGGACCGCAACCCTTTCCATATCGACGCCTCGAAGATCCCGGCCGATTTCCTCCAGGGCTTCGAGCAGCGGTGTTGCTCGCGCCTGTCGTGCGAGGACTGCGGCTACTGCGAGGACATTGCGAAGGACGCCGTGACCGTGGACACTGCGTTCCAGGGGGAGCAATCGGCCCGGCTCCGGGATGCCAGAGAGCAGCTCATCAACGGGAGGTTGTGGGGTGTTTAGGGAGCGGGCACGCGGTTCGGAATTCCTCGATCGTCCCGACGCCGATCCCCGGCTCGTCGAGCAGGGCTACCAGTTCATGAAGGTCGTCAACCGGATCGGCGGCGGGATTCGCGTCGTGCGCTACTTCCTGGCACAGGAGCTTTCTCGGTCTGCAAAGACTGACACCGCCAGGGTCCTGGACATCGGGGCCGGGGACTGCGATATCCCGCTGGCTGTCACGCGGTGGGCTGACAGGCAGGGATACCAGGTCCAGTTCACCTGTCTGGATCACGATCCCAAAGCGGTGGAACTGTCCCGGAGCCGGATCGCTCGCTGCCACTGCCACAACGTCCAAGCGATTCAGGCGGATGTCTTCACGTATCAGCCCGTTGACGAATTCGACTATGCGGTCGGATCGATGACCTTCCACCATTTCACGGACGACGAGATTGACCGGCTCCTCGCGCACCTGCGCGGTTTCGTGCGCAAGGCCGTGCTTATCAACGACCTTCATCGCTGCCTGGCAAACTACCTCGCGTGCTTTCTCCTAGCCCTGCCGGTCGATCGGGAAATCCGCCACGACGGCTTGCTCTCGATCCTGCGGGGCTTCAAGCCGCGCGAGCTGGCGCAGTTGCTGGCCCAGCACGATCCGGCGGCGGCCGTCCGGAGAATGCGGTTCTGTCGCGTCGCCGGAGTCGTGCGCTTCGACCGGGAGGCACATGCTGAGTAGCTTTCCGATATCGAATCTGGAGGTCCGGGTGGCAGCCTCAAGGCCAAAGGCCTTGGGGATGGCCGGCGCAGATGTGGAGGCCATCCCCAAGCTTCGCTGGAGGCTGCCACCCGGAGTTGTACATCCTCTGAGACTTAACGCATGCGAGGGGAGAGTATGAACGTCGTCCTCTCCGCCCTGGCCACGGCGAACCCGCAGCGTTACGCGACGCAGGAGGAGATCTATGCCTTTCTCGTGTCGCACTTTGCGATGCGGCCGGAGGAGAAGGAGCTTTACCGGCAGCTCTTGATGGAAGGTCCTATTCGGGGCCGGCATATCGCGGTCGATGCGGATGAGGAGATCTGCTCGCAGGACCCTGATTGCCTGATCCAGCGCTTTGCTACGCACAGCCGTCGCGTCGCCGCCGAAGCGGCGCGAACCGCCCTGAACCGCGCCGGCCTGGAGCCTGGCGGCATACAGGGTCTCATCGTCAACACTTGCACCGGCTATCTGTGCCCGGGGCTCTCGTCCTATCTGGTCGAGGACCTCGAGCTGCCGGCCTTCACCTCGGTTCTCGACCTGATGGGCATGGGTTGCGGCGGGGCGATCCCGAACCTGGAAGCCGCCTGCCGGATGATCCAATCCGGAGCGAAAAAGACCGTCCTGTGCCTGTCCGTCGAGATCTGCTCCGCCACGTTCTTTTTGGGTCCGGACCCCGACTTGGTCGTCAGTAACAGCATTTTCGCCGATGGCGCCTCGGCGGCGATCCTCAGCGACGATATGAGTGGCACCCTGCGATTTATCGCTTTCGAGTCGGTCACACTGCCCAAGTACCGCGAGCAGCTTCGCTACACGAGCCAAGGCGGGCGACTGCGAAACGTCCTGACACGGAATGTCCCGGTCATCGGGGCCAAGGCCGTCGCACAGGTCGTGCAGCGCCTGCTGGAGCGCCACGGCCTGACGCAGGACGCCATCGACTGGTGGGTCGTCCATCCCGGCGGGACCCAGGTGCTCAACGCCGTCCAGAGGCAGATCGGATTAGCACCCGAACGGCTGCGGTTCTCCTACGAGGTCTTCCGCAACTACGGCAACATGTCCTCGCCCTCGGTGATGTTCGTGCTCGACCGCATCCTCCGCGAGGCCAAGCCCAAGGCGGGCGACATGGGCCTGCTCCTGTCTTTCGGGGCCGGCTTCACCGCCTTCGCCAGCCTCGTGGAGTTCTGCTGAGCCGACCAACTACCGGAGATGCTATCCGAAAACGTAAATGTTATCTCCGGGACCACTCGAATACGTCGAGTTGTCGAATACATCTTTCCAGCCACGCGTGCTTTGTTTCTCGTCGTTCGATGGTTGTGGTCTCTCAGACCGTTTATCACTGGGAATTACCTTCGCTCCCGTGCTCTTTTTCGCCTTACTCGTATCCCGCGCCATGGCTTTCTCCTTCCCCTGTCTTCAGCCGATTCAGTTCACTTTAGGGAAAACCCTGAAAAATGCTCTTGCCGTAAATCCGCTGAAAGGTCTAATCCTCTTTATGCCGTTCTTTTCCAGGAAGGCTGCTGTATTCTTCACCGGATACGCTTCCACGTAGACGATGTTCTCTATCCCCGCGTCCAAAATCAGTCGAGCACATTGGAAACAAGGGAAAGTGGTGACGTACAGTGTTCCGCCTTCGGCTGATCGGCTACCCAGTGAGAGGACAGCACGCTCCTCGGCATGAATGGCCGTACATAATTCCATGTTCCGATTCGGATGGAACCATGCCTTGAGACTTGTACCGCATTTCGAGCAGTTCCACGGATCGCTCAAGTCCCTATGGACCTTCCCACACTTCGGACAATATATTTTCCTGCCACGTGCCTTCAACTTCGCCACCATGTCGTCATCCTTGTAGCACGCGCCTGCATTCCTACATGTCCTGACGGATGGCGGATTCTCATTGAAACCCATGGAAATGGGGAACTCCCGTCCATCCCTTCTGATAGTGATAACCGCTCCAACGTGGCGCTTCTTGCATGTTGAAGCATGTGATTGGGCGTACGCGGCGGCGATATGAATCTCATCTGCCGTCGGATCACGGTGTTGATCTCTACCCTTCTTGAGAGTACCGAGTTCCAAGCTACTCTGATCTCTCCTGTTTAGCAATCTGCATTCTGAGTTTCGAGTGTTCGATGCCGAGGTTGATCCATTGTTCGACCAAGCAGGTGAACTGCTTGTAGTTT
>Ga0315280_10008596_pt1 | contig 13328 bp, 11 predicted proteins | sample YL17G06_40_MG_FD_203697 | JGI IMG/M metagenome (GOLD analysis project Ga0315280, IMG submission 203697) | Sediment microbial communities from Yellowstone Lake, YNP, Wyoming, USA - YL17G06_40 | ecosystem: Environmental > Aquatic > Freshwater > Lake > Sediment | place: USA: Wyoming | collected...
CTCCATCATGTCGGCCATGGAGCTCTTTCTCCGCGCAGGTGGGCTCTGCAATGTCAGCGGCATCTTTCCTCCCGGGCTTACCGATTTCGACGGCGCTCCGAAAACAGAACGCGTCATGGGTTTGTCGCCGCGGATCTTTGATTATTATGGAGTCAAGCGCGGCGATTTATTGATGATCTGCAATGTCAACGGAATCAACCCCATGACCATCGATGCCGCCGAGACGGCCAAGGCGTGGGGCGTGACCACCATCGGTGTCACTTCCATTCAATTCGCCAAGCAGGCTGAGCCGAACATCCCGAACAGGCATCCGAGCAACAAGAACCTGCACGATATCGTCGACGTGGTGATCGATGTCCACGTTCCGGTCGGCGATGCCCTGTTGGACGTGCCCGGTGTCGAGGTGAAGGTTGGAGCGGGCTCCACCTGCCCCATGATTTTCACCGTCAACTCCATTATCGTGCGGGCCATTGAGATTCTGGCGCAGAAGGGAATAAAACCTCCCGTCATGCTCTCGGGCAATATCAAGGCGGGAGACGACTACAACAAGAAATATGTGGATAAATATCGCCCGCGCATCCGCTTTTTTGAATGAAGAATAATACGCGAGCGTCAGGCTCTATCGGCGTAACCATGGATTCCGTCATGGTTTCTTCAGGGGCGGCTGGCGCGAACCCTCCCCGCTCAGCACCCCGCCAGGGGGTTCAGCCCCAGGGCCTCCAGGATGGGGATCAGAGAGGCCTCCACCGCCCTCACCTGCTGGATGGCCTTGCTGTATAGCAGGTAGGAGAGGCCGAGCTGGAAGATGCCCATGAAGGCCAGCCCCGTCGTATTGGGAGCCGAGGGGAGGCGGCCGATCATGAAGGGCAGGCAGATGAGGGCCGTCATGAGGTTGCCCAGGATCACCGATTGGACCGGTGAGCCTTCCTTCTGCCGGCGCATCAGGAGGGTCACCAGGCGAAGCAGACCCCGGCGTAGGCCAGGTCAGTGGCCAGGGGAAGGAGGCCAAGGCGCAGGGGCCGAGGGCGGCAGACCAGCAGGAGGAAGGCGGCGGTTCATGCGAGGAGGTGGATCTGCGCCTCCGGGAAGATCTCCCTCACCAGGGGCAGGAGGGTCTCGTCCTTGGTGAATAGGACCAGTTGCCAGGAGCCCTCGGCCCGCAGTCCCTTCAGCATCCTCAGGGCGCCGGCGGTGCGCCCGGTATCCAGGGCCAAAAAGGGCTCGTCCAGCACCAGGAGCCCTCCCTGGGGGTAGGCTTTCCGCGCCAGGGCCGCGCGGGCCGCCAGCAGGAAGGCGTTGCGGGTTCCCGTGGAAAGAAGGGGCAGGGGCCGCGCGCAGCCAGCCTCATCGGCCAGGGTGAGACTGTCCGTGGCCAGGGCCTGGATCTCCACCGGGCGGGCCTGGGCCACGATCTGCTGGAACTGAAGAGAGAGCTCCCGTCCCAGGGCCAGGAGGTTGGCCTCGGAGTCCTGAGCGATGCGGGCGAAGAGCTCCTGGAGCAGGGCGGCGGCCTCCCGGTCGCCCCTCAGGGCTTCGATCCGGTTCTCCACTTCCCGCAGCTCCCCCTCCCTGCCCACCAGCTCCTGGGGAATTTCCCCCAGGGAGCCCTGGATCTCGCCCTGGGTCCGCTCGTGGGAGCGCTGGAGGCCGGCCAGCCGCTCCCGCGCCGCCTCCAGCTCGCCGGCCTTCTCGGCGCGGGTCCTCTCCAGGCCCTTGAGCTCGGCCCCGTTCCTCCCCAGAGCCGGCACTCCTTCACGGTCCAGGTCGGAAAGCCGGCGCTCGCTGTCCCGGCGCAGCTGGGCTGGGTCCGGGGAGCGCTTATCCGCCAGGAGGCGGCGCAGCTCCTCCTGCCAGCGGGCCAGCTCCCGCTGGAGCGTCTGGGCGCGAAGAGTCCGCTCCAGGTACTCGTCCCGGCTGCGCACCCCCCTGCGGGAAAGCCACTCCTCGAGAGCGGCCTTCTGAGCGTTCAGCTTATGGCCCGACTGTTCGTTTCCTGCCCGTAGAGTCTCCAGCTCCGCCTGCAGGCCGAGGCGTTCCCGCCTGGCAGAGGCGATCTCACTCTCCGCGCGCTCGGCCCCCTGGCGCAGGATCAGCAGCTCCCGGGTGAGCCCTTCCAGGCTGGTGGCGGAGAGGGAAATCTCCCTGTCCTGCCATTCATCCTTGAGCCTCCTCATGAACTCTTCACCCGCGGGCTCGGCTCCCGCAGCTGCGCGCCTTGCCAGGAAGAGGAGAAGCAGGGCCCCGGCCATGAGCAGGGCCCCGGGCAGGAAGAAAGGCCGCTCCTCCGTAGCCAGAGCGATCCCCAGCCCCGCCAGCCCAAGGCCGAAGCAGGCGGCGGCGGAAGCGAGCAGGCCGGGGCGCCAGCGGCCCGCTTCCCGGAGGCCGGCTGCACTGCGGAAGGCCTCGAGGCGGTCCAGGCCGCTGGCGGCGGCGGCGGCCAGGGCTTCCCGCTTCAGCCGGGCGTCTTCCGCGGCGGCCAGGGCTTCCCGCCCCCTCTCGAGGCGCAGCTCAAGCTCCCGCTGCCGGCTGCTGCCCAGCTCCAGCTCCCGCTCGAGAGCGGACATCTCGGACTGGAGGCCGTCGTAGTGGGTGAGCTCGGACTGAAGGTAGTCCCTCAAGCCGTCGAGCTCCCGGCTCCTGGAGTCCATCTCCTCCAGCCGGGCCAGGAGCCCGTTCAGGGCCCGGCGTTCGGCTATATTCTTTTCCAGCTCCAGCTCGCCATCCAGCCCCTTGAGCTTGGCCTGCAGGGTCCGCAGGTGGTCCGCCAGGGTCTCCAGCTCGGACTGCGCCCGGAGCGCCTCCCCCTCCTGGGAGAGGATGCGGGCCCTCTTCTCCCGCAGCCTGGCGATCTCCCCGGCCAGGGTCTCGGCCCTGGCCTCAAGCTCCGCCAAAGCCTTGTTGTGCTTCAGGGTCCGGTTCTCCGAAGAAAGAGTCTTAAAGCGGGAGGCCAGGGTGCGGGGGTCCAGGCCGCCGGTGAACAGGCTCGCCTTCACCTTCTCCATCCAGGAGCCCGAAGAAGCCAGGTCCAGCTGGATGTCCCCCCCGCGGATCGCCAGCAGGTTCAGAAACTCGTCCTCGTCCAGCCGCAGCGGTTTGCCGGCGAACAGGATCTTCGCCTGGCGGGCCTCTCCGTAACGGTCTCGCAGGGTCTTGCCGTAGATCCGGTTCGCCTTGGGGGAGCAGAGCTCCTGAAACAGGGCGTCGAAAAGGGTGGTCTTGCCCGCCTCGTTGCAGCCGGCGAACACCGTCACCGCCTTGAAGGGAAAGCTGCGGTCCCTGAACTTGCCGAACTCTGCGAGCACGAGCTCCCGGATCAACGCCTGGCCTCCAGGGCGGCCTTGATCTCCAGCAGGGCCAGCTCCCGGGCCCGCAGCCAGACCCGCCGCCGCTGGCCCTCCTGCTCCCCCGGCTCAAGTTGCCGCCAGGCCTGAAGAAACTTTCGCGCCAGGGGGTGGGAGGCGATCCCCGGCAGGGTGGAGACCGCTTCCCGGTCCACCTCCAGCCGCCGCAGGCGGGGAGCAAGTTCCCGCTTCAGGGAGGACTCCAAGAGGCTAACGGCGTGCTCGTCCTCCACCACCCCGGTAAGCAGCAGCCGGAGCCAGTCGTTCTCCTGACCGGGGCCTGCGAAGTTTTCCGCCCCCTCAGGCTCTCCCTCCAGGCCGAGGGGCAGGACCCGTTCCCGGTACTGCCCGGCCCGCCGCAGGGGGAGGAACTGGGTTTCCACCCCGGGGCCGAGGCGCAGGAGGTTGACCCCCCGTTCCCCCAGCTCCCCCCGCCTCCAGACCCGGGCGGAGCCAGGGTAGCTGAAGGGAAGGTCCTCGAGGCTCTCCAGCCTGCGGGAGTGGATGTGCCCCAGGGCGGCGTAGTCCACCTGCAGGTGCTTGAACAGATCGGGGTCCAAGGCCCCCCCGCCCCCCTCCTGTTCGCTTCCCGTATAGGCCATGCCGGCCACGATGCCGTGGGCGATGCCCAGGCGGGGTATGCCGCAGCGGGCGGGAACCTGCCATTGCCGGTAGCCGGCATAGCTGTCCTGATGGGGCACGGCCAGGAACTCGACCTGTTCGGTGCGCAGCAGCCGGCAGGGGGTCTGGTCCAGGAGGGTGAGGGGTCCGAGCTCGAGGCTGCGCAGCGAGCCGCTGCCGCGCTTCAGCTGCTCGTGGTTCCCGGGCAAGTAGAGCACGGCGCAGCGGCCGGCCAAAGGTTCCAGGGCCTTGCGGAAGCGGGAGCGCAGGGCTTGCGCCTCGGCGTATGAATCGAAGACGTCTCCGGCCAGGATCAGGAAGCCCGCCCCGTGGCTCAGGGCCAGGCTGACGATCTCCTCCAGGACGCCCAGAGAATATTCTTCTTCTTCCCGGCAGAGGTGTAGATCGGCGGTGTGCAGGACGACGGTCACGGGATGGGAACCGGGAGCTCAGGCCTTCTGGGCGCAGACGAGCTTCTTGAACTCTTCCCGCTCCACCACTTCCTTCTCCAGCAGGAGGTTGGCCAGTTTCTCCACCACCTCACGCTTCTCTTCGATGAGCTTGCGGGTGCGCGCCTGGGCCTCCTGGAGGATCCTCTTGACCTCCTCGTCGATCTCGGCGGCGATCTTGTCGGAGTACTCCTTCTCCGTGGGCTGCCAGATGTCCACCTTCAGGAAGGGATTCTGGCGCCTCTCGTAGGTGATCAGACCCATACGGCTCATGCCGTACTCCTTGACCATGGCCCGGGCGATATCGGTGGCCCGCGCCAGGTCGTTCTGGGCCCCGGTGGAGATGTCGCTGAAGAAGATCTCCTCCGCCACCCGTCCGGCCAGGAGCACGGCCAGGCGGTCTTCCAGCTCGCTCTTGGTCATCAGGTAGCGGTCCTCGGTGGGCAGCTGGATCGTGTAGCCCAGGGCGGCTATCCCCCGCGGTACGATCGAAATCTTCTGCACCACGTCGGTATTGGGCAGGCACTCCGCCACTACGGCATGGCCGGCCTCGTGGAAGGCCACGGTCTTCTTTTCCTTGGGGCTGATCAGCCTCTTCTTTTTCTCCAGTCCGGCCACCACCCGCTCGATGGCCTCTTCGAACTCCGGCATGGTGACCTCTTGCTTTGCCCGCCGGGCGGCCAGCAGGGCGGCCTCGTTGACGATGTTGGCCAGATCGGCGCCTACGAAGCCGGGAGTGCGGGAGGCGATGGTGTGCAGGTCGACGTTCGCGGCCAGCTTCACCTCCTTGGAGTGGATCTTGAGGATCTCCTCCCGGCCGTTAAGGTCGGGCTTGTCCACGACCACCTGGCGGTCGAAGCGTCCCGGCCGCAGCAGGGCCGAGTCCAGGATCTCCGGCCGGTTGGTGGCCCCCATGATGATGACCCCCGCGCGGGTGTCGAAGCCGTCCATCTCCACCAGGAGCTGGTTCAGGGTTTGCTCCCGTTCGTCGTGCCCGCCGAGGGGATTGAAACCGCGCGCCTTGCCCAGGGCGTCCAGCTCGTCGATGAAGATAATGCAGGGGGCCTTGGTCTTGGCTTGGGTGAAGAGATCGCGCACTCGGGCCGCGCCCACGCCTACAAACATCTCCACGAACTCGCTGCCGGAGATGCTGAAGAAGGGCACCCCCGCCTCGCCGGCCACGGCCTTGGCCAGCAGGGTCTTGCCCGTGCCCGGAGCCCCCAACAGGAGGATGCCCTTGGGGATGCGGCCGCCCAGCGCCTCGAACTTCTTGGGAACCTTGAGGAACTCCACCACTTCCATCAGCTCCTCTTTGGCCTCATCGATCCCGGCCACGTCCTTGAAGGTGATCCTCTTGGCGTCGTTGTCCGCCACCAGCTTGGCCTTGCTCTGGCCCACCTGCAGGATCCCCGGGCCGCCCATGCCGATGCGGCGCATCATGACGTTCCAGATGGCCACCATGACGATGATCGGCAGCACCCAGGAGAGGATGCCGCTGAACAGGCTGCTGCCGGGCTTGGCCGAGAAGCGCACGTTCTGCTTGGTGAGCTCGCCCACCAGCGCGGGGTCCTCGATACGGTTGGTGGCGAACGCCTGCTCCTTGCCTCCCTCCCCCAGCATGATGCCGTTGATCTGGTTCTGGGAGATCACCACTTCCCGGATCTTCCCCTGGGCCAGCTGCTGCTTGAAATCGCTGTAGGGGATCTGGTTGGAGGCGCCCTCGAACAGCATGTACTGTAACCCCATAATGAGCAACAATCCCAGGGTCATGTAGCCCAAAGAAAACTGCCTTTTCTTGTGCTGGTCGTCGTTCATCGTTCTTCCCCTAATAAATGATACGACCGTTTGAGTGTAAAAGACAAGTGCTGGGACCTCGGGCGCCTTGATTCGAGCGAAAAAATGATCTAAAAACAGGTATGAAGTCCCTGTTCTTCGACCTGGTCTGCGGAGCCAGCGGGGACATGATCCTCGCCTCCCTGCTGGATCTCGGGGCCTCCCTGGAGGCTCTGAGACGGGAGCTCGGCCGCACCGGCATACCCGGCCTGGAGCTGGGGGTGGAGAAGCAGTCCAGGAACGGGGTGCTCTGCTCCAAGCTGAAGCTCGCTTGGCCGCAGGAAGCCTCGAAGGGGGGTTACCGGCACCTGGAGCAGATCCTGGGTTTGATCGCCGAAGGGAGGTACTGCGAGCGGGTCGCCTGCCGCTGCCGGGCCGTGCTCCAGCGGCTGGCGGAGGCGGAAGCGGAGGTGCACGGCATCGCGGTGGAGGAGGTGCACTTTCACGAGATCGGGGCCGTGGATACGATCGTCGACATCCTGGGCAGCTGCCTCTGCCTGGAGCACCTGGAGGTCGAGCGCCTCTGTTTCTCCACCCTGACGGTGGGAACGGGCACGGTCCGCACCGCCCATGGCCTGCTGCCCCTGCCGGCGCCGGCCACGGCCCGTCTGATCCGGGGCTACCGGGTGAGGCAGCTGGACACGGGCAGCGAGATCCTCACCCCCACCGGAGCCGCCCTGCTCACGGGACTGGGAAGCCAGGAGGAGGCCGGGCTTCATGGCCGGGTGGAGGGGATCGGCTACGCCTGCGGCGACAAGCTCATCCCCGGCTTCTCCGACTTCCTGAGAGTCTTCCTGATCCAGGAGCAACCGGAGCCCTAAGGGCCGAGGCTACCAGAACAGCAGGTTTCCTCCGTAGGTGAGACCGGCGCCGAAACCCACGGTGATGATGGGGTCCCCCTTGGCGATCAACCCTTTCTCCTCCATCTCATTCAAGGCGATGGGGATGGTGGCGGCGGAGGTGTTGGCGTACTCGTCGATGTTCATGTAGAACTTCTCCAGGGGGATCCTGGCTCGCTTGGCCGCCGCTTCGATGATGCGGGCGTTGGCCTGGTGGGGCACGATGTATTTAATCTCATCAATGGAAAGGCCGTTATTTTCCAGGATAGTGCGGATTGTTTCCACGATGACCCGTACGGCGAAGTTGTAGACCTGCCCTCCTTCCATCTTGAGGAAGAAGTCCGTGGGCGGCGTCTTGCCGGGGGTATAGGGGAAGCGGCTGCCCCCGGCGGTGACCTCCAGCAGCCTGGCCCCGGAGCCGTCGGCGCGAATGAAGGTGTAGTGGATGCCCCGCTTGCCCTCCTGCGGATCGGCGGAAATCACCGCCGCCCCCGCCCCGTCGCCGAACAGGACGCAGGTGTTGCGGTCCTGCCAGTTGACGAAGCGGGAAAGAACCTCGGCGCCGCAGAGCAGGACGTGACGGGCGAAACCCGAAACGATGTAGCCCCGGGCCGTCTCCAGGCCGTAGATGAAGCCGCTGCAGCCGGCGATGATGTCCATGGCCGCTGCGTTCTTGGCTTTCAGCAGGTCCTGGACGATGCAGGCGGTGGCGGGGAAGTTGCTGAAGTCTGCGGTGGCGGTGGCCACCAGGATCATATCCAGCTCTGCGGCGGGAAGCCCGGCCTTTTCCAGAGCCCTGCGGCCCGCCTTGGCGGCCAGGTCCGAGGTGGCCTCATCCTCCCCAGCCAGGTGCCGGAAGCGGATGCCCGTGTGCGAGACAATCCACTCGTCGGAGCTGTCCAGCGAGGGGGGAAAGTCGCTGTTGGCCATCCTCCTCTGCGGAACGTAGGCGCCTATGGAACGAATCACAGCATTCATAGGCAGGCATTTTAACCTTAATAGACCATGGGGTCAATATCTATTACTAGACCGCATGGTCGTTTTTGCCTTGACAGCCCGGAACGGATGTGCTATTTTCCGCCTGGATGTCCCGAAGCTCATGGTTTAAAGGGGTGCGACGATGAAAACCTGCTTCCTGTTCCCCGGCCAGGGCGCCCAATACCCGGGCATGGGCCGGGACCTGTGGGAATCCAGCCCCAAAGTCAAGGACCTCTTCGGCCTGGCCTCTAAAGTGACCGGCATGGACCTGGAACGCCTGTTGTTCCAAGGCAGCGAGGAGGAGCTCAAGAGCACCGACAACACCCAGGTGGCGGTGACCCTGGTCAACGCGGCCGCCAGCCTCGTGCTCCAGGACAGGGGGGTGGAGCCGGAAGGACTGGCCGGCTTCAGCCTGGGGGAGTACACCGCCCTCTACGAGGCGGGAATCATCAGCGTAGAGGATCTTTTCCCCATCGTGCGCAAGCGCGGCCAGCTGATGGAGCAGGCCGCCCGAGGCCTGGATTCCTCCGCCGGCCCGGCGGGTATGGCGGCGGTGATCGGGCTGTCCAGTGCGGAGGCCAAGGAGGTTCTCCGCACCCTCGGTGAAGGCCGCGAGCCCCCCGCCGTATTTTTGGCCAACCTTTCCAGCCCCGTGCAGGTGGTGCTTTCCGGCACGGCGGAGGGCCTGGAGGCGGCCGAGAAGGCCTTTAAAGAAGCCGGGGCCAAGCGCTTCATCCGCCTGAAGGTCTCGGCTCCCTTTCATAGTCCCCTGCTGGAGGAAGCCAGGCTGGGCCTCGGCGAGTTCCTGGAAAAAATTCCTTTCTCCGAGCCCCAGAAGCCGGTTTACGCCAACGTGACGGGCAAGCGCATCGCCTCCGCCGCCGAAGCCAGGCAGCTGTGCCTGCGCCAGGTGGTCTCCACGGTGCTCTGGATGGAAGAGGAGACGAGCCTGCTGGCCGATGGTTTCAAGCGCGCCGTGGAGGCGGGTCCCGGCACCGTGCTCACAGGGCTCTGGAAGGCCTGCTGCAAAGAGGTTCCCTGCCTGTCGGCGGGGAAGTTAGCAGAGATCGATACGCTCGTAAGCTCGTAATAAGGATGAAACGATGATGCTTAAAGGAAAAAAAGCCGTTGTCACCGGGGGGGCGCGGGGCATCGGCAGGGAGATCGTGCTGGATTTCCTCCGGGAAGGGGCCTCGGTGCTCTACATCGACCTGAACCCTAACGACGATCCGGCCGCGCTGGAAGAGACGGCCCGGTCCGGTGGCGGGGAGGTAAGCTTCCGCCAGGCCAACGTAGCCAGGGAAGAGGAAATCACCCCCGTGATCGAAGAGATCCTCAAGCAGACAGGAGGGCTCGACATCCTGGTCAACAACGCCGGCATCACCCGCGACGGCCTGATCTTCCGCATGTCCCTGGAGGATTGGGAGCGCGTGCTGGCCGTCAACCTGACCTCGGCCTTCCTGATCTCCCGCCTGGTGGCCCGGGACATGATCCGCCGGCGCAGCGGCGCCATCGTCAACATGGCCTCGGTGGTCGGCATCGGCGGCAACGCCGGCCAGGCCAACTATGCCGCCTCCAAGGCCGGCCTGATCGGCCTGACCAAGAGCCTGGCCAAGGAAGTGGCTTCCCGGGGAGTTAGGGTCAACGCCGTAGCCCCGGGGTTCATCGAGACGGACATGACCAAGGCGCTTCCCGAGAAAGCCAGGCAGGCCATGCTGGGCCAGATACCCCTGGGCCGGACGGGCCAACCCCGGGAGGTGGCCGCGGTGGTCACCTTCCTGGCCTCGGACCGCTCCTCCTACGTAACGGGGCACGTGCTGCGGGTCGACGGGGGCATGGTAATCTAGAGCCGTTCGCAGCTCGACACAAGGAGAACAAGATGTCAAGAAGAGTGGTGATTACAGGACTGGGGACTGTGTGCCCCCTGGGTAACAACGTCAAGGACACCTGGGAAAGGGCAAAGAAGGGGGAGAACGGCATCACCCGCATCACCCGCTTCGATCCCTCCGAGCACTCCAGTCAGGTCGCGGGCGAGGTGAAGGATTTCTCCCCCGGGCAGTACCTGGACGGCAAGGAAGCCCGGCGTATGGACCGCTTCACTGTTTACGGGGTGGTGGCCGCGCTGCAGGCCATGGAGGACGCGGGGCTGAAGAACGGCTCCGTGGACCCGACCCGCCTGGGAGTGATCGTCGGCAACGGCGTCGGCGGCATCGAAGTGATGGGGGACAACTTCAAGAAGCTCTTCGAGCGCGGTCCCAAGGCCCTGCATCCGTTGATGGCGCCGATGATGATCGCTAATATCGCCGGAGCTAACATCGCCATCAAGCTGGGCGCCATGGGACCCAACTTTACGATTGTGACCGCCTGCGCCTCCGCCACGGACGCCATGGGCGAAGCCTTCCGCTGGATCCGGGACGGGCTGTCGGACGTGATCGTGAGTGGCGGCTGCGAGGCGGCCCTCACCCCCATCGGACTGGGTGGCTTTTGCGTGCTGCAGGCCGTGTCCACCAGGTTCAACGACCGGCCCGATCAAGCCTCCAGGCCCTTCGATAAGGATCGGGACGGCTTCGTCATGGGCGAAGGGGCGGGGATACTTGTCCTGGAGGAGCTGGAGCGCGCCAGGGGCCGGGGAGCCCGCATCTACGCCGAGGTGGCCGGGTACGGGGCCACCTGCGACGCCAACCACCTGACCGCCCCCCATCCGCAGGGGCTGGGAGCCGCAGCGGCCATGCGCATGGCCGTGGAGAGCGCCGGCCTGGCCCTCGATGAGATCGACTATATCAACGCCCACGGCACCTCCACGCCCATCAACGACCCGATCGAGACCAAGGCCATCAAGGCGGTCTTCGGGGCTCACGCCCGCAAGCTGAAGGTCTCCTCCACCAAATCCATGGTGGGCCACCTGCTGGGCGCCGCGGGGGGGGTGGAAGGCATCGTCACCGTGCTGGGCCTGTACGAGCAGTTCTACCCGCCCACGCGCAACCTGGAGAACCCCGACCCGGAGTGCGACCTGGACTACGTGCCCGCAAAGGGAGTGCCCGGGCCGATGCGCGCCGCCATTTCCAATTCCTTCGGTTTCGGCGGGCACAACGGCGTGATCGCCTTCAAGCGCTACACGGGATAGGCCGCTCTTCTCTCCCCCCCGCTGGCCATTTTTACCCAAACGGTTGCGCGATGCCCCGGAGCGTACTATGATCGGGGTATCTGTATTCGCTAACCGCAAAGGAGATGGAGCATGATCGGAAAATTGCCCGCAGAGATCCTGGAGAGCCTGCTGGAAGCCCTGCCCGTGGAGTTTTCCGTGGTGGACGATGAGGACAATGTGCTGGCCTGGAACAGGCACGAGACCCGCATCTTCAAGAGACCGCCGGCCGTGGTCGGCAGGAACGTGCGCAACTGCCACCCCCAGAAGAGCCTGGCCAAGGTGGAGGCGATCCTGAAGGAGATGAAGGCCGGCCGGCGGGATCAGGCCACCTTCTGGATCGACTTGCCCCTGGGACCCGGGGGAGAGAAGCAGAAGGTGTTGATCCAGTACTTTGCCCTGCGGGACAAACAGGGACGGTACCTGGGTTGCCTGGAGGCCAGCCAGAACATCCACGAAATGCGCAAGCTCGAGGGGGAGAAGAGGCTGCTGGATTGAGGGCAAAAAAGCTCGCCCTGCTGTCGGCCCTGCTGGCCATCCTCTGGGCCGGCGCGCCCTTCGTGGCGTTTGGGCAGGAAGAGTCTCGGCCTGAGCCGTCGCGGAGGGTTTGCGTCTTCGCCCCCGCCGACCTTTCCCCGGGGGAAGCCAAGAAAAACTTGCGGGAGGTCATCGCCGCCCTGGCGGTGGAGGAGCTCAGTAGCGCCGGTTTCCAGGTCCTGCCCCTGGAGAAAGTGGAGGAGATCACAGCGAGCAAGGGCCTGAGCCCCGAGCAGACGCTCCTGGGCCCGGCCGCCGTGGAAACCGCCCGGGAACTGGGCGCCGGGCTGGCTCTCACCGGTTTCTACCGCGTAGAGGAAAACCGTCTGCTGCTGGAGCTCAAGGTCTATGACACGGCCCAGGGCAGGCTCTTATGCGGCGCCCTGCGCAGCGGCTGGGCCAACCTGACCCTCTACAACCTGGTGGCAGGCACCCTGGAGGCTATGCAGGCGCAGATCAACGCCGGCGCCGGCCCCGCGCAGGAGAAGCCGCCTGAATCTCAGGGGCAGGCTCTGACCCTGCTTTCCTCCGATGAAGGCATGGAGGTGCTGCTGGCAGGGGTGAGCCTGGCAGGCAGGATCGACGGAGGCAGGCTGGAGCTTCCCGGGGGAAGCTACCTTCCCGGGACAGAACTGTTCCTGGAAAAGCGCAAGCAGGGCTGGCACTCCTCCCGGGAAAGGATCCAGGTCCCCTCCGGGGAAACCGAGGTGGCCCTCAAGCCTCTGAGCCGAAAGCACCGCTGGGCTGCGGAGCTTGCCTGGACGACCGGCCAGCTTTTAGGCGCCGGCCTGGGCGGGAGGTTCTACCTGCGCCCGGACCGCACCTTCATCGCCACCGAGCAGTACTTCTACGCGCAGAAGGATTTCCAGGCGGACGGCAAGCCGCTATACCACCACGACCTGAGGTTCCTGGCAGGGCAGTACCTCCTTCCCGGACCGGGGTCCCCCTTGCGCTTCGGCGTCTCGGCCGGGGGAGGGGCGATACTGACCTTTTCCTCCGCCCAGCGGGAATCCCCGGCCGTCGACTACTACCTGAACCCCCTGAACCTCTTCCTGGAGCTGGACCTGGGAGACTGGAGCCTGCTGCTGAGGCAGGAGGGGATCTACAGCCTTGGCCTGGGCAGCAGCCTGCTGGGCCGCGGGTGGCTGCTCGTGAACGGCCAGGTTCCGCCGCTGACTCTGGGGGTGGTAAGGAAATGGTGAAGAAGACCGTTCCCGGCCTGGCCCTTATTTCAGCGCTTCTGCTGAGCTCCTGCGGCCTGTTCTCCGCCTCCCTGTTTCCCTCCTACCTGAGCGAGGCCTGGGCCGTGGCCGACCTGAACGCCGTTATGGACCCCTACATCGGGGATACCCCCGAGGACTACATCTACGGCCTCTACGACCTGAAGAACTCCTTCGGCCAGGAGTACCTTTTCCTGGTGATGTACGAGAAGAACAGCCCCGGGCGCAGGCTCGTCATCCTGGACGAGGACCTCAGGGTGAAAAAAACCGTGGAGAGCGACCTCCTGGGCCGGCTGCACCTGGTCGACGTGAACGGCAACTTTCAAATCGGCCAGCTGAGCTTCGACCGCAACAGCCTCTCCCAGATC